>ERZ1673752.185-NODE-185-length-115515-cov-13.146206_pt1 | contig 115515 bp, 95 predicted proteins | sample MGYA00580195_ERZ1673752 | MGnify/ENA primary metagenome ERZ1673752 (study PRJEB41218, sample SAMN15661744) | gut metagenome | host: Homo sapiens | place: Canada: London | collected 2015-08-20/2019-03-30 | study: EMG produced TPA metagenomics assembly of... | reverse complement strand
CCACGTTGATGTGAGAGTCAGTGTGGGCGCTCATGGCCACCACCGTGTCCCCGACCCCAGCCAAGGGAGAGATAGAACCGCAGGTACCCACCCGAATAATGCGCTTCACATCAAAAAACTTGAACAGTTCTGTGGCATAGATAGTCAGAGAGGGCTGACCCATTCCCGACCCCATCACCGACAGCGGTTTGCCCTGATAAGTGCCGGTGAAGCCCAGCATGGAACGCACGTCGGTGACCAATTTGGCGTCACTCATCAGGGTGTGGGCGATTTTTTCGGCTCGTTTCGGGTCTCCTGGCATCAATACGGCGGGAGCGAAATCCCCGGGCTCGGCAGCGATATGAGGGGTAGACATGGAACCTCCTGGCTTGGAATCAAAACGCTGTCAAAATTTTATTAGCTTCGGGCTTCCCTCAGGGCGGTTTGAAACCGTTAGGGGGTACCTGCGGGGTTTCTAGCGTTTGAGTGAGCTCACTTTCGACTCGGATACTGCGATAGGGTGGAATCGTGAGTGACGCCGAAATACCCAAAAGTGAGACGAAAGATGAACCCGTAGTCTATGGTCATTGGCTACCTGAAGTTCCTCGCTGGAACTGGTGGGATCAATTTTGGACGCGATTTTGGGCGATTCCCCTGGCTCTCAGTGTCGCGGCAATAGTGGCTGGCTTGGTCATTCCCCAAATCGATAGGGTGGTGGGTCAGTCCCTACCGTTCCTGTTCGAAGGTGGTCCCGATGGGGCTCGTAGCGTGCTCACCACTATCAGTAGCGCCATGATTTCGGTCACTGGCCTGGTGTTTTCCGTCACTATGGTGATTTTGCAACTGGCGTCCAATCAGTTCACCCCGCGTATTCTGGAATCGTTCCTGGAAGAACGCATTACACAGACCACCCTCGGGGTTTTTGCCGGAACGTTCCTTTATGCGCTGACGGTGTTGCGCTGTGTGCGCAGTGAAACTGATACGGATGCCGGGTTCGTTCCCCAGATTGCCACCAGCTTGGCTTTCCTGTTGGTTATTGTCAGCGTGGGATTTTTCCTCGCTTTCATTCACCACATCACCACCTCTATCCGGGTCACAAACGTAATCCGAGATCTGTCGCGACGCACTATTGACACCATGGACTGCATGATTCCGGGAGGCTCAACGATCCAGCCTCGCCAGGGCGCTCGGGAATGGAACCCCCCGCGCGACGGTGCGGTCACCCCGATTGTGTTGGACCAGGCTGATGACCGTCTCAGCGACATCGACTACCCCTACCTGGTGAAACTGGCGGAAACGCTTGACACCACCATTGAACTAACCACGCAAGTTGGTTCCTATCTCGGAGCGGGCACCCAGGTCGGCGTGGTTTACGCCAAAGTTGATGAGGCGGTACTGACGAAAATCCAAAAAGGCCTGATTCTCTCCCCGCAACGTTCTCTGCGCCAAGACATCGGCTTTGGTATCCGCCAGCTTGTCGACATTGCCAGCCGGGCCCTGTCTCCGGGCATCAACGACCCCCTGACCGCAGTGGAAGCCATCAACGCCCTGCACACCATCTTGATAAGGGCGGTAACCCGACAGACTCCGGTACCTTACGTGACTGACAAAGCGGGTACAATCCGTCTGGTTTACCGTCCACAAACCGCCGATGAGCTGGTGGAACTGGCGGTCACTGAGATAGCAGTGTGGGGAGCGGGAGCAGTCATCGTTCCCGAGCAGCTGCGCCGTATGCTGGAAATCCTGCACGGCTTGGCTCGTGAGGAATATCGGGACACCCTCAACCGGATGACGGAACTGGTCAACGAACTTGACGAAACCCCTGGTCATGCCCGCGCCACCAATCCGGCAGAGAAATAGCTATTTCACCCAAAAGTTCTCTGCTTCAGACTTCGAGTCAATCGAAACGAATATTTGAGATTCTTTCGGAGCCTCTGGGCAAGATTCGATATCAGCGGAACTCTTAGATGTTCCTTTGACGTAATCGTTCCAGTTCAAGAGAATATTTTGTGGAATTGCTGCGGATGGGAATCCGAAGTTAACTTCTACCCTCAGCCCGAGGCTACGTAGAATCAACACCTCGTCCTCCCAAAATGCTTCTCCATGAGAGGGTGAGCAATCTAGCGTCTGATGGTGAACATCGGAGAATAAAAATTCGCCGGCCTGTGCCCGGTGTCGCAGAGCAATGAGATCATGGTACCAGTTACGAAAGGTTCGGCCTCGGTCAGTTTCTGATTCCTGCCAGTCGAGCTTGGAATTCTGGAAAGTAGACTCTGCAGTCGGATCGGGCAATTGCGCTGGTATTTTGAAAAAAGGGCGTGTACCGTCATCCTGTTCTGTGCCGATGTCCCACGCGGCAGCGAATTCCTGCAACCGTCCTGCACGTAACTTTTGCGCGTTCTGTTCATCTAAAGGATCAGAAAAAAACTGGAATGGTGTGGTGGCACCGTACTCTTCACCCATGAACAGAAGAGGGGTAAACGGGGATAGCACTGTCAACGCCGCCAGAGCTGCGGCGACGGCAGGGGAAATATAGGATGCCGGGCGGTCTCCAAAAGGACGATTCCCGACCTGATCGTGGTTGGAAGAAAACACCACGAAGTGATTCTGTTCCACTTCTCGAGGCACAACCTGTCCCCAATGTTTCTTGCGAAAAGACGAATAGGTGCCGTTGTGGAAATATGTCTCATTGATAACTTTCACCAAGGCTTGGTGGTTAGCAAAATCAGCGTAGTAACCATGACTTTCCCCGGTGAACAAACCATGTAGGGCATGATGAAAGTCATCGTTCCACAGTCCGTCTAAACCGAGCGTGTCAAGCAAGGACACTTGGTTTAAATCGGACTCTGCAATTAATGTGCGCGGCCAGGCCTCTGGCCCGCTCAATGTCTGCACTTTAGCTGTGATGGCGTCCATAAGTCGTTTTCGTCCTTCGGCAGAGATGGCATGAATTGCATCCAGACGCAGTGCATCGATTCCGAAAGCCTCCAACCACCACATTGCGGCATCAGACAGATATTCCACCGGTTCCCCGGGTTGGCTCAGGTCAAACGCGTTTCCCCAGATAGTTGGCTCAGATAAAAAATAAGGTCCGAATTTGCCTGCATAGCATCCGGAATTACCCAAGTGATTAAAAACTATGTCCAGGCACACCGCGAGCCCCTCTCGATGGGCGGCGGCCACAAACTGAGCCAAATCGTCGGGTCTTCCATAACTTGCTTGTACAGCAAAGGGAAGTACCTGATCGTAACCCCAACCTCGGCTACCTTCGAAAGCCGCCAGCGGCATAATTTCCACTACTTCCACGCCAATATCCCGTAAGTATGAGAGTTTTTCTTGGGCGGCCTGGAAAGTGCCTCTGGAGGTGAAAGTTCCCACGTGAAGTTCATAGAACACCTTGCCTAAGCAGTTCAGGCCAGTCCACTCCCCATGGTCAAGATGGGACGGAAGCCACACTTCAGACCAGGAATGCACTCCTTCCGGTTGGAAGCGTGAACGCGGATCAGGGAGCGGTTTCCCTCCGTTTAGGCTAAATCCATAGAGGCTTCCGGCAGGTAAATCGTGGAGAGCTTCCCACCAACCGTTTGGTTTGGATTTCATAGTTTCCCGAACACTTTGCCCCCTGAAAGCCGCGGCGGTTGTAACGTCTTTGCAACACGCAGACGCGGGGAGCGTACCGGAACGAACCACCAATTCGACGTGACTCGAACGAGGTGCCCACACTCGGGGGCGGATAAACGACGATTCGGCTCGATGAGATTGCGGCTCTTTAATAAAAAACGGTTTTCCCATTGTTCTACTCCGCCCGCAACAGTACTTCTACGGGCCAAGTCGTCAGCATTTGGGATACCGAGTGTGCCCCCTGCGGGTAGCAGGTTTCAGTAAGAATGGAATGCCAGCTGCCGGCAGGAAGAATGACTTGTGTATCGTGATAGCTAAATCCGCGTTTCTGAAGAGTCGTGTCAATATCCGCCACGCAGACCACTTTCAGCCCGGTATCTGTGCCTCTTCCGAAAGCTAGCAAAGAAGAAGATGTAGTTGCTAGGGGTTGATAAATACCTTTTGGAGAGGCAAAAATAGCTGGATACTTCCGGCGTAGTCGAAGGAGTCTCGAGGTCAACCAGAGTTTTTCCGCCGCTAGATTGGCCGGAGTCTCACCAGCATCCAAAGCTGTAAGAGTAGCTTGGAGTTTTCGAAAATCAACCATACTGCGATTGTCCGGATCGACGAGCAGGTAACGCACAGATTCGCAACCTTGATAATTATCTGCTACCCCTGGAGCCAGCAGCTGTATGGCTTTGCTTGCCAGAATAACCGTGCGAATTTCCGTGAAGTGAGAATAATAGAAGTTCTGGAAAAGTTCCAACACATCAGGGTCAGCTAACAAATTCCCCGCGAATTCTATAGTTTCATGTTCAGCTTGTTTCGCCGGATTAATCCAGCTGGTCCATAGTTTTTGTTCCCTAGCGGACTTCAAAACATATTCCTGCAGTCGGTCAGGAGCAATCGGTTCGTTAGTGTTCCAGGTTCCCGCAATAGTCTGATAGATAAAGTTTTCGATAGAGCCTCGCAGAGTCGCTGGGCGGTAATGGAGCGAGAGACGGCGTACTTGCTTCACTAGTTCAATCCAAGCATCGTAGTCTTGGGTTATTACGCTCATTTGCGCCCGGACATCTTCACTGCGTTTAGAATCGTGGGTTGACAATGAAGTCATCCCAACGGGCCAATTGCTTTGCATCAACTGAGCCCAAGAGTGGAAATCGTCCGGAGTCATTCCGAACCGCCCTGGGTTTCCTCCGACTTCACATAGCTCGCTGAGATGGGTCCACCTATAGAAAGTTGTGTCTTCTACGCCTTTGGCCATAGTGGCGCCGCAAACTTGTTGAAACGAGATTTGTAACTGTGCCAGTTCTTTCATTTCTGTCAACCGCTCAGCCCCCACGGATTTTCCCTTAAGTAATGCCAGGAGAATCTCTAAGGTATCGTGTTGTTTTTCGGGGAGGTTGTCGCGGGCAATGGCGCCGGCTCGATTCAGGGCATCTTCGGAAGTAGAATCAAGGGGCTGACCTTGAACGAAATATGTCCGGTAGCGATCCATCGCCACAATCAGTTCCGTTAGGCAGTCGGTCAGAGACTTCATGGTAGTGTCGCGCAAGCGAATATCAGATGAGCACACCGTGTGAGCTAATTTCGCCAATCGGTTCAGCTCTGTGCGTAAGGGACCGCTCAAAACTTCGTGCTTAGACTGTTTGACCTTATTGGAGTAGTCGGTCAGCGCATCCCCGGTTATTTCTTCCATCACAATTCCCAGTGGAACCATGGCTTGAGGGTTCACTGACAGTTGCCCTAATCGGTAGGAGCAGTCGTAGCCCGTAGTACCTGCAACCTGCCAAGCAGCGGGCAAATCCTCATTTTCTGCCAGGATTTTCTCGGTAACAATCCAGATTCCACCTGTTGCTTCGTGGAGTCGTGAGAAGTATCCGGCCGGGTCAGCTAGACCATCACTGTGATCGATGCGTAAACCGTCAATCAAACCTCGGTTTACCATCTCGAGGATTTTCATGTGCGTGGCTTGGAATACCTCCGGGTCTTCAACCCGCAATCCCACTAAACTTCCGATGTCAAAAAAACGTCGATAGTTCAGTTCTTCATTGGTAATTTCCCAGTGAGCCAAGCGGTAGTTTTGTTTTTCTAAAAGGACTTCCAGAGGCAGGTCTGCGGTTCCTTCCGCTAAGGGAAAAATATGATTGAAGTATCTCAGCACCTGTTGAGGCTCCAGCTGAGTATCGGGAACCTGCAAATTTTGGACTTCGAGTTGTCCCTCTGTAAGGACCTTCCCGATGGGTTCCGCAAGAATTGGCAGAAGGATGGGTTCTTCAGTTTCGATGTCAAACCATTTTACGTAGGGGGATTCATGACCGTAACGGAGTACCGACCATATTTGCCGATTGTGGTATAGAGGAGTAGGAAATGCCATGTGATTAGGTACCACATCAACAACTAATCCCATGTTTGCTCTATGAATACTTTCAGATAGGGCCACAAAGGCATCTTCTCCGCCAAGGTCGGTGGAAATCCTCGAGTGGTCGACCACGTCGTAGCCATGATTCGACCCTGGAGCAGCCTGCAAAATAGGCGAAAGATAAACATCAGTGATTCCCAAGAAATCGAGGTAGGGCAGTAATTTATTCGCTTGGTTAAATCCAAACTCAGGGCTTAGTTGAATTCGGTAGGTGCTGACAGGTTGGTGCTTCCCTGTTCGTGGGATGTGATCGTGAGCCAGCAGGATAGAGGGCATCGTAAACTCCTTTCAGCAATTTCTACCCTACCTGTTGTTAGAGTGAGAGACATGGATATAGATTGGTGGAAAGATGCGGTAATTTACCAGATTTACCCCCGCTCGTTCTTTGATCACAGCGGGGATGGTATGGGAGATTTGCGGGGGATTATCGACAAACTGGACTATTTATCGTCTCTAGGTGTGGATGCCTTGTGGATTAGTCCGTTCTATCCTTCCCCAGCATTCGACGGTGGCTACGATGTGTCTGATTACTGCGATATTGATCCAGTATTCGGGACAATGGCCGATTTTGACCAACTGTTAGAGGAATCTCACAGCCGTGGTTTGAAGGTCATCATTGACTTGGTGCCAAACCATACGTCGTGGTCCCACGCTTGGTTCAAAGAAGCGCTGGGGGATTCTCCTGGTTCCCGGGCACGGTCTCGATACGTGTTTCGCTATTCTCAAAATCCCCCTAATAACTGGGGCTCAATGTTCGGGGGGAGTGCTTGGTCGCGAGTCCAGGAGCTGACCGGTAAGGCCGAAGATCGCGACTGGTGGTACTTGCACCTTTTTTCCAGTCAGCAGCCAGATTTGAATTGGGGAAACCCTGATGTTCAAGAATTTTTCCTAGATATTCTGCGATTCTGGTTAGATAAAGGCGTGGATGGATTTCGGGTTGACGTGGCCCACGGTTTGATAAAAAATCCCGCTTTTCCTGATGATAAGTTGGGTTTAGAACGTTGGGAATATGCCGATGCGAATGGTCCCTACAGTAACCAGCCGTACTACGACCAAGATCGTGTCCACGAGATTTACCGAAGCTGGCGTCATCTGTGTAACCGTTACAATCCACCGCGCATGATGGTTGGGGAAGTATGGGTCCGTCCCCGTGAGCGGGCAAGCGCCTATGCCAGACCGGATGAAATGCATCAGGTTTTTAATTTTGATTTTCTGCATTGTCCCTTCGACTATCGTCTGCTGCGTCAGATAATCACCGAATCACTACGAGTAGATGGCGCGGTTGGTGCCCCCTCAACCTGGGTGCTTGCCAATCACGACCAACTTCGAGCCAGAACACGTTTGGGCTATCCGGCAGGGGCCATGCTAGAACGGGGGATCGGCGCAGGGGATCCCCAACCTGATTGGGAAATTGGTTTACTTCGAGCTCGTGCGGCCTTACTCTTAATGCTTGCTTTGCCTGGTTCAGCCTATATTTTTCAAGGTGAGGAATTGGGCCTTCCTGACTTTACGATGATGGACGATGCGGCGCGTCGTGATCCGACTTGGGAACGTACCAATCACCAAGTTCGCGGCAGAGATTCCAGTCGTGTACCTCTTCCTTGGTTCACAGGAAGGCCAAACTACGGATTTACTGATGCTAAGCCTTGGTTGCCGCAGCCTTCGGATTGGGATGATTTGACAGTAGAAAACCAAGAAAAGGATGCGGACTCAACTCTATGCCTGTATCGGGAATCGTTGCGGTTACGGAAAGAATGGCAACTGGGCAGTGGTTCGTTGACATGGGACAATGCCCCGACACGAGTGTTGGCTTTCCATAACGGGCAATTGCACTGCTGGGTGAATACTTCCATTCTTCCAGTAAATCTGCCCCCCGGTTCACAAGTGATTCTGTCCTCCACAGGTCATCCGGAGTCGCCCGATGCTGTAAATTGCTCCGTTGGTAACAGTGCGACCAGCGGCTCCTCGCCGGTGTTAGAACCTAACGTCACGATGTGGTTTACGCGGGTTGACAAATGATTTTTCCGCTAGGGTGGAACCATGACTGTGAAAATTGTTCCTAAACTGTTACTCCTCACCGGTGCGGCGGCGCTGACCCTGAGCTTGAGCGCCTGCTCGACCCAGGCCAAAGACCAGGCTGCCAGCCAGAGCCCGGCCGCGTCCAACTCCGCCACCCCCGCTCCTGAAGAACCCAAGTCCACCCCTGCTGCCGTCGTCGAGGGCGACCGCCCCCAGGTGGTCGGTTCCGGAGCTGAGACCGCGGTAGGGTTCCCTAAGGATATGCCCGCCCCGGACCAAAACACGGCGTGGGTCGTCCAAGAGGGGACGGGCGCGGTGGTCAGTGAGACCGACACCGTCACCGCTAACTACGTGGGTCAAGTGTGGGGCCAAGGGGCCATCTTCGATTCTTCTTTTGCTCGTGGGGAAGCCGCATCTTTCAGCTTGCAGCATGTGATTGCCGGCTGGACTCAGGGGTTAGCCGGGCAAAAGGTCGGGGCGAAAGTTATCCTCGGGATTCCTTCCGAAATGGCTTATGGCCAGGAAGGCCGTCCGCCGGCGATTCCGCCAAACTCGCCTTTGGCCTTCTATGTGGAAATCGTTGACGCCCAACCCGCTTCTTAGAGGCGATAGCATGGTGCCATGCTGATTTCTGACCGTGATATACGTGCTCTGGTAGCCCAAGGCAAAGTCGTGCTGGACCCCTGGGATCCTGACGCGGTACAGCCCGCCTCGGTGGACATTCGCCTGGACCGATACTTTCGCCTGTTCGATAACCACAAATACGGCTTAATCGATCCGTCGAAGGAGCAAACTGAGCTGACGCGCCTGGTGGATACCGGTGACAAACCACTCATCTTGCACCCGGGCGAGTTCGTGTTGGGTTCCACTTTTGAACACGTGACCCTGCCCGATGACGTCGCGGCGCGCTTGGAAGGGAAATCCTCGCTGGGACGCTTGGGCCTGTTGACTCACTCGACCGCGGGATTCATCGACCCGGGCTTTACCGGGCATATCACCCTGGAACTGTCCAACACGGCGACCATGCCGATTGCCCTGTACCCGGGCATGAAAATCGGTCAGCTGTGTTTCTTCCAGATGTCCTCCCCGTCCGAGGCTCCTTATGGCTCCGGCGCGAAAGGCTCCCGCTACCAGGGTCAGCGCGGCCCCACCGCCTCGCGTTCTTACCTGAACTTCAGTCGGGTGGAGGTCCCGGAAGGGCGCGGGATTGTGGCTGTACCACACCCCGACACGGTGCTGTGAACCGCTTTCCCCTACGACCCCAAACGAGCCACCCCGGCCGCGCTGCCTCGGTAACGGCACCGCAGATCAGACTTTGGAAGGAAGAAAATCATGTTGTCACCGGCCAATCGCCACGATTCTCTGGATTTGCACGCCGCTGAGCCTTTTCACCTGCTGGCGGTCGCCGACGATGTGCAGCCTGAAGAAATCGACATTCTGGCCGGGCAAATCTGGACTGGGTGTTCCCGCCTGGGGCCGGGGCTTTTAGAGCTCGAGAAAGAGGCGTATCTGACCGGTCCGTGGGATTTGACGCCGGAGGCGATTGTGGGATTGGGGTTGCCCAGCCGCCTGAAGTTCGCGTATTTGGCGGGGGTTCCTGCTTTGCGCGGGAAACCGGTGCCGCAGTGGCTGCAGGACTGCGACCCCTTGTGGGACGCGTTTCGAGAAGGTGGCCCAGAAGGGTTGGAACTCGAAGTTTTGCAAGGACTGCGGCGCATGGCGCGGCGTTTGGCCGGTGCCTTGCGGTTCTCGACCGGTCCCATCATCGTGCCGGATCCGGATTCCGCGGTGAGTCTGCGGGTCTTGTCCGAAATTTGGTTGGAGCCCGCGGCCTGCCTCCAGGTGGTGCAGCGAGCCTTGCCTATCGCGACCCTGCTGATGGGAAACGAAACCGAACAGACGCAGCGCAGCTCGGGACCTAAAACACCTCAACTGACCACCCCTGAGGAGCGCGCCAACTATGACCCCGACGGCTTGCGCTCCCGCATCCAATCCGGGGTCAGCCCGGACGAGCGCGCGTGGCTACACGCGGAAGCGGAAGCCTACGATGAGGCCGCCATGTCCATGCCCATGATGGTTGATGCTTACGCCATCGCTGCTGACGTGACCCAAAAATCAGCTGTCCACGTAGTGGTGCAGGGGGAAACCGCTATCCCTCCGGCCTTGGGACACTCCGAAGATGGCTGCGTGAGCTACGCCATTTCCTGGATAGCTCCGGAAATCACCATCACCGAGGAAAGTAAACTGAAACGCGCGATGCGCCTGGATCGGCTGACCGTCATTGATGCCATCGAAGCCGTGGCCAGGGAGCTGGCCGAAGCCACAAACGGGGTCATTATTGACCAGGACGATTTTGTCGTTTCCCTCTAAGCCTGGACTCGAACTTGGCGGGCTTAGACGCGTTCGATGCCGGCTTCGCTGTGCTTGTTTATCCACCACTGACTGGCGGTACGCACGGTAAAACGCCTGATAATGGCTAACAAAACCCCGGAAAGAACCGCGAAAACGATGGCTTGAGCCAACCCGACCTCGATGTCGTCCTCCTTGGGAGGATTGGCTCCGGTGGCGATTCTCCATCCCAATCTGACGATGTTGTCGCTGACCAGACCGGCCGCAGCCACAGCCGCCACATTCACAACTTTTTGTCCGATGTCCACGTTTTCTCCTTAAATCTCTGTCAGGTTTACGCCAAACAACAGTGTCCCCTCCATGTTATCGGGTCAGGCCTCGGTTCGGTCGAGAGTACCGCCGCGGGTTTTGCCGGTGCGCTCGCGGGGCGGGCTATTCCCCCAAGGGATTTTTTGGCAGACGATACTCGTTGCCCAGCCGCAGCGAGGGCGCGATGAGGCCTTGTTCGCGTTTTTTCTCGAGCAGCGTCACCATTTCGTCGCGCAGCGTCCACGGGTCGACCGAGTTGAGGTAGATTCGGGTGGAACCTTCAAAGCCCGCCAAGGTCGAGGTGCGCTGCTTTAGCAGGATGCGGAACCTCAGCGGGACATCGAGGTCAACAGGTCGGTGGTACCACTCCTCATTGGTGGGTACCGCGGGACCTACCGCGCAGTGCAGTGCGTGCAACACGTCAGAAATCCCATCAACCTGTTCGCGAGTGTATTCCCACGGCAGCAGCGCCGGTCCCAGCGGCCAGACCGCGATGGTCTGATAGCGGTGCCCGAAGTCGGCGAACCCTACCGCGTAGTCGTTGCCCAGAATCATCATTTGCCGGTGACCCACATAGTGCAGGATTTGGCGGTAAATCGCCGGATTTGCTGCCACCCGCGCCGCTTCGGCTTCAATCTGGACCCCGTATTCATCCACCGCCACCAGCTGTTTATGCAGGTGGTCGAAGGACGCTCCGGCTGGTTTCAACCAATTTTGGAACGCGGTGACGTATTTCACGGCGGGATTCAAGTTGTATAAATCTTTCAGGGCGGCGATGGTGTAGCCGATATACGCACGGTGTTCCGCGACGCTCAAGGTCCCGGCCGAAGCGTTTTGATCCGTCCGGGTCGCCCCGTCCACGTAGTGACGCCGTGCCACGATAACGTCGTGTCCCCCGGCGAACAGGCCGTTGGCGTATTGCAGTAGGGCATCATCGGGGATAGTTTCTGGGTGGTCCTCACCGTACGCCTCCAGGCGCATTTTTACCACGTGCAAAACGTGGTCGTATCCCGCGGCGGAGGCCAGGTAGTCGGCCATGCGCCGGTTTTGGGCCTCGGTGGGGTAGTGGTTGTGGTTTTCGTGCCAGTAATCGTAGGAAACAATCTCAAAAAGGTTGGGAATTCGCCGAAACTCCGCCACCATGTCTTGCATGGAGGCGGCGGGCAGGTCCTCGATTTTGTGAAACTTCGAGTCCAAGCCTTTGACCAACCGGGATTTTTCCGGCGGGGTGTCGAAGTATCGGTCCGTGCAAAAGGCGCAGGTGTTGGTGAACTCGGAAGGAAGCAGCAGTCGTGGCCGGTCGAGCAGAACGCGCCGGTGGGAGTGGGGACGGTTCCCGCGACCCGCCACCGTCCATACTTGGGTTCCGGTCAGGGGATTGCGCTGTTTGATGGTGCCATCTGCCATCCGATCCATCGGGTCAGGATTCAGCAGGAGAGGGTTTCTATCCTTCATTGTGAACAGTATTCCTTTGGGGTTGGCGCCCGGGCTTACATATTGAGCCAGGCTTTGGCTTGGCCGGACACATCTTCGAGTACGGCTTTAGCCTCGGCCGCCAGTTTTGACGGCACAAAAATATGGGTGTGATAGATACCTGAAAAAATGTTTGCCGGAATGGAGCGGGAGGACAGTACTTGGGCAATCCCCGAGTTTAACCCCACCACGTCCAAAGATCCCGGCGCTGACAGGGTAATAATCGTGTAGGGGTCCGCAGTGCTGAGACCGGCGCGGGCGGCTTCTTCCAAAGTCACCCCGATAGTGATGCCTTCCGGTTCGCGAATCAACGCGACCGGCTCCACGTCGGGTGGTAGCTCGGTGACGCTGGCGAACACGTACTCCACCCCAATCCGGGGGTCAATCTGGGCCAGCATTTGTTCGTATGTGGCGTTCTCGCTCATAAAATCCTATTCAATCGTTTCTCGGGGGTCTTCCCCGGTGACGTGACCTTTTCATTCTAACCGTCCGGGGGTGCTCTTGCCTGAAGCCTCGGGAAATGTACGCCAGTTTCAGCGAAAAAGCGAAGTTATGCGTCCCTTAAGAATTTGTGCCAAACTGACTACTGGTTTTTAAAATATTTAACTAATCTCGGAGGTCCTGATGCTGTTTAAGCTGTGGCGAGAGCATATGCCGCGGCGTTGGATCTTCCTGGTAATGGTGATTATTGCCCAGGTGGTGCAATGTTTAGCCAGCCTGTGGTTGCCGACTTTGAACGCGGACATCATCAACGACGGCATCGTGGGCGAAAACCTCGCCTTGATCTGGAAACTCGGCGGCATCATGCTGGTGGCTACCGTCATTCAGACCCTCGGGATGGTCGTCTCGGCGTATTTCAGCGGTCGAATTGCCATGTGGATTGGTCGCGATGTGCGCCAAAAGGTCTATGACCAGGTATTGACTTTCAGCTCGTCCCAAATGCACCGCTTCGGTTCCGCCTCGCTGATTACCCGTGCCACCAACGACATCAACCAGGTGCAAAGCGTGATTCTGATGACTTTCATCATCATGATTCAAGCCCCCATAATGGGTGTGGGTGCGGTCATCATGGCGGTGTCTCTAGACGCCCCGCTGTCCTTGCTGTTCCTGGTGGCGGTGCCGGTGCTGCTACTGTTGGTGGGCATCTTGATGCACTTCATGTCGCCTTTGTTCAAAGTTCAGCAGGAACGTATCGACGCGGTGGCGGCGCGTATCCGCGAGGCGCTTTCCGGGGTGCGTATCGTGCGGGCTTTTGGCCGCAAAACGTTCATGAACGAACGTTTCGATACCGCTAATCGGGATTTGCGTGATGTCGCTTTGCGCCTGGGTAACCTATTCGCACTGATGATTCCCGCGGTGCAGCTCATCGTGATGCTCTCCTCGATAGGGGTTATCTGGTTCGGGGCGGGCCGCTACTCTTCGGGTCAGATGGAAATCGGGGATATTGTCGCTTTCCTGACCTACCTGATGCAGCTGCTCGGAGCGGTCATGATGGCTTCGTTCATGTTCGTGATGGTGCCTCGTGCCGAGGTGTGTGCCAAACGTCTGACTGAAGTCATCTCGACCCCTCCCGAAATCAGCGCACCCCACACTCCTGCGGCTTTCCCCGCAGAGCCGTTTACCTTAGCTTTCGAGGGAGTTTCGGTAGGTTTTGCGGGTGCCAGCCGGTCTTTGCTGCAGGACCTGAACTTCCGTATCGAGCCGGGCCAGAGCACCGCCATCATCGGCTCCACCGGCAGCGGCAAAACCTCCCTTTTGCGCCTGATGATGCGGTCCTTGGATCCCACCGCCGGACAGATCACGGTCAACGGAGTGGACTTGCGAGACCTCGACCTGCACCAGTGGCACCGCCACATCGCTTACGTTCCCCAAAACAGTTACCTGTTCTCGGGCACTATTGCCTCCACTGTTTCCGGGATGGAGACAACGCAAATCACGGATGAGGTACGTGAGAAGGTCTGGGAGGCGTTGCGTCGGGCACAAGCCGGGGACTTTGTGTCCGCTTTGGACGGCGGCCTGGACGCCGAGGTCAGTGCGGGGGGCAAGAATTTTTCCGGTGGGCAGCGTCAGCGGCTTTCGGTGGCACGAGCCCTGTTCCGGGGCTCTGCGCTGGTGTTTCTCGATGATCCGTTCTCGGCTCTGGATTTTGCTACCGAAGCGAGGCTGCGTGGCGAGCTCAAAAGTTTGGAGGGGCCGGTCAGCCTGATTTTTGTGGCGCAGCGTATAGCTTCGGTGCGTCACGCGGATCAAATCATCGTGTTGGATGAGGGTCGGATGGTGGGTCTGGGGACCCATGAGCAGCTGTTGGCTGACTGCGGAGCCTACCAAGAAATCGTGGAGTCCCAGCTGTCTTTGGAGGAGGTGCCATAATGCCTCCAAATCAGAGACGCTCTGTTCGGCGGGGTCCGCACGGGGCACCCAACCCGCACGATAAGCCCCGCAACGCCCGCGCGGCTTGGCGCCGGCTATTCGTTGAGCTCAAGCCTTTCCTGGGATTAATCGGGCTGGAATTCTTCATGATTCTGGCGGGAACCATCTCGATGAGCCTGGTTCCCGCAATTCTCGGTTTCGCCACGGATAACATTCTGGCCGGAAAAATGGACCGGCTGGTACAAAACCTTGTGGTGGCGTTGAGCCTCAGTGTGGTCGCCGCAATCTTGGGCTACCTGGGGCAACGTATCAACCGACTGGTGGTGCAGCGTTTGGGCTATCGGCTGCGAAACGCCGCCAACGATAAAGTCAACCGGCTGTCCGTGTCTTACCTGGAGTCTCACGACCGGGGTGACCTGGTGTCTCGCACCACTAACGATGTCGATAACATCACCCAGACCCTGCAGCAGGTTCTGGGGCGAGCCCTGGACTCGCTCATTTCCATTGTGGCGGTCACGGTGATGATGTTCGTGATTTCCCCGTGGCTAGCGTTGCTGACCCTGCTGATTTTGCCCATCGTCGGGGCGGGAGCCGGGTTCATCATGAAAAAGTCCCAACCCTACTTTAAGCAACAATGGGACCAAACCGGGGTGGTCTCAACCCTGGTTGAGGAATCCTTCTCCGGGCAACAAATCCTCACCTTGCACGGTTTGGCACCGACCTATTCCCAACGCTTCGCGGGGGAAAATGAGACGTTCACCCAAGCCAGTTTCAAAGCCCAGTTCATCTCCATGCTGATGCAGCCAATGCTGATATTGGTGTCTAATCTGTCCTTTGTTTTGGTTGCGGTAATCGGTGCCTGGTTTGTGCTGTCCGGCATGATGACCATCGGGGGAGTCCAGGCGTTTATCCAATATTCACGCAACTTTTCTATGCCGCTGGCCGCCGTCATGCAAATTTTGAACCTGATGCAAAGCGCACTGGCCAGCGCCGAGCGCCTGTTCGGATTCATTGACGAAACCGATTCCGAAATCGAAACCGACCGGGTGGCCCCGCTCATCTGCGGGCCCGACCCCGCTTCTGACCGGGACGAGGGGACAGCCGACTGCGGCGCGGCGCTACAGGACGGTCGCATCGTGTTCGACAACGTGACGTTCTCTTACGTGTCCGGCAAACCCGTCATCCGAGACCTGAACCTGACCGTAGAAAAGGGTCAATCCATCGCTATCGTGGGTCCCACCGGAGCGGGCAAAACCACCCTAGTGAACCTGTTGGAACGCTACGTTGACCCTGATAGCGGCACCATCACCCTGGGCGGCCTCGACATCCGCCGAATTCCCATTGAGCGGCTGCGGGCCGAAATCGGCATGGTGGCGCAAGACCCGTGGCTCATAGACGACACGATTCGCGCCAACATTGCTTTCGGCCAGCCCACGCCCGACCCGACCGCGGTGCAGCTGGCAGCGACTCAATCCGGACTGGACTCCCTGGTGAAAGCCCTGCCGGCCGGATACGACACGTTGATTGACAACGATTCCACGGCACTGTCGGCTGGGGAAAAACAGCTCCTCACCATAGCGCGGGCGTTTTACGCCGACCGGTCTATCCTGATTCTGGACGAGGCGACTTCCGCGGTTGATACCCGCACTGAACTGCAGCTGGCCAAGGCGATGTCGCGGCTGGGCCGCGGCAAGACGACTTTCACCATCGCGCATCGGCTCTCCACGATTCGCGGCGCGGACATTATCCTGGTCATTGACGAGGGACGCCTGGTGGAATCTGGCAACCATGAACAATTGCTGGCCCAACGCGGCGCATACTACCAGCTGTATCACAGCCAGTTTAAGCAAGCGTGAGCGGTGCGACCCCGCGGGGACCCGCACTTCAGAAATCGCGCAATTTCACGAATCAGCGACCGGTATTAACCGCGGCACTGGAACTGCCCGGCGTCACGTCACGGGACTGAGCCACCAGTGATTCCGCTGGTGAGGCATAGTCCAAGCCAATCAAGGTGGCGTTATCGAAATAAAACGAGGTCACGGAGGCCAGGGCACACTCGCGTTTCCGCGGATCGTGAACTAAGGATTTTCCCTCCACAAAACGCCGCAGAGTCCAAATCGGCAACTGGTGGGAAACGACCAGCGATTCCCGGCCCGGGGGAGTCAGGGCTCTCGCATGAGCGACCGCGCGAAACATGCGTTGGGCGATATCCCGGTAGTGTTCCCCCCAGGACGGCAGCCAGGGTGCCACATACAGCGGCCAGTATCGCGGGTGGGCCAAGGTCAGCGAGGAACGGTGAATCTTTTGCCCGCGCAGCTTGTTGCCCGCCTCGGTCAGACGCGAATCGGTGAAAACGGGCAGCTGGAAAATTTCGGCCGCGGGGGCGGCGCTTTCCCGCGCGCGCTGCAGCGGGGAGGACATAATCATGGCAATATCGCGGTTTTCCTCTGCCAGCCAGCGAGCCGTCAGCGCCGTCATTTCCCGGCCCCGCTCGGTCAGTCCAAAGCCGTCAAGCCGTTCGTACAGCACTCCTTCGGGATTATCGACTTCGCCGTGGCGCATCAGGTGGACGGTGGTCAGGGCCATGGTTCCTCACTTTTCAGGGTTGACGGTCAGCGGTTATCGGGTTTTGGCAGCTATCGACGCCAGGGAAACAGGAAATGCAATACCCGCCCCAAGGTGCGCAAAATTCGGCGAATCACGTATCTCCAGAGAACCCGCAGGGTCCACAGGAAACCTATCGTGATGGCGGGCAGGTAGCGGCTGCGCACCTTGATGGCAATATCCAGGCGGCGGTGCGCGAAATCATAAACCGGCCAGTGCCGACGTTTGGCAATCCGGCGTAACTTCGGTTCGGGATTGACCACGCGTGGGTGTCCAACCAGGTTAAAGAGTTTTTCGTCGGACATGGAATCGGAATAGGCATAGCACTGTTTCAGGTCATAGTCGTGTTCCCAAGACAGTTCCAGTACCGCTTTGGCTTTCATGGTGCCGTGCATCAGAGACTGCGGCATCTTTCCGGTGTAGCGTCCCCACTCATCGACTTCCACTACCGTGCCCAAAGCCCCGGTCAGGCCCAAGCGGTGCGCCATAGATTGGGCGATTTCTCGGGGGGTGGCGGAAACCAGCCAGACATCGTGCCCGGCATCGAGGTGCTTTTGGATAATGTCCAAGGCTCCTGGAAAAAGTCGTTCCTGCAGGAAACGGTCGTAGAGTTCCTCGCCGACCAGTACCAAATCCGATTCCAATTTGCCTTCGATAATCTGCAGGGACCGTTTTTTCACCTGCTCGACGCGGTGGATGTTTTCCCCGAAAATGACATAAAGTAAGGCCTGGCGAGCCGCAAACACAAAAAAATCCAGCCCGAAGTAGCCGCGGGAGTATAAGTCCCGGGCCAGGTACCAGGTCGAGGCGCCGCGAATCAAGGTGCCGTCGACATCAAAAAAAGCTGCGATTTTCGCCACGAATCAATCTTACTGAAGTGTTGATGAGACGCCCAGAAAAACGTGCGCGGGCCCGGAGTAAAATCCGAGCCCGCCGACGTCTACTTCTTGTTACGACGCTGATGACGCGTCTTACGAAGCAACTTGCGGTGCTTCTTTTTCGCCATCCGCTTGCGACGCTTCTTAATAACGGAACCCACGCCGACCTCCTAAAATAACTGCTGCCGCCTGTCGCGCAGCAAATAACCCCACAAGTTTACCTTTTTCAGACACCCTAGCCAAAACGAAAGAGCCCAGACTCGCGGTGACGTCACAAACTATTGCGCGACAGCTTCGTCCACGTTGCCAACCATCCAGTTTTCCAGGTTTGACGCGGAAAGCTCTTCGACCGCCTTCAACGGCACCCGAAACGAACGCTTGACACGAACGGCGGGAAGGTCGCCAGCATGAACCATGCGATAAACAGTCATCTTTGAGACCCTCAACAAATCCGCAACTTCCGCTACGGTGAGGAACCGTGGTGCCTGGTTCTGAGTCATTCCCGTCATCCTAAATTTACCTAGACGCGTTACTGGAGCCACTTTAGTCCCACACTTAACACGCGTTACATACAAAAATATAGCGGCAATTTGCCTAAAAGTGTTAGTTCTCAGCCCGCAATTTTCTCTAAACCCAGGAATTTCCTCAAAATTACTCATTTTTGAGGGGCTACTATTCCGGTTTTACCCTGCCAGAGGGTAACGTTTAAACCGAGTTTTCCTCACGTGGATTCCGTCAGGGCTCCACCGGGGCAGCGAAAGCTCCGCCAGAAAACCAGCCGGAAAATCTCTGTCGGGAAAAAGGAACGGGCGAACTTGAAGTTTTTTGCGAACCTGCGCGAGAAAAGCGGGAAGTGGTTTGATGATCTCGCCCGCCGCGCCCCCGCTCGCCTGACTCTGGCGGTGTTCCTCTCCATCATCGCCATCCACACCGCTATCCTGTGCTTGCCGATTTCCACCCGCGATCCGAGTCACGCCCGCTTCGTCGACGCGCTGTTTACCAGTACTTCAGCAGTGTGTGTGACCGGTTTGACCGTGGTACCTTCCGACACCTACTGGTCGCCGTTTGGGCTGGTGGTCATCATGCTCGGCGTAGAAATCGGGGGACTCGGGGTCATGACCCTAGCCTCTATGCTGTCCCTGGCTGTTTCGCGCCACATTGGCTTGACCGCCCGCATTCTGGCTGCGGGGGAAAAGAAATCCTCTCTCGGGGAAGTCGGTTCGCTGGGGAAAATGGCTCTCTTGGTGTCGGTTTCGGTTGAATCGGTCATTGCCCTGATGCTTTTTCCCGAGTTCATCCGGCAAGACTACGGTGTCGGCATGTCGGCCTGGTATGCGGTATTCATGGCGGTCAGCGTGTTCAACAACGCCGGCTTCGTCATAGTGCCGGGCGGGGTGGAACAGTTCGTCTCCGACTTCGGCATCATCGGCCCGATGTGTCTGGGGGTTTTCATCGGTGCCATTGGTTTCCCGGTTTCCTTGGACCTAGCCCGCAACTGGCGGCGGCCAAAACACTTGAGTTTGCACTCAAAACTGACCATCACCACCTACCTGGCACTGTCCGTGGTTGGCGGCGGAATCACCGCGGCTATCGAGTGGAACAATCCTCGAACTATGGGAGCCCTGGACCTGCCGGGTAAATTCCTGGCGGCTTTGCTGGGCGCGTTCAACGCGAGGTCACTAGGGATTTCCACGGTTGATGTGGGTTCGATGCACGAGGCGACCTGGTTCGTTTCTTCCATCATGATGTTTATCGGTGGTGGCTCGGCTTCCACCGCCGGTGGCATCAAGGTCACAACGTTTGCGGTGATGGTTCTGGCTATTCTGGCCGAGGTGCGCGGCAATCGTGACATCGAGGCGTTCGGGAGGCGTATTGGTCCCTCCACGGTGCGTCTGGCAGTGGCGGTTGTTGCCATGAGTTCCCTGGTCATAGGCTTGTCTACCGCCATTCTGATGCTGATAACCGACCTGCCGTTATCGAAAGCCCTGTTCGAAGTCAACAGTGCGTTCGGTACCGTCGGTCTGTCCACCGGCATCACCGGTTCCTTGCCGGATTCAGGGAAAATTTTGCTCTCCCTGCTGATGTTTACCGGCCGGGTGGGTTCCATGACCTTCGGAGCCGCCCTCGCCATGCGCAACCGCCGTCGGGTGATACGGTTTCCCGAAGAGGCCCCCAGTATTGGATAGGGCATAGCGAGAGTTCAACGATGGCAGTAACGAATTGGGCGTTCCCTAACCTGGAGGCGAAGCAGGGGGCGTGGCGCCGATACTGGGTGGTGCTGGTGGCTTTTCCCAATCTGTACCGGGAAATTTTCGCGGGTTCGACCCTGGAATCGTTCTGTTTGGGAATGGCCGATGACCCTCTGCACCGCAAACTGCTTGACTCCTATATGCGGGCGCGGGCGCGCAAGGAAAAGCACGCCCTCAAGGCGCTGCAAAACGGCACTGATGTGCGCGACATTCCCGGTGCCGACAGAGCGATTCAAGCGTTTAAAGCCCGGTTCGATGAGCTCAGTCAGGAAAATGCTCAGGGTCTTTCCGAGCAAAAGCTTCCCCTGCTGGTGGAGCGGCTTTCCTCGGCTGTGTGTGACTACACTTTTTGCGAAGATATGCAGCCGCGGATTGCGGATCGGGTCATCGGACCGAGCGGACGAAACAACGCGGATGCCCTCGCCCAGCAGTGGCTGGAGTTTCCCCTGTTAAAGTACCTCAACCAGCGTTTTCATCCGCGGGCGCATCATCTGCGGTTTGATTCATTGGACGCCGTGACGCTGCGCCAGCCCTCCGACCCCAGCGCTGTGCAGCGCCCTTCCGGGCAGCTACCGCGCTACGGGGAGGCTCACGGGGGGACGAATCCCCACACTTTCCCCTACGTGACGAGTTTCATCGGTCCGGTTCCTCCCATCCCCGATCCGACTTCTGGCTTGCACTTCCCACAAGCGCCGCTGCTCCAGTTCGCCTGTACGCGCGACCTGTTCGACCCGGTGTGGGCGGCCAGTCCAGAACAGGCGCGGGAGATTCCGTTCCACTTTGATCAGATTCCGCCCCTCAGCTTTAACCGGGTCTATCAAGTGAATACCCTGGAAAACTGGCGTGAGCTGGTCAGGCGCTATCCGCTGGAGTTCACCAACCTGGAAGTGCGCCAGGAGTTCCAGCGCTTGAGCGGCAAGGACGCGGTGTTCCTGGGGGTCGATTGGGAGCGGGTTCGCCAAGACTACGACGTGGTGTTTTTCGGGTTCACGGCGGTTTTGGACTGCGCCGACGTGGGCGTAGACATCGAGGCGAGTGAATTAGATGAGCTGGCGCAATCGTGTGCAGGGGCACGCCTCACCGCGGTCATGTATCGGGTGGTGCCCGGTTCAACCTATTGGCTGAACCTCTAAAGTTCCCCTAGGGGCGGTTCGCGAAATCTTCGAGCAGTTTTCCGTCGCCCGACACGATAATCAGGTCGTTGGCTGCTACTACCGTGTCCGGCCCGGCGTATTCAAAGTGCTGTCCAGGCGAGATGACACCCAGGATATTGACCCCGTAGCGGCGGCGCACATCGGATTCCAGCAGGGTAAATCCTTGGATCTCTGCCGGCGGGCGCATCTTAACAATCGAGAACCCTTCCCGATCCATCTCTACGTAGTCCAGCATCCTGCCGTCAACCAGGTGCGCGGTACGCCGTCCAGCATCAAATTCGGGGTAAATGACATGGTGGGCGCCGATACGACGCAGGATTTTGCCCTGTTCGCGGCTGATGGCTTTGGCCCAGATTTGCTCCATCCCCAAATCGACTAAGTTGGCCGTAATCAGCACCGACGCTTCCAAGGCGCCGACCCCCACCACGGTGGACGAAAAATCTTTGGCACCCAGCTGTTCCATCGCGTCCAGGCGGGTCGCGTCCGCTTCCACTACGGGAAAGAGTGGGGAAAACCGCTCGACTTGCGCCGGGTCGCTTTCGACCGCCAGAATTTCGCGGTCCAGTGAATTCAGCGTCATCGCCACCGCGGACCCGAAACGACCCAAGCCGATTACCAATGTTCCCGAGGACTTTTCCTTTTCAGCCACCCTCAAAGTTTACCTGTTTCATGCCCTCCAGTTGGCTTTCTGGCGGGATTGTGGCGGTTTTCGAGGGATTTTTGACATCGCGCGGCCCAGGCGGGGAATCACCCCAAAACAATCATTTGTCCTGACAAAGTCCCCCTTTTGAACATCGATTGCCTGCTCAAACCCCCTTTGGGCAAAAAAATCCGTAAAGAACCTAATGAAGTCCAAAACCAGCCGATAGTTACGGTTGTCACCAAGGTCATCGGCAACGGGGTCTTGGAGTCAGAGACTATGACGATCCAAGGATGGGATGAAAATGAGCGAGCAACTTAGCGGTTCAGACAAGCTGCAGACACCTCAGATGTTTGCGGTGGCTGTGGCCTCCACGGCTGGCCGCAGCGCCTACGATAACGTCCCTGTTTTTCCCAAGGTTGTCGCTCCCAGCAACGTGAATCGGGCGGATGGTGACGCGCGGGCTTTCAAGTCTGGCACGCTGGCTGACGCGGTAAACAAGCTGGTGGGTCGTCCCTCCTTCAACGTTCCCGCTTCGGGAATCGTGGGGATTCTCAGTTCCCGCACGGTGGCTAACCAGGGCTTTGCCGCCTAGTTTGCGGGGTTTGGACAACATTCTTTTTTCTTCATGATGTTCTCCTTTGGGGCAAGGCGTCCGGAGTTTTTCCGGGCGCTTTGCCCTTTCTGGATTTGAGTTCACAAGGGCGTTTCATTGTTTTTCGTTTCGGCCTGCGTTTTCCGGGAATAAAACTACCCTTTGAGAAGTTGAGTTAGATAGACTCAAGTTTTACAGTTTCGGGTAGACAACGAAAATCACCTGAGCTAAACTTGAGTCGTTAGAACTCAAGATTCCTATTCTTGGGTTTGAAATGTAAAGAATACGAACACACACAACGAAAAAGGGGAGAAACACAATGGCAAAAGCAGTAGGCATCGACTTAGGAACCACAAACTCGGCTCTGGCGGTTTTGGAAGGTGGTGAACCCACGATTATCGCCAACGCAGAAGGGATGCGCACCACGCCTTCCGTGGTGGCGTTCTCAAAGACGGGCGAAGTCCTGGTGGGAGAGGTCGCCAAGCGTCAGGCGGTCACGAACGTAGACCGCACCATATCTTCAGTGAAGCGTCACATGGGAACGGACTGGAAAGTCTCTATCGACGACAAGGAATACACTCCGCAGGAAATCTCGGCTCGTATCTTGGGCAAACTCAAGCAGGATGCCGAAGCCTACCTCGGTGAAAGCGTGGATTCCGCGGTCATCACCGTTCCGGCATACTTCAATGACTCTCAGCGCACCGCGACCCAGGAAGCTGGCCAGATTGCGGGCTTAAAGGTACTGCGTATCATCAACGAGCCGACCGCCGCGGCGCTGGCCTACGGCCTGGAAAAGGGCCGTGAGGACGAGCTAATCCTGGTATTCGACCTGGGCGGCGGTACGTTCGACGTGTCCCTGCTGGAAGTCGGCAAGGACGATGACGGGTTTTCCACCATTCAGGTGCGCGCCACCAATGGTGATAACAAACTGGGCGGTGACGACTGGGATCAGCGCATCGTAGATTGGCTGGTTGACCAGGTTAAGACTAAGGACGGCGTGGATTTGTCCAAGGATAAAATCGCGTTGCAGCGTCTGCGTGACGCCGCTGAGCAGGCCAAGAAAGAACTGTCCAGCGCGATGAGCACGAACATCAACCTGCAGTACCTGTCTATGAGCGAAAACGGCCCGATTCACCTGGACGAAAAACTCACGCGAGCCAAGTTTGAGGAAATGACCGAGGACCTGCTCAATCGCTGCAAGACTCCGTTCAACGCGGTCATTAAAGATGCCGGCATTAAGCTCAGCGAAATCGACCACGTGGTGATGGTTGGCGGTTCCACCCGGATGCCGGCCGTAACCGAGCTGGTCAAGGAGCTGACCGGGGGTCGTGAGCCGAATAAGGGCGTGAACCCCGACGAGGTCGTGGCGGTGGGAGCCGCTCTCCAGGCGGGCGTGATTGAAGGCGACCGCAAGGACGTTCTGCTCATCGACGTGACCCCCTTGAGCTTGGGTATCGAAACCAAGGGCGGCATTATGACCCCGCTGATTGAGCGCAACACGGCTATTCCGACCAAGCACTCCGAGGTCTTTTCGACCGCTGAGGACAATCAGCCTTCCGTGCTGATTCAGGTCTACCAAGGGGAACGTCAGTTCGCCCGCGACAACAAGCCGCTGGGTACTTTTGAACTGACCGGGATTGCTCCCGCGCCGCGCGGACTGCCGCAAATCGAGGTCACCTTCGACATTGACGCCAACGGTATCGTGCACGTCTCGGCAAAGGATCGCGGCACCGGCCAGGAGCAGTCCATGACCATTACCGGTGGATCGTCCCTTCCGAAGGACGAAATCGACCGCATGATTAAGGAAGCCGAAGCTCACGCTGCCGAAGATAAGCAGCGCCGTGACGAGGCCGAGGTGCGCAACGGCGCTGAACAGGCCGTTTACCGCATTGAGAAACTGCTGAAGGACAACGCTGAAAAGCTGCCTGAAGACGTAGTGGCTCCGGTGAAGGAATCTTTGGAACACCTTAAGAAGGCTAACGAAGGTGAGGACATCGAGGCTATCAAGTCGGCGATGAGCGAACTGGAGGAAAAGGCCCAGGCCATCGGTCAGGCTCTCTACGCCCACGCGCAGGAAAGCGAATCGGCTCCGACGGACGGGGCCTCGGGTGACACCAACACCGCCTCCAGCGATGATGACGACGTGATTGACGCCGAAGTCATTGATGAAGACGATGAGGGTGGTAACAAGTGAGCGAGGACAAACACAGTCAAGAAGCCCGCAAGGCGTACGCCGAAGCTCAAAAAGATTTCGATAAAGCCGCTGCTCACGAAGCCGAAAAGGCCAGCGAGGCACAGAATCCTGCTGAGACTGAGGCCAAAGCCAAGTCGGGCTCCAAGAAAGGCAAGAAAGCGAAATCCGCGGCGGGTCATTCCGCACCAGGCCACGCTTCCCCCGGTGACTCTGGTGGTCACGAGGCCGGGGGGGCGGCTCAGGCGGGCGACAAACCCGCCTCGGGCGAAGCGGATGAACTGACCACCGAGTTGGCGCAGGCACAAGAGGATCGCATCGCGGCTCTGAACCAGGAACTGGATCAGGCCAAGGACGACTTGGCGCGGGCGCGGGCGGATCTGTATAACCTCCAACAGGAGTACAGCAACTACGCCAAACGTACCAAGGCGGAAATCCCCCAGCAGCAGGAAGCGGGGGTTGCTTCGGTGGTCGATGCCCTGATGGGCGTGTTGGACGACATCGATTTGGCTCGCCAGCACGGAGATCTGGAAGGTCCGTTCGGCGCGGTGGCGACGAAATTGGAATCCACTTTACAGACCCGGTTTAAAGTCAAGCGCTACGGAAAGGTCGGGGACACTTTCAACCCGCATCTGCACCAGGCCATTCAAATGGCTCCGGGCTCAGACGACGACGGGGAACACATCATCGACGCGGTGGCGCAGCCGGGCTACCTGATGGGAGAACGGGTCCTGCGCGCTGCCATGGTGGTGGTGGGAGTAGAGAAAAATCCCTCTACCGACCAACCTTCTGAGGCGTGAATCGTGAACAAAGAAAATGGAAAGGGGGTAAGCGATGGGCACCAATGATTGGATTGATAAGGATTATTACGCGGTCCTGGGAGTATCGAAGGGCGTGACGGATAAAGACCTGAAAAAGGCCTATCGCAAGCTTGCGCGTCAATATCACCCAGACCAGAATCCCGGCGATAAAGCTGCGGAGGAAAAGTTTAAAGAAATCGGTGAGGCTTACTCGGTTCTCTCCGATTCCGAACAGCGTCAGAAGTACGATGCCTTGCGGGCTATGGCCTCTGGCGGTCCCCGGTTTCGGGCCGGGGGTTCCCGCCACGGTTCCGCCTCAGATTTTGAGGACGTGTTTTCGGCGATGTTTTCCGGCGGCTACGGCGGGGGCGGTACCACTTATGGTGGCGCAACCGGGCCGGATTTGAGCGATATCCTCAACACGTTTACCCGCTATGCGGATAGTGCTGACGGAACGGGTCCGGGTGCGTCCTACACCGGCTTTGGTCAGGGTTTTTCCGGTTATCCGGGAGGAACCCGATCCACGGCTGACCCCGGTTATGCTGCCGGGGCGCCCAATGCGGGGGCACGTAAGTTCGCATTCCGCGCCCAAGACGGCGCTGACCTCACGGCTTCCACGAAGCTGACCTTTAAACAGGCATATAACGGCGCCACCATCAGGCTCAAGCTGCACGGTGATGTCATTAGCGTGCGGATTCCTCCGGGGGTCCGGGATGGACAAAAGATTCGGCTGAAAGGCAAGGGCAAGCCGGGCGTCAACGGTGGTAAACCGGGAAACCTGGTGGTGACCTGCAGCGTTTCCCCGCATCCTTTCCTGCAGTTGGACGGGACGGATTTGCTGTTTACCCTGCCGATTACCTTTGCGGAGGCCGTCAACGGGGCACTCATTGAAGTTCCGCTGCCGGACGGCACGACTGTCAAAGTTAATGTACCGAGTGGTACACAATCGGGTGAGGAAATCCGTATTCCCGGATATGGCCTGCACACGAAGAAAGGCCGGGGGAGTCTGCGCCTGACGGTGCAGGTAGCCGTCCCCCAGAAGCTCTCGCGGGCTGCCAAGAAAGCCGTTGATGATTTCGCGGCGGCGACCAGCAGCGCTGATCCGCGTGCCGAGTTGGATCGGAAGGTCGCGCTCTAGGAGGTGTCATGAGCCTAATCGATGAGATGAACGCGGCTCTGTCGCTGCTGTACTCCAACAATCGGCGACTGGTCGAAACGATTCTGGCCAAAGAATTCGGCGGGGCTCAGGGCGCTGGGGGGCTCAGCGAGGTCGAGGCTCAGCAGGTTTGGGCCAAGCCCCGATTTCGGGTATCTCAGGCCGCCGAACTGATGAGCATCCACCCCCAGACCCTGCGTCAATACGACCGAATGGGTCTGGTGGTGCCGGGGCGCACCGGCGGGGGCGGACGGCGCTATTCCCTGCGGGATTTGGCGCGGCTGCACCAGGTACAAATCCTGTCTCAAGGGGAGGGCGTGAACCTGGAGGGGATTCGGCGCATCATGGCTCTGCAGCGCCGCGTGGACGAACTCGAAGCGGAAAACGCGGCGCTCACTCTGGCGGCGAACCGGCAAAACCGGGTCTTTGCCGCCTCCTCCAGCGGTGAAGTCACCAAACTGAACCGTGGGCAGCGTCCCGAAAAAACCCAATCACTAGGTTTCCCTCTGGGGATGTCTTCCCAGTCGGGTGCCCTGGTGGTGTGGGGTCAATAGGGTGTGGGGGTGAATGGTGTTGCTTGGTGGACCCACACTTTCGGTTAAATACCGCAGGGACGCCGGTATTCCCAGCGTCCCCCGGAAAAATCCGCTTAATCAGGGATTACGAAGCCATCATTCGATGTCTTACTTATCGCCCAGCTTGTCGTCAGCGGCATCGCGGGCAGCGTCAATCTTGTCCTTGAACTTGCCGCCGGTCACCTTATTGGCAGCGCCGGCAACGTCGTCCAAAACCTTGTCGGTCTTGTCCTCGGAAGTCACCGCATCCTTGGCGGAGTCCACTGCGTCTTTGGCCTTATCGCCCAAATCCTTAGCGGCGTCCTTGGTCTTATCGCCCAAATCCTTGGCAGCATCCTTGGCCTTTTCGCCCAAGTCCTTAGCTTTACCAGCCAAATCTTCCAAACCCATGAAAACTCCTTCGTACTCGAAAATTGAAATTGGTAATTCTTTTTTATCAGACTTCACTGCACTGCGGAGGGGAATTGACCAAATTACGCAAAGAGTGAAAACCCAGATTTTACTTATCTATCGCGGAATGCGCCGCCCGCAAATACTGTTTATTTAAGTGCCGAAAGGCGAAAGGGAATGATAATTATGGACCAAAAATTTACGACCAAGTCTCAGGAGGCTCTGGCAACGGCGCTGCGTACCGCGGGGGCGGCCGGCAATGCCATGCTGGAACCGATACACCTGTTGTCTGCGTTACTGGAGGACCGCGAGGGGATTGCTTTCGAGGTGCTCAGCAGTGTGGCTGATGCTGACGCTATCGGCCGGGAAGTACGCCGTGAACTTGCGTCTTTGCCGGGAGCGTCCGGCGAATCCGTGGCGGAGCCCCAGCCCTCCCAGGCCATGTTAAAGGTCATCAGTGCGGCTGGTGCGAAAGCTGAGGAACGGGGCGACGAATACGTTTCTACCGAACATTTGCTGCTGGGGTTGGCTGACAATGAGGGCAAAGCCGGCAAGATTCTGCGCGACGCGGGAGCGAGCGACAAAAAACTGCGCCAAGCCATTCAAAAGGTTCGCGGAGACACCAAAGTGACCTCCCCGAATCCTGAAGCCACGTTTAAAGCGCTGGAAAAATACGGCGACGACCTGACTCAGCGGGCGATGGACGGCAAACTTGACCCGGTCATTGGTCGTGACGCCGAAATTCGGCGCGTTATCCAGGTACTGAGCCGGCGCACTAAGAACAACCCGGTGCTCATCGGGGAACCCGGCGTGGGCAAAACCGCTGTGGTGGAAGGCTTAGCGCAGCGTATCGTGGCGGGAGACGTGCCAGATTCCTTGAAGCACAAGCACCTCATCGCTCTCGATTTGGCGGCGATGGTGGCGGGCGCGCAATACCGCGGCCAGTTTGAGGAACGCCTTAAGGCGGTGCTGGAAGAAATCAAGAACGCCGAGGGTGAAGTGGTGACTTTCATTGACGAGCTTCATACCGTGGTCGGGGCGGGAGCCAGCGGAGGGTCGATGGACGCCTCGAATATGCTGAAACCCATGTTGGCGCGCGGCGAGTTGCGCCTGGTGGGGGCCACAACTTTGGACGAATACCGCGAACATATCGAAAAGGATCCGGCTCTGGAACGCCGGTTCCAAACCGTGTTCGTGGGTGAGCCCAGCGTGGAGGACACCGTCGCGATTTTGCGCGGCATTGCCCCGAAGTATGAGGCCCATCACAAGGTGACTATCTCGGACGGGGCTTTGGTGGCGGCCGCGCAGCTCTCCAATCGCTATATTTCTGGGCGTCAGCTGCCCGATAAGGCTATCGACTTGATTGACGAGGCGGCATCGAGGTTGCGCATGGAGCTGGATTCCTCTCCGGAGGAAATCGATTCCCTGCGCCGTGAAGTCGAGCGGGTCAATATGGAGCTGTCCTATCTGAACGCCTCCGACCCGGATCGCTCCGATCCGGCGACCGAGGGGCGGGTGGCTCAGTTGCAGGCTAGCTTGGACGAAAAGCAGGCTCATCTGAACCGTCTGAACCGGCGGTGGGAAGCCGAAAAGGCCGGTCATAACCGGGTCGGCGAACTGCGCGTGAAGTTGGACGAACTGAATACGGCTTTGGAACAAGCTATGCGTGAGGGCCGTTGGGAGGACGCAGGACGTCTGCAAAATGGCGAAATTCCGGCGATTCAAGCCCAGATTGCGGCCGCGGAAGGCGACTCGGCGAGCGGGGGCTCGGCGGGGCAATCTCCGGCAGATTCCGCAGATTCTGGAACGGACAGTACAAAACCTGGTTCTGTAGGCTCCAGCGAGGCTGAGGACGGTCCCATGATTGCCGAGAAAGTCGATGCTGCTGAAATCGCGGAAGTGGTCTCGGCTTGGACCGGGATTCCGGTCGGAAAGCTGCTCCGGGGAGAATCCGAAAAGCTGTTGCACATGGAAGAATATTTGGGGAAGCGTCTCATCGGGCAAAAGGCCGCGGTGAGGGCGGTGGCGAACGCGGTGCGCCGAGCGCGCGCCGGAGTGTCCGACCCGAATCGCCCCACGGGCTCTTTCCTGTTCCTCGGCCCTACCGGAGTGGGCAAGACCGAGCTGGCCAAGGCTCTGGCCGATTTCCTGTTTGATGACGAAAAGGCTTTGACCCGCATTGATATGAGTGAATACGGTGAGAAGCACTCGGTCGCACGCTTGATTGGAGCCCCTCCGGGCTATGTCGGTTACGAGGAAGGCGGCCAGCTGACCGAAGCCGTGCGGCGGCGTCCCTACGGGGTGGTGCTGCTCGATGAGGTCGAAAAGGCGCACCCGGATGTCTACGACATTTTGCTGCAGGTCTTGGACGACGGCCGTTTGACTGACGGCCAGGGTCGCACGGTCGATTTCCGAAACGTAATCCTGGTGCTGACCTCGAATCTGGGGTCCCAGTTCCTGATTGACCGCGCGGCTGACCCAGCTGAGGCGCGCCGCCAAGTCTTGGACTTGGTGCGTGCCGCCTTCAAGCCGGAGTTCCTCAACCGTCTGGACGAAACCATCATGTTTGAGGCTTTGTCTACCGAGGATCTGGAACAGATTGTCGACATTCAGATTCACCAGCTGACCACGCGCTTGGCGGAAACGCAGCTGACTCTCGAAGTCACCGAGGCCGCGCGTTCTTGGCTGGCGGTTACCGGCTATGACCCGACTTACGGAGCGCGCCCGCTGCGCCGCCTGATACAGCGTGAAATCGGCGACCAGCTGGCTGAAAAGCTGCTGGCTGGCGACATCACACCCGGTTCGACGGTGGTCGTGGATATGCCCGACTTCAGTCCTACTGATCTAATAAAATCTGGGGACCTGAGCGAATTGACAGGACCAATGTCAGATCAGTATCGGCTGGAGTTGCGGGTGAAAAACCCCCAATAATTCCATAAACTACCTGTTCAAGGCGGTACGGAAGCGTTTTCGTGCCGCCTTGACATGTTTTTTCCCAAAGAAGGCGTCTCAAAATGTGGAAGTTTACCGAGTGGTAAGTTACGATTGAGTGTGTGTTTCCTGGTGTTTTGCTGGGAATAGCTCTTTTAAGTGTTGGTTTCCAGCGGGAGAGGTTATGGTTGCGGAAAGACGGGAGCGCGGCCCCTATCAATCTGGCTTAGCGAGGCGGGAAGCAATCCTGGACGCGGCGGTTGATTTACTCGCTGAAGTCGGCTATCACGGTATGTCTCTGCGTGACGTCGCGCGTCACGTGGGAATCTCACATCCGGGGGTTATCTATCACTTCCCCTCCAAAGAAGTCCTGTTAATGAGCGTGGTGCAGCGCTACGAAACACAGCTGGGTTTTGACCTGGACAACTTAGAGAGGCTGGACGCGCTGCCCGTATTGGATACCCTGCTAGAGGTCGCCTCACGACTGAACGAAAATCCCATGATTATCGAAGTGGAATGCATGATGATGGTGGAGGCCTCATCTGAGACTCACCCCGCGCACGATCACTATATGCGCCGCTCCGAACGTTTGCTCACCCTCTTAAAGCGGGTTTGGTCCCGTCTGCAGCAGGATGGCAAAGTCGCCGCCACCGAGGATCCGACGCATTTAGCTGAAATCCAGGCAGCTGTTTATAACGGAATCTTGATTCACTGGCTTTATGACCGGGAATTCAACGCTGCCCAGGAGTTGGCGCATTATTTCCTCTCGATGTTCCTGCCCGTGCATCGTGAGGAACTGTTGCTGCACTACCGGGAGTCCGGCTGGATTCAATAATTTGTACCGATTGGTTTAAAACTGATGAGTTTAGCATTCGGCTCCCTCGAGGCGGCACACCTACCGGCACGCCGGGGCTTTAACTTTCCCTATGCCATAGCGGTTTTGTCGCGTCAATCCAACGGTAATGTCTACGTGTGGACGACCGCTTCCGACCCCGGGGGCCTCAACCAATCTTTTCCTTGGATGTCGGTCACCAAGTTCTTGGTGGCGGTTGGATTTTGGCGCCAATCCCTAGCCACACCCGCGCTGTCTCTTCTTACCTCTGTCGGCTCCCCGGCTGCTCCGGGAGTCAAGCTGGTGGACTTGCTCTCGCACTGTTCCGGTCTGCCTTTCGACGCTCCGGTGACCTCACCTGACCAACCTCAACTGGGGGTAAAGTTCGGAATAGCCCGTCCCGATGCGCGCGGGATTGCGCCGTTTACTAAGCGAATCTACTCGAACTACAACTTCGAGCTAGCTGGGGCGATAGCGGAAAAGGTCGTGGGTAAACCGTGGACGGACTGGGTGCGAGAAACCGTTTTGGAACCCCTTGGAATGAACGGTACAGTTTTGTCGCACTCCCCGGCGTGGGGCGCGGTGGGTCCGGTGAGCGACTTGGCGCGCTTGGCGGGCGAACTGCTAAGCCCCGAGGCGGGGGTTCTCGGCTTTACCGAGCGCGACCTCGATGGATTTTGTGCCCCGCAGCATCCCGGACTGCGCGGACTGCTGCCGGGATACGGACCGCAAAAAGACAACCTCTGGGCAACCGGGGTGGAACTGCACGGCGTAAAGTCGCCCCACTATCTGCCGGCGTCTTTCCCCCCGGAAGTCATCGGGCACTTCGGCCAGTCCGGGTCGTTCATCTGGGTGGATCGCGCGGCCGGGACAGCCGGGGCATTCCTGGGTGCGCAAAAGTTTGGTCCCGTCCACAAGGCGCTGTGGCCCGACCTTAACGCTCAGATTCGTGAGCTGGCTCTCTTGGCGCAGCAGTGACGTGCGGGCTTTTCGGGTTGCGTCTTGGCGGGTTACGAGCTTGCGAGGCTGGCCAGGCGCGGCGGATAGGTGCGCCGCCAAGCCCAGATGCTGATAGCAGCCGCGTGGCCCACATTCAGTGACCGAGTGGAACCATACTGCGTAATCTGTACTAATCGTTCCAATACGTTTTGCATATCTGGGGTCAGACCCTGCGATTCTTTGCCAAAAACCATCAGGGTACGCGGGGGCAGCGTGACGGTTTCCAGCGGCTCAGCGTCGGGAAAATTATCCATCCCCACTATCGTGAGTTCCTGCTCGGCGGCGTATGCCACCAGGTCCCGTACCTCCGGGTGGTAGTGCAGGTGCAGGTAGCGGTCGGTAACCATCGCTCCGCGCCGATTGAAACGCCGCCTGCCTACGATGTGTACGTGGCGCACTCCCAGACCGTTCGCGGTGCGGATGATGGAACCGGTATTGAAATCGTGACCGACGTTCTCAATCGCAATCTCCAGCGCGGGTTCCCCCGGTTCAGACTGTAACAACCGGTCCAAATCTTCGCTGATGGCCTCCAGTCTCCAATAGCGGTAACGGTCAGGCACATTGCGAGCATCGCCCTCCCGCAGCAACTCCGGGTCGTATTGGGGACCGACCGGCACGGGTTGATCAGCCGGCCAAGGCCCCACCCCCACCGTTCCAGGCGCTAAATCCACCGAATCTGCGGGACTATCCACCGATTTATTGCTCTCATCCACGCTTTACACTTTATGCTTAAAGCGTGAAAAAGAATGATCCGCAGCTAACAAAACTCGCTGAACTTGTTAAACAACTTTCCGTGGTCCACGGGAAAGTCACCCTGGCATCGGGCAAAGAATCTGACTTTTATGTCGATATGCGCCGCGCTACCCTGCACCACGAGGCTGCCCCGCTGATTGGTCACGTCATGCTGGATTTGCTGGAAGAAAATGGGTTCCCTGTTTCCGAAATTGACGCCGTGGGCGGGTTGACGATGGGTGCTGACCCGGTCGCCACGGCGATGCTGCACGCGGCGGCAGCCCGAGGCTTGAGCCTCGATGCTTTCGTGGTGCGTAAAGAAGCGAAAGACCACGGCATGAAACGCCAGATTGAAGGCCCGGAGGTGGCGGGTAAGCGTGTCGTCGTCCTGGAGGACACCTCGACCACCGGCGGTTCCCCCCTCCAAGCTGCCCAAGCCTTGAAAGCCGCGGGCGCCGAAATCGTCGCTGTGGCGGTGGTGGTCGACCGCGCCACCGGGGCGAAAGAAAAAATCGAAGCCGCCGGTTATCCCTACTTTGCGGCGCTGGGTCTGGCGGACTTGGGACTGGCGTAACCTCCCTTAGAGCCAACCCGCCCCGCCCACCGTGCCGCCGACACCCCTTGTGCCGGGGCAGATGACTTTTGCCGCCCAGCCGTTGCTCGCTAAAACCGGGCTGGGAAATCCGCGAAAGACGCGAAAACTGCCCGCAAAAGTGAAAGAATGGGACACGTCATCAGACAAACCGACGCTATATAAAAGGAGATAATTGTGGCTCTTGCAACCCCCGAAGTTTATAAGGAAATGCTCAAGCGCGCCAAGGAAAACAAGTTCGCCTACCCGGCTATCAACGTGACTTCCTCGCAGACGTTGACCGCTGCCCTGCGTGGTTTCGCCGAAGCTGAATCTGACGGCATCATTCAGGTGTCCGTGGGCGGTGCGGAATACTGGTCTGGCTCAACGATTAAGGATCGCGTGGCTGGTTCGTTGGCTATGGCGGCTTATGTTCGTGAAGTTGCTCAGAATTACCCGGTCAACGTGGCTATCCACACCGACCACTGCACCGAGGACAAGCTGGCCTCCTGGACCGAAGCGCTCATCGACCTGGAAATCGAGGAAGTGAAGGCCGGCCGCTTGCCGTTCTATCAGTCTCACATGTTTGACGGTTCTTCCATTCCTCTGGCAAAGAACCTCGAAGTTGCCAAGCGCCTGCTGCCCAAGGCGGCCGCGGCCAAGACCATCCTGGAGGTGGAAATCGGCGTCGTCGGCGGTGAGGAAGACGGCGTGGTTGGGGAAATCAACGAAAAGCTCTACACCACCACCGAGGACGGCATTAAGACTGTCGAGGCGCTGGGCTTGGGCGAAAACGGCCAGTACCTGACCGCTTTGACTTTCGGCAACGTCCACGGCGTGTACAAGCCGGGTCACGTCAAGCTGCGTCCCGAACTCTTGGGCACCATTCAGGAGGAAGTCGGTGCGCACTTCAACGCCGGCAACCGCCCGTTCGACCTGGTGATGCACGGCGGCTCCGGCTCCTCAGCCGAAGAAATCGCCACCGCGGTAGCCAACGGCGTCATCAAGATGAACGTTGACACCGACACCCAGTACGCGTTCACTCGTCCGGTCGTGGACTTCATGATGAAGAACTACGAGGGCGTGCTGAAGGTTGACGGCGAAGTCGGCATTAAGAAGCAGTACGACCCGCGTGCTTGGGGCAAGGCGGCAGAAGCCGGGATGGCCGCGCGCGTCGTCGAGGCTTGCGAGCGTCTGGGGTCTGTTGGCAAAAAGATGAAGTAACCCGCATCTGTTTTACGGAGGGGAGCCCGAGCGGGCTCCCCTCCGTTTTCATGCGAATGAGAATTACGAGGAGAAACTTATACTCGATTTTGATTGTAACTTTGCCTCAGTCGATGAAAGTTGTCGGTGTTTCATCAACCGGGAAATAGGATAGGGCAATATCGGTAGGACATTGCCAAGATTCTGGGGTACTGAGGAAGTGCAGCAAAGAATTCCAAGCCGCACCCTGCAGAGAAGAACCTTCCTTAACAATTGATTCTTGTAAGTTGATTTCCGTCCACTTAGAGCACAATGCGCGGCGGGTGAGTTCATCGCGAAGTGCGTCTTCGAAATAGGGAAGTAATTTTTTCAACACTCCGCCCAGGACGATGGTGGTGATATCAACCAGGTTGATATAGGTGGCCAGAGCTCGTCCCAGATATATCCCACAAAGCCTTACCGCTTCGGTCGCTTGGGAATTGCCCTTGTGTAAGCTCGCAAATAGTTGTTCCCACGGCGAATTTGCTGGTAAACCGGCTCGATCCAGAAGGTTTGCTTTGTCTATATACGCGTCTAAACAACCCACTGCTCCACAATCGCAGGGCCTATCTTCATCACTGACTGCGATATGTGCAATTTCACCGGCCCATCCATGCAACCCCGAAGAAACTTTTCCATCGAGTACCAGAGCAGAACCGATTGCGCTATTTTGTGAAACAAAAATGAAGTCGCTGAGCTCCTGACCTGTTTTTTGCCGAGCTATACTCTCGGCTAACGCAGAAAGATTTGCTGTATTCTGGTAGTCAACCGGCACCTGAGTATTGAGCTTCGAGCGGAAGTGTTTCTCAAGATCAATGTTTCTCCACCCCAAATGAGGTGACATGTGCAAAATGCTGGTAGAGGACGAAATAATTCCCGAAAATCCACAGGTAATCCCGCACAGAGACAAACCAGAGCGTTGTATCTGGATAGTTAACTCGTTCACCATAGATGCAAGTTTTCCAAGTGTGCTCTGAGGTGAGTAGGCGGGCACGTCAACTTGGTCAAATTGTTCGGCTATGATGTTTCCGCGCAAATCCATCACGCAGGCACAGATGTAATCTTGACCAACTTCGGCCCCAATGCTCCCGTGCGTACGTCTGGCGGGAGTCAGCATAATGGAAGGTCTGCCAGAAGGCCCGATTCGGGTAGAGCCTTCCTTAATTATGCCGAAGTCGATGAGACGTTCAATGAGCCTGGTTACAGTTGAGCGGTTGAGTCCTGTCTCAGTTGCAAGGTCGGCTCGAGACATGACTTCAGAGCCGGTAACGATGCGATAGGCCAGCAGTTGCAGATTGTGATTACGCAAGGATTCCGCCCGCATTCCGGGGACTTCGTGATCCGCGGACTGCAGGGATGTTCGTTTCGATTTGGCTGCTCTAATCAAGTTGACTCCCTTGTCATCGTGACAATCATAACCCAAATTAGTCTTTCTCCAGCCTGATTCAAAGAACGTTAGTTGCTGAAAGCAACTTAACGGTCCAGATGGGGAGAATTTTTTCACAGTGTTCGTAATGGAAATTGAAGGGTTTTCATAGAATCAACCCAAAGCTCTAGGAAAGTTGGGTAAATATCGTGTTTAGAAAAAGTTAAAAAGGCTCTTGACAGGATTTGCCAGAAGGTGCTAACGTGCATAGTGCAACAAAGGTAGCTCTGGGCGGAGATGCTCAGAGTCTAGTGACACGATGAGGTGGAACGTGAGTAACCGGTTGGTAGCAGGGGTAGATTCCTCGACACAGTCATGCAAAATCATGATTCGTGACGCTGACACCGGTGTATTGGTGCGTTCTGGAATGGCTTTTCATCGTACCGGGACCACAGTCAATCCTGCGGTTTGGGTACGTGCCTTCGATGAAGCGGTACAGCAGGCTGGAGGCTTAGAAGATATCTGCGCTATTTCAGTAGCGGGTCAGCAGCATGGCCTGGTTACTTTGGATGAAAACGGCGAAGTAGTCCGTGATGCCGTGCTTTGGAACGATACCAGCGCGGGAGCTGACGCCAAGGACCTAATCACAGAGTTGGGGCGAGGCGATGATACTGCAGGACGGAAAGCCTGGGTGGCAAAGACGGGTTCGGTACCGGTTTCATCACTCACCGTCAGTAAGTTGCGTCATCTCGCGGTAAACGAACCGGATAATCTCTCCCGAACTCGTGCTATCGCCCTTCCTCATGACTACCTGACCTGGAAAATCACCAAGAGGAACAAAATTACGGATTTGGTGACTGACAGGTCAGATGCATCGGGTACCGGCTACTTTGACCCGGTGGAAAATGTCTACTTACCTGACATTTTGGAGTTAGCTGCAGGCAAATCCGGCGCAGATTTGGTTCTTCCGAAAGTTCTCGGTCCCCATACTCCTGTCGGGGAGTTTAGTGTGCAAGGTCATGAAATGCTTGTTGGTCCCGGAGCTGGGGACAACGCCGGAGCTGCTCTTGGTCTTGACCAGAAACCTGGTCATGTCATTATTTCTTTGGGTACCTCAGGTGTCGTCTCCTTAGTCTCGAAAAAACCCACCTGTGATGAAATCGGTGAAGTTACTGGTTTCGCTGATGCGACCGGCAATTACCTTCCGTTGGTGTGCACGCTCAATGCGTCTCGAGTGCTTGATACTACAGCGGCAGCCTTAGGTGTCAATTATGAGAGGTTTTCCGAATTTGCACTGAGCGCCCCTCCAGGGTCTGAAGGTTTGGTGATGGTTCCTTATCTCACCGGCGAACGTACTCCGAATGCGCCGCTAGCTACCGGCTCTCTCTTGGGTATTCGAGGAGATAATTTGACCGCATCGAATATAGCTCGAGCTGCAGTTGAAGGGATGCTGTGCCTAGTGGGATACGGCCTCGAAATCTTCAAGAGATTAGGCGTGGAAGTCAACGCAGTTTCCCTAATTGGCGGTGGGGCAAAGTCTGAGGCAGTGAGGCGTATTGCTCCGTCTGTATTAGGGGTAAAGGTCACAATACCGGAAACCGGAGAATACGTGGCCGATGGCGCCGCACGTCAGGCCGCTTGGGCTCTCAACGGAGGAACTCGACCACCCGTCTGGTCACCTCGGTTAACCTCCTCATATACCGCGCAACCGCAACCTTTTATTATGGAACGCTATCAAGAAGTCAATGGCCTTTTCGCCGATACGACACAGTTAGAATTGGAGTAAGCGAGATGAAAAAATTTCGTCTACCGCAGGAGCTGGGAGTTGCCGGGGTGGTCCTGGCTGTGGGCATCATCATGGGTATCATCTCCCCGGCTTTTCGCACCTTAGATAACCTTGAAGTGCTATTCCTCAATGGTTCTGTGGTGTTGTTTTTGGCCTTGGGCCAAACTTTTGTACTGCTAACAGGTGGTATCGACCTTTCTGTGGGGTCTAACATCGCCTTGACCGGGGTCATCGCAGCAATGGCGATGCAATCCGGCGTTCCTTGGTGGGTAGCGGCTCTCATCGCCATACTTGTGGGTGTTGGTGTGGGACTGTTCAACGGGGCGATGGTGTATTGGGGCAAGATGCCGCCTTTTATCGTCACCTTCGCAACTTTTGGCATTTCGGCGTCGATTCCGAAGATTCTCACCGACGCGAAATCGGTTACCGTTTCAGACCCCATGTTTGCGATTTTTGGACGCGGGCGTCTATTTGGAATCCCGATACCTGTAGTTATGGTGTTGATTGCAGCTGTCCTTTGTGCGTTGTTCCTTCGACATACCGCTACTGGCGTACATATTTATGCAGTTGGTGGCAACCCGGCAACATCTCGGTTGGCTGGTATTAACGTTGCCAAGATTACTGTCTTGGTTTACGTAATCTCAGGTGTGACCGCAGCTTGTGGCGGCATCATCACCGCTTCGCGTCTGATGGTGGGGTATCCCACGGCAGGTTCTGGAACTGAACAGTTCTATTCAATCGCATCAGCTGTGGTCGGTGGGGTTTCACTTTTTGGCGGAGTCGGCTCAATTCCAGGTGCTTTTCTGGGAGCGCTGCTCATCGCCGAGGTCTCAAATGGCATGAATGTCATAGGAGTGTCTTCTTACTGGCAACCTTTGGTTATTGGCGTAATTATCTTGATTGGTGTACTGATTGACACAAATCGCCGAGGTTTTTCGATACGCCGTCTGCTTCAGCATTTTATGAAACCGAGTGGCTCCGCAACGACTCCAGATTCTCCTGCACAAGGAGACGAAATGCTTGAACACTCAACGAGTGTAAAAGATGATCAGAAAACACAACCCTCACTGAAAGAAGGATAGAAATGAAAAAAATTCTGGCAACTTTAGGCGTGGGAGCACTTGCCGCCTTCGCTTTATCTGCCTGCAGCAATGCGCTGGATACCGGGACTTCCGCAAGTTCCGAAAAGGACAATGGGGCAGCGTCTATTCCTGCAGCCTGCAAGGGAGACAATCCCTATTTGGCAGTACTTTTGCCTAACCAGACAAATCCCTACTACGTAGCCATGAAGGAAGGCTTCGAAGACGAGGGCTCCAAGAACGGCTTCAAAGTCGAAGTTCAAATTGCAAATGACGACGATGCCAATCAGCTGGCTCAAGCCCAAGCTATGCTAGGTAAGAATCCCTGCGCCTTGGCGTTGAACCCGGTTAAATCTGAACCTGCCGCGGCTATTGTCAAGGCCGCAAATGACAAGGGTGTACCGGTGTTTACCGTTAATATCTCGGCTGATCCCGATGCTTTGAAAGCGCAAGGGGCATCTGTTGTTCAATACTTGGGAGCCGATAACGCAGCTGGTGGAGCTCAGATGGCTGAGCAGATTATGAAAGATCTGGGAGCCGATACCGCAATGGAAATTGGCTTTGTCACCGAACCCGATGAGGTCGTAGTGGTAGAACGTGACGAAGGTTTTAAGAAAGCTATTGCTAAGAACCCCAACGCCAAGGTAGTAGCAGAAGTCGATGGCAACGTGAAGCTCACAGACTCCTTGAATGTGACCTCTGAAATGCTGCAAGGAAATCCCGGAATCAGCGTAATCTTTGCTTCCACTGGTCCCGCTGCACAAGGTGCTGTGGAAGCAGTCAAAGCTTCTGGGAAAGATGTTAAGGTGTACGGATTCTGTGCGTCTGAAATGCAGACAGACGATGCCTATCCTGCCTGTGTAGCTCAGGAGCCAGAAGACTACGGTCGTCGTACCGTACAGCAGATTAAGACTTATATAGGCGGAGATGAGGTGGAAGAAAACATTCTTCGGCCCCTGAAGTTGTTCACTAAGGGCCAAACACCCGCTCCCGGTGAAGTCGGCTAATTAATAACCAATCAGTAAACCTTCATCGAGAAGGAAGGAGACGCCTGCGATGATGGAAGTATTTGAAGCAAGAAATGTTGCGAAATATTATTCTTCGGTGCCTGCTCTCGCAGGCGTCTCTATCAAAATTCATCCCGGTGAGATTGTTGGTTTGGTGGGTCACAATGGCGCTGGCAAATCTACCCTGTTGAAGGTCCTTTCGGGGGCTCACGGTGCAGATAGCGGACAAGTGCTGATCGACGGGACAGAAGTTAGCTTCACTTCACCAGCAGATGCCCTGGCAAAGGGTGTAGGAACCGTCTATCAAGAGCTGTCGTTATTGCCGAATCTGACGGTAGCGCAAAATGTTTTCTTGGGAAGGGAAAAGTCTGATTGGAAAGGGCTTAAAAAGGAAGAAATGCGCAGCCAGGCAAAAGAGCTGGTACAGCGTTTCGGTATCGACGTAAACGTGGATACGCCCCTGGGTCACTATGCCGTGGCGACGCGCCAACTTTTGGAGATTGCTGTCGCCACGTCTAAAAATATCAAGTACTTGCTTTTGGACGAGCCAACGACCTCCCTGGAAGGTGAACAGGTCGATTCCCTTTTGAAATATATTAAAAACTTGGCAGAACAATCTAATATCGGAGTGCTAATCGTCAACCATAAGCTCGATGAGTTATATCGCATTTGTGACAGAATTGTTGCTTTGGTTGACGGAAAAGTTCGTATTGATGGTAATGTAAATGAAGTTTCCCACGAAGACGTGGTGGTGGCTATTGCCGGGGAAGATGCATCGAGCCTTATTGACTCGGAGTCAAAGAGAGATAGCGTGTCTGAGCCTGCCTCAGACCTATCAGGAGTGCGGGGCAGTAGTGAACCGTTAGTACAGGTCAGGGAGCTTCGTTCTGCAGTATTAAAAGGCGTTAATCTAGATATTTACCCCGGAGAAGTGCTTGGTATTTATGGCCTCATTGGTTCAGGGAGAACTGAATTCCTCCGAGCGCTGGGCACATTACATCCAATAGAGAGTGGAAGTATTTCTATTCACGGTCAATCATTTCAAGGACATAAACCTATTGATTCATTAAAAGCAGGTTTGGTTTATGTTACTGAAGAAAGAAAAATGGACGGTATAGTTCCAAAACTATCACCAATCGTAAATACGTCATTACCGGTTACGAAAAAATTTAGTAAGTTTACTTGGCTGAGTTTGAAAAAAATGGATTCTGCGATGCAGAATATCCTCGCTAAGCTCCAAATTCGCGGTAATCTTCAAGGTCCTGTGGTCAGCCTTTCGGGTGGAAACCAACAGAAAGTTCTGCTGGGACGAGCTATTGCACTGAATCCTCAGTTACTGATGCTTGATGAACCCACCAAAGGCGTGGATATCGGCGCTAAGGGGGAGATACACCGCATATTCAAGGACATGGCGCATCAAGAGAATGTAGCGGTAGTGGTAGTTTCCTCTGAGGAAGACGAAATCCTCGAAGTCTCTGACCGGGTGTGCGTCTTTGCGCAGGGACGCAATATCTGCCAGCCTGAAGATGTCGCTAACTTTAGTGTCCAACGGTTGCGCAAACTGGCTTGGTTTAAAGACTAAAGGCTCCAGAAACTGCACGCAAAGGGAGGTTCGACATCAAAGCGCCCGGGAGAATAGGCGGGAGTCGAACAGGGCGCGCATGAGCCAGCGGGGAGCTAGGCGTGCGCCCGCCATCGCGATTTTGTACCGAACGGTCGGGGTGACCAGGACGCGGCGGCGGCGAGCCGCTTCGATGGCGGCTCTGACGACTGTTTCGGGGCTGACAAAGCCGTATTCGGGCCAGACCGAAGCGTTCATCTGGGCTGATTGGTGGAACTCGGTTTTCATTAGTCCCGGTGCCACGGCGGTGACGGATACGCCAGTGCCGCGCAGCTCGGTGGAAACCGATTCGCTAAAGAACCGCACCCAGGTTTTCATCGCTGCGTAGGTGCCCATAGCGGTGTAGGCGGTGGCGGAGGAAACATTGATGATGGCCCCGCCGCCCGCGGCTTTCCCCAGCGCGGGCTGGCCGGTCAATTTCTGTAACAACCGTTCCACTTTGCCAGGTGCGCGGCGCTGCGTGCGCGACCCCATCGCTTGGGCCCCCTCAAACGTCAGCCGGCACAAGGCCCGCACCATCACCTCTAGGGCTTCGTCCTCGCGCTCCCACTTTCCGCCCACAAAAGTTTGGCCCAGACCGAAACCGGCGTTGTTGACCAGCACCGCGACCGGGCGGGAGTCGTCGCGCAGGCGGCGAATGACCGCGTACTGACCGGCCTTGGTGGACAAATCTGCGACCAAGACTTCCGTTTCAACACCTAAAGTGGTGTGAATCCGCTGCGCTAAAGCCTCCAAACGGTCTTGACGCCTAGCGACCAACACGACGTTGAGCGGTTCGGCAGCCAACTGCCAGGCAAACTCCTCACCTAAACCGCTGGAAGCCCCCGTAATCAGCGCCCATTTCGCCACAAATATCACCCAATCATTGCAATAAATTCTTCTATTGCATAACCTTATAAGTGAACGTTTGAGTTGCCAAAGCCGGCGCGTCCGGTAGTCATTGCCGGTGTGTTCCGGCGTTTGGGTTCTGTCGCCACTTCAGAATCTGGGGACCGAAGAAAATTGAGGGGAACACATTGAAAAGCCAAACAGCTGACAAACTCGAAGCGATGATGGACGCGACTTTCGGCACGAAAGAGGACCGGGAAAAGGAAATCAATCCGGTCAAGAAACCCATCAAGTACTGGCTGACCGACATGGACGGCGTGCTGGTGCACGAAACTAAGGCGATTCCAGGGGCGGCAGAGTTCCTGCAAGCCCTGCGGGACAAAGATCGGGAATACCTGGTTTTGACCAACAACTCCATCTTTACGCCTCGCGACCTGTCCGCGCGGTTGGAGGCTTCCGGCCTGGAGGTTCCCGAGGAACGCATCTGGACTTCCGCGCTGGCCACCGCGTCTTTCCTAAAGACCCAGTCCCCGAAATCCAGCGCTTACGTGGTGGGCGAAGCCGGTCTGACCACCGCCCTGTACCAGGCGGGCTATGTCATGACTTCCACAGATCCGGAATATGTGGTGTTGGGCGAGACGCGCTCCTATTCTTTCGACCAGATTGCCACGGCGGTGCAGCTCATCAATAAGGGCGCCAAGTTTATCGCCACGAATCCGGACATGACCGGCCCCACCAAGGACGGCCCCATTCCTGCCACCGGCGCTATCGCCGCCATGATTACGGCCGCCACCGGCAAGAATCCGTACTTTATCGGCAAACCCAACCCGGTCATGTTCCGCACCGGATTAAACAAGATTGGTGCCCACTCCGAGGAAACCGCCATGATTGGCGACCGGATGGATACGGATATGCTGGCGGGGGTAGAGTCCGGTCTGCATACGTTCCTGGTGTTGACCGGTTCCACGAATCGCGAGGAAATCACCAATTTCTCTTATCGGCCCAACGAGATTGTGGACTCGATTGCCGACATCATCGCCAGGGTGTGAACTGTTTAGCGCACGCTCTTGACCTTATACACTAGTGCGGCCCCAACCAACACAACGAGGGCCGCGAAGATATATAGCGCCCTATAACCGCTGGCGTAACCCGGAAACGCTTTCACCAGCGGCGCTGCCAGCAGGGGAGCCAGGGCCTGGGGCAAAGCGGCTGCAATGTTGATAACTCCGAGGTCGCGCGCCGCGTCGTTGGTCGGTGGCAGCACCTGTGTGACCAGCGCAAAGTCTACGGAAACATAGATACCGTAGCCTATCCCGAGTAAAAACGCCCCGAGGAGCGCGCCTTCCCAGGTCTGGAAAAACGCCAGACTGAGACCCGATAGCGCCATGGTCAGGCCAGAGACCACCACCAAGGGCTTGCGACGCCCCATCCGGTCAGAGATAGTGCCACCGGCGAGAGTCGTCGCCACGGTCATCAGCGCGTACAGCCCGGAGAGCACAAAAACTCCGAAGTCGGGATGTGCGTAGCCCACCGCATCCATTAGGTAAAACAGCAGGTAAAGCGTACAGAGTGAGTTAGCCAGGTTGATGAGGAAACGACTGGCCCAGGTCCAGGCAAAGTCGGGGTAACGCCGGGGGGATACCCAAAACCGTTTCAGGAAGGCCCAAAGATTGAAGGGCGCGGGTTTCTCGACCAGGTAACGGTCGTGGGCTGTGAACAGGTAGGGAATCACCAGGGCGATGAGGAGGGCGATGCAGGCCAGGTACCCGAAGATCAGGCTGCCGAAAGCGGAGGCCATTCCCGTTCCCGCGACCACCCCGAGGGTTTGCCCCATTCCCAACCAGCCGCCCATTTGACCGCGATATTCCACTTTCACCTGGTCATTCACGGTAGCCGTAATGGCTGCGTACATCGCGTTTAGGCAGGCTTGCACCAGCGCCCAAGCGACCACCATGGCCCACACCGAATGGGAAAATGCCAGCCAAGCCAAGGCCAGCGCCCCTAGGATTGTCCCCCAAAACACCCAGGGCAAACGGCGTCCGAAGCGGGAAGTCGTGCGGTCAGAGAGTGCCCCAAAGATCGGGTTACCCAGGGCAGAGACGAAAGCTCCAACGCCGGTGACCAGCGAAAGTACATATTCCTTATAGTCCGGGGCGACAGCGGCCGCTTGCAACCCCAGCAGTACCTGGATAGGCCCGAACCAGGCGGTGTAGACGGCCAGGTTCGCTGCGGAAACGCTGACGCGCCACCTGAGCCGAGGTTTTTCCAGGGGGGCGTCGGCGGGAACTTGGGCGTGAAAGCGTCCCGAGCGCGCGGAGCTGGCGGGGTCGGACATGGCGTTCATTGCTGGCCTACCTGCGCAATCAAGTCTCGATACCAGTAATAGGAATCTTTGGGAATCCGGGTCTTATCGGCGGTGGCGAAGTCCGTGTAGATCAGGCCGAACCGCTGGGTTTCGCCGTCGGCCCATTCAAAGTTGTCCAGCAGAGACCAAACATAGTATCCGGCCACGTTTACCCCGGCTTGGCGAGCCGCCGCCACAGCTTGGAAGTGTCGGGCCAGGTAGTCGATACGCCGCGGGTCATGAACCCGCGCTTGACCGGAGTCGTCGGTGGTGACGGTTTCCGTAAACGCCGCACCGCCCTCGGTCACAATGATTGGGGGCAAGGCCGACCCGTAGCGTTCTCGCAGTTGTACCAGGATTTCGGTCAGTCCCTCAGGGTAAATCGCCCAGTCGAAGCTGGTGCGGTCCACCATCTTTAGGGATTCAATCGTGAAGGGGATACCGTCCGGCATCGTGTACAGACCGGCGTTGTCTGCGTGCAAGGGGGGTGCGGCAGGTGGCGCGGCTGTTGGCGGCGTGTCGTCGCCGGGCAGTCGTGAGACCACTACGGCCGGTTCGTAGTAGTTGATTCCATAAAAGTCCAGGGGCTCGCAGGCGCCTTTGACCTGCTCGCTCATGGCTGCAGCAGTCTCGGGGTTGACTTCCTGGGCGATGAGTTCCAGAACTGCCTGCGGGTAAGTCCCTTTCAACATGGCCGAAGCAAAGAAGTCGTTGTAAATCGCGCCATAGAGGCCGGCCATCTGGACGTCCATCGGGTTTTCGGCGTCGGCTGGATAGACCGGGGTGTGGTTGGGGGCGCAACCGACCGACGAGGCACCCAGACTGTGCAGCAGCCGCACCGTTTCCCCGTGAGCCAAGTTCAAGGCGTGTCCCACGCCAAGCGCCTGGTAGCCAAGCGTCAGACCGGGAGCATGAATCCCGATAGCGTGGCCGAGCAGGGTGTGGACGTTCGGCTCGTTGATGGGAATCCAGTGCCTCACTCGGTCATGGAATGCTTCGTAGGCGACCTTGGCGTAGCGCAGGAACATGGCGGTGGTTTCAGGATTGAGCCAGCCGCCTTTGTCCTGCATAGCTTGGGGCAAATCCCAGTGATACAGCGTCGCCATGACTTCGATGTCTGCCTCAGCTAGGGCGTCTAAGACGTGGTTATAGAAATCGATTCCGGCCTGGTTCGGTGTGCCTGCAGCGGTCAGGATACGCGGCCAAGCCAGGGAGAGGCGGTAGTGTTTCAGGCCGGCTTGCCGCATCAGTTCGACATCGCGGTTGAACAGGTGGTAGTGGTCACAAGCGGTGTCGCCGGTGGTGTTGTCAATGACTTTGCCGGGGGTGTGGACGAAAGTATCCCAGATGCTCTCTTGGCGTCCGTCGACGCTGATGGCTCCTTCAATCTGATATGAAGCCGTGGATGTGCCGAAGGCAAAGTCTGGGGGGAATGCAAGTTCGCGTGCCAGGTCGCGGGGGTTGGTAAATTTCGTGTCCATAGTCCAATTTTAGGTGTCTTTGTCCCGTCCAGCAGGGAATTCGATAGACTGGGAGGGTCCATTTGAGGGAGGTTACGTTGCGTATAGCGACTTGGAACGTGAACTCGATTCGCACTCGCCTGAATCGAGTGACGGCGTTCCTGGCACGCGAAAACATCGACGTTTTGGCGATGCAGGAAATCAAGTGCCGCAACGACCAGTTCCCTACCGCTGCTTTTAAAACCGCCGGCTACCAGGTGTTTGTTAACGGTTTGAATCAGTGGAACGGGGTCGCGGTGGCGGTGCGCCGGGGAATCAGCGCTCACCTGCTGGGCACCGAGTTTTACGGTGCCATCGCCCAGCCGTACTTTTCTGTCCCGCCCAAACCGCCTCAGCTCGAACCACGAGTGTTGGGGGTGCGCGTGGCCGGAGTGGAGTGCTGGTCGCTCTATGTTCCCAATGGGCGCGAGGTCGGTCACCTTCACTATCAATACAAGCTGAAATGGCTCGATTCCCTGCGCTCCCACGTGATTCGCACCCTGGACACAGATCCGGAAAGTTTGGGTCTTTACCTGGGGGACTTCAACGTGGCTCCTCGTGATGAGGACGTGTGGGACATGGCGGACTTCGTCGGGGCGACCCATGTTTCCGAACCGGAACGGCAAGTTTTTGCCAAGCTCCTAGACCCCGACACGGTCGGTGACGCGGTCACCCTCCACGATGACCTCATCGCGGGTTTGCCCGGAAATCTGACCGAAATTACTCGAAAATTCGCTCCCGGCTGGACCTACTGGGACTACCAGCGGGCCCGCTGGCGGCGTAACCAAGGCATGAAAATCGACTTCGCCTTGGCTACTCCGCGCCTGGTTTCCCGCGTGACCGGCGCGTTCATCGATACTGCGGAACGTGACGGAGAACAGCCCTCCGACCACGCTCCGGTGGTCGTGGATTTCGAATAAATCCTGGTCTGTCCCCTACCGGTCGAAAAGGAGCGTCTACTCAAGCTCGACAAGACCTCGGGTGTCGTCACGCCCAAAGAAAGCGCGCGTCTCGGGGTCGCAAACGGCGCGGTTTCGGAAACAGTGCGCGGCGAAATCCATAGCGCCCTGCGCTGACCCAGGTTTCCGTGCGAAAATAGCAAAGAGCCGGTTCTGTACCAAACAGTACAAAACCGGCTCTTTGCGGTTTTTGCGTCGTCTGCGGCGTTAGGCCACGTAGTTAGCGTAAACCGGAACGGTCAGGAAGGTCGGGAACTCATCTTGCAGCGAGATGTCGCCAAAAATCTGGACCGCGCGGGTCAGATTGGCTTGACGCTGCGGGTCATCCCCGATTTCAGCCTTGAACTTCGCGGATTCCTCATCCATGAGGGACTGGCACAGTTCGCGAGTAACCTCGCGGCCGTCGTCGAGCTTGACGCGGTTGTGAATCCACTGCCAAATCTGGGCACGAGAAATCTCGGCGGTCGCGGCGTCCTCCATCAGGCCGAAAATGCCGACCGCGCCGTTGCCACCCAACCAAGATTCCAGGTAGCGCAAGGAAACCGAAATGTTGGTGCGCACACCCGCCTCGCTCACTGCGCCCTCGGTAGCGGACACGTTCAACAGGTCCTCTGCCGTGACATTCACCTCGGGACGCTGCTTTGAGATTTGGTTCGGGTTCGTGCCCAAAACCTTGTCGAACTCGTCGCGGATGTAGGGCACCATGCCGGGGTGAGCACACCACGAACCATCAAATCCATCGGCGGCCTCGCGGGACTTATCTGCCCGGACTTTCCGCTCAATCTCAGCGTTTTCGCTCGCGTCACGCGAAGGGATAAAGGCGGACATCCCGCCAATAGCCGACGCCCCGCGCTTGTGACACGTTTTCACCAACAACTCGGTGTAGGCGCGCATCATCGGGGCAGTCATGCCGACCAAAGCACGATCAGGCAGGATGTACTTGGAGCCGGAATCGCGGAACTTCTTAATGATCGAGAAAATGTAGTCCCAACGTCCCGCATTCAGCCCGGCGCTGTAATCGCGCAGTTCATAGAGGAATTCTTCCATCTCGAAAGCGGCCATGATGGTCTCAATCAAGCAGGTGGCGCGAATCGTGCCGTGAGGAATCCCCACGTACTCTTCGGCGTAAGAAAACACGTCAGCCCACAGACGCGCCTCACGGTGAGACTCCATCTTTGGCAGATAAAAGTACGGCCCGCGGCCCTTTTCAATCAACGTCTTGGCGTTGTGGAAAAAGTACAGACCGAAGTCCACCAAGGCGCCCACCATCGGCTCGTTACCAGCCATGATGTGCTTTTCCACCAGGTGCCAGCCGCGCGGACGCACCAGCAGGGTCGGCAGCTTGGTGATGTCGTGATCCTTTAGCTCGTAGTGCTTGCCTTGCGGGGAATCGAACGTGATGGTGCCCGCAATCGCGTCACGCAGGTTGACCTGGCCGCCAATGACGTTTTCCCAGTGGGGCGTGTTGGCATCCTCGAAGTCTGCCATCCACGCGGCAGCCCCGGAATTCAGGGCGTTAATAGTCATCTTGCGGTCGGTCGGGCCGGTCATTTCGACCCGGCGATCCTCCAGGCCGGGACCCAGCGGGGCAACTTTCCACGAGTCGTCCTCGCGCACGTCCCTGGTCTCTACCAGGAAGCGCGGCAGTCGCCCATTGACCAGCTGCTGACGGCGGTCGTGGCGGTCACGCAGCAACTCGGCGCGGCGCCCGGAAAAATTCACGTGCAGTTTTTTCAGGAAAGTCAGGGCTTCCGGGGTGAGGATTTCGTCCTCGCGCTCAACTACAACTTCTTTGCCGTCGACGACCGGATGAACCACTTTCACAGGACGGAGTTCCATGTGTGTCTCTTTTCTTTTTTCTCAATAGATGGGTGACCGGGCGGCGTCGACGGTCTCGCAATCGAGGACGCCGCCCGGTTTGGGGGTTGAATTCGCAACGATATTAGAACTGAGCTTCTTCGGTGGAACCCTTCAACGCCAAGGTGGAGGATTCGGGGTTCACGGTGGTGGACACCAAGTCGAAGTAGCCCGCACCAACCTCACGCTGGTGCTTGGTGGCGGTGTAGCCGCGGGACTCGGAGTCGAACTCGGCCTGCTGCAGCTTCACGTAGGCGCTCATGCCTTCGCGCGCGTAGCCGTAGGCCAGGTCGAACATGCCGTAGTTGATCTGGTGGAAGCCCGCCAGAGTGATGAACTGGAAGGCGTAACCCATCGCGCCCAAGTCCTTCTGGAAGGAAGCGATTTGATCGTCGGACAGGTTGGCTTTCCAGTTGAAGGACGGCGAGCAGTTGTAGGCCAGCATCTTGTCCGGGTACTTGCCCTTGACCGCTTCGGCGACCTTGCGAGCCAACTCGGGATCCGGGGTGTTGGTTTCGACCCACAGCAAGTCCGCATAGGGGGCGAAGGCCAGCAAACGAGCGATAACGACCTCGGCACCCGGGGTGGTGTAGTAGTGGCCTTCGGGGGAGCGCTCGCCGGTCAGGAACGGCTTGTCGGTTTCGTCCACATCGGAAGTTATGAGGTTCGCGCCCAAGGAGTCGGTACGAGCCACCAGCAAGGTCGGCACGCCTTCCACGTCAGCCGCCAAACGAGCCGCCTTCAAGTTTTGGATGTGCTGCTGGGTCGGAATCAACACCTTGCCGCCCAAGTGACCGCACTTCTTGGCCGAGGACAGCTGATCCTCGTAGTGCATCCCGGAAGCACCGGCCTCAATCAGGTGCTTGGCCAGCTCGTAAGCGTTCAGCGGGCCGCCGAAACCGGCTTCCGCGTCAGCCACGATAGGCAGGAAGTAGTCCACATCGGACTTGCCTTCGGAGTAGTCCACCTGATCGGCGCGCACCAGGGCGTTGTTGATCCGCTTGACCATCTTCGGTACCGAATCGTAGGGGTAAAGGGACTGGTCGGGGTAGGTTTCAGAGGCGGAGTTGCCGTCGCCCGCGACCTGCCAGCCGGACAGGTAGATAGCCTTCAAACCGGCCTTCGCCATTTCTACGGCCTGGTTACCGGTGATGGCACCCAAAGCGTGCACGTAGTCGTTCTCGTGCAGCGCCTTCCAGAGTTTCTCAGCACCCAGCCGGGCCAGAGTGTGTTCCTGGGTGATAGAGCCCTGGAGGCGAGCGACCTGTTCACCAGTGTATTCGCGAACGACACCCTTCCAGCGAGGGTTGGTCTTCCAGTCGTTGTCGATTTCGGCGCCTACGCGGGCAATGCGCTGTTCAGCAGTTTCGGTCATTTTGCGGTTCCTAACTTGTTGGGCACTCAGGTTGTGAACTTACGGGGGTTGTAGGCTCGCCATTGAGTGAAAAGGTTTATTACTTTTATTGTGGTGCTAGGTTGTCTGCGTTTTCAAGACAATATTGTGTAAAAAAATGAAAAAGTTTACAATAAGATAAAAAAATGCTGTCCTTGACCCCGTAGGCGTCAAATGGGGTTGTGAAAAAATCCTAAACTTTCACTTAAGTGAGAAAGAGCGTCCCCTTCACGGGGAAGAACTTAGAGGTGCGACGATGACCACTAAAAAGCCCGTACGCGGCGAAATTCCCGCCCCGTTGCCGCCGGCGGACGCGAGTAAACGCCATCACGATATCGATTTGGCGACCTTGGGCGCCCGGATTCGCTACGCTCGCACCAGCCAAGGCATGACTTTGACCGTCTTGGGGGAACGGGTCAACCGCGCCACCTCCCTTCTGAGCCAAATAGAGAACGGCAAACGCGAACCGAGACTGAGCCTGCTCACTGCCATCGCGGCGGCGCTGGGAGTTAGTGTCGAAACGTTGATGCAGCCCAGTCCGCCCAACGAACGAGCCGCTCTGGAGCTGGAGCTGAACGAGTGTCAGACCAGCGCGGAGGCGGTCAAGTGGGGCATTCCCCAGGTGCATATTGGCCCGCGGTTACCCCACGACGCCTTGAAAGCGCTGGTAGCGACCCATCGGAAACTGCAGCAGCTGACGGCAATCAGCCTGGATTCCCCCGAGGCGGCCCGCAAAGCCAACCAACAGCTGCATATCGAAATGCATCACAAAGACAACTACCTGGCTGACATTGAGCAACTCGCCACGGAAATCACCGACGCGACCGGTTTCACCGGCGGGCCCCTGCTGCAATCGGGAGTTGAAGAAATCGCCAACTACATGGGATTTTCCATAGTCAAGCTGCCCGACTTGCCGCGCGGGGCACGCTCCATCACCGACTTGAAACATCAGCGAATCTATCTGAACTCTCTGGAAGCCCGCGATCGGGATCAGCGCAACCTGATTCTGCGCGCCCTGGGGGACCAGGCGCTAAACCATCCCAAACCCACGTCCTACCACGAGTTCTTGCGCCAACGGGTCGAAGCCAACTATTTCGCTTCGGCCGTGCTGATGCCGGAAACTGCCACTGTCGCCCAGCTGATGGAGGATAAGCGGCGCCGGGATTTATCCATTCTGGACCTATCGGATCGGGTCGCCGTCACCTACGAGACCGCCGCCCACCGGTTCACGAATCTGGTGACTCGACACCTGGGCATTACGGCGCACTTTCTGCGGGTTGGCACGGATGGCACCATCTATAAGGCTTATGCCAACGATGGCGTGGTTTTCCCGACGCATAATGACGGTTCGATTGAAGGGCAGCTGGCGTGCCGTAAGTTCGGCGCCCGGCAACTGTTTGAACAAATCGACCCGGCAGCCCCGTACTATCAATACACCGACACCCCTAGCGGCACCTATTGGTCGGTGTCCAAGCTGGAACGCTACCGGGCGGGGGATTTTTCCATTTCGGTGGGCACGCCATTTGAACACGCCCAGTTCTTTCGCGGCCGGGACACCTCGCGACGTTTCCAATCCAGCTGTCCTGCCGCAACTTGCTGCCGGGAGCCCTCCGCGGATTTGCAGGGCAGATGGGCGCGTTACGCCTGGCCATCCGTCAAAGTTCACTCGCATTTGCTGGCGGCGACCCCGCCGGGAACTTTCCCCGGAGTAGATGATCGCGAGGTTTACGAATTCTTGGATAAACACGCCAACGACTGAGGGCAAACACGCCGCCGGCAAATTCGGCGCTCAATCTGTGCTGGCTGGCGGCGATTTAGAGTCATTGCGGGCCTCAGGATTATCGGACTGCGTCCGGATTCTCAGGCGGTTGTTCGGGAAGTAGGTTCGGGGGTGTGCGTGGAATAAAAAGTGGTATTTGGGCTGTAGCTGCCAATAATGGCAGCTACAGCCCAAATACCACCTTATAAATACAATCCGGTCTGGGTATCCCCGGAATTACGGCGGCTTCGGCCTACGGCCGCAATCGGTGGGTGGCTGTTGGTTGAGTAAAAAACTGGGCGATTCTGGAATCCAGAATCGCCCAGTTTCAACCGGCAGGCGGTTGGGTTTTGGTGGTGTTGATTACCTGCCAGTTGAGGGGGTTTATTCAAATAGCTTCACAGTTGTGATGGGGTGACATCGAAAATCGCCGACCACCAACAGAACTACCTTCAAATTTACATGTTTCACACATAAACAGCAACTACTTTTATCATTCCGGGCTGTTGCGTAAATCATTGGAAGTTTCCGAATCAAGAGGATTTTCCCGCGAACAGGGCGCCCAAATACACGGGTGCCCCCCGCCACAGGGGCGGGGGGCACCCGGATTAGTTGTCGTAAGTCACCGAGACGCACACCGGCCTTGTGCAATGACCGAGCCACCCGGCCTTGTGCAGTGACCGACCCGTCCGGCGAGTGATTAGTCGGGCAGACGCTTGCCAGTCGCGGCACTGAAGACATGCTGATGACCTGGGGTAATCCGCACGTTCATGATGCTGCCGGGTTTCGGGGCGGTGCGCGGCGGAACCCGCACCACCAGATGATCTTCCGTCACTGAACCGGAAGTCCCTTGTGCCGCGCCATCGAGGTGACCGTACACGTAGCCGTCCGAACCGAGTTCTTCGATGATGTCCACCACAATCGGCATCACGCCATCGCCGGTATCGGTGGTGATCTCCAAATCCTCAGGCCGGAACCCAATCGTGACTTCGCCGCCGTCAGCCTCAGTCAAGGCATCGCGCTGCTCCGCAGAAATCGGCAGGGAGGCTCCGTAGAGAACGGCCTTGTCGCCTTCTACCTTAAACTTGCGCAGGTTCATGGAGGGCGAGCCGATGAATCCCGCCACAAAGTCATTCTGGGGATGCTGGTAAAGTTCGTCCGGGGACCCGACCTGTTGCAAAATGCCGTCCTTGAGCACGGCAATCCGGTCGCCCATCGTCAGGGCTTCGGTCTGGTCGTGGGTTACATACAGGGTGGTGACCCCCAGTTTGCGCTGCAGGGAGGCGATCTGGGTGCGGGTTTGCACACGCAGTTTCGCGTCCAAGTTCGACAGCGGTTCGTCCATCAGGAACACTTGGGGTTTACGCACGATAGCTCGGCCCATCGCGACGCGCTGACGCTGCCCGCCCGACAGAGCTTTCGGCTTGCGATCCAGGTATTCGGTCAAGTCCAAAACCTTGGCGGCTTCCTCGACGCGCTTAGCGATTTCGTCCTTCGGGGTGCCCGCGATTTTCAGAGCAAAACCCATGTTGTCCCGCACCGTCATATGCGGGTACAGGGCGTAGTTTTGGAACACCATCGCGATATCGCGATCTTTGGGTTGCACGTCCGTGACGTCTTTGTCGCCAATCAGGATGCGCCCGGAGTTGACTTCCTCCAAGCCTGCCAGCATCCGCAGCGAGGTGGATTTACCGCAGCCGGAGGGGCCGACCAAAACCAGGAATTCGCCGTCGGCAATTTCCAAGTCGAGTTCATCCACTGAGGGGGTAGTGTTGCCCGGATAGATACGTGTTGCTTTGTCAAAAGTGACAGTTGCCATAATAATTTAATCCCTTCACCGGCAGGTACGCGCCGGACGATCCGTTGTAAAGGTTGGATATGAAATTTGTCGGCAACGATGCCGACCTGACTATTATTCCAGATTTGCACGCTTGTTTCAGGTTTTTGTGCCCAAGAGTGGGTGGGCGGGCTGGCAGGTTGAGAGTGCGCTGGCCCGTCCCCGGTATTCGGCACCAGGGTCCAAAGCCGGGGTTTGGCTATACTCGTTTTACATGAGCGCAAACGCCGAGTTATTGGGTGCCGAAATAGGCGGGTACGTTTTGGAGCGCCGGCTCGGAACGGGTGCCTCTGCTACCGTCTATCTGGCTCATGACGGTGGGGGTAATCCGGTCGCGTTTAAACTGTTGGCTCCCGGCGCTGACCTGGGGCAGCGTGATGGGGATGCCCGCGAGCGTCTGCGCTCCGAGGCGTTGGCTCTGCAACGGGTCCATGTTCCCGGGGTCGCGGCCGTAATGGACTTGGAAGTCGACGGGGTCGATGCCTTTATCGTTACGGAATATGTCCCCGGTCCGACCTTGGCTGAGGATGTGCGGGTTTCCGGCGCTTGGCAGCGCGAGGATGCTTTGGAACTGGGGACTCTGTTGGCCGCTACCCTGAGAGCTGTGCATGAGTCCGGGATCTGTCACCGTGACATCAAACCCGCCAACGTAATTCTTGGACCGAATGGTCCAGTTTTGATCGACTTTGGGATTTCTTCCGTATTGGAAAACACCAGCGGTCTGACGCGAACCGGCTTGGTGGTGGGAACTCCAGGATTTATCTCACCTGAAGTCATCGAGGGTCAGAAAGCGGATTTCGCTGACGACTGGTGGGCTTTAGCCGCACTGCTGCTGTTTACCCTGACCGGACGGCCCCCCTTCGGAACCGGCTCGCCAACCGTGATTGTCTCGCGGGTGCTGGCCGGGAATCCGGATGTGGCCGGTCTGGAGGCACCCTTGGCCGAGGTTTTTCGTCGGGCTTTGGCTCCCCAGGCGCAGCGAAGCGCGGATTTTGCCGAACTGCTCCAGGCCGTCCGGTCTGGTGCGACCGACGAAGAAACCGCCGCGACCACCCTTTTGACCCCGGGAGGCTCGAACGAACCGGGATACACCGCGCTCATGCCCCAAGAGTTGAATGGTCGGTACAATCCGGTGGAGGTGGAGAACCCCTCCGCCGGGATGGAATCCGCTCCGGAATGGTCTGCGGAGGAAACTGGTGGTGTGGCAGACACCTGGGGGGACACGGATTTGCCGGATCCCCAAACGGCTGTCGAGCCAGACGCCTCTGCCGGCGGTGTGGCGGATGAATCTGGCGCCAAGTCAGTTCCGGGTGCGCTGCCTTTCCTAGGACTGGCGGGCGCACTAGCCTGGGCGGCGTGGGTTCCGTGGCAGCCGGCAGTATCGGGAATCATTGCGGTGTTCGGCTTTTGGGTAGCGGCAGTGGCGGGCTGGCATTGGCGTTCCACCCGAAAAATTCTTTCCTTGCCCGGAGCATTCATCAAAGGCCTGGCCAGCACCCTACCAGCCGCCGTCATCGTGGCGTCCGCGCTGTTCCTGGCGGGGGAAACCCTGCGTGGCAACACGACAACGCTGCCCACCGAACTGCCCGACACCATCACCCTTTTTGGAACAATCGTTCCAGAGAGGGTTTATATCGCCCAAGCCCTGTCCGGGGCGGCGCTGCTGGTGGCGTGGTGGATTCCGCTCAGCGCTCCGCTGCGGATTGGGGCCCGGCGAGTGCTGCGGGCGGCTTTGCCCACCCCGGTGCGTCGTCTCATCCTGGGGATGTTGCTGCTGGGGCTAGCGGCGGCGGCTTTCATCTTGGTCTGAGGTGTTATTGAGAGTTACCCCGGGGGACAGTCCAAGTGGAGCCACTTAACAGACTCGAACTGTTGACCGTCCGCTTACAAGGCGGGTGCTCTACCAACTGAGCTAAAGTGGCGGTTGTCCAATTTTCCCATAAATTTGCCCGCGCGACAAAGCCAGTTCTTTCCCCTCATCTGCCCTGGTGAAAAAGCCGGTTATAAAGGGTTCTATAATCGGAAGCAATGTTATTACGAAAGTGACTCGAATCTTCGCGAGCTGTGTCAGGCAAGCCGTCCGGGAAACTTCAGGAAGGAAAGCTAACACCATGACTCGAAGCGCCACAGAAACTCAAGACCTCCAAAAACGAATCCGCCAGCTGGCCCAGGAAAAAGACGCCGTGATTCTGGCGCATAACTACCAATCCGGCGAAGTTCAAGACGTGGCGGATTTCACCGGGGACTCCCTGGCTCTGTCCCGTTTAGCAGCCGAAGCCCCGCAGGGCACCATCGTGTTCGCCGGCGTACACTTCATGGCGGAAACCGCCAAAATCCTCTCCCCGCAAAAGCGGGTGTTGATTCCTGACGCCACCGCGGGATGTTCGCTGGCGGATTGCATCACTGCTGAACAGCTGCGGGAGTGGAAAGCCGCACACCCCGGTGCGGTCGTGGTCAGTTACGTGAACACCACCGCCGCGGTGAAAGCGGAAACCGATGTGTGCTGCACCTCGGCCAACGCTATTGACGTGGTGAACTCGATTCCGGCTCAAACCGAGATTCTGTTTTGCCCCGACCGTAACCTGGGAGCGCACGTGCGACGCGTGACCGGTCGGAAAAACCTGGTGACCTGGGACGGTGCCTGCCATGTTCATGCCGCGATGACCCCCGACATTTTGATGCGAGGAATCCTTGCCGCAGGGGATGCGGATGTGTATATTCACCCCGAATGCGGCGGCACTCAAGCAGCCGTGGACCTCATCGAGGCCGGCAAACTCAGCCCGGAAAAGGTCAAGGTACTTTCGACCGGCGGAATGCTCTCGGAGGCGAAAAAAGCCCCGAAAGGTTCGCGAGTGCTGGTCGCCACCGAGGTCGGGATGCTTCACCCGCTGCGCAAAGCCAATCCCGACGTCACTTTTGAACCGGTCATGCCCCAGGCGGCCTGCCCGTACATGAACCAAACCACTTTGGAAAACTTGGTCAGCTGTTTGGAAAACGGTCGCGACGAAGTCTTTGTGGACGAAGATATCGCCGCGCGCGCCCGAGCCAGTGTGCAGCGCATGATTGCCATCGGCAACACCGCCTCGCCACAACAGCACTAGACGCCGGAACACACTCCCATGGATGTCAACTGGACAATGACGACCCCAGTCCTGGTAGTCGGATCCGGGGCGGCGGGCTTGAGTGCCGTAATCAACCTGGTTTTTGCCGGGGTTGATTGCGTACTGGTGACGAAAAGTGACCTGACCGCCAGCTCTACCGACTGGGCACAAGGGGGGTTGGCTGCGGTTTGGGATCGGCAAGACACTCCCGAAGCCCACTACGAAGACACCATCGTGGCGGGAGCGGGCTTGTGCAGCCAGACGGCAGTACGCACCCTGGTTCAGGAAGCCCCCCGAGCCCTGCAGTGGATGATGAGTATCGGAGCGCGCTTCGACCGCAACGCAGCCGGGGAAATCGACCTGCACCTGGAAGGGGGGCATTCCGCGCGGCGCATCCTGCACTCCAATGGAGACGCTTCGGGTCATGAAATCGAGATTACGCTGGCGAAAAATGTCGCCGCCATGGACGGCGCGACCTGGAACACCGGCGGGCAAGGTGAACTGAAAGTCCTGGAAGACTGCGAGTTGTGCGATGTCCTGGTCGATAGAGACGGCCGCGCCTGCGGTGCCACGGTAAGGGATTCCCGGCGTGGATTCGGGGTCGTTTCCGCTTTTGCGGTCATCCTCGCTACCGGCGGAATCGGCCAGCTGTGGAACGCGACCACGAACCCGGAGGTCGTCAACGGAGCCGGTTTGGCAGCAGCCCTGCGCGCCGGAGCCATCGGCCGCGACCTCGAATTTATGCAGTTCCACCCCACCATTTTTGTACCGCCCGTTAAAGTTAAGGGCGATCGAGGGGTGCTCGTGTCCGAAGCAGTGCGCGGGGAAGGCGCTTTCCTGGTGGACGGGCAGGGCAACCGGGTCATGCGCGGGGTTCATCCCCAAGAGGACTTGGCGCCGCGTGACGTGGTTTCGGCGGCAGAACAGGAATATATGGTGGCTCACGGTTTGGATCACCTCTATCTGGATGCCACCAGTTTCGGGGCACAGAAATGGAAAGAAATGTTCCCCACCATCTATGAGCTGGTTTCCAGCCGCGGGGTAGACCCCATCACCGAGCCCATTCCGGTTCGCCCCGGAGCCCACTACTATTGCGGCGGAATCGCGGCCACCATGAGCGGTCAAACGAACGTGGCGGGGCTCTATGCCATTGGGGAGGTGGCGTGTACCGGGGTACAGGGCGCGAATCGTCTGGCCTCAAACTCCCTGACGGAGGCCCTGGTCATGGGCAGTTTAGTTGCTAAGCAGTTGGCGGAAGTGGACCTGCCACAGCTGCGTCGGCGCCCGGTGGCGAAACCGGCAGCGATTCCTCAGCCGGTGGTCATTGAGCCCACGGTACTGGAAAAAATCCAGGAAATCATGAGCCGCGATGTTTATGTGCTGCGCGATCGCGCCGGCTTGCAGCGGGCTCAGCGCGAACTTGAGAACCTGTCCCCCCACGCCACGCTGGTAGCCCGAGCCCTGGTGGCACCGGCCTTGGCCAGAGAAGAATCCCGCGGCACCCACCGGCGAACGGATTTCCCGCACCGTCGCGAAGAATGGCGCAAACATCTGGAGGTTCAGCTGGGCTCAGACGGAACCTCCCTGGAAGTCAGCGAGACCCCGGTCTGAACTCACGGCGCGAGCCAGACACGATATAAGGAGAGAGAAAACGATGTTACCACCAGAAATCACCAGCGATTTAGCGGCAGCGAAGTTAGATTCGCGCCAGGTCACGGACTTTATTGAGGCAACTTTGGACGAAGACTTGGCTTACGGGCCGGACGTCACCACGGATGCCATTTTTGATGACTCCCTCACTGTACAAGCCCGGATGGTAGCTCGCGAGTCAGGGTGCTTGGCGGGGGTTCCTATCGCCGCCGCGGTACCTTTCGTGCTGGCGCACCAGACCGGTGCCCCCACACCGCGGGTCACGATGCGGCGTCAGGACGGGGCACGGGTCGAGCCGGGCGATGTCATTTTAGAGATAACTGCTGGTGCCAGGACTATGCTGACCGCCGAGAGGACCCTGTTGAACTTGGCCAGTCAGCTCAGCGGCGTAGCGACCGCGGTGGCGGCTTACGTAGATGCTATTGCCGGTGCCCCCGGTCAAAGTGGAACGACAGGTACAAAAGCGCGGGTGCGGGACACGCGCAAAACGATTCCCGGTATGCGCGTGCTGCAAAAGTACGCGGTACGTTGCGGTGGTGGGAAAAATCACCGAATGGGGCTGGGGGACGCGGCGCTTATCAAAGACAACCACATTGCCGCAGCCGGTTCGTTGGCGGCCGCGGTGCAGGCGGTACGGGCCCATGCCCCCCAGATTCCCCTGGAAGTTGAATGCGACACTTTGGAACAGGTTAGGGAGGCGACGGCTCTCGGGGTAGGGCTGATTCTGCTGGATAATATGAGCCCGGACACTATGGCTAAAGCGGTGGCAATCGCTGCCCCGCACGGAGTAAAAACCGAGGCTAGTGGGGGCTTGACGCTGCGCGATGCGGCGGCGACGGCCGCCAGCGGAGTGGACTATATTTCTGTGGGGGCCCTCACGCACAGCGCTCCGATTCTCGATCTGGCCCTGGATATGTAGGGAGCGGGCGTTGAACGCAGGGGAGAATCACGGTGGGCTGGAACGGATTATGTCCTCGGACTGGGCGCAAACTATGGCTCCGGTTGAGGACCAGATTCACGCGATGGGAGACTTTCTGCGCGCTGAACTGGCGGCGGGTCGGGGATATTTCCCAGCTGGAGAAAATGTATTTCACGCCTTTCAGTACCCTTTGGCGCAGGTGAAAGTCCTGATTGTCGGCCAAGACCCCTATCCCACCCCCGGTCACGCCATGGGACTGTCATTTTCTGTAATGCCTGGTACAGAAATTCCGCGTTCGCTGGTTAATATTTTTAAGGAAATGCACCAAGATTTAGGCCTGCCCCTGCCGACTTCGGGGGATTTGCGACCCTGGGCGAATCAGGGAGTCATGCTGCTAAACCGGGCTTTGACTGTTCAGCCAGGCAAACCCGCCTCCCACCGAGGCCGAGGCTGGGAAGCCATTACCGAGTTCGCCATTCGCCAACTCGCTAATCATCACGCCACCCAGGGGCTGCCGCTAGTCGCGATTTTGTGGGGTGCCGATGCGCGCAAAACCAAAGAGTTCATGCCCCGCGTGCCTTGCCTGGAATCGGCCCATCCCTCCCCGCTTTCAGCGTCACGAGGATTCTTTGGTTCCCGTCCCTTTTCACGAGCCAATGAACTGTTGGTTGCCCAGGGCGGCCAGCCGGTGGATTGGCGCCTGCCGTGAACGGTCGGTCAAGAACCTGTTTTTCTCACCTTTTCGTTGGATTAACGGCGTGGGAACAGCTCGGAAACCGACGCAATCCGTAAACTGGACATGTGGATGAAGCACGATACCCCGAGGACGAATTCGACCGGATTGGGAAAAACTTGCCCCAGGGCGCTCACCGGCCTGGTCAGCCCTGGTGGCACGGTTTTCTGCCTTTTGTCATCGTGATTATTGCCGCGCCCTTGTTGGCTTGGGCCATGCTGCTCCTGATTGGGTCGCACCCCTCAACTGCCAACGATGCGGCGACTAAGCCACAGATGAGCCAAACCCCAAACACCGCGGCGACCCCGAGCCCTTCTGAAACCGGTAAAGCCAGCGAACGACCTACTGAAAGTGTCGCACCGAGCGAGGAACCGACCCAAACCACCCCTCCCGCTGCAGAAAAGACGACCGAGCCGCCTACGGCCGATAAAAGTATCAACGTGAGTGTCTTGAACGCTTCGGGAATCAACGGACTGGCTGCAAAAACCAAGGACAAAGTGGCAGCGGATGGCTTTACGAAAGTGTCTGCCGATAACTTCCAGGGCACCAAACCCGCGGTGAACACCATCTATTACCCCTCCGACCGCGAGGCGGAAGCGCGCGAGGTGCAGCGCGTTTTGAATATCGACATGATCGTGCCCAAAGACGGCCTGGACAAAATTCAGGTTGTGCTGGTCGGCAGGCTCTAAGGCCAGCCGGGTCAGTCATTTTTGCACAGCTTCGTGGCTCGTGCCCGTACGTTTAAAACTTGCACTCTAGGGGTTAGAGTGCCAAGATTGAGTTAGCACTCTCAATGTCAGAGTGACAAGTTGGTGAATGAGGCTGCAGGTCGCGCGGAGACGTGAACCGCCACAACCCCAGCCGTCCGTCGCGGGCATTCGCCGCACATGAACCTTATAAAAGCGGAGGTTGTAATAAATGGCAAAAATGATTGCCTTTGCAGAAGAAGCCCGTCGCGGCATGGAACGCGGACTGGATTTGTTGGCTGACACCGTCAAGGTAACCTTGGGACCCAAGGGCCGCAACGTGGTGTTGGAAAAGAAGTGGGGCGCCCCGACCATTACTAATGACGGCGTGTCTATCGCTAAGGAAATTGACCTGGCTGACCCCTACGAAAAGATTGGCGCCGAGCTGGTTAAGGAAGTCGCCAAGAAGACTGACGACGTGGCTGGTGACGGTACCACTACGGCGACCGTTTTGGCTCAGGCTATCGTGAAGGAAGGTCTGCGCAACGTAGCTGCGGGCGCGAACCCGATTGCGTTGCGTCACGGTATCGAGAAGGCCGTTGACGCGGTGGTGGCTCGTTTGCTCGCCGACGCGGTGGAAGTTAAGACCAAGGAACAAATCGCTGCGACCGCCTCGATTTCGGCCGCTGACGAAACCATCGGCGAAATGATTGCCGAGGCCATGGAAAAGGTCGGCCAAGAGGGCGTCATCACTGTGGAAGAATCCAACACCTTCGGCCTGAACCTTGAGGTCACCGAGGGTATGCGTTTCGATCGTGGCTACATTTCCCCTTACTTTGTAACCGATGCGGACCGTCAGGAAGCCGCTCTGGAGGACACCTACGTCCTGCTGGTGGATACCAAGATTTCCTCCATCAAGGACTTGGTGCCGCTGCTGGAAAAGGTTATGCAGGCCGGCAAGCCGGTGGCCATTATTGCCGAGGACATTGAGGGCGAAGCGCTGGCTACTTTGGTGTTGAACCGTATCCGCGGCGCGCTGAAGGTCGTCGCGGTAAAGGCGCCCGGTTTCGGCGATCGTCGTAAGGCTATGCTCCAGGATATGGCTATCCTCACCGGCGCCCAGGTTGTTAGCGAGGACCTCGGTCTGAAGCTGGAGAACGTGGGTCTGGAAGTGCTAGGTACCGCTCGCAAGGTCGTTGTCACCAAGGACGACACCACCATCGTGGACGGTGCTGGTGACAAGGACGCTCTGGCGGCTCGCATTCGCCAGATTCGTCAGGAAATCGAAAAGACCGATTCCGACTACGACCGTGAAAAGCTCCAGGAGCGCTTGGCGAAGTTGGCTGGCGGCGTGGCCGTCATCAAGTCTGGCGCCGCTACCGAGGTGGAGCTGAAAGAACGTAAGCACCGCATCGAGGATGCTGTGCGCAACGCGAAGGCTGCCAAGGAAGAAGGCTTGGTTCCCGGCGGCGGTGTGGCTCTGATTCAGGCTGCCACGGAGGCTTTCAAGGATCTGCAGCTGGAAGGCGACGAAGCGACTGGTGCCGCCATCGTGCGGGTCGCAGTGGAATCCCCACTGAAGCAGATTGCGGCTAACGCTGGTATGGAAGGCGGGGTCGTGGCTGAGAAGGTCCGTCACCTGCCCAAGGGTCAGGGTCTGAATGCCGCCACCGGCGAGTACGAAGATTTGTTGGAAGCCAAGGTGGCTGACCCGGTGAAGGTGACTCGTTCCGCTCTGCAGAACGCGGCCTCTATCGCGGGTCTGTTCCTGACCACCGAAGCGGTGGTGGCTGACAAGCCCGAGCCTCCGGCTCCGGCACCGGCTCCGGCTGGCGACGACATGGGCGGCATGTACTAAAGCGGTACTGAACCGTTCGAGTTGTTCATAACTTTCATCGGGGCGATTCCCTGCTTTCAGGGGATCGCCTCGATGGTTTTTACTGTTGCCCTGAACCTGTATCGGTCGCGGGCTTGTCAGCTCGGCGGCGCGGCTGAGCAGGCAAAGATGAGAATGTTGTTACAAAGGATTGGAAAACTACCGGAAAAAACCTTGAGATTTACCCAAAAAAGCCGAAAAAAGTCCTAATGAAACCTGGGGGGTTACCGATAAATGTTTTAGAGGTTACAATGTTAACTAACAACCGCAAGGATTTCTAGGTTTGGAACCTGGGAAAATCGTGTGGTGAGGAACTGGGAAAACCCTGGACATAGCAATTCGAAACTGAGGCAGGACGCGATGAAAAAGTTTTTGATTACGGCAGCGGCGCTGGTGCTGGGATTGGCTTTTGCCCCGGCAGCGTACGCAGAAAATTTGCCTTCCCCGAACGCATCCGAAGACTCCGCCGGTACGGTGATGGAGCACGTGAACCTCGATTCAATGCCCTCTGGTGCCTCCGACGTAGTGGTCAACCCGGCATCTCCCGCCCCCACGGCTCCTTCCACCGCGGAACTAAACGCGGGCGGCAATGACGTTGATGTCCCGGCTGGACCTGAAGTCATGTACCCCCAGGCTCCGGCTTCCGTAGCTAACGCGGAACCGCAGATTCACGCCAATGTGGCCCCCCAGGCTCCCGCAAATGCCACCGGGAAAACTAAGACCTCCATCTCGGCAATCAACGCGAACGCGCCACAAGCCTTCGTGTCCTCCCCGATTGACTCGATTCCCGGCGTGGTTTCTTTCATCTTTATCATGCTGCTGTGCGTGGGCGCCGGGGTTGCGGCTGCGGTCGTGATTTCAATCGTTACCGGAAAGAAAATCAACCTGGGCCTGAACCGCTAAACCGCGGCAAAACCCTTTTGCAAAATCCATACATCGTTAAGAACTGAGAGACTTCCAAGGAGTCTCTCAGTTCTTAGATTTTGGGGTATGCGATGTAACCGAATTCTTTTACGCTCCGGCAAACAGCGCGGTGGCGTTCGATTCCGTTTCGGCGTAGTTCGCGGAGGCGGTATCCAGCTGCAAACCAATCTGGCGGAGGTTATCCTCCACAGTAGCCTGAGTGGCGCGCCATTGAGCCGCGAGAGCCGCAAAAGCTGCCGAGGCGGCACCCGTCCAAGATTCCTGCAGGGTGGTCAGATTCGCCATCATTGCGGAAACCTGGGTGCTGACTTCCTCAGCACAGGCACGAGTTTGGGCGCCGGCAGCTGCTACGGCATCGCTATCAACTTGAAATTGCATGGTGGTTCCTTTCGTTTGAAACACTTAAAGCGCGGGAAAACCAAACTTTGGTTTTCACACTTTCAAACTAAGGCAATGCGCGTGGGTTACCCAGTCACAAAAAATCTACCTGTGGAAAACCCCGAAATTGCGTACCTTGTGGAAAACCTTATTCCTGCACTTCAGAAAGTGATTTGAGGCCAACTTCAGACGGTTTAAGCGCTTTCATGACCATCGTATCCATGGCTTCGGCGACGTTTTCGAGGGTTGAGCCCAAATCCGCCTCATCAGGAGGGGCATAAGGGTTGATCTCGTCAGATTCGTCGATATCGTCCGCATCTGCAGCCCTCGGGGCGGTTTCAGACAGGTTCCCGGTTTCCGACTTGGTGCCAGGAACAGTCGCAACGTCTTCCCCTGGAGTGGGGGACTGCTCCGTTGACGGTGCCGCGGCGGGAATCATGCCGGTCTGGGCAGCAGGGTCAGTCTCTGCCCCGGCAATCTCTAACCCGGCGGTGCCGGTTTTTTCCAAGCGTTCCAGTTCTGCCCTCAAGTTTTCGCGGGCTTGTTCTTCCCAACCCGCTGCCCCGTGCGTCCAAAACAGCTGCGGACGGTTCAGCAGACTACCGATGACTTTGGAACGGGCAGAAATAAAACGAGCTTCGTCGTAGGCAGCGTACTCGCGGCGAATGGCCCGCAAATACTCGAGATACTCTTGCGGATCCGCAGCCAATATGGACAAATCCGCGTCGGAAAGCACCTGGGCGTCAATATCGTCAACCGCCTGATGGCGATGTAAACCGCGGATAAGATCCGTGATTTTTTCAATCTGTGCCTCGCTAACGCCCAGCTCAGCCAAAGAATCAGCAGCATAGTCAGCGGAACTCAACACATTCAGTCCCGCTTCCCCACGTTCCACCGCCGCTTCGGAAACGTCAAAAATCGCACCGTGATACCACACAGCCAGACGGATAGCGTCCACGTCACGAGCCTGTTCGCTGAGAATATCAACGTTTTCCAGGGTGGCTTTCAGATATTCCAGGTTATGAAAATGGCGCTGCGAATCCATCCACCGCTGGGCCAACTCGGTGCCTACGGATTGGGCTACGTCCCGCGGAGCCGTACCGCCTTCAGCGGCGACAGAACGGGCAAAACCCGCCAATAACCAAGCCGGTATCATCTCGGCCATACACATCATCCTCTGCCAGCTTGGGGAAACCCAGAGCAACCCACCAAGTATATCTGTTTATCCCGGTAGTAACGACTTTCGCCTAAAACCGAAGCTCTGGACGGTACACACCACGGCTAAAGCCCTCACGCAGGTGTCGAAAAAATGCCCGAACCGAACCTAGGCAGAACGCGGCGGAGGCGGAGGCGGGGGAATCACCTTCGGTTTGGGAACCGGCTTGGCAGGAGGTCGAGGGGAAGGCACCGCAGTAGGAGCTGGCTGTACCGTCGGGGTGGGTACGGCAGGTCGCGCTATGGGGGGCACCGGCCTGACGACAGGCATGCGCGGTGGCTGCGGGACGCTGGTCGGCACTGTCCGAGCAGGGGCAGGAGTCTGCCGGGAACTTTCCTTGGCATTGGAAGCTTTATTGATAGCGGCGGAAGCCGCAGCGAACTTCGCGGCCGGATTTTTTTTCTCGCCCTCAGAATCTACATGTGAAGCCTGGCATGGCAGCTTGATTCGTACCGTGGCACCACCGCCGGGAGTCTGGAGCATCGCCACCGTACCGTTGTGAGCAGAAACGATACCGGAAACAATAGCCAAACCCAGTCCGGTACCGCCCGTGGTCCGCACTCGTGAGGTGTCGGAACGGTAGAAACGTTCAAAAACCTTTTTGGCGTCTTCTGGAGCTACCCCCGGACCGTGGTCACGAATCTCTATAACCGCACAACGCTGGAAAGCGGGAATCTTTGAAGCCACGGCATTCTTAAGGGGGACTCCGGTTTCATCAGGCCACATATGGTAACCCACCACCACCTCGACGGGGGTGTTCGCCGGAGTGTGCTGACGCACGTTAGTCAGCAAATTGGTAATGACCTGGGAAATTTTTTCCGCATCCACGGTTGCATAGACACTGTAAACTTCCTCCAGCGTCTCATCTTCCATGTTCAGCAGCTGCATGTCGCGTTCCGGATCCAACACGGCCATATCCGACAGAGAGTTCCGAGCCAAAGCGGTAATATCGGTGCGTTCAAAGGTCATCGGACGGTGTTCGTCCAATCGCGCCAACGTCAGCAAGTCTTGCACCATGTTGCCCATGCGGGTGGCCTCAGACTCAATCCGCGCCATAACCTCCGCCTGACGCTCCGGGCCCACTCCGCCCATGCGTGACAGTTCCGCGTAACCGCGAATCGCGGCGGTGGGGGTGCGCAGCTCGTGGGATGCATCAGAGACGAAACGCCGCATCTTGCGTTCGGACAGCTCCACCGCTGAGAACGCCTGTTCCAAGTTGGAAAGCATCACGTTCATAGAGTTCGCCAGGGAACCCACTTCGGTGGTGGTAGGGGCTTTCTTAACACGTTGGGTCAAATCCCCGGCCGCAATCTTGTTCGCGACCCCCTCAATCTCATGCAGAGGCCGGAAAGCGCGCCCTACCAGGTAGTTTGTCATCAGAGTGCCGATGATGGCGATAATCAAAGTCGAGATTGAGATGGTGAAAATGATGGCCTGGAGCATATTGCGCTGCGGTGTCATAGACAGACCGACAGTCGCGGCTCCAGCGACTTTGCCCTGTGAAGTCAACAAAATCGACAGAACCCGCCACTTTTGACCGGCCTTGGTGGAAGGGACCGTAGTTCCGGGCATGACCAGCGAAGAAGTGTTGTTTATCGTGGGGATGTCAGCTTTTTTTGGCAGGTATTGCCGTTGGGGAATGCCTGATTCGTTCTTAGTTGCTGGGGTGATAAATTCGCGATCCGTGCGGTGCATAGAATCCACAAACTGCACGTAGATGTAGTAATCACTGGGCATATTGTTGGAAAACACCGTGGTGTCCGAGAGGTTCGCGGCGTTGGGACCCATAACCCTAGCGGCCGCGGAAAGCTGTGCATCCTGCTGGCTGGTCAGGTACGACGAAAGCGACAGCACCGTTACGGTGCCAGCCAAAGACAGCGCCGTAACCAAAGCGACGGCAAAAATGATGGTCAGACGCGTGGCCAAAGCCAGGGAGATCCACAGTTTCCCTATTCCACGCACTCGCCACTCCTCATCTGACTTGGGTACTATTCAACAGCCAATCCCGTTCCACCGGGCGGCAAAGAAATGGCTCACCTCTGCCGCGGGCTTGTGCCGTTCGCAGCGGCGGCAAACCGCCAAAAACTACTCGTTGGGATCCCGCAATAGGTAACCGACACCGCGACGCGTCTGGATGAGCGAAGGCGGAATCTTGCCGTTTTCGTCCGGGGCGTCGAGCTTGCGACGCAGGTAGGAAATGTAAGATTCAACGATGGCGGCATCGCCTTCCCAATCGTATTCCCACACGTGATCGAGGATTTGCGTCTTTGAAACCACACGGCCTTCGTTAACCATGAGGTAACGCAACAGTTTGAACTCGGTGGGGGACAGGTCGATGAGACGACCGCCACGATGCACTTCGTAGAGGTTGTCGTCTAGCTCCAGGTCAGCCACGCGCAGCAGCGGTTGTTCCACCGCGGAGCGCTTCGTGCGACGCAAGATAGCGTTGATACGCGCTACGACTTCCTCCAGGCCGAAAGGCTTGGTGACGTAATCATCACCGCCAGCCTGCAGGCCCTCGACCTTATCGCGCATATCGTCCTTGGCGGTCAGGAACAGAATCGGCATATCAACTCCGGAAGCCCGCAGCTTTCGGGTCACGGTAAAGCCGTCCATGTCCGGCAACATGACATCCAAAATTACCAAATCGGGTTTCTCTGTTGTGGCCAGGCGCAAGGCCTCGGTACCATCCCCGGCGCTTAAGACATCGTATCCCGCAAAACGCAGGGAAGACGCCAAAAGATCGCGAATATTGGGTTCGTCATCCACGACCAAAAGTCGTGCTTCGCTCACTGCAGGTTCCATAACCATCCTCGTTAACCAACGTGTTCAATTTGTCGTGCCAGTTAGGAGACACAACACTCCATACATACATCTTAACGGCAAAAGGTAGTGCTGGGTGCAGCTTGGAGCGGATTTCCCGTCGAATAGTCCGGAGATTCTCTGAATTCACCAGTCCCCGGCAACCTGCTGGGTTGGGAAAGTCTGGTTTGGACGCTACGGGCTTGCGTCGGGTTACCCGTTGTGGAGGTGGTTTACGATAGTGTCATGTCTGAAATTGGTGGGAGTCCCAGCCCGGCTCTGCGAGTAGGCGTTATCGGCATGGGTGCGGTCGGCCCCATCCTGGCCGCCGCGTTCACACAGGCAGGCCACACTTTGGTGGGAGTTTCGGCACGTTCGCAGACTTCCCAAGAGCGGGTGGACGCCATCCTCCCCGGTGTTGCGGTGGTGCCGCCGGCACAGCTGGTGCCCGATTGCGACCTCGTGCTGTTTACCGTGCGGGATCAAGAAATCGCCCCTCTGGTTACGCATTTAGCCGAGTCACAAGCGTTTCGAGCGGGTCAGCTGGTCGCTCACGTTTCCGGGGCTCACGGATTGGATGTTTTACAGCCTGCCGCCGCAGCGGGAGCTATTCCCTTAGCGCTGCACCCGGCGCAAACGTTTTCCGGTACGTCCTTGGATTTGCAGCGTTTGCCAGGAACCCATTGGGCAGTCAACGCTCCGCGGGCTCTGTTGGCGGTGGCGCAAGCTTTAGTTTTGGACCTCGGCGGGGTACCGCACGTGTTGCCTGATTCGGCACGTCCCCTGTACCACGCGGCTTTAGCGCACGGGGCGAATCACTTAGTAATCTTGGTGTCCCAAGCCCTGCGAGCGCTGCGAATGGCGGGGCTGGACGATCCGGCAGCTTTTGCGGAGCCATTGTTTAAGACCGCTTTTGAAAGAGCTTTACGGGAAGGGGAAGCGGGACTGTCCGGACCGGTGGTACGGGGGGACACCCAAACCGTGGCCCTGCACCTAAAGGCACTGCAGGGCGGGTCCGTCCTTGACAAAGACGACTTGGATCCGACACTGCCTTTTGACGATTTGGCTGACCTGCCCGATTCCTATCGTGCTCTGGCACGAGCCGCGGCGCAGCGACTGCGGCAACGCGGAGGTTTGAGCCCCACCCAGTTCGACCAACTTCAAAAAGTTTTAGGCTGAATGCAGATTCTGCCTCGATTAATCCCTGTGTGCCCGGATAAGATGTCCCTATGAGTGGTGAATTATTCAATCCTGAGGGTGTGACGTTTAAGCCGATTTCCATGAAGCTCATCACGGTGCGGATTTTGGGGCTGCTGGTGTGGATTGTGGTTTTCGCACTGGCTCTCGGGGTATTCGCGGGGGCAATGATGTTCACCCAGGAACTGCCGTGGTTTTGGCTCCTGGAGATTGTACCGATTGGTCTGCTGGTGTGGCAGCTGTGGTTAATTCCGCGTCAGGTCAAGGCGTGGGGCTACGCCGAGTCCGAGCGGGATCTGTTCTTACGTCGCGGCATCATGTTTAAGAAAATGTGGGCGATTCCTTACGGGCGGATGCAGTTCGTTGATGTGCAACAGGGGCCTATCGACAGGATTTTCGGCATCGCCCAGGTCAGCATGAAGACCGCTTCGATGGAATCTGCGGCGAGCATTCCCGGGTTGGACCATGCCGAGGCAGATCGCTTACGTCAAATCCTCACCGCACGCGGTGAATCCTTGCGAGCGGGATTGTGAACACGGCGAGGAACGACAGATGACACAACCAATTGATCCGGGCTGGGAACCCTCGGAAGGAAAGCCCAAAGAATCTTCGGCGGCTTTGCCCTCACAGGGTTTGTCGGAGGGGATTCCGGCCAGTTCTGACATCTCTATCGTTACTGCACAGCCTCCGGTTTGGCGCAAAGTTCATCCCCTGACACCACTAGCCCAGGTCTGGGGGGCTCTGGTGGTGCTGGTAGCGGTCATTTTTTCGCAGCTTGACTCGATACGCGACGTTTCCCAGGCGATGTCGGCGATAAGAGCAGGGGGAAAGGTCTTGCCGGTGCTGCTTTTTTCCCTGCTGGGAATCGTGGTGCTTCTGCTGTTGCTGGTTCTCTTTGCCTATCTGAGCTGGAGGTTTACCGCTTACGCGCTGACTGATGAAGCGGTTTTGTTTCGCCACGGCATCATTTTCAAAAAAGAACGTCACATGCGGTTGAACCGAATTCAGGCGGTGGACGTTATCGCCCCGCTAGTGCCGCGTCTGCTCGGTTTGGCGAAGCTGCACGTGGATTCCGCGGGAGCCAGCGGTTCTCAGATTGACATTATGTATCTGAAAGCCTCCCAGGCTCAGGCGTTGCGGGTTGAGGTCTTATCTAAGGCATCCGGGCAAAAAACTGCAACAAGCCCCGCCACGGATGCCGCTAATTCTTTAACGAACGATACAAAAATTATCGGGATTGGTGAGGCCGGGCTGGTGGGAGACCTGCCTACCGCCAGTGGGGAAGCCCCGGAGACAAAACTATACGAAATCCCCACCGAGATGCTGGTGGGTTCCATTCTGCGTTCGGTGTCCACTTGGTTCGCGGTATTATTGATTCCGCTGTTGATGCTATTGGGGTTAATGCCTGCGATAGCTATTTACCTCAGTGGCGATGCAGACAGTTTTGCAGCGGCCTTGTTGATTGCTCCGCAAGCAATATTGGGTGTTATCGGTGGCGTTATCGCCACTATTGCCGCGGTGATGCAAAAAGTTAACGAAGGTTGGAACTTTACCGCGGCGGCCTCTGCTGACGGAATCCGACTGCGCCACGGACTGACGACCCATGATTCCCAAACCATTCCTCCCGGACGAGTCCACGCCGTCGTCTTGAAGCAACCCCTTTTGTGGCGGGGCAAGGACTGGTGGCGGGTCGAGTTAACTATGGCTGGCTATCAGGGCGCCGCCGAAGGGAACGGCAACAATAAGAGCAAGACCAGCTCCCACGTGATGCTGCCGGTAGGAACGCGAACCCAGGCGTTGCAGGCATTGTGGATGATGGAACACGACCTCGGCGCGGTCACCGACCTCAATGGCGCCGAAATTGGAACAGCCGGTACAAACCTTTTGGAAGTTATGATGTATGGCTCCGGGCCAGCGCCTGGTATTTTTACCGCTTCGCCGAAAGCCCGCTGGTTTGACTGGATTACGTGGAACCGGAAGGCTGCCGTGCTGACCACGACGATGGTGATGATTCGCGACGGCAGAATCACCCGCCGCGTATCGTTCGTGCCGCATTGCCGGATGCAATCCGTAGCCTTGCGGCAAGGACCGTTGCAACGGGCTTTGGGAATGGCGAACGTCAAACTGCACTTGGTGCCGGGGGTGGTGCCGACCACGGTGTACCATCTACCCAATGAGTCCGCGCAAAGACTCTGGGAACTGCAAGTTTCCCACGCGGACATGGCGCGTCAGAAAGAACCTCCCGCCGCCTGGCTGGAGCGCGTGATCTCTAACACACAGCCTTGTGCCCACCCTAACGAGGGACAAACAGACAGCCTCAGAGAGGAATAAAATCATGGAATTGCTGAAAACCCGGGTAGAATTGGCGACCTGGCGCAACGGTGTGGGTGGCAAGCTTGGCCTGGTCATGACGATGGGAGCCCTGCATGAGGGCCATTTAGATTTAGTTCGGGCCGCGAAAGCCCAGGCGGATACCGTGCTGGTGACGGTGTTCGTCAACCCGACCCAGTTCGCTCCCGGTGAGGATTATGACACCTATCCGCGCGACCTGGCGGGGGATGCGGCCAAGCTCCAGGCGGTCGGGGCTGACGCTCTGTTTGCGCCTACCCCTGAGGTGATGTATCCGGCTGGCGAGGCTTTGGTGCGTTTCGACCCCGGTCGCGCCGCCTCAATCCTGGAGGGCAAAACTCGGCCCACACACTTTGCCGGAGTGTTGCTGGTGGTGGGCAAGATGTTCCATCTGACCCGTCCCGATGTAGCGGCTTTCGGCAAGAAAGACGCGCAGCAGCTCGCCATTGTGTCCCAGATGGTTACCGACCTGGACTTCCCCCTGACCATTTTGCCGGTGGAAATCCGCCGCGAGCCAGACGGTCTGGCCTTGAGCTCACGCAACCGTTACCTGTCCCCCAACGAACGCGATACTGCCCTCAACCTTTCTCAGGCTCTGAAGTGGGGGCAAGAAAACGCTTCCCGCCTCGGTGCGGGCGATTTGGCAGCCAAAGTGCGTCAGCGCCTCGAGGCGGTGCCGGGTATAGACGTGGATTATGTTGCCTTGGTGAATCCGGTGGGCTTCGTGCCGATTACCGGCGATTTTCGTGGCCGCGCCATTTTGGCGCTGGCGGCGAAAGTCGGTTCCACTCGGCTGATTGACAATATGGACGTACAACTTTAGAGGTCACGAGGGTCCTGCCGCGCCTTTCGGGTGAGCCTGGGGGCGTGAAAAATGTTGCGCCCCCATCGTATTTCGGATTACCCTGTGAAAGACCCCTGGGGCGTCACTACCTGAGTAACAAACCGGGAAACCTATTGAGGGGGAAATATGCGGATGCGAACCATGATGAGCGGCAAGATTCATCGCGCTACCGTGACCGATGCGGACATTAACTATGTCGGATCCATCACTGTTGACGCGGATTTGCTGGAGCGTGCCGACATCCTGCCGGGGGAACAAGTTGATGTGGTCGATGTCAATAACGGTTCGCGCTTGACCACCTACACCATTGCCGGTACCCGCGGTTCCGGCACGATTCAGATGAACGGACCCGCTGCTCGCCTAGTGGTTCCTGGCGACCTGGTCATTATCATCGCTTACGCCACTGTTGATGAAGAAACAGCTCGAAACTTGACGCCTCGCGTGGTGCACGTAGACGCGAACAACCATCCGGTTAACTAACTCCGGGTGTTGCCACTTACTCGATGTGCAAGAACAGCTGCTCGAGGTGCTTGATGTTTGCCTCGCGTTCCGGTTCGCTGGCCTCGACGGTGCCCTGCAAACTGGAGACCATCAGCGCGAAAGAGACTCGGTCTAAGCGTCTCGATGATTCGTTCAACTTAGAAATCAACGCGCTTGCGTCCGCGTCGGTATCCATGAGTTCAATAACCTCATCTAAGGACTGTTTGGCTTCGCTCAGCCGGGCGGAAACAGTCATTTTGTCAGCGGCGGAAAGTTGCATCGAATCCCCTAAACATCGTGATTGACTTCTTGGGGCAATTTTACCCGGCTCGCTCCCGTGGGGGACCCGGTTGACGGGGGCAAAACCCTTGCGGAACAACACTCCCTGGTAATGGTCTAAACTAGGACGGTGGCTGAAAACAAAAACAAAACTGAGAACGTAAACACAGCGCCTGCGGCGGGCGACGATGAGACGTACGCGGCTGAGGCTCCTGAACAGATTCGAATCCGTGCGGAAAAACGCGCCAAGATGCTGGCCGAAGGCAGGACCCCCTACCCGGTACACGTGGATATTTCCGCCACCATTTCCGAAGTTCGTGAGAAGTATTCGGATTTGCAGACGGGGGAAGAAACCGAAGATTACGTTGGCTTGGCCGGGCGGGTTCGTCTGATGCGTTCCAGCGGCAAGCTGGCTTTCGCTACTTTGCAAGAGGGTAACGGTTCCACCATTCAGATAATGGTCAGTGAACGTGAGGTTGGCCCGGAATCGATGGCCGCCTATAAGGCAGAGGTCGACCTGGGCGATCACCTGTTTGTTCACGGTCGGGTGATCAGTTCTAAACGCGGAGAGCTGTCCATTTTCGTGGACTCTTGGCAGCTGACCTGTAAAGCGTTGCGTCCCTTGCCGAAGTCATACATTAATGAATCCGGCGAAGAAGTCTCGTTGAGTGAAGATATGCGGGTTCGCCGGCGCGACCTGGATATGATTATGCGTCCCGCTGCCCGCGACATGGTACGCAACCGTTCCCGCGTGGTGCAGACGTTGCGCCGCTACCTGGACGAGCACGACTACCTCGAGGTAGAAACCCCCATGTTGCAAAATTTGCACGGTGGGGCTGCCGCCCGTCCTTTTGTGACTCACATGAACGCCTACGACACAGAGCTCTACCTGCGTATCGCCCCGGAGCTGTTCCTGAAACGCTGCCTGATTGGCGGAATAGACAAGGTTTTTGAAATCAACCGGAACTTCCGTAACGAGGGCGCGGATTCTTCGCACTCCCCGGAATTCACCATGATAGAGGTGTATTGCGCTTACGGGGACTACCACCAGATTGCGGACCTGACCCGAGAGATGATTCAGCGCTGTGCTCGAGACGTGTTTGGCTCCGAAGTCGTGACCTTGAACGATGGTACCCAGTTCGATCTATCCGGGGAATGGAAGTGGATTGACCTCTATGGTTCCCTGTCTGAGGCGCTGGGTCAGGAAGTCACGGTGCGCACCCCGAAGGACGCCTTGGTAACTTTGGCGGATCGGCTCGGCATTGAGCTGGAACCCTACTACACCTCCGGGAAAATCGTGGAAGTCCTGTGGGAAGAACTCGTTGGCGACAAATTGTGGGAACCCACTTTTGTTTGCGATTTCCCCGAGGACACCTCGCCTCTGGTTAAGACGCATCCCGATAAGCCCGGCCAGGTGCAAAAGTGGGATTTGATGATTCGCGGCTTTGAAGTTGCCACCGGATATTCCGAGTTGAACGACCCGGTGGTACAGCGGGCGCGTTTTGAACAGCAGGCTTTGGATGCCGCCAACGGCGATCCGGAAGCTATGGAAGTGGATGAAGACTTCCTCATTTCGATGGAGCAGGGGATGCCTCCCGCCGGCGGGATGGGAATGGGCCTCGATCGCTTGCTGATGACCTTGACTGGGGCGGGAATCCGCGAAACTATCACGTTCCCGCTGGTCAAGCGGGTGTAGTGTGAGCCAAAGTGGCTTCGGCCGGTTTGCCCCCAGCCCGTCGGGAGTCATGCATTTCGGGAATCTGCGCACCGCGCTGGCAGCCTATCTGTTCGCTAAATCCAGCGGACGCAAGTTCTTGGTGCGAATAGAAGACATCGACACCGGACGCTCCCGTCCTGCTTTTGCCGCACAAGCCCTGGAGGACTTGACGGCGTTGGGCCTGCAGAGCGATGGGGAGGTTGTTTACCAGTCGCAACGTGGGGGATTGTATCAAGCCGCTTTGGAACAGTTGGTACAAAAGGGTTTGGTTTACGAATGTTACTGTTCGCGGGCAGACATCGCGGCCGCTGCCAGCGCCCCGCACGGGAAACCCGGGATTTATCCGGGAATCTGCCGGGATTTAAGTGATTCTGAGCGAGCGGAAAAACGGGCCGCCCTGGCAGCACTAGGCCGCAAACCGGCCTTGCGGCTGCGAGCCCCGCAAGGAGTGGAATATACGGTACACGATTCCCTGTTGGGGCCACTGACCGGTCTGCTCCACGATTTCGTGCTGCGGCGCACCGATGGAGACTGGGCTTATCAGCTGGTCGTAGTGGTGGACGACATCAATCAAGGCGTGGACCAGATTGTGCGGGGGTCTGATTTGGCCTCCAGCGCTCCGGTGCAGGCCTGGCTCACTGAAACTTTGGGTGGCCGCCCCGCCACCTACGCTCATGTGCCGCTGGTCATGAATGCGTCGGGACAGCGCCTGGCCAAGCGAGATAAATCGGTGACCCGTCCCGAGCTGAACGCCCGGGGGTGGTCTGACCAACAGATTCTCTTGAGAGCCTTGGAAACGCTGGGATGGCAGACCGCGAAAACTGGCGCGGCACGATTGTTGACCCGCCCCACGAAAGAAATCCTCAAGCAAGCCGCGGCGACCTGGAGACCCGAAAATCTCCCTCCAGGTCCACTTATCTTTCACCCCTAGGCAGCAGCATCGCGATGGACAATCCCGGCTTTAGTCTGCGTGCTTGGGGGGTGCGATTAGATGAAAATAATTTGGGCGCCTTCCGACTTCTTGATGAAGTCGGGGGCGGTGATGATTCCGGAAACCCCTTTAAACATCATGTTCTGGCGCAGCTCCATGAGATCCACGGTCATTTTGCATCCCCACAGATGACCGCCCATCTCTACAATCTGCTCTAACAAATCACGCACGGGGGGAATGCCGTTCTTTTCCATCATTTTATTCATGTACCAGGTGGCGAGGTGCGTGGCTCCCGGCAGATTTCCCAAGCCGGGAGGCATATAGCGTTTGCCCCAACCGGGGCGGATTTTTTCCAGAAGGGGAAGGTGCAGAGCCGTGTTTCCCTGCATGGTGAATTTTAGGGAGTCCATGGTGCGTTTCGTGACGATGTCTAGACCCCAGAAAGTAAAGAAAATGTTGACGTCGATTTTGTCTGTGAGAGCTGCGATTGACATAATCAACGCCGGGTAGGCCATGTCGAGGTTACCTTTGGAACAGATAAAGGCCATCTTGCGCTGATCCACGTGCAGCAAGGGCTCCGAGACGCGCCAAAAATCCTTGTCAAAAAAATCAGTTGCGGATTTGTCCATCACTTCACTCTCCTGCGGAACCTAGATACAGCCTACCGGTTTCGGAATTCCGGACATGTAGGCGATGAGCTTACCCGGTTTAAAGGGGAAAAGCTCGAACAGTTCGGAAATCGGGAAGTCTCCCGCCATTTCGAAACGTCTCAACGAGGGGCTAACTTGGTATTTTGCGAAACTTTCCCGGGCGAATTCGATGACTTCCCAGTGCCGGGGCGTCATCTCTAAGTTAATGGCCCGAGCCAGGTCAGCACCGATTTCGTGAGTCCACTGATTCGGATTAGTCATGAAACCTTCCGAGTCCACGTCGATGTGAACCCCACCGGCTTCGTGGAGAACCGGGATTTCCAAAACTTTCGTGGAAAATGCCGCTGCAAGACAGGCGTTGGGGCGGCGTTTCCAAGTGGGAGCGATGAAACTTGTAGAGTCTTGAGAAAGATCCGGGGTATTGAGCGGAGTGGTGCCATCCGGCCGTAGACCCCATCGACTAAATTCCTTACCTAAAAGCTGTATATGAGAAAATCTATCGAAAATCCGCAGGCCCACCATGAGCACACTATAGAACACGAACATGAACCGCTTTATGAGGTGGTTCATCCGGGTCTGTTTCAGCAGGGACATAGGCCCCAGATAGGGGAAAATCCATTTGCCCGTTACTGCTGGTACCGTGTAGGAACGGTCAATCACGGTGGACTTGTTGTAGCCTGTGTCAACGATGCACATGGCGTGGCCATCGTAATGGCGAATCATCGGCCTGCCAGCCATGTAATCAAGCAAGTTAGAAACTAATACCCTAGATTGGTATACACTTGCGGAGCCAGCTTTGGAAGTCGGTAAATCGGCAGTGTCACCAATGACAAAAATATCCGGATATTCACGATGCTGCAAGGTTTCCAGGTCAGGATGAACGAATCCCATTTCATCGCCCAGTTCGGAATCCACGATGAACTGCTGACCACGCATGGGGGGAATGGTCACCAGTATGTCGTAATCAACGACCTTCCCGTCATAGGCATACATCCGTTTTTCTTCCGCATCGATATGTCGCACCACAAAATCCGGCTGAACCTCGATGTCACGCAGGCGCAACAGGTTAGAAAGATTCCGGGCAGCCACGGGTTGCTCAAAAACCTGGGATTGCGGGGTAACAATCATGATTTCGATATCGTCGCGAACTCGGTGTTCAAAGAAATAGTGGTCGGCTTTAAGGGCAAACTCAATCGGAGCGACCGGGCAGCGGATAGGGAATTCAGAGATATGCACGACCAATCGGCCGTGGTCGAAAGTCTGCAGTGCCCGGCGCAAGCGACGTGCCCAAGCCAAAGTATAAAAGGAATAAATCCCGGTGTTCAGGACGGTTCCCTGTGCCATTCCTTCGACCAGCTCGGGACGGCACTCGCAACCTGTCGCCAAAATCAGGTAATCGTAGGAAATTTGCTTGGTCTGAGTGGAGACTGTTTTCGCTACCGGATCGACCGCGGTGACTTTATCCTGCAGGAACCGGATACCGGGGAGGAAGGTTTGCCGGCGCCACCGCCACAGTAGCGGGTTGGGAACTTTCCCTAAGGTCAGTGAGACAAAACCGGGCTGGTAATAATGCCGGGCGGAATAGTCGATGACGGTGATTCGGAACTCTTTACTGTCCAGGCGGCGCACCAGCGAGTTTGCTGTGACTGTGCCGCCGGTTCCTCCGCCTATAATCACCACGTTTTTCATGCCAAGTCTCACCGCCTTAGGATTTCACCTTCGAATTCGTTAAGAATTCTAATGAGATTTGTGCCGTGGTGTGAACTGTTGAGGGTCTCACTCCTGGCTCAATCTATTTTTAAAGCGGCTGAACAGCTTCGTCAGTCTCCATGAACGGCCGGTGTCGACAGGATTCCAGTCCGAGTTCCAACTGCTTTGTTGCTGGGACGCGAAAATATCCGCGGGGAAGGCGGGTAGGGCCGCCGAGACCAGAATCTTGCGAATGTCTACTTCACCGCTAATCGCTTCGTCCACGGCGCGCAGCAAAGGCAGCTCGTCCAAAAGCTGCGGGCAGCGCTGTTCAATGAGTTTTACCGCCAAGGGCGTGGAGTACACCCCTTCGACCGTATGTCCCGCCGCTTTCATCTGGGCTTCAGCTTCGGCCGGTTGCTCGCCGCGTCCCAGCCGCATTCCAAAGAACTTATTACGCCCCGAAATGCCGGTAACTTCCAGGTCGCCCACACCAGCCAGCCCAATGGCAGATTCCTGGCGACCTCCCAAAGCCTCGCAAACCAGGGACATTTCGCGAATTGCCTGGGCGAACACCGCGGCACGCAAGTTAGATTGCGGAGATCCGGTTGACTCCTGAATGCCCTCGGTCACGCCCAAAGCAATGGCGTAGCTGTTTTTCAAAGGAGCCAGGACTTCAACCCCGGTCGTGTCCTCAGTAGGAAAGGCACGGTAGTAATCGGTGCGTACCGCGCGGGCGTAGTGAACCGCGGCTCCTAACTCCTGACAGGCATACACTGTTGCGGTGGGTTCGCTCAGCGCGCATTGGCGGGCAATAACCGGTCCCCCTATGGACACCAAAGTTGGCAGCTCGGCTCCGTTTTCGGCAGCTATCTTTGCCATCGCCTCAGCCAGCAAATAAACCTCGCCTGCCTCGTCCTTGATAAAGCCTTTCGTCAGTACCCAGACCGCCCTTACGCGACTAAAGTAGGGCGCCAAGCGTTTCGTGATGTCAGGTAAACCCACGGCAGCGACACAAACTGCCAGGACTTCCGCGCCTTTCACCGCCGCGTCGAGGTGCTTAGCGCGATAGGTCTTAACCTGGGGGGCCAGAGGCACGTGAATCGCCGGGTGAGTTTGCCCCAGAGCGTAAGCATCCAAGACGGCATCGTCGTATTCGGTTCCCCACATAGCTACGTCCCAGCCCGTGTCTACGAGTGGCCGGCAGAGCGCCGTGCCCATCGCCGATGCTCCTATGACGCATATCTTTGGCATCGTTCACCTCTCAGAACAAAGGGTACCAAGCCACTTTACCCCACTGGCGACCGGGCAACCTACCCGGGGTAAATTTAGATGAAGATAATCTGTGCCCCTTCGGACAGCTCGATGAAGGTACCGGCATCAATGATGCCTTTCACCGCTTTGTGCAGCATCCGCGGCTTGAGCTTCAGCAGGTCTGCTGTCATCTTGCAGGCCCACATATTCGCACCCATCTGTGCGACCTGTTCCAACAGGTCTCGTACGGGTGGAATCTCAATCTTGTCAATCTCGCGTTTCATGTACCAGGTGGCCAAGCTCGTCATGCCGGGAAGGATTCCGAGCGAGGGGGGCATGTAGGCGTTGCCCCAGCCGGGATAAAATTTGTCCAGGGCGGGCATATGTATGGCGGTGTTCGCCTGCATGGTGAATTTGAGGTCGTCCATGGTGCGTTTATTGATGATATCGAGTCCCCAAAAAGTAAAGAAGATATCTACGTGGACGCCCTGGTTGAGTGCGGCGTGCGCCATAATCAGCGCCGGGTAGGCCATATCGAGATTGCCCTTTGAACAGATGAAAGCCATTTTACGGTCTACGTAGGTGATGGTTTCGCCAGGCTCACTTTCGGTGTTGACCGCGGTCTGGTTGTTTTGGGGTTGAGACTGTGATTCCTCCGCTGCTGGTGCCATGTTTTTCTCCTTCGATAAGTCTGGAATAGGTGGTTAGATTCCCGGCGGGCTGTTTAGACGCATCCAATCGGTTTGGGTGCTCCCGCGATATAGGCGAGTTTCTTGGCCGGTTTGGTGCCAAAGATGGCGAATAGGGCCCTGACGTCGAATCCGCCAACTTTGGAGATACGTCCCAGAGTGGGGGATACCGAATGTTCTTCGAAGTCTTGACGCACGAAGCGAATCACGGACCACGCCTGATTATCGAGCTCGATGTGCAGTGCCTGCGCTAGAGCCGCGGCGACCTCTTCATTCCATTGGTCCTTTTGGGTCATGAAACCCTCATCAGTCACGTCTATGGGCTTGCCATTAACTTCGTGTATCACGGGAATGAGGTCGCCCTTGGTTGTGTTGGTAGGTATATTGGCTGGTTGAGGCGTTGTTTGCGTGACTAAGGGTGCGGAACCAACGACACGGACGATTGGTATCTTGATTTTCGGTTCAGGTTCGACGGGAGCGGGTTTTCTGCGGGGAATAGGTGTCACCCCGTCAGGCTGCAACCCCCACTTGCGGAAGTTCTTGCCCACCTTGGGCATGTCGTGCGGGAAAGGCAGCGGTAACCCGCGGACCAAACCCCTCCAATAGAAAACATAGAACGCGAGTTTCCCCAGGTGGTTCAGACGTGATTCACCGAGCAGACGCAGCGGACCGACATACGGGAGGGGAAACCTGCCGGTGACGGGCTGCACATCATAGTTGAAGTCCAATAGCAACGCCTTGTGAAACCCTGACTCGATAAAGCAGGAGGTGTGTCCATCGAAAGACTCGGTCATTGGACGCCCGTTGAGGTAGTTAATGAAGTTCGGGATGAAGGAACCGGACTGGAAGTGAATCGCCGTCCCCGCCTTAGAGGTCGGCAGATTTCCAGCGTCCCCGAGCACAAAAATATCGGGGTATTTTTCGGACTGCAGGGTGTGTTTGTTGATGGGAATATAGTTACTTTCATCGCCCAGACCAGAATCCGCGACATACTGTTGACCCATCACTGGCGGAATGGTAACCAGCAGGTCGAAGGGGATTTTACGACCGTTATATCCCACCAGGGCTTTGCTGTCCGGATCGATTTTTTTGACATTAAAATCGGTTTCGATCTCAATGTCGCGTTTACGCAGCAAGTCTCCGAGTTCCGCTTTGGCTACCGGCTTCGTAAAAGCGCCGTCGAGCGGGGTGACGAAAGTAATGTCAACGTCGTAGCGGCGCCGACGCATGAACAGGTACCAGTCTGCCAGGAGGGTAAACTCCAGGGGCGCGGCCGGACACTTGATCGGCATCTCGGAAATATGCACCACTAGGTGGCCGCGCTTGAAGTTCTTGAGAGCTTGGTACAGGCGTCCGGAACCTGAGAGGGTATAGAAGTCAAAGACGCTCTTGCGCCAAACCTTCGGGTCGCTCATTCCCGGGACTTGGTCGGGACGAATGGTGCACCCGGTAGCGATTATCAGATAGTGGTAGGGGATGGTTTCATTCTCTAGTTCCACGGTTTTCGCCTCGGGATCGACTTTCTTGATTTGGCTCATCACGAAGCGCACCCCGGCGGGCAAGAATCGGGAGCGTTTCTTTACCACGGTACGAGGTTTGTATATTCCGAAAGGCACAAAGAGGTATCCCGGTTGATAGTGGTGGTTGTTGTCGCGATCAACCACCGTGATTTGATACTCGTTCTCCGGTAGCTGCCGGTACAGTCGGTTTGACACAATCGAACCGGCCGTGCCGCCACCGAGAATGACAATTTGCTTCATCGCGATCTCCTTGGTTATGGCGGAAAACTTCCCGAGATTCATTTATTATATAGCACGTCTTGTAGCCGTACTTTCAGCATTTCTGCATGCTAGTATTTAAATTTTATGAAACTGCGATAAGGGTGGGCTAAAGTTTTTAGCTAGACTTTTCCTGTGACTAATTCTACAGCTGGCAACGCGCCTGCCCCCAATCCCCCCACCTCGCCGCCTCGACTGGGGTGGCGGGATCGTTTCGCTATTGCGGTAGGCAATGCCGCTGCGCGGGTCTCCCGACTCACTGGACGTGGCAGTGGTGGCATGATTGGGGGGAGAGTCGCCCTGCGGCTGCAGCCGCAGATTCTGGAGCATTTGGCGGAACACCGACTTATCGCCCTCGTAACGGGCACTAACGGAAAAACCACGACCACGCGAATGCTGAGCGAAGCGGTTCAGGCGGGAGGTGCATCAGTAGCCTCAAACCGCGGCGGGGACAATATGCCTCCCGGCGTCGTCACGGCGTTGATGTCGAATCTGCGCGCTAGAGTAGCGATTCTAGAAATCGATGAAATGCACTTGGAACTTGTCGCAAAAGCGACCTGTCCGCGGGTCATAGTGTTGTTGAATCTCTCGCGTGACCAACTGGATCGAGTTGGGGAAATTGCGGTTATTGAAAAGCGCATTCGCGCCGCAGTTGATGAAAATCCGCAGGCCTACGTGGTAGCCAATGTGGACGACCCCCTGATGACCTCGGCAGCCTGGGATAGTGCGCACCCGGTATGGGTTGCGGCGGGAAAAGGCTGGAGTGGGGACTCGCTGACGGCACCCCGAACCGGCGGAGCGATAATTTATTCCCCTGACAAACCGGATACGCCGACTGACGAACCTCGTGAATTGGCTTCCGGTCTCGATCGGGAAGTATTGTGGCGCTCGGTTCCGGTTGAGGAATTGTTGGCCCATGAGGTGCCTTGGGATAGGCCTCCGACTCAGCCCGATTTTGCCCGGCCCGACCCGAAGTGGATTTGGAAAGCCGAGAGTTTCCAAGCTGGTGCCCCTGTGCGGATGGTAGATACCGGCAGCGGGCAGGAAACGACTGCAACGGTGCGGCTCCCTGGCAGAGCCAACCGCGGCAACGCCTTGCAGGCTTTCGTTGCGGCGAGGCTGCTGGGAGTGGAGGCGCAAGATGCTGCCGCAGGTATCGCCAGAGTGAGAGATGTCGCGGGGCGCTACGCGAGTTTTAGCTTGCAGGGACGCCACATTCGGATGTTGTTGGCAAAGAACCCGGCCGGATGGATGGAATCCTTGACGATGCTCAATCCGCAGGCGGGAATCATTGTGGGAGTCAATGGCCAAATCGCCGATGGGACCGACCTGAGTTGGCTGTGGGATGTGAACTTCGAGGCGCTGAGCGGGAAAACTGTGGTGGCCACCGGCGAACGCGGCGCAGACTTGCAGGTACGTTTGAACTATGCGGGCATCGATACGCGCTGGGCTCCGACGGTTTTGGAAGCTATCGAGATGGCTGACCCCGGCGAGGTCGATATGTTGTTGAACTACACATGTTTCCGTGACGCACGGGCCGAATTTGTAGCACAGGGGTGGTTGCGGTGAGTGAATCAACGTTACGTATCGGGGTGCTGATGCCTGAGGTCTTGGGCACCTACGGGGACGGTGGTAACGCGGTGGTGCTGGCGCAGCGAGCGAAATTATTGGGTTACCAATTTGAAATTATTCATGTGAGCTGCACTGACGCAATCCCGGAGACTTTAGATATTTACACTTTGGGCGGCGGGGAAGATATCGCTCAAACCATAGCCTCGCGCCGCCTACTGACGGACCGCGGATTGGAACGCGCGGTACAAAATGGGAAGCCTGTGCTGGCCATATGTGCCGCTTTCCAGGTCTTGGGAACCTGGTATACGGACGCGGAAGGTAAACGCACCGAAGGGGCAGGGCTGCTCGACGTGGTGACCTTGCCGCAAGGGGCTCGGGCTATTGGAGAATTGGTCAGTTCCGCGAGTGGTTTACAGTTATCGCGTGAGCTGACCGAGCCCCTGACCGGTTTTGAGAACCATGGGGGCGCAACCATCTTAGGTGGGGACGCGTTGCCGTTGGGATTCGTGACTTATGGCACCGGCAACGGTCAGCCCGGGGTGGCTCCGGGCTTGGCTGACGGTGCGAGCGCACAAGCCGGGGTACAGGCGGGACGCGAAGTCAGCCGCGAGATTCCTGATGGCTACCGGGACACAGAGGACGGAAGAGCGGTGGAAGGCTGCGTGCAGGGTTCTATCATTGCGACCTATATGCACGGACCGTGTTTAGCGCGTAACCCGCAGCTGGCGGACTTGTTGTTAGCACGTGCTTTGGGGGCGACCCTTCCGTTGGCAGTACCGGAAATTCCCGGGTTGCAGCGTTTACGCCGAGAGCGATTAGCGGCGATTAAATAAAATCTTCCGGGGTGAATTCGCTCAGTTCGATGGCTCCAATGCGGGGCAACGGTGCGTTGAAAGCGTGAATTTCGCGCTCCAAATCGACGATTTTTAGACCGTTTTCCTCAAGAGTACGCAGCTCGCCAGAGAGGAATTCTTCAAATCCCACCACCGTAACGTCGTGGTCGTTATGCAGCAAACTACGCAGTTGAGGCTCAAAATCCCCATCGTGAGAAACTAATACCACATTTCCATATTCTTGTTTGTCGATGGCCTCTAAGGTGCGTTGAATCCCTACGTCAACAACCTTTTCATCCCCTTCGGAAGTGAGGGGAATCGGCTGATAATCCATCGCTAGCAAGGCTTGGACAAACGTCATGGGCATATGGGCAGACGCGTTCAAAAAGAACAGCCCCTTGGTTTGGCCGGGAAAGGTCTCCGAGACGTAGTCGCGAACCCGATCCCAGCGGGGACGTTCGTCAGGGTCGGGGCGGCGTCCCAAGACGCTCAACCCCAGGGTGGCGTCGATGTTCTCTCCATCGACCAGAAGGTAAGTTGTTTCTTCTTCAGGAATTTGCAGTTTCATTGAATTTTTTCTTTGCTTATGGTGTTTTCTTTAAATTTTCATAATTTGAACAGCCGAGACTTTCGAAAGCTATCCCGGAATTTTCAAAACGTCTCAGTAGTTTACAACTTTTTTAGCCGTGCCGTCAGTCGGATAACTTTTTCTAAAAAACAGTTTTGACCCGAGAACCGGGTCAAAACTGCTATCGAACTACTTAGCCGGCGTAGGGAAGGCTACCGGAATCCCACTGCCTAACTGAACCAGCATCTCTGCGCTGGTAGAGAGCATTGTCATCCCGACGAGCGGTTCTTGCGGGAGCTTCTCTCGCGCCTGGGCGATGAGCTGCTCGCAACGAGACAATTCCACCTCTATCTGCGGATCGATGCTCTTGCGGCGCAACATGATATTCGTGCGCAGCAGCTCCAGATGCTGTTGCTCCCACGCCAGACGCAGCGGGAACTGAGCCTGCAACTGTGCCAATTCTTGCGCCAGAACCGAAGTGCCATAGACATTAAACAGATTTGCTTGTAGACCGCAGAGTTTGCTCAAGGCCACGATGGGGTCGCCCTCTCCGTCCAGCGCCTTGCGGGCTTTTTCCATAGTCCGTAGCGTAATGGCAATTTCCTGCCCATTCGCCTCGGGGTCATAAGTCCGAATCGTTTGCACGTCCGCATTCAGCCTTTCCAGCATCGTAGAAAGGTATTCTCTGGTTTCAGACAAGAAGGCGCCGAGTTTCGTGATGTGTTCCAGGGCGAATTCGGTCTGGGTAACAGCCCGTTCTGAACCGCGCGCGTAACGGATTGCAGTCTTGGCATCGCCCTCCTGCAGGCACTTTTGTCCGGACAAGATGCCTTTGTAGGCTGCCTTTAACAAGCGCTTCGATTGACTGAGGTTCGCGCTGGCATGACCCAAATTCGCTTGCGGATAGTCGACTTCCAGCTGTTTTTCCACAGTCTCGACTTGGGACAGAGACTTCCGTGCCCGATTCCAGGAAGCTGCCAACCGATCGAGGGAAGCCTTAACTTGAGCGGGATTATGGCGGCGTTTCGTGAATTCCAGTACTTCAGCTGACAGGGCCTGCTTAACTTGGCGAGCCGAATCCTCAAGTTGCCCAGCTTCCTCACGGTTGACCACATCGGCTCCCGCCAGCCAGTTCATCAAAGCGTTGGCATGGTCGCGGGAGGATTCCAGGGTAGCGGCGAAGTTGCTGGTTTCCGCTTCTTCGAAGGCTTGTACGGAGGCGTGCAAGTCCTCGGTAGCTGCAAAAATGGAATTGTTCAAGTCGCTCAAGGCGTTGAGCCCGCGTTCAAAGTTGGCTTCGTTTTCCGCTGCAGCCGCTTCGTCAAAGAGCATTTCTGGCTCTGGATAGGCCGGTGATTCGGGCTGGTTGGCTTCCGGCGGTGCCCCCGCAGCATGGATATCTGCCGGAACTGCCTCGGGGGCAGCAGCCATAACATCCGGGGTGCCGATGGGAGTAATGGGTTGCGTGGCGTTAGCTTGCAGTTGGGTTTCTACTGGCTCCCCAGAAGCAAACGCTTCGCTACCTTCGAATTCGCTGTCATGGTCGGCGCTCTCGACCGCGTCAAAGTCGACGGTGTCGTGAGGCTTGGCTGCGGTGTTGTAGGAATTCCGCCGATAAATTGCGATGGCCAAAGCCACCGCCACCAGCATCGCCAAAATGAGCATAAGGATGAACCAATTACTGGTGGAACGTCCTGATACATCGGTATCACCCGCAGGAGCCGCGGAGCCTGAGCCTGCTGACATAGCCAGATCCATTAACTGCTGAACGAAAGAACTCACGCCCGAAGCATATTCACCGTTGCTCAACTGGTAAGGCAAAACCTGCATAGCCCGGTCTCCGGCCTGGGCACTATTGATAGCCGAACCGGCGGTGGAAGAGGCCGCAATCTCTCCCGAACCGTTCTCATCAGGATTGTAGGCGATAGAGAGCAGGTAGGAATTGGCCTCCAAGTGCGACAACTGCATCGTTTTCTCGTTCCATTCACGAGGAGAGAGCTCACCGAAATCGGGAACGATAGCGATATAGACCGACATATTAAAATTCTTGGCTGCCTCGATGGAACTTTTTACCTGATAGATGCCGTCATCACCCAGTTTGTTATCGGGGTCGTAAATCTGGTTGCTGGAAATATCCAGGGGATCGGCTGCGGGCTGGATAGCGGGAAAAGCTTGAGCTTGGTTCGCTGGAACGAACCCCGCCATCAGCAGAACGAAACCTGCCGCTATAAAACGAACTCTTGAAAACACAGTAACTTTGCTACTTTCTTTCGAACACAACAAACGTTACCTATAACTTTATCTCAGCTGGGGCTTGCAGTTAGACTGGTTGGGTTGAAAATTTTGCCACAATCGTTAGATTTGAGCGGTAAGTGAACCAAGATTCTAGAGGAGGACAAGTGCCGAGCGGGAAAGTGAAATGGTACGACGCTGTCAAAGGCTTCGGGTTTGTGGCCGGAGCCGACGGTGATGAGGTGTTCCTACACGCCTCGGCTCTGCCTGAGGACGTGGTGGATTTGCATCCCGGCACCAAGGTCGAATACTCGGTCGTTGACGGCAAACGCGGCCGCCAAGCCATGAATGTGACCGTGGTGGAAAAACTCCCTTCCGTAGCCAAAGCGCAACGCAAGAAAGCTGCCGATATGGTTCCTATCGTGGAGGATCTCATTCGGATTCTCGACGACGCCTCGGGAAGCCTGCGGCGGGGGAAGTATCCTGAAAACGGCAAGCAGATTGCCAAGATGCTGAAAATCGTGGCGCAGTCTTTTGAAGCTTAAACGCCTGCCGAAAGAATGAAACCAGACTAAGAAGTGACACGAAGGAGCTGTTGATGGCTCGAAAACAAACACAAACGACTAAGTCAGCCGGAGCCCCGGAGCCCGATTCAGTGCTGGCCAAACAGTCCGACCTGGCTCGCAAGGCTCTGAAACCTATCACGAAGGATGAACAGGTCGGGGAACATTTGCGGGTGGAAGCCACCGGCGAACGTCTGGTGACGCACTTTTTCGAGTGCCTGAAACCGGGGTACAAGGGCTGGGTATGGGCTGTCAGCCTGACCCGAGTTCCGCATGCACGGATTGGGACAGTGTGTGAAACCGACCTGCTGCCCGCTGAGGGAGCCTTGCTGGCACCCCCGTGGATACCGTGGTCACAGCGGTTGGAGCCCGGCGACTTGGGACGCAAAGACCGGACTCCCTACGATCCGGACGACCCGAACCTCGACCAGGGATATGAAGCTACCGGCGAGGACGCTGACCAGCTGGCCTTGTGGGAACTGGGACTGGGGCGCAAACGGGTGTTGAATCGGGAAGGTCGCAATGCGGCGGTAAAACGTTGGCTGCGCGATGTGCATTCGCGTACCGAACTGGACCGTCACGGTAATCCACCGGATAATCCCTGCTCTACCTGCGGTTACCTGTGGAAAATTAGTGGTTCGCTGCGGTTGGAGTTTGGTTTGTGTACCAACGCGTGGAGCCCTGACGACGGACACGTGGTGGCGATGGACCACACTTGTGGAGCCCACTCCGAAACCGATGCAGACCTGACACCGAGCACACTACCGGTGGGCCGGACCTTCTTGGACGACAAATCCTTGCAGGAACTTGACCCGGATGAGATTACTCTTTCGGGAAAAGCTGCGGATGCATAAGCCCGTGACGTTGCGTTTTGGCTTATTGTCGGGGAAACGGCTAGCGTTAAGCGGTGAGCAATAATACAACGAAATCTGCAAACAAATCTGATAAGAAAACCACTCCTGGTTCCGCCCGCACCAGCGGAGGACTTGATGGTTTTTTTGAACTCTCCAAACGTAAATCTTCCGTAAGGCAAGAAATCCGCGGCGGCCTGGTGACCTTCTTTGCGATGGCTTACATCCTGGTCGTCAATCCCTCCATCCTGATTGCGGCCGCCAGCGCCGGTGGAGCTGAAAATGTCACCCCTGCCTCTATCGCGGCGGGAACTGCCTTGGTCGGCGGCTTGATGACGATCTTGATGGGGCTGGTGGCAAACTTCCCCTTGGCTCTGGCGGCTGGTATGGGGCTGAACGCGATGGTGTCTTTCACCCTGGTGCTCGGTCCCTTCGGGCTATCCTACGGCGAAGCGATGGGACTCATCTTTTGGGAGGGCGTCGTCATTACGCTGCTGGTGGTCACCGGTTTCCGGGAGGCTGTCTTTAACGCCGTCCCCAGCCAACTGAAAGTCGCTATCTCGGTCGGTATTGGTTTATTCATCGCGTTGGTCGGCCTCATCAACGCAGGAGTTGTCCGTCCGGGAGGCACTCCGGTTCAGCTCGGTATCGGGGGGTCTTTCGCGGGCTGGCCGATGGTCGTGTTCCTCATCGGTTTTGTGGTCATTTTGGTCCTCTACATTCGCAAGGTACAGGCCGCCATCCTCATCGGGATTGTAGTGTCTTCCGTTTTCGCAGTCATTATCCAAGCGATTGTCAAGATTCCGCTGATGACTGATGAGACCGGCAAGGTCGTCAACGAAACCGGCTGGACTAAGAACGTTCCTGCTTTGCAGGGCTCGCCTGTGCAGCTTCCTGATTTTGCCACCTTCGGTCAGATTGACTTCTTTGGGGCGTTCACGAAGCTCCCGGTGATTTCTGTGCTGCTGCTGATTTTCTCCCTAATGCTGGCGGACTTCTTTGACACGATGGGCACGATGGTCGGCGTCGGTGCTGCCGGTGGTTTGCTCGATGAGAAAGGTAATCCGCCCCGTACCCTGCAGATTCTGCTCGTTGACTCCCTCGCTGCCATGGCTGGCGGTTTGGGCGGCGTTTCCTCGAACACGTCCTACGTGGAGTCCACCTCCGGCGTAGGCGCAGGAGCCCGTACCGGTTTATCCTCGGTTGTGGTCGGGGTGTGTTTCCTGCTGTCCATGTTCTTTGCCCCTTTGGTAGAGCTGGTGCCGGCAGAAGCCGCGTCAACCGCCCTGGTCTTTGTGGGGTTCCTGATGATGACACAGGTGGCGGATATTGATTGGAAGAATGCTGAAAACGCGATTCCAGCCTTCCTGGCTATCGCCATGATGCCGTTCTCTTACTCGATTACCGCCGGTATCGGGTTTGGCTGCATCGCTTTCATCATCATGAAATTGTCGCGCGGTAAGTTCAAAGAGATTCACCCGTTGATGTGGGTGGTGGGCATTTTGTTCGTCATCTACTTTGCCTTAGGACCCATTCAGGCGCTGATTGCCTAATTGAGTTCTGAAGCAAAAGACCCGACCAAGACCTTGGTCGGGTCTTTTACGATTTATTTTCGTTACAGGCGTTCGATAACGTAGTCGAGACAAGCCAGCAGCGCTGTCGTGTCGGCGGGATCAGTAGAGGGGAAAGTTCCGATACGCAACTGGTTGCGGCCTACCGCGCGGTAAGGACTGAGGTCAACGATGCCGTTGTCGCGCAGGATCTGGAGCAGAGCGGCGGTGTCAACGGAGGCATCAAACTCTACGGTAGAAACAACCGGGGAGCGCTTTGCGGGGTCTGCGACAAAGGGAGATGCGAAAGACTGAGCTTGCGCCCACGCATAAATCGCCTCCGAGCTGGCGCGAACCCGCTGTTGCGCCGCCTGGAGTCCGCCGAGGCTATCCAACCATTGCAACTGGGAGTGCAGCAGTTCCAACGTGGCGATAGCCGGTGTATTCAAAGTCTGGTTCTTTACGGAATTTGCCACCGCAGTTTGCAAGTTCAAGATTGCGGGAATCCAGCGACCTGCGGAAGGGTTTTCGGTAATCTCGGCGGCTCGTTCCACCGCTTGGGGAGAGAGGAAAGCGAACCACAGTCCGCCGTCTGACCCCAGAGCCTTCTGCAGGGAAAAATAGTATGCGTCGGTCTGGGCTAAATCGACCGGCACGGAACCGGCAATGGAAGTTGCGTCAATCAACACCAGTTGATCGGCGTGACCCAGGCGTTTCACCGGCGCTATCGCCCCGGTAGAGGTTTCCTGTTGCGGCCAAGCGTAAACATCGACCTGCTCACTGAGCTGCGGAAGGGTAGAGTCGCCCAACTCGGCCTTGGTGATGAGTGACTCCTCAAGGAAGGGCGCCCCCGAAGTCTCTTTGGCGAACTTTTCACCGAAAGAACCAAAGACGGCGTGGGCGGCTTGGTGGAGAACCAAAGACGCCGTGGCGGCGGCCCAGAAAGTGGTGGCTCCGCCGTTGCCGAGGGCCACCGTGTAGTCGGCGGGAACCTCGAAAAGGGCACGCATCCGCGAGATACAGTCCGCCACCAGATTCTTCACCGGAGGCTGACGGTGAGACGTGCCCATGAGGGTCGAATGACCCAAATGCTCCAGCTGCTCACGACGAATCAGGGTGGGGCCACAGCCAAAACGGCCGTCTTTGGGTAAAAGTTCGGCGGGAATCTTTAGGTTCGCATATTCACTCACGTTTCGATTATGCCACCACCCCTATCAGGCCGAACAATCCGCGGGAACCAGACCCAAGACTCTTGTGAAGAATAGGGAAGGAGACCGGGAAAACTGACCGGAGAAAGGAAATTGACTGGAGAGGTGCCCGCTAGTTAAGAATTTTGATAGGTTAGAGGGTGTTCTTGGCGGTGTAAAAACTGATTGTTGCTGAGAAGTCACGATGCAGAAAGAATCACGCGAATGAGTGAACTGGTCGATACCACGGAAATGTATCTGAAAGTCATCTACGAGATGATGGAAGACGGAGTGGCTCCGTTGCGAGCCCGAATCGTGGAGAGATTGGGCCATTCGGGGCCAACGGTCAGCCAGACCATATCCCGTATGGAGCGTGACGGTCTGCTGAGTCTGGAAGACGATAGAAAAATTACGTTGACCGAACAGGGACTGCGCGAGGCCACCGAGGTCATTCGCAAGCACCGGCTGGCAGAACGGCTGTTGACCGATGTCATCGGCTTGCCTTGGGACGAAGCCCACGATGAAGCCTGTCGCTGGGAGCACGTCATGAGTGAGAAAGTCGAGTCTCTACTGCTGGCGCTGCTGCAAATGCCGGACCATGATCCCTATGGCAATCCGATCCCCCGCCGAGTTAAGAACTATAAGAACTTTAATCCCACAGTCGAGGGAGCTACCCTAGATTCTTTCTGGCGTCGTCACCCTGACGGCGGAGCGGTGCAAATCGGGAGAATCGGAGAGCCGGTGCAGGCTTTTGAGGGAATTCTTAAGAAATTAAGTGAAGCCAAAATGTTACCTGGCTCTAAGGTTACGCTCAGGTTTGACGACGGCGCCGAGGTTGCGACACTTTTCCTTGAGAACACAGGGAAAAGCGGCGAAAAAGACCTGCCGGCGGTGGCGATTCCCCGCGATCTCTTCAAGCATTTTTTCATAAAGCTATAGGCAAAAATTGCCCAACTCTTGTCAAAATCGCCGGGAATTGTTATCCAAATGTGACATTTGAAATTCAATGGTGTAGTGTTAGAAACACGTTCTTAGGACGGGTCGAACCGTCCGGAACCTGAACTTGAAATCAGGCCTTCAAGGAAAGGGACAAGGTTGGCTAACACCACTTCTCGGGCTCGGCACCGCGCCGCAACTAAGCCCGTTACACCTTTAGATTCTTTGAAAAACATCGATGGAAAGAAAGGGTTTGTAGCCGCAGCCTCCGCCGGTTTGGCGCTAGGCACCGTTTGGGCTGGTTCGGCCATTGCCGCTCCAGAAGGCGCAGATACCCCTTCCCAGGCCAAGGTGCCGGTCTCCACTCAGGTAGGCGACGCCGTTGCGCAGGCGCACCTGGCGGTTGCCGCTAACCCGGTGGTCACTGCCCCGGAGAACGTAGCGTGGACTGAGGGTCAGGTCGAAGTACCGGCTCAGCAACAGCAGGCGCAGGCTCAGAGTGCTAACAATCACGGCACCGCTAATCGCAGTGCCGGGCGTGCCGCGGTTTCGGCCGCTCCGATTTCTATTCCGGCTAATATCGCTGGCGGTTCCATCGCGGACATTGCCCTGCGTTACCAGGGTGTGCCCTATGTCTATGGTGGTACCACACCCAATGGCTTTGATTGCTCCGGTTTCGTTGGTTATGTATACAATCAGGCCGGGATTTCCCTGCCCCGCACTTCGTGGGCTCAAGGCGCTTCCGGGCGGCACGTTTCCGCTGGGGAAGCCCAAGCAGGCGACATCGTTTACTACGGCGGCCACGTTGGCGTCTATCTCGGCGAAGGCAAGATGGTACACTCACCGCGCCCTGGTGAATCCGTGAAGGTTCAACAGGTCTACGGTAATCCTGAATACGTGCGTATCGGTCAGTAACTTTATAACTTAGTTGAGTGGAGTCGGTATTCCGGCTCCACTCTCGCTTTTTATCGCGGTCGGTTTTTCTGTCAGTCAGGTTTAAAATCGTGCTGAAAAGACAGTAGACTTGGTAACGTTGCCCTCGTAGCTCAGTGGATAGAGCAACCGCCTCCTAAGCGGTAGGTCGGCCGTTCGAATCGGCTCGGGGGCGCTTTCGTCTAGTCGTGCCGGGCATGGTCGGCATCCCCAGCAGCGCCGGTTCGTCCGGGTCGGAGCAACATCCATACGTGGCGGATTCAGCCGCTGATAATTCGGGTAAATCCGGGCTCAACTTACTAAAGTCCAAATCGCGCCCCTCGTTGATCTTCGCAGTCGAAATCATGAGCTTAATCCGATTCAGCTGGTTCACTGCCGAAGCCCCGGGGTCATAATCAATCCCGACAATATTTGCCTGGGGATAGCGGTTACGCAGAGGTCGGAACATGCCTTTGCCAACGATGTGGTTAGGCAGGCAGGCGAAAGGCTGGACACAAATGATATTCGGACAGCCACCTTCAATCATGTCCACCATCTCAGAAACCAAATACCAGCCTTCTCCCGCCTGGTTACCCATGGACGCAATATCTTTGGAACGCTCATACATATCCATAATGTTGCGACCGGGCAGGAACTTGCCGTTGGTGGCCGACATCGCCCTGTTTACCGTCGCGGTGTAGCGGCGCAAAACCCACAATGCCAGCGGTTTCGTAAACCGGGCTTGTGGATTCATGCCCAGGTTTTCCCAGTCCCATTTTCCGTCCGCGAGCGAGTACTCAAAGAACTGCAGCAGGCCGGGAAGCACCGCTTCGCAGCCTTCATCCTCGATGGTTTGTACCGCGTGGTTGTTTGCGTAGGGGTGGAACTTCACCAGAATCTCTCCCACAATTCCGACCCGCGGTTTACGGGGGATATTCCTTAGCGGGAGGGCATCGAACTCGCGCACGCATATCTTGGTGAGCTTGGAATAGCTGACACGTCCGAAACCACCGACCCGTTTCCCGCCCGAAGCGAACCACTCGCGCCACAACTCGTTCCAACGCTCATAGAGGGCCATCGCGGAACCGGGAGCCGCCTCGTAAGGCCGCACCCGCAGCAGCATCTTTTGAATGGCGTCGCCGATAACCAAGGCTTGAATAATTCGATGATAAATCGGAATCGTGAACGTAAATCCGGGATTTTCTTCCAGCCCCTGCAGGGACATGGCAATGACTGGGACCTGCGGATATCCAGCATCTCGCAGTCCTTTGCGCAACAGCGAAGCATAGTTCGTCGCCCGGCACATACCGCCGGTCTGGCTCATAGCTACGGCAGTTTTATCCGGGTCGGCACGTCCGGAAACGAATTCGTCGATGAGCTGACCCAGTACCACCAGCGAGGGGTAGCAGGCATCGTTATTGATGTACTTCAGACCGGTTTCCATAGTTTGAGCATCGACATTCTCCAGCAGTCGAATGTTGTATCCCTTGCGTTTCAGGACCGGCTCAGCCAGACGGAATTGGATAGTCGCCATCTGCGGCACGAGAATGGTGTAGCCCGCGTCTCGCATCTCTTTCGTGAAGGGGTGTGCCTCATAGACATGACCCGCAAGGTTCTTGCCGACACTAGAGGCCGCGGACAGGGGACTGGGCACCCCCTCCGGGCGGGTGGCGGAGGCCGGGAAAGTAGCCACAGTCGCTGACGTGAGAGCCGCACCAGCGGCCTTGTGATTGTCCGGAATAGTGTCGGTCGAGGTGTTGGGCAGGAAGCTCACGTTGACACTGCCCGTGTTGTCTACGTGAGCGCTGCCGGTCAGGCCGGCGACGTTGATGGTGCTTTCCTTACGTATGGTGCGCTCCTCGCGCTCTGTGGCGGCTGCGGCTAGGGAACGCAGCCGAATGGTTGCCGCCCCCAAGTTTGAAACCTCGTCAATCTTCAGTTGGGTAAAGATATCGTTTTGGCCTTCCAGGATTTCTTGCACCTGTTCTGCCGTGACGGCATCCAGACCGCAGCCAAAGGAGGTCAGCTGCACCAGTTCCAAGTCTGGTTCCGCGGCGACTCGTGCGGCTGCCTCGTACAAGCGAGAGTGGTAAGTCCACTGGTCACGCACCCGCAGGGGGCGTTCCAGACGTCCGTCAGCGATAGAGTCCTCGGTCAGCACGGCCATGCCCAAGCTGACAATTGCCTCAGGAATCCCGTGATTGATTTCCGGATCCAAGTGGTAGGGACGACCCGCCAAAACCACACCGCGCTTGCCGTGTGTGCGCATCCATTCCAGAGCCAGACGACCCTGCTCGCGAATCTCGTCTTTGACCCGTGCGTCCTCGGCATAACCGGCGTGAACCGCAGCGGTGGCCTCCTCGATAGTGACGTTCCAGTCAGCAAACACTTCAGCCAGACGTTTCGCCACAAAATCCGGGTCTGCCATGTTTAAGAACGGTGAGATGAAGCGCACTCCGGGGGCTTCGAGGCCTTCCAGGTTGTGACGCAGCGCCTCGGGGTAGGTGGCGACGACCGGACAGTTGTAGTTATTGTCCGCTTTAGGATTGCGGGGCATGTTGTAATTCACGCAGGGGTAGAAAATTGTTTTCACCCCTTTTTCCAGCAGTTGCTCGATATGCCCGTGAGCCAGTTTCGCCGGATAGCAGATATTTTCTGAGGGGATTGATTCCATTCCCTGTTCGAACAGTTCGTGGGAGGACCGCCCCGAAATCATGACGCGAAAACCGAGTTGGCTCAAAATTGTGAACCACAGTGGGTAATCCTCATACATCCCCAAGACTCGAGGAATGCCGATATCCCCGCGAGTGGCTTTGTCCTCAGTCAGACGACGGTAAGCGAACAACCGGCGGTATTTCCAGTCATAAAGGTTTGGAATCTGGGACTTTTGAGGCCGTTTTTCCAAGCTAGCGCCGCGTTCGCAACGGTTGCCAGTGACGTGGCGAGAGCCGTTAGCAAAGGTAGAAATCTTTACCTGGCAGTGGTTTTGGCAAAAGTTGCAGGTTTTGTGGGTAGTTTCGACATCGAAGGCATCCAAATCCGCCAAGCTGGCTAACGTGGACTGCGTGGTGGGGTCATCGTGCATTTTGGCGTTCAAGGCCGCCCCGTAGGCTCCCATCAGACCGGCGATATTGGGCCGAATCACCTCGCGTTTCGTCAGTAACTCGAACGCCCGCAAGACGGCATCATTCAGGAAAGTACCTCCCTGCACCACGACTTTGTCGCCCAAATCTGAGGGGTCTTTGAGTTTGATGACTTTATACAGGGCATTGCGCACCACCGAATATGACAGACCCGCGGCAATAGCCCCGGTATCAGCGCCTTCCTTCTGGGCTTGCTTGACCGAGGAATTCATGAACACGGTACACCGGGTACCCAGGTCTATCGGATCGGGGCTCTGCACCGCGGCGGCGGCAAACTCCTGCACCGTGGTGCTCATTGTGGCGGCAAACGTTTGTAGGAACGAACCACAACCGGAAGAACACGCTTCGTTGACCGAAATCGAGTCGACGCTACCGTCCTTAATCTTGATGAATTTCATGTCCTGGCCGCCGATGTCCACCACCGAAGTCACCCCCGGAGCGATATGGTTGGCCGCCCGGTAGTGAGCCATAGTTTCCACGACCCCTTCGTCCAGAGTCAGCCCGGCCTTTATCAGGCCTTCCCCGTAGCCGGTAGAACAAGCCCGCCCGATAGTGGTGCCTGCCGGAAGCTCCTGGCGAATCCGGCGGACAATGTCGATGGCTGCCCGGAGAGGATTGCCTTCATTCGTGGCGTAATGAGAGAAAACAATGCGGTCAGACTCATCTATGACCACCGCTTTAATGGTGGTAGAGCCGGCGTCAATCCCCAGCCAACAGCGTCCTTTCGCTTCCTTCGGGTCCAGAGACTGGATACAATCGCGCTGGTGACGCTGACGGAACTCCGTCAGTTCCGCGTCGTTGTTAAACAGCGGGCGCATCCGAGTGGACTCGTGGACAACTTCGGCCTGTTTCAAGCGTTCAATCAGGACTTCCAGGCGCTCCGGGGTGGCAGCTTGGCCACCTGCACGCCCTCCGTCGGCCAGCAGGGCGCTGCCCAGGGCCACAAAGAGTTGCGCATCGGGGGGTGTGTAAAAGTTTTCCACTTTGGGAAGCAGTTTTTCATAAGCCTGGCGCAGTTCCGGCAGGAAGTGCAGCGGGCCGCCCAGGAACATGACGTTGCCGCGGAGAGGGCGGCCGTTGGCGAGGCCCGCAATTGTTTGCGTAGCTACTGCCATGAATACAGAGGCGGCAATGTCCGCGTGAGCGGCGCCTTGGTTCAGCAACGGTTGAATGTCGGATTTGGCAAAAACGCCGCAACGTGAAGCGATGGGGTAAATCGTTTGTGATTGTGCCGCAAGCCTGTTCATCCCCTCGGCATCGGTGTCCAGCAGGGTTGCCATTTGGTCGATGAAAGCTCCGGTCCCGCCTGCACAAGACCCGTTCATTCGTTGTTCGGGAGTCGGATGCAGGTAGGTCAGTTTCGCGTCCTCCCCGCCCAGTTCGATGATGACGTCAGTGTGAGGACTATGTTTACGCACAGCTTCGGTTTCAGCAATGACTTCCTGGACGAAAGGAACCCGCATCGAGTTAGCAACCTGGAGACCGCCCGAGCCGGTGACTGCGGTTTGCACAGTAACGTCGCCCAAATCGGTGAGGACATCTTCCAAAAGCTGAGTGAGTTCGCGACGAACATCGGCCTTGTGACGGCGATAGTCGGCAAAGACTTTTTGCCCTTGCGCGTTGAGGGCCACCGCTTTGACAGTGGTGGAGCCCACATCAACTCCGAGGCGGATGATGTTCGCGGGGGTAACACTCATACGATTGGCCTCAATTCATTTGCGTGCCGTGCTTGCTAGGAACATATCCAGAAAACTGAGAAATTTTAACGTGTTGAAATTAGAATAATATAGAACACGGAATCCTTGGGCTTACCGGGAAAGCAGCCGGAGAGCCTGGAGAATTACTATTGAAACTCGAAAAAATAATTACGTAACGTAAGGCTTGCTAAAATGGGTAAGAATGCTAACTCATCTCGAAGAGGACCCACGGGACCGCGAGGAGAAACCCGAGATAGAATCCTTGCTGCAGCCAACGAGGCATTTACCGAGTTGGACTATAAACACGCTACCTACCGCGAAATTGCCCGCCGCGCTGGAGTCGACCCGGCCCTCATCGCGTATTACTTTCGTTCCAAAGCTCAGCTGCTGCGGGAATCATTGGCTTTGCCGGGAGACCCCAAACAGTTGATGACAGCGGCATTGACGGATGGTCCTCCGGAAGAAACCGGACACCGTTTGGCTGCTACTATCCTGAATACTTGGGAACAAGCCGCTACCGCGGGAACTTTGGAGACGCTGTTTAACCTGTTGCTGCAAGATTCGGCGACCCAACAGACCTTTGCGAACTATGTGGAAAACCAGATTATGGCCAGCATCAGGGAATATATCGGGACGGATCTGGATTTGCCCATCGAGCTGATGATGAGCGCGATGCTGGGGGTTCTGCTGTCACGTTACGTGGTCAAGCTGGAGCCTCTCGCCTCCATGAGCCGCGAGGACTTGATTGCGGTGCTGGGAACCGTGATTCAGCGTTTATTGGGGCAGCTGGAAACCGTGGGGTAATCATGACTGCAAGTTCTGCATTTCCTTCCCTAGATTCGCCTCTTTTTGGCGCGCCATCGCGGAATTGTGCCATATTTCACATATCGTGGATATGTGGAAGAAGATTTGGAACAGCCGGTACAAAATCCTGGGGGGAGCGCGGAAAATTCCGACCCCGATTCCTCTGACCAGAATGATGCTGCCACCGAGGTTTTACAGTCTGTAGAGGTAGACCCGGTCCAAGAGCGTCTGGCACTATGGGCCGGCGAAGCCTCAGCCTCACCGGGAGCCCAGGGGATACGTGACATCGACTCCCTGGAGAACCTTCTTGATTTAACCGGGGCGCATCCCGCAGGCATAGCCCAGCTCTATGGCGGCCGGCTGACAAAGTTATCTTCTTTGCTGCGTGATAGCGCTGCCTTGGGCGCCGCCCGAGCGGTGATGAGGAAGCTCGACGCGGAAAAGAAATCTTCAGTGTCCCGCTGTGGGCTGTACCCCACTAATCTGGTGATTGGGGTAGCCAACTGGACTCAACTACCGCCGTTTAAAGAATCTGAACGGGGGACTCGCCCTGAACTGAGTCATTTCAAACTGGAACAATTTAACCTGCCCGTGCTGATGCGTCCGTTGGAACTAGAAGCGGTTGACGGGGACTACACATTGAAAATGGGCGGATCGGTCGTGATGAATCCGGTCTTGGTGAAAGCGTTTAAGGATCGCCATATCGACTGCAATCCCGAAGCCATAATCGCTTCGAGCTTAGAGGATGGCCGATTGAACGTCACCCCGGCTCTCGAAGCGATTCGCCGGGCGGGACAGGACTTCATCCCGGGGTTTGACCTCAAAGAAAACCTGCTGGTTGCTAATCTGGGGGTATCCAGCGCGGTACTCAGTTCGGATTGGGACACCATCCTCCCGGTGGCTGGTGAAAATCTGCTGGTCAAAGCCTTTGCGGGAGACAAGTCAGCAGCTGCCGAGCTCTTGGAGCCGCTGCCTGAAACCAGTCCGGCGGACCGGGACCCGGATTTGGAACGCGGTATTGGCGACTTGGATGTGAGCCAAGCACGAGTTATAGAACTGGTCGCCAGTGGACGTTCCATTTTTGTTGAGGTTCCTCCGGGGGCTCCTGGTTCATCCACTGTTCAGGCGATTTTGGCCGATTGTGGCGCCAGCGGAAAACACGTTTGCTACGTACCGGGAGTGCGCCGAATTGGTAAGGCCACGGTGGAAGGTTTGCAAAAGGCCGGATTGGGCCGTTTCGTGTTGGATCTGACCGGGGCTAGTGAGTGGCGCAGTGCTTTACGAGACCAACTGCTAAGCGGGGACACAGCGTATCCGCAGCCACCCGTGCCGGTTACGGAGTTGAGCGAAGCTCACGAGAGGCTGCGCCAAACTCGAGACAAACTCAGTGCCTATACACAGCGTTTGCACGTGGTGCGTGAGCCGTGGGGAGTTTCCGCCTATGCCGCACTGCAGGCTCTCGCGGACCTAACCAGCGCAAAGCCGGGACCGCGCACCAAGGTGAAACTGGAACTTGCCGATGACGAACACTCCAGCAAAGAAGGACGCGAACGGGCTCGTGAGCTGCTGACCCGAGCCCAAGATGCCGGCCTGCTAGGACCGGAACTGCAAGAATCCCCCTGGAAAGGCGTGGTTCTTTCAACCGAAGCGGATGCCCAGGATGTCATCGAGAAAATTCATGCCCTGGCGGACGGTCGCCTAGAAACTCTGCATCAGGAACTGGAGCGGGTCAGCGAAGAAACCGGACTGGTCCTCGCTCCCACGTTGAACGCCTGGAAAGAACAGTTGGGAATGTTAAAGGGAGTGGCGCAATCTCTAGATATTTTCCAACCCGGAATTTTTGAGCATTCGGCCGCGGATATGGTCATCGCTACCGCCAGCCGCAAATGGCGACAAGAACGCTCCTTACCGATGAAAGGAAGGGATAAGCGCAGTCTGGTGAAGCAAGCCAAGGATGCGCTGCGTCCGGGAGTGGTGCCCCGGGATTTGCATGATGAACTGGTGCGGGTTCAAAGTTTCCGTGACCTGTGGCGCCGCCATGCGCTGCCGGGGGCATGGCCGCGAATTCCGCAAGATTTTGAGGCGGTACAGGAACTTTCGGCGCAAGTTTTTGCCGAGGTTGCGGCACTTGCCCCCATTCTCGGCCAAGTCACCACCCCGGAAGGGGCGAAACCGGAGGAAGTGCCTCTATCCGACCTTCTGAATTTAGTGAAATCCCTAGATGAAACTACGGACCAGGCATTACGTCTGCCCGGGCAGGTGCAGCTGCTAAAGGAACTGAAAGATTCTGGGTTAGGGCCGCTTCTCGATGATTTACGGACCCGGCGAGTACCTGCTGATTTAGCTCTGGCAGAACTGGATTTGGCTTGGTGGTCAGCTATCTTGCTAAAGATTATGCAGAGTGACCCGGTCTTGGCCGGTATTGACGGGGCAGCCATGCATGAGCTGGCGGATACCTTGCGTTCGCTGGATTTGGCACAAATCGAATCATTGCCTTTCCCCGTGGCGCGAGCCATGCACGAACTGGCGGATCAAGCGCGCCAAGCCCAAGCTCCGAGTGTTGAGGCTTTGCAATCTGTGTTAGAGACTGGGGACACGGCGGCGTTGTCTGACTTCCAAAGTTTTGCCCCTCTCGTTCGCCATCTGCGTCCCGTCTGGGCGCTTTCGCCTTACCTGCTGGCCCAGATTTATGGAAGTTCCTCAATCGAAGTTCTGGTTTTGGACCATCTGGATTTCATGAGCTTGTCTCAAGTGATTCCGCTCATTGCGCGGGCGAAGCAGCTGGTGGTGCTCGGCGATTCCCGGCGAGGGTGGACAGGATTTACCCAGGCCGCGGCAAAAGTCCTGCCGGTAATGTCCCTGCGTTCGGATTTGGGTGAGCTTTCTGAGCAGGTTGCGATGTTCCTAGCCAGCCACGGTTACGGTGAATCCGTGGCGCCCGTGCCGTCTCCCCGCCCGGCTTCACTGGTGAAACTCCACGTGGTGACCGGTTCGGAAGCGCCTCTGGCACGGGATGGATCGCCCGTAATCTCTCGGGGCGAAATTTCACGAGTGGTGGAGTTGGTCTTGGATCACGCCCTGAACCGAGCCTCCCAGTCTCTGGCGGTGGTCTGTCTGAATCCCGGTGGAGTGGCGAGGATCCGTTCCGCCCTAAGCGATGCCTTGGTAAAAGTGCCGCAGGCTCAGGCCTTCTTTCAAAGTGGAAACGCGCGGGAGCCCTTCGTTGTGGTCGATTCCGCTGCGGCTGGCGGGCTGCGCCGCGACGTGGTGATTATGAGTTTAGGTATGTCCAAGACCCCGCGCGGGCGGGTGCAGTTGAACTTTGGTACGGTTTCCGGCCCCTCCGGTGTCGCTCACGTGGTGGGTTGTCTGGAAGTCGTGCGCCAACGGCTCGAAATTGTCAGCGCGTTTAGAGGCAAAGAGGTCGATGCGTCCAAGATCAGCGAGCCGGGGGCTCGAATGCTGGTGGATTTGCTGGACTCCGCAGATAACCCTGAAGGCATGGAGCGGGCTTTAACTACCCCGGAATCTTTCGAATCGGAACCGGATCGTCTGCTGGTGGATTTGGCGGAGCGTCTGTGGCGCGCAGGGCTGACGGTGGTACCTCGCTTCGGGTTGAACGATGGTATTCAGATTCCCCTGGCCATCGGGTCTGCCGAGCTGCCCAGCGAACTGCTGGTGGCGGTGCTGACCGATGATGACACTTACGTGAAAGAACCTTCCCTGCGTAGGCGGGAGAGACTGTGGCCCGCCCGCCTAGAAGCGGCGGGTTGGAAAGTCATTACCTGTTACACCATGGAAGTTTTTGCGAACCCGGCGGCACAGGCGGCAAAGGTTCGCCATGCGGTGGAAACGGCTTTGGCTAGCCGTCAAGATGCCCTTTCGGTTCCTCTCATCGCAGCTCCCCAAATCGAACTTCCCGAAGAACCAGACAGTCTAAGTTCTGTACTGAACGGTACAGATACATCTTCATCGACCTCCGCCGCGCCGCAGGACCCTGAGGAAACCGCTGCTAAGGATATTGTCAAGACAGCCTCCGAAAAGGAGACTTCTGCGGAAAGTCCCGCCGTCCCGAACCTTCGCGTGGTCGGCACCGCTCGCGGCCCACGTCCCCCGGTTGCCAAAGGGCTACCCCTGGCAGCCTATGGAGACGACCAGTTGGACGAGCTGCTGGAGTGGATTCAATCCGACGGGGTAGCACGAAACGAGGACCAGCAGGTGAACGAACTGCGGGAAACCTTAAAGTTATCGCGTCGCGGCGCCCAAGTCGACGCTGTGCTGCGCCACGTGGTACGTCGGCGCAACGCTGCCTTGTGAGGAAAACGATGGAACAGAACAAACCTACCCCGCTCGACATTTTTGCCGCTCAAAAGGCTCAGCCTGAACCGAAAAGGCAACGCCGGCGAATTCGCAGCCACCGTCGCGCCACCTACATCTCCCAGCAGGACGAAGGCAAAGCCAACCCCTTCGCGATTCCCGGCCCAGGAAAACTTGAGACGACTCCGGAAACGCCAGATGAAATCGACGAATCCAATGACAAACGGCTGAAAGCGGACATTCCCCCGCATTTCGGAAAGCTGTAGTCCGGAATCTGCTATCGGCGAACCACGAAACTGAGGTCATAGTCGGCTTTGGCGGCGATGACTCGGCGAGCTTCGTCCTCAGGAGCCGCCAAGTAAGCGATAGAGGCGGAGTTTCCCGTGCCCAAAAAACTTTCTGAAACGGCTTTTACCCCGACAACTCGGGCATTGGAAGCTAACAGTTCCCCATCCACGTTCCCTCCGGAACACCAGATTTCTATCCGCTGCCCGGTCTTGGAGAACCCCGCTACCGCAGGGTCGCTGACTTCGACGGCGAAGGCGACCTCTCCTGTCCGCAGATCCTCCACCGCGTTTTCCACCAACAATGCAGGCTGCAGCACGGTTCCGGAAGACAAGTTAACCGCGGCGGTTTTCCCGATGACACGGTCAGTATTTTGATAGCGGTCTCGGGGAACACCGGAAGGAGCCAGAGCGGAAAGCCCCACGTCTTTCGCGGTAATTTCACAGCCGGCACACACTTCGTGTTTGACCACCACTACGGTGGCAGCGGCCTTCTCAGGTAAAAAGAGCGTTACCACAACGAACACGGCCAAGATAGCCAAACCCGCGGCGAGGGGGTAACGCCAATTCCAAAAACGATTTATGCTCATGAGTCCACGCTAGAAAGACGATGGGCAACACGCCACCACCACGGTTGTCTACCTGTGGAAAACCCGGTTTTCACCGCCCTTGTGGAAAACCTCCTGTGATCGAGTAAAACAGCAGCGCAAAGGGCCTATGGGAGCGAATTAAGCGGGCAAAATTCCCGACTTTTGAAACTCGGAGCCTGCCAACTTGAAACAGCATGAGGGCGTCAACACGCCGGTCACCGGAATGTCGTACTGGTCGGTGGGAAGAATTAGTTCCCGCTGCAACTCATGGGTGTAGCACAGCGCATAGATAGGGGTCTGTTTCTTAACATAGGGCAGAGCGCGGTCATACCAGCCTCCACCTTGGCCGAGGCGATTCCCGTGCCGATCTACCGCCAGAGCGGGGGTGATTACCAGGTCCACGGCCGCTAAGGCGGAGGAATCTAAAGCGTCCCCGCTGGGCTCCATCGGTCGGTTCGGGGAGCGGTTGGCTAAATCGTCGCGACCCGCATAATAAGCCCAGTCACGGTTTAGCTTGGAACCCAGCTTTGGCACCAACAACCGTTTGCCCTGCTGGTAAAGTGCCTCGATTAAATCTAGGGTGGGAGGTTCTTTCTTAACTGAGACGTAGCAGGCAATGGTGTGAAAGTCGGTAGCGAACTCCAGCACTCGATCCCTAATTTCCTGGCCGGCCTGGGAAACCTGGCTATCACTGAGCCGATCCCTAAATCCGCGAATGAGTTGTCTCAACTGCTGCTTAGCATCTTCGGGCTCCTGCCCACGCAAATCAGGTAAGTTTAGCTCCATCTCATGCACCTTAACATTGTGCCTTATTTACGTTCATTTATCTTGTTATTACATCGGGATAGATTAGGCTTGATTCATGAGTTTAGAAGTTAGGTGCTCCGTTATCCCTGCTGCTGGGAAGGGAACCCGGATGTATCCTCTGACCAAATCGGTGCCAAAAGAGCTGTTTCCCCTGGTGAATCGACCGGTAATTATGACGGTAATTGAGGAAGCCGTTCGCTGTGGTATTGAGCAGTTTCACGTGGTGGCCAGCCCTCAAAAGCCGGCTCTGAAAGATTTTTTTACCCACGAAGACTGCGAGTTAAGTCAGCAAGACTTGCCGTTGCCTCAAGTTGATTTGGTGATGCAGGAACAGGCCCGGGGATTGGGACACGCCGTCCTGCAGGCTCGTGATTCCGTGGGGGAACAGCCTTTTGTCGTGCAGCTTCCGGATGATTTGTATCACCCCGAAGACCCTCTGTTGCAAACTATGCTGGGCGTGCACGCGGTAACTGGGGGGTGCGTGGTGGCCCTGATGGAAGTCAGCGTGGCGGAGGCGAAACTTTACAGTTCCGCACGGGTCGAGTCAGTTGACTTGGGCGCGGCAGCTGCAGGGCACGCAGTGTTCAAGCTCGCTGACATCATTGAGAAACCGGATGCGGATCAGGTCCGTTCGCCCTATGCCCTGATGGGACGCTACGTGCTGAGCCCACGTATTTTTGACATTTTGGCCCAAACCCCACCGGGACGCAACAATGAAATCCAACTGACCGACGCTCTGGCTGCCTTTGCTGAAATTCCTGTCACGGAAGGAGGCGGCGTCTGGGGGGTCGTTTCGCGTGGGCGCCACTTCGATACCGGCAATTTGACCGGATACTTGCAAGCGCAGATGGAACTTTCCTTGGAAAATCCTGATTTCGGTGCGCATCTTCGAGAATATATGCGAGGTCTAGTCGGTTCGCTTGACGAACCGGCCGCAGTCCAAACTTGCACCGAAAGTACCGAGGGTCGGGGCGGAAAGGCAGGCGCTTGCTAATGCGTTCCGTTGGAGAACATCTGAATCTGTGCCTGCTGGCCGCTGAACCGCTGCCGGAACTGGCAGTGCCCCTGGAAGACGCCGTGGGCTGCGTGTTATCGGCGGATATTATTGCCGAATCCAGCCTGCCCGCAACTGACTTGGCTGGTGGGGACGGCTATGCGGTTCGGGCGCAGGACGTGGCTAGCGCTCCCGTAACCCTGCCCGTTACCGCAGATATTCAAGCGGGTGATACCGTGTGGACTCGATTGGTGCCGGGCAGTGCCATCCGGATTGCTTCGGGAGCTCCGCTGCCTCCTGGAGCGGATGCGGTGGTGCCGGTAGAGTCAACAGATATGGGTATTTCCCAGGTCACAGTCACCAAGCCGGTCTCTTTGGGAACCTCCGCTATGGTCATTCCCAGCGGTATTGATGTCCCCGGCGAGACAACCGTACTGCGTGCTGGCCAACGTCTGGATGCGCAAAAAATCGCGTTATTAGCAGCTCTGGGCAAGGGCCGGGTACGGGTGCATCCCCGCGTCCGGGTCGTGATTTTGAGCATTGGTGATGAACTTGTAGAGCCGGGAGCTCATCGTGAACCTGGTCAGGTTAATGACGCGAATGGTCATAGCCTGGCCGCCGCTGCCGAAGAAGTTGACGCGAAAACTTTTCGGGTAATGGTCACCGATGAGCGCTCGCGGTTGCGGGAAACAATTGAAGACCAGCTGGTGCGTGCTGATGTGATTGTTACCACGGGAGGTCTATCCTACGGTCCGGCAGATACTGTGAAGGACGTGCTCACGCCTTTGGGCTCCCTACGCTTTGACAATGTGGCCATTGCTCCGGGCCGTCAGTTAGGGGTCGGAAAGTTGGGCGAGGTTCCGATTTATTGTCTGCCGGGTAACCCAGTGGCTGCTCAAGTCGCTTTTGAAACTTTTGTGCGCCCGGCTTTGCGAAAGATGGCGGGTTGGTCGAATCTGTACCGTGCTTCCGTGCCGGCAAAAATGTCACGAGGCTGGGTTTCTCCCGCGGAACGTCGTGAGTTTGTTCCCGTGGTTCTGACCGGAAAACCGGGAGAATACCGCGCAGAAGTGTTGGGTTCGCATCCGCAGGCTAGACTGGCGGCTCTGGCTCAGGCCAATGCCTTTGCGGTGGTTCCGGAGGACATCACAGAAGTCCAGCCTCAACAAACCTTGCACTGTATGGTTTTGGAATGAGCGTTACAAAATGCGTAATTTGCGAGGTGAGACAGTTTACCCGGGGGCATTTCGACGGGTCATCATCCGGGAAGAAAACCTGAAAGAACGGGGTCTGCAAACGGACTTCGATTGGCTGGAAGTACGCCAGCTAAAGGGGCGTGACTTTTTCGCTATCGAAAAGTTACGCATGGGGGACCGGACTTGGTTAGCGCCTTGGGAGGCCGGAGCGCCGCCGGGGTTGGGTCACCCGGTCAGCATAGATGAGTTCGTGAAGGATGCCGCTCGCACCGCGCGCTTGGGTCAGGGGATGTATTTCGGAATCGTTGCCGAAGGCCGCCTAGCCGGCCAAATTTCCCTTAGTTCGGTGCAGCGTGGGGCAGAGATGAGCGCTGCCCTAGGATATTGGATTAACTCCCGTTTCGCCGGTCGGGGTCTGACTCCGCTGGCCCTAGCTATGGTCATTGATTGGGGTTTTGCCTCCTACGGTCTGCACCGTTTAGAAGTGAATATTCGGCCTGAGAATAGCCCCTCTCTGCGGGTCATGGAAAAGCTCGGTCTGCGCTATGAGGGATTGCGTCAGCGTTTTCTCTACATTGATGGGGCGTGGCGTGACCATAGTTCTTTCGCGATTACTACGGAAGAATGGCATCCTGGTGACATGGTGGCCAGGTTGGAGATGGCGCGTCAACGTGGCTAGCCGCCGGTCAAAAATTGTTCGCGAGTCAGTGTGAATATTGTTAGCAATGTGGTAGTTGTTAACTGGTGAGGATTCCACAGCTGGTCAAACTGCGGTATTCCGAGGGGATTACGGAGTGGCGTGACCCTTTTGTACCGCCCGGTCGTTATTTTGGGTTTGTGGGTATCTCTGCATGGATTCTTTTAGGCCTGACACTGGTGGTCATCGGGGTGCTTTTACCGCAGGTGGCCAAATCGCGGCGTCTAATGGGCCAAGCCCGAAACGACGACCGGTTCTCGGACGGAGTGCGCCTTTTGGAACTAGACCAACAGGTGCAACAACCCCATTCCGTAGAGGTCGCTCTGCATAAAAACCAAGGTCAACTTGGACGAACAGCGACTCGTCCCATTAAGATAGCTCAGGATTTGAGAACCTACACAGAGACGAAGGCCAACCGTGCGGCGGCAGCTTCCAACCGGGTCACTTCGGCTCGTCGTCGCGCTGGCCTGTTGGGTGGCATGGTGTTTGCTTTGGTGGTGGTCAGCGTCTTTGCAGCCACCGGTTTCCTAGCCTGGTGGGTTCTGGTTGCCCCCGTAATGGGCATCGTTGCAACTATCTCGTGGGGGGCGGTAGCGGCGAAGCGCGGTCGTGAGCAAGACCGTCAATTCCAGCAGTCCATTCGGGTTCTCGAAAAGCGTTTGGCGCAAAGTCCCGCGGGGCGAGCGGCGTTGCAGTCGGTAGGGATGCGCGGAGCTAAGCAGTGGGCTAGGGTCGCCGCAGCATCGCTAGCGGGAGGAAAACCGGTGCCCGGTACTCTGGCTCAAGCGGTGCAGATAGCTAATGGAGCCGCGCCCGCTACTGCGGTAAGTCTGGCTGAGAACACAGAGTACCTGACTGATTCGGAACGTCCGGTACAAAATGATAATGAGGCTGAAGCTCAAACAACGGCGGTAACGGCAGACTCGAGCCTTGACAAAAAGGCAAAATCTGAAACAGAGCCCGGTGCTGAGACCGTGGAGAATCCCGTTGAGACTGCACCGGAAGTCACCGTAAAGTGGAATCCCGCTGATTTACCGACCCCGTCCTACACGCTTAAGACTGGTGCCATACGTCAGGTAGTTGTGGAACAAGATTTTCAAGCTGATTGGCAATACGCCCCGGTACCCATGCGTCCCCATACAGCTCAGGTTCTGCCTGCCGGTGAGGCTTTGGCTGCAAAAGACATCAGTGCGGATCCGGTGGATTTGGAAAGTATCCTGGAACGTCGCCGCGCCAGCGGGGACTGAATTTCGGTTCAATCGCCGGTGCACTTTTGCCGACAGCCGAAGGGGTCGGGAAAATTGGAAGTTAGCTCCTGCAACCGCTACAATCTATACGAACCGGGGCATTGGCGCAGTTGGTAGCGCGCAACGTTCGCAATGTTGAGGTCAGGGGTTCGAATCCCCTATGCTCCACAGGTTGGAAGTCGGAATCGGATGAATCCGGTTCCGACTTTTCGATATCGCAAGCAACAGTCGAACATAAGGAAATGGCCACAGCACCTCAATCGTCTCGTTTCTGGAATAATCTGTGGCATCTATGCAAGCAGATTATTGGCTTCGGGATTGTCGGATTACTGGCTTTCTTTATCGACTACACGCTTTTTGCCTTCCTTTACAAAATCATAGGAATTCACTACCTCATCGCGGCGGTGATTTCTTTCTGCGTTTCCCTAGCCTTCAACTACGCGGCATCGATGCGCTATGTTTTCAGGCACAAGAGCGACATGACTCGCCGACGTGAAGTCATCCTATTCTTCGTTGGTGCCGTCATTGGCTTAGGTATCAACGAAATCATGCTCTACGTCGGCGATGTCGTGTTCCGCATCGACCCTCTCATCACAAAAATCCTCGCCACCGTGGTTGTCGCGGTGTGGAACTTTGTGACGCGGAAAATTTTTTTGGATTCGCGTGAATCAGAAAGTTGACGTGTCAATCACGTAGCGGTAGCGCACCTTGGAATTCACCACGTTATCCCAGGCTTCGTTGATTTTATCCCCGCTGATGATTTCAATCTGGGGTGCGATGTCATGCTCGGCACAAAAGTCCAGGACTTCTTGAGTCTTGGCGATGCCTCCGATGCTGGAACCAGCGATAATCTTTTGATCATTGACGACATTGCGCATCAAAAATTCTTGCCTGTGTTCGGGCAGCCCGACTACAGCCACCACGCCTTCAGGCTTCACGCAAGCAACCAGGTCGTCAAGTTCCACCCCATCGCTCAGCGTAGAAACCAGCAGGTCAAACTGTCCTGCCATCGACTCCCAGGTGCCCGGCTCAGAAGTGGGGTGAAGTTCTACGGCTCCAAACCGGCGAGCGTCAGCCTCTTTGGAGCGCGTGCGCGAGATGACGTGAGTCTCGGCACCCAGAGCGGCGGAAATCTGGACCCCCATATGACCCAGACCGCCCATCCCCACGATAGCAACTTTCTTGCCTGGTCCCGCGCCCCAGCGAGTCAGAGGGGAGTACAAGGTGATACCGGCGCACATAATCGGAGCGGCTTTATCCAGCGGAATGGAATCCGGGATGCGGCAGAGATAGTCTTGTTCAACCGTGATTCCTTGTGAGTAGCCCCCCGCTGTAGGCAGTCCATCGCGTCCCACACAGTTGTAAGTCCAGATGGTCCCGCCTTCATTCCGGCAGAACTGTTCGCTACCGGCTTCGCAAGCCTCGCAGTGACCGCAGGAATCCACGAAGCAGCCCACGCCCACGCGATCGCCGACCTTAAACTTTGTAACGTTCGTTCCAATCTTGGTAACAATACCCGCAATCTCATGGCCTGGTGTCAGTGGGTAGATAACTGACCCCCATTCACCGCGGCCGGTGTGAATGTCGGAGTGGCAGACTCCGGCAAATTTCACCTCGAAATACACCTCGGTAGGGCCGGGCTCGCGGCGTTCCAAGATTGTCGGGTGAAAGGGTTGATCGGGTCCATCCATCGCATAGGCTTTTACTTGCGTCATTGCACTTCTCCTCAGATTTTGGCGAAGCCGTGGCGTTGCGTGATTGCGAGGCATCGCCTTAATGTGTTGCTGTTCCAGCTTAGTTCAATTTTATATTTTCCGAGCAGTATTCATCCGAGGAGAGCCCATATTCATTGGAAAAATTAGGATACAAAATCCAGGTATAAATTATTTTGATTAATTGCTAAATGGTTTTCGCTACGTCCTGAACGACTGAAATAACGCCCGTAATCATCAGCTCTACAGCGATGGCGGCGAGCAGCATACCCGCCAGTCGAGTCATCACCGCGACACCGGAATTTCCTAGGAAACGGATGATAGGTGTAGCAAAATGCATAGCGAGCCACGAGGTAAACATAACCGCGATAGTTCCACCGGTCACCGCTATGACGGCGAGGGGATGATGCCCCGCGTGTCCCATGGCTACCATCAGAGCCACTATCGCCCCCGGTCCCGCTAACAGAGGTGTACCCAATGGAACGGCGGCGATATTCAAAGAGCCCCCCTCCTCGCCAACAGTTCCTTCTGCACCGGTCAACAGCTGCAGAGCCACAATCAGCAGCAGCAATCCTCCGGAAATCTGTAGAGCAGCGGGGCTGATTCCCAGCAGGCCGAACAGCTGAAAGCCAAAAAACCCGAATACGAACAGAATGGCAATCGCCAACAGGTTAGCCTGCCAAGCAACTGTTTGACGCTGTTTCTTGGGGAGGTCTTTGGTCAGAGACATGAATACGGGGAGGTTCCCAAAGGGGTCGATGATCACAAACAAGGTGGTGAATGTGGAAATAAACAACCCAAGCTCAGCGTTCATGGATTCCACGATACCCGAAATCAGTTTGCCGGAATAATGCCAGCAATCAGCAACACCGCGATGAGCCCGCCAATGCACAGGCGATAGATGATAAAGGAGTTAAAACTGTGTTTCGAGACAAACTTCAGCAACCAGGCAATAGATGCGTACCCGATGATAAATGACATAGCCACCCCCAAAATGGTGGGTGCCCAGCCTACTGTTTCCCCGATAGTGTCGAAGTTGCTCACGCCTTCTAGAGTGCCCGCAGCAACCAAAGCCGGAATCCCCAGGAAGAAAGACAAACGGGTTGCCAAGACCCGGTCAAAGCCCAGGAACAGCCCCGCAGAAATCGTGGCTCCGGATCGTGAAACCCCGGGAATGAGCGATACGCATTGCATCAAACCAATGAGGAGCGCCTGAATCACAGTAGTTTCATTGTCTGCTTTCGTAGCTTTCTGCGAACCGGGAGTCGGTGTTTTCGCTGTCAGTCGCGCCGCATAGTGGTCGGCAGCGAACAGCACGGCTGACCACACCACTAATCCGGCCGCTACGAACCACATGGAACGCAAGCCAGTCTCGATAAAGTCCTTAAACAACAATCCCACCACAGCAATCGGCACCGACCCAATGACGATGGCCCAGCCGAAGCGATAATCGGGATTGCGCCGGACGGACTTGTGAAACAGACCCGTCACCCAAGCCTTTATGATGCGCCAAATATCACTCCAAAAGTACAGTACTGCCGCCGCGATGGCTCCGATTTGAATGACCGCTGTGAAAGCGACCATCCCCACGTCATCAATCTGTTTACCCATCAGGTATTCAGTAATCGTGAGGTGTCCCGTTGAAGAGACAGGTAAGTATTCAGTTATGCCCTCGACGATACCGAGGATTAGCGCTTCCCACCATGACATGGGTTTTATCCTATACGCCCCACCGGTAAACTTGGACAAACGGAACCGGACGCTCGGGGGTTGGTTGTATCCTGATTTTGCGCGGAAGTTTTGGTGTGAGGGGAAATTATGGGACAAAACAGTAGAGCTTTGCGTATAGAGGGCTTGTACAAATCTTTTGGGACTCGCGAAGTTTTGCGAGGTGTTTCCATGAACGTGGAACCTGGCCAGGTCATGGGTTTTGTGGGCGCGAACGGATCTGGGAAAACCACAACCATGCGTATCGTGATGGGCATCATCGACGCGAATCGGGGACGGGTGACTTTCGGGGGCGAACCTATTGACGCCCCGGTCCGGGCCTCCATCGGCTATATGCCAGAAGAACGCGGCCTGTATCCAAAGATGAAAGTCGGGGAGCAACTGGAATACTTCGCCAGATTGCACGGTCAGAATCGAAGCACCGCACGCGAATCAACCCAGCGCTGGGTACAACGTTTGGGAGTGTCAGAGCGATTAAAAGACAGCGTGGAAAAGCTTTCCCTCGGCAACCAGCAGCGCGTGCAGCTAGCGGCGGCGCTGGTTCACAATCCGGTGATGCTGATTCTCGACGAACCATTTTCCGGATTGGATCCGTTGGCCGTAGATGTCATGAGTGGGGTTTTGCAGGAGTACGCGGCACAAGGGGTGCCGGTCATTTTTTCGTCTCATCAGCTGTCCCTGGTGGAGTCGCTGTGTACGCACGTGTCGATTCTTTCGGGAGGGTCCATAGTTGCTTCGGGCGAGGTTGAAAAGCTGCGGCGTGAGGCCGGGACACCGGTGGTCAGGTTGTGTGGCGACGAAGCTGCCGTGGTGGCGGGGACGGAAACCGCCCGCAGATTAAACCAATCGGTACAGTTTATTCCCGGCGGTTTGTTGGTGCCGGTTCTCTCAGACAGCCCTGCAGCTCACGCCATACTGCAAGCCGCAGTTGAGGCGGGGAGTGTCACAGAATTTGTCCCGGTCATCCCCACGCTTGCGGAAATCTTTCGCAGCGCCGTAGAGGAAAGCGAACCAAAAGCCGGGGCCACCGCGATGGTCAGCACCGAGACTGAGGATGTGAAAGGTGGTCAGCAATGAAACAAATCATGATTATTGCCGGGCGCGAGTTCTCGGTGCGAATGAAATCCAAATCTGCCATTATCTCTACCATCGTGGTGGTGCTGGTGGTGCTAATAGCAGGGGGATTGGCGAATTACTTTCATCTCTCCGAGGCGGACACCGAGAAAATCGGCGTAACCACCCAAACCCAAAGTTACGCACCGGCCTTTGAACCCGAGGCGAATCCTTTTCTGAATACGGCTTCCCCTATGGGGCCGATGTATAAGGTCAAGGGATACGCCGACGACCAGGAATTGGAACAGGCAGTACAAAACAAAGAAATTAGCCTGGGGATTGGCGGCACTGCGGACAAGCCGGTTGTGTTTAGTGATGGACCGGCTTCTCCCACAGCAATCTTGATGATTAATGCCACCGCGCAAAGCGTCATGTTGAGTTCGTATATTGGGAATCTGGGCGGAAGTTTTCAGGAAATCGGCCAGAAAATGCAGCAGGTGCAGGTCGAGGTGAGAGACATCTCAGAGTCCGAGGCCAGCGGGGATGACTTTAACTTCGCCGCTTACCTGGTGGTAATGGTGTTGATTACTCTGCTTTTCGGCACGGTCATGGCGTCAGGACAGCTGGTTGCTAGCGGCGTTGTCGAAGAAAAATCCTCCCGAATAGTGGAAATTCTGGTTTCCACGGTGACCCCGAAACAGCTCCTCATCGGTAAAATTTTGGGAATCACACTATTGGGAGCCCTGCAAATCGTAATCATGGGCTCAGCCGGACTGGTGGCCTTGTTAATTTCGGGCCTGACCCGCGGAATCCGGATTGACCTGGCCAGTTTCTCCGGCTGGTACATAGTGTGGTTCATCTTGGGCTTAGCGACCTATATGGTGCTATTCGCCGGGGCGGGGGCACTGGCATCTCGTCAAGAAGATGTCGGCCAGTCCACGCTTCCGCTCATTTTGCTGCAGTTGGGCGGGTTCTACGCCGCCATTTTCTCAGTCCTCACGCCCGGAAACGTCTTCATCAAAGTAATCTCTCTGATTCCGTTCCTCAACTGCTACGCGATGCCGGCACGTCAGCTTGCCTCCTCGACTGTGGAGTGGTGGGAGCCCCTACTTTCGGTAGGGATTAACCTGGCTATCCTGCCGGTTTTAGTCTGGTTGGGAGCCAAACTGTACCGCAGGGGAATCCTCGCCACCGGAGAGCGCCTGAAACTCAAGGATGCCCTGCGCCGAGATGCCGTGTCGTAAACAGTTGAAAACTGGGGGAAAACGCGGTCTATTAACTTCGATTTGACACCGCGTAGGAAACCTACTAAGTTATATATCCGTTGCTCTTGCGACTGACTAAGTCGGTAGGGCAGCAAATCGGGCCTGATGGCAAAGCTACGGAATGAACCGCTGAGGGAGTTCTGTGCTCTAAAATCGGGTTCCCCGGTGCGAGGGAAACTTCGCGCGAGTGGGTTTGTTGGTTTTGATCTCGATAGCGTTTTGTTTTTTGTTTACGCGTTT
>ERZ1673752.184-NODE-184-length-115721-cov-15.256039_pt1 | contig 115721 bp, 121 predicted proteins | sample MGYA00580195_ERZ1673752 | MGnify/ENA primary metagenome ERZ1673752 (study PRJEB41218, sample SAMN15661744) | gut metagenome | host: Homo sapiens | place: Canada: London | collected 2015-08-20/2019-03-30 | study: EMG produced TPA metagenomics assembly of... | reverse complement strand
ACGAGCTGGCAGTACAGGCTTCTAACGGTACAAACTCTACATCTGACCGTCAGGCTATTCAGGACGAGATTTCACAGCTGAATACTGAGATTGATCGTGTTGCTGAGACAACCAAGTTCAATGAGACCTATCTGTTAAAAGGTGGCGATGGCACTAAAGAAGTAACCATGAACGGACATGATGCAGGACTTAAGGGTTCTCTGGCTGATGGTGCTACAAAGGCTACATTCTCAATCGAAGCAGGTGCTCTCGATGCTGGCAAAAAGATTACCATTGGTGGAAAAGAATATACTATCGGCGCAGAAGCTAAAGATGGTCAGGCATTAGTTACGGCTCAGGAAAAAACTGGCGGAAAAATTACTGTTAATGGTAAGAATTATACTTATAACGATACTGATAGTAAATGGCTCGATTCTGAGGGAAACGATGCGAAAGTAGGAAATGGAGCAATCGCTGGCGAAATTAAGATTGCTGATGGCGATAAGGTGTCTGATGGAAGCAAAACATTAACAGTAATGGTTGATGCCAAGAAAGCTGATGGCACCGCAGGCAAAGATAAAATTGACGACACTGACTCCTCAGTTATTACAGCAGACAAGGCTATTGAACTTATGCAGGCAGAGCTTGAAGCAGCAAACAAGATTGGCGTCGATGATCCAGCATCTGTAACTGTATCAAAGCCTACATATGACAAAACAAAGGCAACTGAGTTTGAAATTACAAAGGGTACTGCCAAAGTTGCAGATCGTCTTTCTTTCAACCTTCATGTGGGTTCTGATGCTGACATGACCAACAAGATCGGTGTCAACATTGAGACAATGAACTCTGCATACCTTGGAATCAAGGGTCTGAATGTCGCTGATGATTCCGGTAATGCCGCTACATACGCTATCGATGCTATCGCAGATGCAGTTGCTAAGGTATCTGAGCAGCGTTCTGCACTTGGTGCCGTTCAGAACCGTCTGGAGCACACCATCGACAACTTGGATAACGTTGTTGAGAACACCACTTCCGCTGAGTCTCGTATCCGTGATACAGACATGGCTGAGGAGATGGTTAACTACTCAAAGAACAGCATCCTTCAGCAGGCTGGTCAGTCTATGCTTGCACAGGCTAATCAGGCAAATCAGGGTGTTCTGTCACTTCTCCAGTAATTTGCTGAGAGACTTTGAGTACGCCGCATAAATGGAATAATATATTGTTGCATTTCAAATGTTTGTAGATGATTTCACCGCCGGTCCGATAAGGACTGGCGGTGTTTTTGTAAAGCAGCTTTAAAAGGCGCACTATTGCGATAAAAAAATAGTAAAAAACGTAAACAAAACAACAAAATAAAAACAACCGAAAAAGCAATCGTAAAAAAATACAATTGTTTTTTCGATTGTTTTGCATATAATATATTTAATAAGAGCGAAATGGATTCAATAATGCAGCCGGACTTTTGGCAGATAAAAATCATTTTCCGGGGATTGATACTATCAAATTCGGAGAAAACATCAGTATCATTCAAAAGAGATCAACTTTTGAAAATATAACGGTTTTAGAGGTATATGATAAGGCAATTGATGTCTTCAGAGACTATTACCAATATGAAGTAATACAAGGCGCCGATCGACAAAAAATAGAGAAAATACCGGAAGCAGCTTTCCGTGAAGCAATCGCCAATGCGCTGATTCACAGGGTATGGGATATGGATTCACAAATCAGAGTTTCGATGTTTGATGATCGACTCGAAATTGTTTCTCCGGGTGGACTGCCGTCCGGAATAACAGAGGAGGAATATCTGTCTGGTAAACTTTCCATTTTAAGAAATAGAAATCTTGCAAATGTATTTTATAGATTTGGATTTGTAGAAATATTTGGAACAAGTATTACAAGAATAAAACAACTGTATGCGGAAGGTTTGGTAAAACCGGATTTTGAAATATCAGAAAATGCCATAAAAATTATACTTCCGATATTTGAAAAAAGTGCTGATCTGACAGAAGACGAAATCGTGATCTATAAGCTTTCAAGCAAGACGATGCTGAAGCCGATCAGTGAAATTGCACCATATGCACCTTTCGGTAAATCAAAAACAGCAAAGCTGCTAAAAGAAATGTGTCAAAAAGGCGTGATCACAGTGAAAGGAAACGGCAAAGGTACAAAATATATTATTCGATAGGGCATCTGGGGCATCGGCATTTGGTGCAGCTGCTTGCGAAATAGGTCTTGCATAAATTATACGGGAACTTGTACTTTCTGCCCCTCTGCACGTCTTATTATTTATCGTTGTTATATTATACTTTGGCGAACCGACGTGCCTTTTAAATCTGCTTTACAAAAACACCGCCAGTCCTTATCGGACCGGCGGTGAAATCATCTACAATCATTTTGAAATGCAACAATATATTATTTCGGCTTTATGCGGTATACCCAAAGTCATTCAGCGAATTACTGAAGGAGTGACAGAACACCCTGGTTAGCCTGATTAGCCTGTGCGAGCATAGACTGACCAGCCTGCTGAAGGATGCTGTTCTTTGAGTAGTTAACCATCTCTTCAGCCATATCTGTATCACGGATACGAGACTCAGCAGAAGTGGTGTTCTCAACAACGTTATCCAAGTTGCTGATGGTGTGCTCCAGACGGTTCTGAACGGCACCAAGTGCGGAACGCTGTGCGGATACAATCTGAATAGACTGCTTAATGGTATCAATAGCATCAAGCGCATTGGAATCATCCGCACCATCTACACGTATACCACTAATTCCCAATCCTTTTGAACTCATTGAATCAATATTGATAGAAATCTGATTATTAGATGTTGCGTCGGCACCTACATGAAGCTTTAACTGTAATGCACCTGTCAAATCTTTCTGTCCTGATACTTCGGTAGGATCCAAATCAATCGCATTACCAAGCGCATCGTACACTGTTGGAGCATCAACACGTTTAGCAACCGTACCATCTGCGGCAACTGAAAAATAATCGCTTAATGCATTTTCGGCAATTTTATTGCCATCGCGATCGTAATATGCAGCTTTCTCTCCATCAACTTTTGCAGCCGTTGCTTTTGCGGCCGTGATATTATCTGTAGTATGAACAGGAGCATCAGCCTTAGTTGCTGCAACTCCACCTCCTACGGTAACATCGGCAATTTTATTACCATTTGTGTCCTGAATTTCAAATTTTCCTGCATCCGCTTTTGCTACAACAGAGAATGAAGTATTAGATCCATTCAGTGTAAGTTTGTATGTACTATGTGCTGCCGTATCAAATGTAGATGTAAAATCAGCTGTTACACCCTGATTTTTGATAAGTTTTGCAAGTTCATTCTGGCTATCCTGACTTGCATCAGCATTAAAATCAACTTTAACGGTCAACTTATTAGCCCCTGTAATAGTTGCACTATCTTTACTATCAACAACTGATGCAGCAGCAGCATTTGCATTTTTTCCATATTTAAAGGTAGCAACTTTGGAAGCATCCTGATCGCCCTTTAACAAATAGGTCTCATTAAACTTAGTTGTCTCAGATACACGATCGATCTCCGTAGTAAGCTGATCAATCTCGTTCTGAATTGCCGTACGGTCTGACTCAGAGTTTGTGCCGTTTGCAGACTGAACTGCCAGCTCATTCATTCTCTGAAGCATTGAGTGAACTTCGTTCAAAGCACCCTCTGCTGTCTGTACTGCAGAGATACCATCCTCTGCATTTGTAGAAGCCTGATCAAGACCACGGATCTGCTTTCTCATCTTCTCGGAAATAGAAAGACCTGCTGCATCGTCTGCTGCACGGTTGATTCTGTAACCGGAAGAAAGCTTCTCTGTTGACTTGGACAGTGAGTTTGTTGTTAATCCCAGCATTCTGTTGGAGTTCATCGCTGTAATGTTGTGTTGTACTATCATAGTAATTACCTCCTTGTTTTACCACCGCACCTCCATGTGCAGTGTGTGAAATGATCCGCCGAACCCGGCGGAAGTTACGTTATTTTGTTGTAGATGATGTGCTGTTGCCAGCGTGTTAGCCGCTCCTTTCCGGTGCCACGCTCTGTTGACTTCTGTGCTGGTACGATCGACCGCCCAGCCGGGAAGGATACATTTTCTAACAAATGTTGTATTTGCACAATGACGGGAACGCCCTATTTATGCTGGCTTAAGTGATATAAGAGAAATGCAATGTGAATTATGCATAAATTGTTTTGGTGATTTTGACGAAGTGTGCCGTGTACAAAAAAACGGCATCGGTTTATCGAAATTTTATCAATTCCGGCAACTTGTCCAAAAATAAATATGATTTTCGGCAATACGGAGAAAAGTTATTTCCCCTCTCGACATGTTGGTGCCACAATGCTACAATCCGTACAAAGCATATTTTGATGCTCGGATCAGACCGAATAGCAGTATATTTATCTACAGCCTGCTATCCGATAGCATCAGATTTTCTATCATCTGTTTTTCAAAACATCTTGGAATTTTCAATGCTTTTACCATTGTCATTACGACAAAAGCAGGGGGATTTCCGGGAGTAATTTTTCATAAAAGGAAGTTCTTCCTGCCATACCGAAGGGAGGAACTTTATGGGAAGAAAGGATATTGTATCAACGGAATATCTGTCGGATAATGCAAGGTTTGCGGATATCTGTAATTATTGTCTGTTCGACGGTCAGGATGTGATCCGGGCGGAGGATTTGCGGGAGATGGATACGAAGGAGTTTCTGGAGCTTGCCGGGCTGTCCGGAAGGGGTCAGCAGATACAGCGCATCCGTGACATTCTGTCGGGCTTGTTCTGGAAGTCATCAAGCATCAGGACAGTGAGCCGGAGATGGAACAGATCCTTACCCGCGAGGCGGCACTGCACAATATAGAGTATGCCGCTGCCAAGGTTATTGAAGGATTTACCGATATTAAGATTGATCATGACGAAAAGGAGGGATTTAATATGTGTAAAGCATGGACAGATCATTACCAGTCCGGAGTCCGCGAGGGACTTGAGTTGGGACTTGAGCAGGGGAAAATATTAAATCTTATTGAATTAACCATCAAAAAGATTCTTAAAAATATTCCAGCCGAGGAGGCTGCGGATATGCTCGAGGAAAACGTGACATTAATCGAGCGCATCTATGATGCTGCCAGAATGTGTGCTCCCGATTATGATGTAGACAAGATCTATTCCAGACTGCAACAGTAATCGTCTTGCATGAAACAAAACCATTGCTGTAAAATTTATTATACAATATTGTATCAAAAATACATATATAGTTATAGGTAAAGTCTCAAGGCTCGCCAATATCACAGACTTTGAAAAGTTCCGCACTTCTGTCGGGCTTGTTCTGGAAGTCATCAAGCATCAGGACAGCGAGCAGGAGATGGAACAGATCCTTACCCGCGAGGCGGCACTGCACAACATAGAGTATGCTGCTGCCAAGGTTATTGAAGGATTTACCGATATTAAGATGGATCATAACGAAAAGGAGGAATTTAATATGTGTAAAGCATGGGAAGATCATTACCAGTCCGGAGTCCGCGAGGGTCGCGAGCAAGGACTTGAACAGGGGCGCGAGCAAGGACTTGAACGGGGTCGCGAGTTGGGACTTGAACAGGGGAAAATATTGAATCTTATTGAATTAACCATCAAAAAGATTCTTAAAAATATTCCAGCCGAGGAAGCTGCGGATATGCTCGAGGAAAACGTGACATTGATTGAGCGTATTTATGATGCTGCCAGAATGTGTGCTCCCGATTATGATGTAGACAAGATTTATGCCATATTGCAGCAGTAATCGTCTCATATGCAGTAAACACATAAATACATCGACAAAAGCTCGATGAATGATAGTATATCAAAGAAAATATATAATTACAGAGAATTCTCAATCTCTGCAGATCTCACTTTCTCTGGTGTGCCTTGCGGTATCCATTGGGGGTGCAGCCATACCGCTGCAGAAACATTTTGGAGTAGTAGCTTAAGTGGTTGAAACCGCAGGAGGTGGCGATCTGGGTGATGCTGAAGGCGGTATCGCAAAGCAGGTTGCAGCTGATCTCCATACGGTAGTTGTTCAGGAAGGAGATTGGTGACTGGGAAAGGTATTTCTGGAAGATACGGCAGCATTTACTGCGGCTGACCACGCCGGCTGCAGCGATATCTTCGAGCGTGATATGATCCTGATAGTGCTGGTAGATATATGATACCATCTGCTTTTGAATCTGAATGTCGGGATCTTCCAGGCTGGAGATGACATTTTCCTCCATGTTGCAGTTCTGGTAGATCAGACTCCAAAGCTCATAGAAGTATCCGAGCAGTTGGAATTCATGACTGCTCTCCGCAAGACGGTGGCATTCAAGGATCTTGTGGAAAAGTGAGGAGAACTTCCCTGCATCCGGTCCGGCATGGTCAACAATGACGATGTCCGTGGCGTAATTTAAGATGGGATGAACGTATCTGCGGTACATGTAATTGCTTGCTTTTAAAAGCTCCGGATGGATCAGCACAACCATGAATTCGCATTCCTTCCGGTTGTTGTCATATCCGTAATGAAGTTTACGGGAATTTATAAAAATCGTATCGCCTTTTTGCAGGAGGTATTTCTGTCCGTTGACCTCATAATTCATCTCACCATCGAAGATATACAGGAGCTCAAGGTCATCATGCCAGTGGCAGAGAGCACGCATATCTGTGTAGTTTGACAGCGATCGTTCCTGAACGGCGTAAGAGATTTCAGGGGAGTCGTAATGGATGATCTCGGATGCATCCTGCATGATTTCTATATCGATCATTTGTAAATATCCTCCACAAAAAAATACAAAAGTTATAAATATCGTTACTAAAATGATATTATTATGCCTTGTTTCATTGTAACATACTTTTATGAAAGAAAGAATACACAGTTACACATGGAAAAGGAGGAAATGATTATGAAACGTAGATGTTTCAACAAGTTTACCGCTCTGCTTCTGGCAACTGCCATGGTATTCACGATGAATGGTGTTACCAATCTGGCATCCGCTGCAAAGACAAAGGCAAAAAAGAAGATCACGTTGAACAAGACTTCTTTGAAGCTGACCGTGGGACAGAGCAAGAAGCTGACCGTTAAGAATAAGCCGGCAAAGGCGAAATTAAAATGGTCAACCAGTAACAAGAAAGTAGCAACTGTGAAAAACGGCAAGGTGAAGGCAGTGAAAAAGGGAACTGCTAAGATTACCTGCAAGGTAACTTATAAGAATAAGAAGAAAAAGGTTACTAAGAAGCTGACCGCTAAGGTGACAGTACGGGCAAAGAAAAAGAATGTACCAACACCTGCAGCAACAGCAAGTAATGGCGCAATCGCAACAAAAGCACCTGCAGCGACAGCTACTGTAGCACCTGCACCAACCGTAGCACCAACACCGGAGCTGCCGAAGGATAAGGCAGAGCTTTTGAAAATGTCCAATGTTGGCGAAGAGCATCAGTCAGCAAACGGAATTACTACAAAGGATAACGGTCTTATGAGAAAAGAGCTTTCTTCTCAGGATTTGATGCCTGTAATGTCCCTTGGATGGAATCTGGGTAACCAGATGGAGCAGTCTAACTGCATGGGTAACTGGACAACACTCAAGGAGTGTGAGACAAGTGCCGGTAACCCGATGGCAACACAGAAGACCTTCGATGGACTTAAGGCATATGGTGTTAACACAGTTCGTGTGCCGGTAGCATGGTCCAACTTCATGTCAACAGATGGCAATTATACCATCAACGAGGATCTGTTTAACCGTGTAGAGCAGATCATCAATTATGCATTAAATGATGAGATGTATGTTATCATCAACATCCATTGGGATGGCGGATGGTGGGGAATGTTTGGTGCTGAGGAGATCGATGCCAAGGATACACCGATCCGTGATCAGGCATGGAAGAAATACAAAGCTTTCTGGACACAGATTGCAAACCGTTATAAAGAATATTCCGATCATCTGATCTTCGAGGGAGCAAACGAGGAGCTCAGCGGTCGTCTGAACGATGATTATCAGCATCCGGAGAAAGGTCAGTCAAACCAGACCGGCAAGCTTCCTAAGGATGGTAATGCAATCTATCAGCTTGTTAATCAGATCAACCAGACATTCGTTGATATTGTAAGAAGCACAGGCGGCAACAACGCATATCGTCATTTGCTGATCCCTGGTACAGGAAATGAGTCCTGCGTGATCGGCGGTTATAAGAGTGATTACTATGAGACAGACGGTACGATGGATGATCGCTACCAGATGCCAAAGGATACAGAAGAGAATGGCAACAATAAACTAAGCGTATCGGTTCACTACTATGATCCGACAGACTACTGTATCTCTGCAACTTCTACAACCACTTGGGGTTATCGTGACACATGGGGCACCAAAGAGGACTACGAGTACATGACTGGTTCGTTGGCTCGTCTGAAGAAGTTCACGGATCAGGGCTACGGCGTGATCATTGGTGAGTGTGGCTGCGTTAAGGGTTATAAAGACAATGTGATTGATTTTACGAGAGAGTTATTTAAGCAGTGCCTGGCAAGCGGTTATTGCCCGGTAATGTGGGACGAGGGTCATTATTACGAGCGTAAGAGAGGCTACTTCGCATACGGTGATGTCGGAGAGCTTTTCGCAGAAATGACAGGCAATAAGGTGCCTGAGCTTCCGAAGAGTGCTAAATTAGTAAATACAGGAATTTCCGTAGTGCCAACTGTTGAAAATGAGAATCCTAAGGTTCTTTACACATGGGAAGGCGAGTTCATGCGCCACACCGGTGATCCGGAGGCAAAGATCGTCGCAGCGGAGAGAGGAGATATCTTCGATCCTGTTTACCATGGAATCGGTTACACCACAAGCATTACCGATGCGGATGGCAATCCGACCGATAAGCTGCAGGCGATCATTAACAAAGAGTACTGGAACATTCATCTGAATGTAGACTGGAGCAAGATTAAGGAGCCTTGTGTCCGGATCTATCCTGCGGACAACGATGCAAGTAAGGGCGCTGATCTTCAGGTAGGATATATAGAGACAGAGAACGGTGCTGCAAAGTTTGATGTCGACTATGACCAGAATAACAATCAGATCTGGGTTGGCAAGTATGTGAAACTGGATGCAGACAATCTCAAGGGAGATTATCCATGGCTGTGGATCACCACCAATACTTACACGGGTGCATCCTATGTCAAGATTGAGATCTGCGACGGTGCATACAATGCAGATGGAACCGAATTTAAATACAATAACTAGTTGTTTCCTTCCTTATAAAATGAAATAGATTTGCACAGAATAAGACAGAGTTCATGCTGGGAACTCTGTCTTATTCATTGACGAAATTCGGTCAATCAATTATAATAATAACACATGCTTTTACAGGAACCTTCTATGCGATTGTGTAGGAGGTTTTCGTTATTATGCGATATATTCGCACTGCGAAAGAAATGGGGTTTTCAATACATTATAATTATATAGGATGATTGGAGGAGACTATGCAGGAGAAGTTAGATCAGTGGATCAATTGGGTGGAGTATGACGAATTACTGGAGGGCAGACATAATGCCCCTCACAATATACTGGGACTTCACGATTTTGGCAAGGGACAGATATTTACCGTGTATCGTCCGGAGGCGAAAGCAGTTACCGTGACAGATATGCGCGGAAACCATCCGACCGAGCTGGAAGAGGTGGAGCCGGGCAGCGGATTTTTTGGAAAATATGTCGAGAGCCGCAAGAAGCTTAAGGCACCATATCTTCTGAATATCAAGTACGGTGAGGATGACGTGGTAGTGACTGCAGATCCTTATTGCTTTGCACCACAGCTTTCCAGCCTGGATCTTTATTTGTTTGCAGAGGGCAAGCACTACCAGATCTTTGATAAGCTGGGTGCTCACCCGATGGAGATCAATGGTGTTAAGGGTACATATTTTGCAGTCTGGGCGCCTCATGCGAGAGCCGTCAGTGTGGTCGGTAACTTTAATATGTGGGATGGCAGACTGCATCCGATGCGTACGTTGGAGGTATCCGGTGTTTATGAGCTGTTTATCCCGGGGGTGGAGCCATGGGCGGTATACAAATATCAGATCCTTACCCGGAATGATGAGATCCTTATGAAGGCGGATCCGTATGCAAACTGTGCAGAGATGCGTCCGGATAATGCATCTGTTGTTGCGGATCTGCGGGGCTTCCGCTGGACAGACCGCAAGTGGATGACCAGCCGCCGCAAGGAGACGAGAGACAGCCGCCGTAAGGAGCCGATCGCGATCTACGAGGTGCATCCGGGTTCCTGGCGTAAGAAAGACGATGGTACCGAGGACGGATTTTATAATTACAGAGAGCTTGCAGTAGAGCTTGCTGCTTATGTGAAGGAGATGGGATATACCCACGTTGAGCTGATGGGGATTGCGGAGCATCCGTTTGACGGCTCCTGGGGCTATCAGGTGACCGGATATTATGCACCGACGCGCCGTTATGGTTCGCCGGAGGATTTCATGTATTTTGTTGATTATATGCACAGTCAGGGCATCAGTGTTATCCTTGACTGGGTGCCGGCACATTTTCCGAAAGATGCACACGGTCTGGCACAGTTTGACGGTCAGGCACTTTATGAGCATCCGGATAAGCGTCGTGGTGAGCATCCTCACTGGGGCACACTGATCTTTAACTACAAGAAGAAGGAAGTAGAGAACTTCCTGCTTGCCAATGGACTATTCTGGCTGAAGAAGTTTCATGTGGACGGACTTCGTGTGGATGCGGTGGCGTCCATGCTGTATCTGGATTATGGCAAGAATGACGGCGAGTGGCTGCCAAATGAGAAGGGCGGCAATGAGAACTTTGATGCGATCCATTTGCTGCAGCATATGAATCAGGTTGTTGAGAAGGAAGAACCAGGTACGATGATCATTGCAGAGGAGTCTACCGCATGGGCGGGAGTAACCTCTCCGGCACAGATGGGTGGTCTTGGCTTCCTGTTTAAGTGGAACATGGGCTGGATGAATGATTTCCTTGAGTATATGCATATGGATCCGCTGTTCCGTGGACCAAACCACGGCAGACTGACCTTCAGCCTGCAGTACGCATACAGTGAGAATTTCATTCAGGTGCTTTCGCATGATGAGGTTGTGCATGGCAAGGGATCGATGATCAATAAGATGCCGGGAGAGCTGGATGCAAAGTTTGCCAATCTGCGTACGGCATACGGTTTTATGTATGGTCATCCTGGCAAGAAGCTTTTGTTCATGGGACAGGAGTTTGCGCAGTTCCGTGAGTGGAGTGAGGCGAGAAGTCTTGACTGGAATCTGCTGGATGAGGAACGTAATCACCAGATGCAGGACTATGTGAAGGCGTTGAATAAGCTGTATCAGGAGTACGATGCACTTTATGCGAACGACTTTGATCCGATCGGCTTCGAGTGGATGAGCTGCGAGAATGCAGACATGAGCGTGGTTACATTTGTGCGTCGTGGATCCACTGCTAAGAAGCAGCTTTTGTTCCTGTGTAACTTCACGCCGGTGACAAGAGAGGATATGCTGTTCGGCGTTCCGTGTCCGGGAACCTACAAGGAGATCTTATCTTCCGATGAGGAGAGATTCGGCGGAACCGGTATTGTCAATCCGAAGGTGCTTACAGCGAAGGAGGAGCCGTGTGATGGCAGGAATTATTCGATCCGGATGACGCTGCCGCCGCTTTCCGTGACGATCTATGAGTACGATTACAGAGAGAATAAATAATCCGTAGCATGATGTCATAAAAAGGGAAGAACCGGCGTTTTGTCCTCCAGGAATTGCTTCGCACTTCTCGTTGACTTAACACTACATTATGAGCATTTTCATATACCATAAATAAAACAGACAAGCTTTTCCTCTCAGAGAAGCTTGTCTGTTTTTGAATGGAAGTTTTATTTGCGAATATAATTACCGGAAACATATCCGGTTGTCACCGTGTTTTTCCTGATGGAGAAGCATATCTTATACCAGGTTGTTCCCTTGACCTTTTTCGTGCCAAGCAATGGTACAAACGTGTTCTTCGGAATGCTGGTGATCAGTTTGCCGGTTGTGCCGGCTGTCTTGCGCAGATTGAGTTTTGCTGTGGTACAGCCCTGCGTGTAATAGGTCAGACCGGACTTTGCCTTTGCATAGCCGTTATACACTTTTGTCGATGTGTGATAACGGAAATGATGGAACTTGCTGCCATCACTGCGGTAGGTTACGCCGACATATTCGACAGGCATTCCTTTTTTAAGTGTCATCAGCTTTGCAGCGGTTTTGACCGGTTTTTTGTATAGGATAAAGCTTTTCTTTACAATGCCGGACTGGCTGGAAGACTTCGTGGCAGCCGTCAGTGTCGTATAACCGGAGTAGACCGTGCCGTCCGAGTTCTTATGAAATGCCCGGATCTTATAATAATATTCGTGATTTTTGGAAAGACCGCTGTTAGTCCAGGTCGTTACGTCGGGGTCATTGATCTGCTTTACCTTTTTGAAGGAGCCGTTGTAGGTGTCCTTGCGATAAATTTGATATCCATCGGCGTCCTCTACGTCATTCCAGCTGAGAGAAAGCTTCTTGGCAGCAGATTTTGCGGAAAAGCTTGTGACTTTGTCGAGGCTGTCCACATCATCCACAGTCGGAGCCGGTGTGGCTGTGGCAATCGCTCCCGGTGTTGCACCATGGGAAAAGACCGGTGAGGAAGGGCTTCCGGTCGTATACCAGAAATTCATATCGACATTGCCGGAGATTCCGTCCACGGAACCGGAGCTGGCGTATTGCCACATACTGTAATTGCCGTAGAACTGAGCGGTGGCATTGTTGACGATATTGTTATAGCGGGCAACCCAGATCTCGTATTTCTGTCCCAGTGCCTCGCCGTCCAGATTGTTATTCAGGTCGCTGACATTAGCGTAGATCATCGGCGTGTAGCCGCTCTGCTTGACATAATCGCAGAAAGCGGAACAGATTGCGGTATTGGTAGCTTTCGGAAGACCGCCGTGGCGGCTGTTGTTGTTTAACTCCCAGTCGATCACGACAGGCATGGTGATCGATGACTTGTAAGGAGCGAGTGTCGATACGACATACTGTGCCTCGGCGACTGCCTCATCGACATTGATCGCCTCGGTCCAGAAATATACGCCGAGAGGAATGCCTGCTGCGGCTGCATCCTTAATATATGTAGTAAATTTGGAATCGGTGACGAGAGAGCCGTTGGAGTAACCGCGGTAGCCCAGACGCAGAATTGCGAAATCAATGCCGGCGGCTTTCACCATGCTCCAGTTGATCGTGCCCTGATGATAGGAAACATCGATACCGTTGTAGATACTCATGCCGTCAAAATTGGATGCGTGTGTATAGGTCTTGCCGGTGTATGCGCTTACGGAAGAACTGTAGCCCTTCAGACCGGAGGTGGCGGGATTCACGGAAAGAAATCCGCCGGAGCCCCGTGCATCCGATGAGAACGTGGAAACAGCAGAGCCGGCGCCGGAAATATTCTCCTCGGCGGCAGGTTCATACTGACCGGTAAGACGCTCGTAGCCGGGATCGTTCTGATCGGCAGGAAGCGCCTGAGGTGCCGCTGTCTTCTTTCCGGAAATGGATGCGGCAGCAATTCCCCCCGGTGTCTGCTCTGCAGCCAAAGCCGTGCGTCCGGATATGCAGGATAGTGACGAAAGGATCATGGATACACTTAACAATGTACTGATCACAAAATGTTTTCTCATAAATACCTCCTATATTAAATGCCCTGTGCCAATATGGTTAGTGTAATGGGATTGTTTGTCAAAAATGTGATTGTTTGCATAATATGATACAATCCGTGATATGATATTCAGTCATAAAATTAAGTAGAAAAAAAGCCCCAACCCGATAGACTTCTATCAAATTAGGACCTTCAATGCGCGATCAGGGGTTCGAACCCTGGACACCCTGATTAAGAGTCAGGTGCTCTGCCAGCTGAGCTAATCGCGCTCATCATCTTTGCGACAACGAACTCATTATATACAACCCGCCGACAAAATGCAACCCTTTTTTACAAAAAAATTGAAAAAAATATGAAATTTTCTTGAAGAAATTCGGAGGATACTTTGCAACACCATGAAATCGTGGTATACTGGGACAAATTGAAAAGCCGTTACAGAAGTAAGGTTTTATGACGATTGATGCCTGCGGTTTAAAGCCTGCGGGAGGAGAAAGGGATGGAATATTTTCATGAATAAAATAACATTAAAAAGGAGATTCTGTGGTGTACTGGCGATATTGTGCTGTGTCAGTATGCTGCAGTGGCAGTCGGTTCAGAGGACACACGCACTGGGACGTGCCGGTGTATCGGTAAGCAGGCGCACCGGGACCACGGCGGAGCTTACCATGAAGAAGATGTCCGGAGTGACCGGTTATCAGGTGTTTCTTTCCACTAAGAAGAAAGGAAAGTATTCCCAGATCGGTGCAACACGCACAACCTCATTTAAAATGAGCAAATTAAAGAAAAATAAAGTATATTATGTAAAGGTTCGTGCCTATAAGACCTCCGGTTCCCGGATCGTTACCGGAAAGTATTCCTCCGTGGTAAAGATTGGCAAGTATGTTGCCGTGACAACGGCAGACAAGTATGCGGCACAGGTATTGAAGCTTGTGAATGAAGAACGCGCCAGGGAGGAACTGGCACCACTTAAGGCGAGCACAGCACTCGACAAGGCTGCCTGTATTCGTGCGAAGGAGCTTGTGACACAGAATTCTCCGAACCGTCCGGATGGAAGAAACGGCTGCAGCGTTCTGACTGATGAGAAGATCGTATACGAATCTGCAGGAGAGAATATTGCCTCCGGCTGCAAGACGCCGAAGGATGTTGTGGAGAAGTGGATGGCAGATGCCGGACACCGTGCACAGATCATGTCGACCGATTATGCCTATATGGGGCTTGGATATTACAGCACCACAAAGGGGGACAAATACTACTGGTCACAGATTTTTACCAACTGATTTTTGAAAAAATAAAAAAATTTCAAAAAAGGGGTTGCATTTTATAAAATAATCTGTTATTATAGCAAAGTCGCTTGCGAGAGCACAGCGACATGAGCGCGATTAGCTCAGCTGGCAGAGCACCTGACTCTTAATCAGGGTGTCCAGGGTTCGAACCCCTGATCGCGCACTACTTTGAAGCATCTGATAATTATCAGGTGCTTTTTTTGTATATTCGTATATTCCTCCACTTACAAAACATTTTGCATATAAGAAGAGTGAGTGCTATACTTAATGGAGTAAATTGAACATAACCGGAGAGCAGCAGGGATACTCCGGATATTTACAGTATGGTATTGCATAATACGAAATGGAGGGTCTGGCATGATCGCACAGAAAATGATCAAGTATGTGGAAGGAAGCTCGGTTACAAGAGCGATGTTTGAGGAAGGAAAGAAGATGGCTGCCCAATACGGCGCAGAGAACGTATACGATTTCAGCCTGGGAAATCCGAGTGTGGAACCGCCGGCTGCGGTCAAGAATGCAATCTGTGAGATTCTGGAGCAGGAATCTCCATGTTATGTGCATGGATATATGAACAATTCCGGTTACGAGACAGTGCGCGAAGCCATTGCGTCCTCACTGAATAAACGCTTCGGGACATCCTTTGGAGAGAAGAACATTCTTATGACTGTTGGTGCAGCCGGAGGACTGAACGTTGTCCTCAAAACACTCCTTGACCCGGAGGATGAGGTCATCGCATTCGCACCGTATTTCGGAGAATACAACAATTACGTTGCCAACTTTGACGGCAAAATGGTTGTAGTTGCTCCGAATCCACCGGAGTTTCAGCCGAATGTTGCGGAGTTTGAGACAAAGATCACACCGAAGACAAAGGCGGTTATCATCAACAATCCGAACAACCCGACCGGTGTTGTCTACAGCGAGGAGACGATCCGTGCGCTGGCAGCCGTTATGGAGAAGAAGCAGAAAGAATACGGCACAGCCATTTATCTGATCGCAGATGAGCCGTATCGTGAGCTTGCGTACGATGGTGTGGAGGTGCCATATCTGACGAAATATTATGATAATACGATCGTCGGCTATTCCTACAGCAAATCCTTATCCCTGCCGGGTGAGCGTATCGGTTATCTGGTGATCCCGGATGAAGTCGATGATTTTGAAAATGTGATCTGCGCCGCCAATGTAGCAAACCGTATTCTGGGCTTTGTCAATGCGCCGTCTCTGATGCAGCTTGCTGTTGCAAAATGCCTGGACGAGCAGACCGATGTGGCTGCGTATGACAGAAACCGTAAAATGCTGCTTAATGCACTGACGCAGTACGGCTATGAGGTTGTAAAGCCGGAGGGTGCTTTTTATCTGTGGGTGAAGACACTCGAGGAGGATGACAGTGCATTTGTGGCAAGAGCAAAGGAATACAATCTGCTGGTTGTGCCGGGCAGCTCCTTTATGTGTCCGGGCTATATCCGTATCGCTTACTGTGTGGATCCGGAGATGATCAAGCGGTCACTGCCTGCCTTCGAGAAGCTTGCAAAGAGCTATGAGAACGAATAAAGCCGGCAACAGTGCACAGATAATTACGAACAAAAGAAAAAATTACAAAACAGTGCACAAAGAATAATTATAAAGTGGTGCATAGGAATTACAAATAACAACGATATCAGACAGAAATGAGGACGACCAATGAGTACATGGAGAGATAATTTAAGGACAATTGAACCGTATGTGCCGGGAGAGCAGCCGAACCTGCCGGACATGATCAAGTTAAATACCAATGAGAATCCGTACCCGCCATCACCAAAGGTGGTTGGGGTACTCAAAAGCTTTGACTGTGACAGTCTGCGTCTCTATCCGGATCCGAATTCACAGCTTCTGGCAGACGCCCTTGCGAAAAGATATGGCCTTGCAAGTGATCAGGTCTTTTTGGGAGTCGGTTCCGATGATGTGCTTGCAATCGCATTTATGACATTTTTCAATTCAAAGAAGCCGGTTCTTTTCCCGGACATTACTTATTCATTCTACGATGTGTGGGCAGAGCTGTTTCAGATTCCGTATGAGAGACCGGCGCTGGATGAGCATTTTGATCTGATCCGGGAGGATTATTATAAAGAAAACGGTGGTGTTGTCATTGCCAATCCGAATGCACCGACCGGTGTGCTGCAGAATATGGATTTTCTGCGTGATGTCATCGAGCATAACCGTGATGTGGTGGTCATCATTGATGAGGCATATGCGGACTTTAGCGAAAGCTCTGCGCTGGAGCTGACGAAGGAATACGACAATGTACTGATCGTGCAGACCTACTCCAAGTCGCGTGCGCTTGCCGGCATGCGTATCGGATATGCGATGGGTAATCCGGAGCTGATCAAAGCAATGAATGATGTCCGCTATTCCTACAACAGCTATCCGATGACGAGACTTTCCGTGGCACTCGGTGTGGCAGCGCTCGAGGATGAGACCTATTTTCAGGACACTGTTGCAAAGGTGATCGAGACGAGAGAGTGGACGAAGGAGCAGTTGAAACGTCTTGGATTTTCGTTCCGGGATTCCCAGACGAACTTTATCTTTGCCGCTCATGAGAGCGTACCGGCTGTTCAAATCTTTGATGCGCTCAGAGAAAAACATATCTTCGTGCGTCATTTCAGCCAGAAACGGATCGACAATTATCTCCGGATCTCCATCGGTACGAGAGAAGAGATGGAGCGTTTTATTGAGGAGACAGAGAAGATCGTAGCAAATGCCGGCAAGTAAAAGAGGCTGTTTAAAGCGATACGAGGAACGTAAAAATGTCTTACCGTAACGGCGGTTAATCCGGATCAATGGCGATCACGGCAGAGGAGTGAAAGCAGTCCGTATCATGCGAAAAGCTGCAGTTTCCACCGTGTGTATCGCAGATATGACGAATACTGCGGAGACCATAACCTGTATGAGACACTTTTGTCGACAGGTAATGGTCTCTTTTTTTGTTGACATTTCCGTCAAAGCCGTTGTCGATCGTGATGACAAGCATGTTGCCGTGAACAGCAAGGCGGACCGTAATGCTTCGGTTGCCGGGCAGGGCGTGGTCTGCTGCGGTATAGGCATTTTCCAGAAGATTGCCGAGCAGCGTGGCAAGCTCCGAATCGGAGAGACCGGTGGATGGAATCGGTGTGGCGGAAATGTCCATCCGGATCTCATTTTCCTGACAAAGCCGGCGGTAATGATGCAGGAGCATGTTCACGACCGGAAGATTGGAATACGACGGAGTGGCAAGATGGTCGATCTGACGGATGTGGTCGGACAGATATTCGACGAGTCCCTGTGTGTTTCCGGCCATTGCATAGCCCTGCAGAACGATGAGGTGCTGGCGGAAATCGTGCCGCATCCGTCTTGTTTCTTCGGTATTTTTGATCATATTCTGATAATACGTCTGCTGCAGCTCGAGCTGGCGGGTTGTCTCCTCCAGCTGCTTCTGCGCTTCAAACCGCTTCTTCTCTCTGGCGAAAATCTGAAAGAATATAAAATAGATCATAAACGTACACAGGATCAAAGCGATGTAAAGATACAGGATGGTCCGGTTGTAAATTCTTCCGTCAGACATCGGGAAAAATTCAAATATCAGTATCAGAAAGAGAACAAGTGCGAGCTGACAGAGCTGGCGGTATTCTTTTGGATCCAGAAAATCGCAAAGCGGAATAAATTTGTGGTGCAGGAGAAATAACAGCGGCGGGATAAACAACAGCGTACACAAAAGGATCATCGGGATTGAGACATTGTCGTAAGGCAGCCCGTCCGCCGTCATGTGTCTGGAAAGATGGGAGCAGATGATGTTGTTAAATGAATTTATAACAAATGCTGCGGTCAGCGCAAACAGAAAAACAAACAGCTTCTTGGAGAAGATACCGCGAGTCAGATAAATATACATCAAAAGACAGGGGATCATTGTTGCCATAAAAAGCAGATTGGCAGCGAAAAAGAGATCCTTCTGTGGAATGATCGAATATTTGTACAGGAGTATGCATAGAGTAGAAAAGATTGTGCTAAGCAGCAGGGTTCCGCCACTCAGAATCAGATAGGTCTGTCTGCTGCGAAAACGGTAATGATCCCGGAAGGCGTAGATGCAGAGCAGTCCGAAGGGGAAGCTCTGGAGAAAGTATCCCACCAGAAGACGTATCAATAAAAGCATAACTACCTCCCTTCTGCAGCACTTGCAGTCTGTAAAATCAGAAAAAGCATTCCGGCCTGCAGCCTTTTTGAGCTTACCTTTCTGTCAGCGCAGTCATCCGCGTTCCCGCGTGATCCGGCAAAGATAGTCCTGATACTGCTTCTTTAGTTCGTTGCGCTTCTTGCGGGACAGCATGATCTCCAGATCATTATCGAGGATCAGATGATCATAATAAAACGCACGGATATGCGGCATGGACACGATAAAGCTGCGGTGTGGCTGCAGAAAACGGTCGTCCAGCTTTTCGTTTAGTGACTGCAGCGGATCGTAGGTGGAGATCGTCTCACGCTCCGTGTGGATCAGCGTGCGTTTATGAAAAGACTCCAGATAAATGATCGATGCCATCGGGATGGAGATCAGACCGGAAGCCGCATGGAGCTGAAGCTGCGGGGAGAGCCTTTGATGTTCCATACAGCGATCCAGCGCCTCGAACACATCCTTACGGTCAAGGGGCTTGATCAGATAATGTGTCGCCTTGAGCCGAAAGGCGTCAATGGCAAACTCGCGGCTGGTGCTGATCACGATCACATAGCGGGGACGGAAGCGCGGCGGAATGCTTTGGAGCATATCGATGCCGGACAGATCTTCCATATAAATATCCGTAAACAGAATATCGGCGTGGGGATTTTTCAGAAAATCCCCGCCCCGCGGAAAACAGAGGATCTTCATATCCGGTCCGATACCGTGAAGCGCATCGTATTCCCGGATGCAGCCGGTCAGATAGTCACAGACCGCCGGATCATCATCGCAGATTGCAATGGTCATAGCAAACCCTCCCCTCGTTCGATGAATATGAACAAATTGTAACACATTTCGTCACAAAAATACAGCAAAAAATGCATAAACGCATACGTTTTTTGACCAAATGTATGAATTTTTGGACGAAATGCAGGTATTCTTTCGGTAACAGCGATGTTATTATGAATAAAATGAAAACAATGAAGGTAATGCAGGAAAGGAGGAGCTTATGGAAAACAAGAAGCTCAATCAGGAGGACAAGAAGGCAGCACAGGAGGTGACAGAAATCAGTCTGGAGGACCTCGAGCAGGTGGCAGGCGGCTACAGCCTGCGTGAGAAAAAGAAGGTTGAGACAACTGCGATCAGTGATGACACGATCAGCAGGATTTAAGTCACAGTAAAATCCGCAAAACGAAATGAGGGATTGTATGAAAAAATGGAAAAGTTATTACCGAAGAGGAATATCGCTGCTCTTAGTGGCGGCGATGCTCGCAACGGGAAATGTTTCGGAGGTCTCGGTCGCGGCAGCATCCTATCAGCAGAAGGCAAAGGCGCAGGAAGCCGGCTTAAGGGAAGCGATCCGGGACGGAAAGCAGATGGTACAGGAATATCCGAACGGACTGTTTAACTTTCTGGGAACCCAGATGGAGGTGAAGGAGAGTGACAAGGCGCTTGAGATTGCCGTGATCCGTCAGGGTGGAACCGAGGGGAGTGCACAGGTAAAGTTTAAAGCGATTGATATCACAAGCTCTTATGGTGAGGACTATAAGATCTATGTGGGAAAGAATCGTTTCCGTGCCATGAAGAAGGGGAAGGATGCATTTCCGCTGATTCAGACGGCAATGGAAAAGAAGGTGGATCTGAGCAAAGACGATACCGCAGAAAGCACCGAGGCGCCGGACGGCAGCAGTGTGGTGGAGGCTGCGGCAGCAGATTATGCCGGCGGTCAGGAGAAGAAGGTTGTTGCAACCGGGAATCCACTGGATCAGTATCCGGACGTGACGGTGACGCCGTATGCCGCAAAGGCAGATAGCAAACCACAGACAGCGAAAACATCCTTAAAGGCAAGCCGCGACGCGCAGACCGGACAGAAATCGGATCGTCCAAACTGGAAGATTGCCGATAACTCCGAGAAGGCAGACGAGGTAAGAGACAATTTTGAAGTCTTTATGGACAATGTTTCCGGAAGTGAGCAGGTGTTAAACTTCAAGGACGGAGAGTATGTCAAATACCTCTATCTGGTGCCGAAGGATGACAAGATTTCCGAGGCAGAGGAGCAGCTTGTCTGTGCACTTCTTCCGGTCGAGGGCAGTGCACCGGTCGGCGAATCCTACAATGCCTATGTCAATATCAAGGATAACGATGGCAGTGAGACGTCTAAGTATACCTTTGCAAAGGATAAGGTGAATGCCTCCGCGGACAAAGCAGTTGTCACGGTTCGCAGAACGGCAGGAATTAATTTCTTTGATTCCGTTTATATCGGAACCGGCGAGGGAAGTGCCAATCAGGGGGCTGACTATAAAGCCGGTCTGAAAAAGGTCGATTTCTATGCCGGTGAGACGGAGAAGAAGGTATCCATTGATGTATTATCAAATGAGTACCGCAAGGCAAGCCGCGACTTTTATGTTCTGTTAAGCCGTGACGGAAGCAGCTATATGAAGGATGCCTGCCAGGTTGTGATCCCGGCAGCCACATCGAAGAAAAAGGCAGCACTGAAAACAGCGACGGCAGCGCAGACCGGTCCGGAGAAGATCAGTCCGAACGGCTGGAAGCCGGCAAATGGTCAGTGGGCTGTTCCGGCGCAGGATATGGACTACAGCGGTGGCAATATCTGGCGTGAGAATAATGAGACACGGTTCCAATATTGGGGCGGTGACCGATGGATCACCACAAAGGACAGTGTGAAGTTGTACGGTGCTTCGGCAGCGGAGTTTGGCTACTACAATTCCGGTAACGGCAGACAGTGGACCACGACCTCAGGCTGGTGGATCTTTAAGAAGACGCATCATCATTCAGAAAAAGAATACGGCGTCAATATGTATTTTGGAAATGATCAGAAGTGGAGCTATAAAGCAGACACAAACTGGGCAGTCTGTAAGAAGTCCTTTGACAACAATAACCAGTGGAAAAATAAGGTGAAGGTTCAGAGCTGGGCAAAGGAAGGCAATCATACCAATGGTTATGTAGGCTGGATGCGTTTATATCTGAAAAAATACACGGCCTCCTGTCAGGCATCCCGTGATAAATTTTATACGCAGCAATATCAGGTCGGGTATGACAGAAATGGAAAGGGAGAACTGGCCTTAAAAAAGAAAACGGATATTACTCCTACTTTAAAGATCGATTCTGTTTCCTCGAATGTACAGAACAGTAAAAACGGGATCAATCAAACGAGCTATGGCAGCGTTTACCGCTCCGATGTGATCCGTTTTAAGCTCGAGAAATTCAACGAGCAGGTACTGGAGCTGAAGGGAATTGAGGCATCAACAGACAACAGGGAATGGCAGAGGATCACAGACGGAAGCAATTTAAATGTTGTATTAAATGCCGATTTCTTTAGTAAATTTGACCTTTATAAGGCAGATACGATCTATTTCAGACCGGTATTGTCCCAGAAGACAGCGAAATTAAAGCTGGAGAATGCCAATGTCAACAGAGGAATGCTCAAGGGCTTTGATGCGAAGGGGAAAGAGTTTACGCTCAAGGTGGGTGATACGGTGAAGGGGCTGACCGGCTCCGGAAATGTTGCCGCGTACAACCCGGCGTTCTCTGTTTATACCACAAGAAATGAGAATGACTACAGGTGGGGCAGGAAGTCCTTTGCGGCAGCAGCGGCAGGCACCTGTCTGACGCTTGATAACAGCAATTCGGCGGGAAATGTTGCCAATATCTCGCTGCAGATGCCATACAATATCGTCAAGCTTGACTACAGCGATACGAAGCTGCAGGTGGAGGCGGATCCGAACACGTACCGCAATACCTACACAAATCTGAAATATGTGATCGCCGGAAAGACGTATAACTGTTCAAAGGCTTCTGATGTGGAAGCAATGCAGACGGCGATGGAGAAGCTGTATCAGAGTGGTACGGATGCACAGGTATCCATTTCCTTTGAATATCTTGCTAATCCAAAATACAAAAACGGCAAGGGCGATCAGGCGCAGATGTTCGGCAAACCGGTCAGCGCAAGTCTGTGTGTGTATGATGACAGCGGTGCGTTGGTTACGGGCGCACCGTATAAACTGACACCGACGGTTGTAAACGGAAAATACCGTTTCTCCATGAGCGGAACATGGAAGAAGCTTGGCTGGGTGGACGGAACCGGGGCAACCATTACAATCAGCGGAAGCCGCAAGGTGAATGGATTAAGTCTGACCTCGCAGGAAACAGAGATTGATTTCCTCGGAAACTCCGGCGGCTATGTGTCCGTGTCTGACGACAAGGGCATGATGAAGGACAGCAGCGGCAACACCTTTGGCAATTTAAACACCGGACTGACCTTCAAAAATGCAAATCCATTTACGGATTACACCATGAATGCCATGATTTCTCCGCTGTTTATCGGCAGATGGGGAGATTATTCCGCAGATACCGACAACGATGGAAATCTTTCCGATGAAAATGTGAAAAGTGCGAAGAAACGTCTCGAAGAGCTTGGATTTTCCGGGGATCTTGCGGGAAGCGTCAGCATTTTCTATGGAAATGTATTCAAATACAGCCCGAGCATTTATGCAAACAGCAAGGTTTATTATGATTTTGTGCGACGCGACACATCGACCGGCAATGAAAATACCGTGCTGATGAAGCTGACGCAGAAATCATCCACGGTGCTGGATCCGGATGTTTCGATCGAGAAACCGCTGACTGATGCAACCGTGACCTTTGCCGGTCAGGATGCTGTGACCGGAGACAGCGAAGGCTACTATATCGCAGAAGGCAACTATGAAAAGGGTAAAACCTATATGGCGGACGTCCGCATGGGTGCGATCAGCTTTGTCGGTGCCGTACAGGGAACCGGCTATAAAGAGGAGACGATCGATGTTTCCAGGTATATGTTCCCGACCAATTTCTCAGTGAAAATCGGCGGAACAGACACAGGGATCCGTTCTAACGGAAGCGACAGCATCTTAGATGTTGTCAACGATGACACGACATTTACCTTTGGCTTTAGCTCCAGCGTTGGTGTTAAGGCAAATAAGGCTGTGGTGAAGATTCTTCGCGACGACCGTGAGATTTATTCGAAGACCTTAACGCGTCAATCGGCAGATCAGCCGTTTGAGTTGACCTTAAATACCTTAAAGGCAGGCGTCAAGGGCGGCGATCAGATGACCATTCAGGGAATCTTTACGGATAAGAAGGATGGCAAGGAGATTGACCATGTATATCCTGCAGTGGATGTAGGTATGACCTTCCAGAATAAACTGACGGCGATCGGCATTGCAGCAAGCTTTAAAACACCGTTTACCAAGGTGCTCAAGCTGATCGGAAGTGTCAGCACAAAGTTTGATCTTCCTCTTGATTATGATGTCGAATCTATGGGCAACAAGACGCATTACAATGATAAGAAAACAAATGCGCAGATCAACACGATCCAGGTTGCCTTTGGCTATAACAGCAAGGTCATGGAGGAACTTAAGAAACAGCAGTTGGAATATCGTGCGGAGAATAAGGGGGAGGCATTGTCCGGAAGAGACAATATCAAGCAGTATATGGAGAGTCTGATGGGCAGTGATGACAGCGAGGATGACGACGGTGACGATGAGAAGGCAACAAGCACACCGGCACCGAAGAAGGATCTGAATGAGAGCAAGAAGGCGGCGGAGAAGGCGCAGGAAAGTGCTGCTCCGGCAAGCAGTACAATGGGAAGCAGCTCCTTCCATTACAATTTCAGCGTTGCGGTGATCCTGACGGTGGAAAGTGGAATTACCGGTCAGGGCAAGCCGGATGGTCAGTATTATTTTAATTCGCTGGCACTGATCGCCGCGGCAGATGCAGATTTCCAGTATACGGTCAGCTACATGACGCCGATCGGAGTGGAGATCCTTGCAGAGCTTGAGGTAGGAGGAAAGGCGGTGGCAGCATTTGCCGCAGAATCCTCAAACGGCAGAATGTACGATGATGTATTCAATGTGACAAAGGCCGGCAACGAGAAGGGAGCATTAAGCCTGAATAAGGATAACTTCTCGCTGTACACCAAATTCATGCTGGCACCGACCATTACCGTGGGCGCGGGTGTTGGTCTTGGCAAGGTGGCAAGTGTTGTCGTATCCGGAACAGCCGATTTTAACTTCGGATTCACTGTACCAATTATGGGACAGAACGAATCCTCCTCCGGATATGGAAATGTTACACTGAGTGCGGCACTGAAGCTGAAAATTTTATTTATCAAAAAGAAATGGACGCTTTACAAGGGTGAGCAGATGAATCTGTTCCAGTATGGTGCAGTCAGCGTGGCAAAGATGTTAAATGACTTCGAGGAGAATTATCTCTATGAGGATATTGACGATGTCTCCAATTCGGAAGAATTTGCGAGAGATTATCTGAATAACCGAAGCAAGTGGCAGCCGGTGAAGCTAAAGAAGCGGTCAGTGGATGCCGGCAAAGAGGTTCTGCTGATGGAGGGAGCTTATCCGGATCAGCAGACAAAGATGTTAGATCTTGGAAACGGAAAGCAGCTCACGGTATTTATCAGCGACAGCGGAGAGCGTGACATGATCAACCGTGCCGAGCTGTTCTACACGATCACGAAAGATGGTGGCACAACATGGTCCAGACCGGTCAGCGTAAGCGATGACGGAACCTGGGATGAGGCACCGGCTCTTTATCGTCTGACAGATGACAAGGCGCTGATCACATGGTCCGATGCCGCAAGGGAATTTACCGATCAGGACGGCACAAAGGATGTTCTGTCGCAGCTTGATATCAGTGGTGTATTGTTTGATGTTAATGATAATACGATGACGGACGAATTTGCGGTCACGAAGACAACACAGGATGAAGTGATGGCAGATATGGATCCGATGATCGCCTTTGATGAAGAATCACAGAGGCTGGTTGTTTACTATACGAAGATTGATTACGATGAGCAAAGCTACGAGCATGGCAACAATGGCGATGTGATCGTGGATGAGGATGCCGACAGTGATTCCGAGGTGACAACCTACGGTGATATCATCAATGGCTACAATGCGATCGCATGTCGTATGGCAACATTGAAAAACGGAGCACTGGAATGGGATTCTGCAGATCCGGAGGATCCTGAGTTATATGGTCAGAGACTGTTAGATCTCGGTGTACCGGCAAGGATCGAGGAAACGGAGACTGAGGTACCGGGTGAAACCGTCGAGATCGAGGATGAAAACGGAGAAACGGTTACGCGTACGATCACAGAGACAAAGAAGACCTCAGACGTGATCGTAGATGAGATGATAGATCCGCGTGTCGTAGATTCCGACAGCATTTCCTACAATGGCCTGTCTCTTTATGCGTACACGACCGATGCGGATGCCAATCTGGAGACGAGTGACGATCAGAGACTGTACCTGCAGATCTACAACTTCCGGCAGGATGAGTTCCATCATCCGATCCAGATCACGGGCGATTCTGTCGGAGATTCCAGACCGAAGTTTGTGCGCTGCAAGGGCATGACCTATCTGTACTGGCTGCATGACGGAGATATTCAGTATCTGAATGTCAGCGATATTGTATCGTCCTTAAACAGCGACAGCAGTTATCTGAAGGAAACACAGGTCTCCATGCCGGATGGCAGTACAAGACCGATGTATATCATCAACAAATACGAAAATGATCCGGTTGTCACAGCAATCCGTCATCAGCAGGAGGTCAGCGAGGATGGCAGTGTTGCGGAGAACAAGATCAGTGAATACGATGTGCAGGCAAACGACAATAGCATGTATGTGATCTGGAGTGCACTCGGAACGAGCCAGAAGGATGAAGATAAGTCGGGAGCCGAAAATGTTGTGCGCGAGACACAGCTTTACGGAGCATATTGTGAACCGGAGCTGGAATCTGTTTCTACCGCATACACATTTGAGGACGATGATACGAAAACGTACCAGTTTGCGGCAGGTAAGGATAAAACAACGTATCCGGTAAGCTTCACGGCATTGAAGGACACAACACTGGAGGACGGTTCGACCCTTTCTGCGGGCGATGTGTTCACGTTCGACTACAAAAAGCAGGAGGATCTGAACGGTCAGACCGGTGTCGTTTCGGCAGGAGATCCGGCAAAGATTAAAACGATCCGTGCCTGTGACGGCTATGGATGGTCAGAACCGGTTCAGCTTACCGATGGACAGGGAGACAACTACGAGGATCTTTCCTTCCGGGTGGATGAGGACGGAAAGATTCGTGCCTTCTTTATCAAAGGAAAACAGAAACTCGATGACAACAATGTCTTCGAAATGGATGAAAGCAATATGCAGATGTATGCGCAGACTTTTGTGATCGGAAGTGAATTACAGAATGATGGCATTCAGACGGAGAAGGAGCTTTATGCGCCGGGAGAGGACATTTCCTTCCGGATGAATGTCACCAACGATGGCTTAAAGCCGATCGAAAATGCGGAGTATCGGATGTATATTCAGGAGGACAATGAAGTCGTGACCGACGAGGTGGAATGGACGTCTCTTGGAACCGTCACAGAGGATGGCGGAAAGGGAGTGCTTCTCGGAGGAAATACGGTAACACTGCAGTATGATGGTGTCCTGAATATGGGACAGATAGAAGGAACAAAGCTTGTGGCCGAGTTGAAGCAGGGTGATGAGATCACTACCGTGGAGAAGGTGCTTCATGAACAGCCGGAGCTGAGTATTTCCGTGGTCAGTGCAGAGCTTGTTGATGCAAAAACAGCATCGGTGAAGCTGCATGTTGTCAATACGGGAAATCAGGATTTTGAAGGAATGGTAAAGGTGAAGGATAAGGAAGAAGTTTTGGCACAGGAAAAGATGGTTAAGGCAGCATATGGAGAGAGCTGCGATCTGACCATGACGGTTGATATCAGCAATTCGAAGTTCGGCGAAGTTACAACCGCAGAGGACGGAAGCAAGTCCGATGCACTGACGCTGACGGCGGAATATGGCGATATCTCACAGCCGTTTAATGTGACAAGAGAAGTGTCCGCATGGGAAGGAAAGGCAGTGGATGCGTTGAGCGGTATCCGGATCGGACAGTGTGAGCTTAGCAATGAAGCAGCTCAGGATCAGGGTATTCCGGATATCATGGATGCGGCACAGACGCTGCAGCCGGTAAAGGATACGCTGAAGGTTTCCGAGGATCAGGTGCTTAAGCTTGAGCCGGTCTTTGACTGGAAGGATGATAGCAGTGAGGCAGCCGAGCTTCAGAAACAGGGGCTTGATCCAAAGGCGATCCTGAATACAAAATGGACCTCTTCGGATGAAAGTGTGGCTTATGTCAATGACAACGGTGTGCTGATCCCGCTCAGGGAGGGCGAGACGGAAATTACCGCAGTCACTTATCCGGGCGGCGAGCTGCAGCAGGCAGATCCATTTGCCGCAAACGGAAATATTGAGGAGGAATACGATGGCAGCTTTGGCTCGTTAAGCCAGACCGACGGAACCGGATGGTTTAGACAGAACCGGGAAATGTACCGTGTGCCGGAGTCTCTGATCACCAGAAATACGATCAAGGTAACGGTCAAAAAGGCAGAAGTAAAGCCGACGCCGACACCGACTGTGACACCGGTGCCGACAGATACACCGTCAAGTACCGCACCGGCCGGCTCGCAGCCGACCGCAGCACCATCCGGTACGCCATCAGTTTCCGCATCGCCGGCACCGTCAGACGCAGGCGTACAGCCGACCGTGAAAAAGACGACGGCAAAGGTGACGATCAACAAAAAGGGGAATAAGATAACTGTTCAGACGCTGTCAAAGGCGAAGGTCTCTGTGACTGTTTACCGGAACAAAAAGACAGCCGGAAAAGGTAAGAAAAAGGGATTGATCCGGAAGTATCCGGTATATCAGACGAACAAAAAGGGCAAAGTGGTGATCCGCCTGAAGAAAAAGCTGAAAAAGAAACAGGCGGTAAGAGTGACGGTGACGAAGAAGGGATACTCCGGCAAAACCGTTGTTAAAGTCAAAAAATAATTCAGGGGTCAAATGAAGTGATCCATGACATTTGTTAAGGTTAAAAACAAGGAAAGCAGTATACCGATTTCAGGTTTGCTGCCAGGCAGCCCGGTAATTTTATGCCGGGCTGTTTGCTTAGAAAGGCAGGAAAAGAAAATGCTGACAGACATCCGGAGTATACTATGTGACAGAATGGAACCGGAACAGAGCGTCTACCGGGAAATGCCCGGAAAGGTGCTTGATTATCCGATCACGATAGGAAATTTTCTTCAGGAAAAAAACGGAGAGGACAGTGCCGAGCAGTTTGCAGAGCTTCTGGAATACAAAAGCAGGCTGAAGAATGCGCTGGAAAACGATCCGGAATATATACGTATCAACCGTATATCCGAGCAGCTTGGCAGATGGCTTAAGCGAAAGAAAAACGAAGCGGGAGAAGGCTTTACACAGGAAGAAATGGCAATATTCAAACAGAAACGAAAACGTCTGCAGAAACAAAAAAGGGAAATCCGGCGGGAAAAGGAGGAAGAGATTTGCGGTATTTACGGCTATGATTACAGAGAGATCCGGACAATGATGTACAAAAATACGGTCTATTTCAGCTGGTTTTATGATCTGCAGAAAATGTTTCCGCAGCTTGCAAAGATAAAGACCGGAGACATCCGGGAGATTCCTCTTTTTGTGTCGCATCTGGAACAGCTTCGAAAGGCATTAGCACAGAAGGAGCCGATCGGGCTGGTGGGAGGACCGTGCCTGTTTGGCGTGGATGAGGTTTTTCTGGAGATGACGACAGACGATGGGGAGCGGGCGGTTTTTGACTGCAGCTGTGACAGACGCTGCCTTGTCGGAAATGACGAAAAGGAGACGATCGAGGAATTTATTGAAAGGCATCCGGAGACGATCGAGGCTGTCCGGATCCGTAACTGTAAAAAGGGAGTGACAAGGCAGGAGTATGACAGTATCCGTTATCTGTTCAGTGTGGCAGAGGTATTTGACGGGAAAATTGTGATTCCGCTTCCGGATCTGTCCTATTTTAAGTACATGGAGGCAATTCTTCAAAATCTGGAGGAAACGCTCCGGGAGAAGGTGATGGAAGAATTTCGCGAAGAATGTTATCGGATCACGGATCATTATCTGGATGTGATCCGTCATGTCGCAGAGGATTATCCGAAGCTTTCCTATCTGGTGGTACATGACAGAGAGGTGGAATTGCGGGAGCTTTTTTATGAAAAAAGAAGACCGTATCTTGAGGGATCAACCTATATGCAGAAGATCACGGGAAGGGATACACGCAAGGAGGCGGTGGTTGATTATATCACAATGCTTGCACTACCGTATTATCTGTATGGGACGCGGTATGTGGTACAGGTGGACAGCGTGGACGAGACGGACTCCGGGCGTAAGTGCAATAAGATTCATGGAGGAGACATGGAACTGATCCAGCTTCTCTATCCGGAATATTTAAGCAGAGACGGCAAAAACACCATATACCGGACAACTGCCGGATATAAGGATTATATCGGACAGCCCGCAGGAGAGCAGGGAGGGATGAAGTGAAACGTCAAAAACGGATCATTGCCGGAATCGTTATTCTGGCAGTAGTGGCAGGAATTGTTATGGTGGCAGGAAAAATACAGCGAAAGCCCCCAAAAGCAAAGTCCACAAAAACGGACACATTAAAAATAGTTATTTTGGACAGTGGTGATTACTATTATTCCGATGAAGGAATTGAAAATGGGATCATGCTTGCGCAGGAGGCACTGGAAAAGGAAAGCGGGATATCAATCGATCTGGAGCGTGTGGATGACGGAGGCGATTATGTCAATGGAATTTCCATGGCGAAGGCACTGGCGGAGGATGAAAGTGTGGACTTGGTCATCAGCTTTCAGAATTTCGAGTCGATCGGTGCGGAGGCCGGATTTTTTGAACAGGTACAAAAGCCGTTTATTATTACAATGGGCTGCTACGATGAGGTGGCAGAACGGGGCTATGAATATCTGATCACGGATTTTTTAAGCGGCAGAACGATCGGCAGCAGTATCGGCGAATTTCTGAAACAGGAAAAACGGGAAAACATTGCACTCTGTCATTCGGATACAACATTTGAAAAGGACGAACTAAAAGGGATACAGTCCGCAATCCGGGACAGTGACAATACGAATATTTATTATACTCAGACCGGTCCGTTTGATGAGGATGGTCTGGCACAGCTGCTGGCGAGATGCGAAAAGCTTTCAATTGATACGGTGGTTGCCAACTTTTATACACAGACCGACAGCGCATGGCTGCTTAGCAGACTGCGAAAGAAAAGACCGGATCTGACCGTGGTTGGAGATTATGCCCTTGACAGCTCTGAAATTCTGAAAAAGTATGGAAAGGATCTGGAGGGGGTCGTGATCGTTCCGGTCTATCCGTACGAGGAAAGCGAGGAGATGGAACGGTTTATACGGCGCTACGAGGTGGAAAAGCAGGTTCGCTTTTCGACTGCGGCGGTGCAGTATTATGATCTGTTTCAGATGCTTGGAAAGGCGTATGACAGATGCGGCGGAGAAAGTCAGAGCATGATGCGGGAGCTGAAGAAAAAGGAAGGATATGAGGGCGTTGCAGGAAGGATTTATTTCGATGAAAAGGGACGTCTTTCTTCCGAAAACTGTCCGGTGTTTGTGTGCAGAAACAGCAAGTTTGTGCGAATGAAATGAGAGGGAGCGAGGGATGAAACAGGGATTATTTCAGGAAAAAGCAATGCAGCAGCTGGCAGCACCCGAACAGCTCGACCAGAGAGTGCGGATCATTCCATCCGGTGCATGGATCTTATTTGCGGCGGTTCTGACAGGAATTGCGGCAGCGGTGATGTGGGCGCTTTTTGGGACAGTGTCCAGCGGGGCAGATTATCACGGTGTTATTTTCGACTACAACGATGTGATCAGTCTGCGGGCGCAGACCGGCGGTGTTCTGGGTGACGTTTTAGTCGAGGAAGGTGATACGGTATCGCGAGGCGATGTGATTGCGGTCATCTATAACGAAGCTGCTTTGCAAAGGATTGAGACCTTGCGGGAACGCCAGAAAAGCTATGCGAAGACTTCGCAAAGATACCGTGATCTGGAGGAAAAGATCCGCGGGCAGCGCGGAGAATACATGCTGCGAAGCACATCGGACGGCGTTGTGCAGAAGATTCTTTTAAACGGGCAGGCAGTCGATGCCGGAGACGTGGTGGCATCGATCGTTCCGCAGGATGATTACAGCTATCAGGAGGTTTATATCTATGTTCCGAGGGAGCAGATCGGCGCGCTTGCGGTAGGTATGGAGGCGCAGATCACGCCATCGTATGTGACCAGAGAGGAATATGGCTATGTCGAAGGAATTATTTCGAACATTGATGAAAACATTGTGACGGAAAATCATATTGTGAAACATATGGGTACATTGGACTATGTGGAGGAAATCCTGCCGTCACAGAATTGTGTGGAGGTAACAATTCAGCTCAGTGTGAAGGAGACGGGAGATGGAGGCTATGTCTGGTCGAATACGAAGGGCGAGGCGTTGAACATGAAATCCGGCGACCGTTGCCGGATCCGGATCATACGGCAGGAATATCATCCGTATGAGCTGATCCTTCAGAAAATATAACAGGGGGAAGCAATGAAAAATGTAAAGAGAGTGCCGGTGGTGCTGCAGATGGAAGCCGTTGAGTGCGGCGCGGCATCGCTGGCAATGATACTGGCGTATTATAAGCGGTTTATTCCCCTGGAGAAAATGAGGATTGACTGCAATGTGACGAGGGATGGAAGCCTGGCAAAATATATTGTCAAGGCTGCCGCAAAGCATGAGCTGGAGGCAAAAGCCTACAAGATGGATCCGGAACAGATCCGGCAAAGGCAGGATTTTCCGATGATCATTCACTGGAACTTCAATCATTTCGTGGTGCTGTGCGGATTTCGCGGGACGGATGCGGTGATCAATGATCCGGCGTCAGGAAGAATACGGGTTCCTGCGGAGGTGTTTGACCGGTCGTTTACCGGAATCGCTCTGTGTTTTAGACCGGGAGAGGCGTTTGAGCGGATCGGCATGCCGGCTCAGACAGGAGGATTTATTAAGAAAATGTGTCGCGGACAGAAGGCGGCATTTGTGTTTGTCATTGTTCTGGGGGCTGTGTACAGTCTTTTGAACGGACTGCCGCCGGTCTTTTATAAAATATTCACGGACCGGATCCTTCTCGGAGGTTCCCCGGAATGGCTGCCGGCACTTTTGCTTGCCATGCTGGCGACAGGTACAGGCATGTTTCTTGCCGGAGGTCTGCAGGTGTTATTTGCCAAACGGCTTCAGGCACAGCTTCGCATCCGGGAAGCAGCAGTGTTTTTCAGGAAGCTGCTCCGGCTTCCGGCGGCATTTTTTGACCAGCGGTTTTGTGGGGATATTGTCTCGAGACAGCAGGACGGACAGGAGATTATTTCGTTATTTTTTGAACGGATCCTGCCGGCACTTATGGAAGTGATCCTGATGCTCTGTCTGTATGGTCTGATGTTTTCGCTGGATGTCCGGATGAGTCTTGTGGCAGCCGCGGCGGGGATCTTACAGCTTCTGGCGGCTCTTTTGCGGGCGCGCCACTATGGCAATCTTGGGCGCAATTTAAGCCGGGACAGTGGAAAACTGTCGGGGGTGAAGCTTTCCGGAATTTCCATGATTGAGACGATCAAGGCGAGTGGTGCCGAGCAGGGGCTTTTAGAGCGGATCCTCGGTTATCAGACCAGATACGACAATGCCAGGCTGGAGCTGGAGAAAAGCAGGATCCGTCTTGGAATCCTTCCGGGACTGATGGCTGGACTTAGTAACGGTATCATACTGATCCTTGGAATTTATGCGGTATTTGAGGGAAAGCAGACGATCGGAACGCTGGCGGCGTTTCAGGCATTTCTGCAGCTTTGCTTTTCGCCGATGACATCGTTTGCACAGGGACTTCAGGCGGCACAGGAGATGAAGGGAAATGTTGAGCGGGTACAGGATGTGCTGGAGTATGAGGACGATCCTTTATCGGGCGGTGCTGCTTTGCCGGAAACGGAGAATGATTCTTTACCGGGCGGTGCTGCTTTGCCGGAAACGGAGAATGATTCTTTACCGGGCGGCGCTGTTTTGCCGGAAACCGGGAATACCGGGCGGCTGACCGGCAGGCTTTGTGTGCGGGATATTTCGTTTGGCTACAGCCCGGTGACGGAACCGCTGATCCGGAGCTTCTCCATGGAGGCAGAGCCCGGAAAGGTGATCGCACTGGCAGGAGGCAGCGGAAGTGGCAAATCGACTGTCGCAAAGCTGTTATGCGGGCTTTATCCCTGTGCGTCCGGGGCGGTGTTATATGATGATGTCCGGCTGGAGGAGCTGGACATACGGCTTCTTCGCAGGTCAGTTGCCGTTGTGGATCAGCAGATCGCCCTTTTCGGGGGAACGGTCCGGGACAATATCACGATGTGGGATGATTCGATCCGGCAGGAAAAGGTGATTCAGGCATGTAAGGATGCATGCATTCATCAGGACATTATGGCGAGAAAACATGGCTATCAGCATGTGATCCGCGAGGGAGGTTCAGATTTTTCAGGCGGGCAGAGACAGCGGATGGAAATTGCGCGGGCGCTGGTAAAGGATCCTTCCGTGTTGATCATGGATGAGGCAACCTCTGCATTGGATGTGATGACTGAACAGAAGGTGATGGATGCAGTAAGACGGCGCGGGATGACCTGTGTTGTGATCGCACATCGTCTGTCCACGATCCGGGATGCTGATGAGATCATTATGCTGGAGTGCGGTGTGATAAAGGAGCGTGGAACCCACGAAGAACTGATGGCGGCAGACGGTGCATATGCGGCATTGCTTCGAGCGGATGAAGAGGGGGCTTCACCGATAAAGCAGGAATCCGCTGAGCAGGCTGATGTGCAAAAAGGAGAATGAAATTGGAGCAGAGAGAAAGAAAAAGAGAACAAAACGAGATTGCCAGGATTCTGAATTATTACCGGATCTCTATGCCGGAGGGGATCGATCTGCTGGCAGCGGACTGGCATGAAAGCATCCTGCGGCAGTCCGGACTGATCCCGCGGAAAATCACGCTGGAGGGGGCATGGTGGAAGGAAGCATTTCTCCCAATGGAGCTTTACGGCGAGGATGACCGGATCTATGCGGCGGTTCCGGTCGGAAACCACTACCATGTCTGGATCGAAGAACAGGAAAAGGTGGTAGATACGCAGCTTGCAAAGCAGTTTCAGAGGACGGCGAGATGCTTTTATAAGCCATTTTCCTGTGAACACAAAGGGACGGGGATGCTGTGGCGTTTCCTGTGGGAGAGCATTCCGCATACCGATTTGATCGTAATCCTTGTGATCAGTCTGTTTGTGGAGCTGTGCGGGCTGCTGATGCCGTATATCAACAGCGTTGTTTATAATCGTGTCATTCCTTCCGGGACGGCAAGGGAAATCCCGGGCATCGTGGTTCTGGTGATCAGCACCGTTATCTTTTCAACCCTGCTTTCCTTATATAAAGAAATCTGCAGAGTCCGTCTGGGCGAGAAAATGAAGGTGGCAGGACAGAGTGCCGTGTGGCGGCGTCTTTTACAGCTTCCGGCAGCCTTTTTCAAACAATATGATTCCGGAGAGCTGTATCAGCGCACGGACGCCATTGAGGAGATCTGTAATATCATTGGCGGCAGAATGCTTCCGGCGGCATTGACAGCGGTGCTGTCTGTTATCTATCTGTTTCAGATCTCATGGTTTGCCGGTGAACTTATGATTCCGTCGGTTGTGATCCTTTTCATTCAGCTTTGTAATATTGCAGTGGCAGGTATATTGCAGATCCGTCTGCGTGACCGTGAGAACGAGGCGCAGACAAAGGTGACAGGCATTTCCTATCAGTTGATCCGCGGAATCTGCAAGATCAAGATTGCCGGTGCACAGGAGCCGGCATTTCAGGTCTGGGCGTCTGTCTGGAAGCATATGCCGGTCATGGGAAATGCATGGATCCTTTTGTCGCCGGTGATCGCAAAGGTGACGGCACTTGGCGGAAGCATGGCTCTGTACTGGTGTGCCTGGAAGAGTGGACTTTCGACCTCGGATTATATTGCCTTTCAGACCGCATTTTCTTCCTTTTTCGTGTCTGTTTTAATGCTTGCGGACTTTGGCCTGCAGCTTGGCTGTCTCGGTCCGGCGGTCAAAATGCTTCGCCCGGTGCTTTTGGCAGAGCCGGAGCTTTATGAGGACAGGGAAGCGGTGGAACGGCTTGAGGGAAGGCTGGAACTAAACAACATCTGTTTCCGGTATACGCCGGATATGCCGTATGTGTTAGACGGACTTGATCTGCGGATCGAGCCGGGAGAATATATCGGGATCGTCGGTAGCTCGGGCTGCGGAAAATCAACACTGATGCGTATCCTTCTGGGCTTTGAAGTGCCGGAAAGGGGATCGGTATATTATGACGAACGCGAGCTTGGACAGCTTGATCTTCCCTCACTGCGCCGCAGGATCGGCGTTGTTTTACAGGATGGAAAGCTGTTTGCAGGGGATATTTTCTCGAATATCACGATCTGTGCACCATGGCTGACGATGGAGGGTGCATGGGAGGCGGCAGAACGGGCGGGACTGGCGGAGGATATCCGGCAGATGCCGATGGGAATGTTTACGATGATCTCCGAGGATGGTGGTGGCATTTCCGGCGGTCAGAGACAGCGGCTTCTGATCGCGCGTGCACTGGCAAGTGATCCGGGAGTCCTGCTTTTTGACGAGGCGACTTCAGCGTTAGACAACGAGACGCAGGGGCGTGTGGTGGATACGTTGAAGCAGATGAAATGCACGCGTCTCGTTATTGCACATCGTCTGTCCACGATCCGGGACTGTGACAGGATCCTTTATCTGGAGCAGGGAAGGATTGCGGAACAGGGAACGTATGAGAAACTGCTGCATTGCAATGGCAGATTTGCACAGATGGCGAAGCGCCAGCTGTTATAAGAAAGAGGTGATAGTATGTTTACGGCATTTCGCAGACTGGAATGTAAGAAGACAGATATAATATGGATGATACTTGCAGCGGCTCTTTTGGCAGCAGGCATGCTGGTGTGGTGGTATCTGCCTGTGACCCTGTCCGTAAAACGGGACATATCAAACCCGTATTTTGCGACAATGGATCAAAAGGGCAACCGCTATATTATCAATGAGGGGAAAAGCGAGGTTCTCAAAATATCAGGGAAAGGACGCATCACGGCACGGATCGCGTGGGGAGATCACCAGAAGGACTGCTTTGGAGAGGCGGACGAGGTGGCGGTAGGCAGTGATGGCAGCATTTATATTCTCGATATACTCTGGAATGATACAGGGCTTGGTCTTTCCGGCGAGAGGGTGCTCAAGTATACCTCCGACGGGAAATTTGCCGGTGTTGTTTTTGAAAATGATTATACGGATATGATGATCATGAAACGCCATTTGTTTTCACTTGTTGCCCTGAAGAATGAGATTCGTTTTGCGGCGGTGGATCCGGATGGAAAGGGCTTTAGTACATATGTCCTGAAAAACGGACAGACAAATGCGAAAAGAGACCGGTATATTTCCTGGGATCTTGCGGATGAGATTCAGGATTTTGCCGTCAATGAGAATGGCGGATATTTTGTGATCAAAAACGGAACGATCTATTCCTTTGAAAAGGATCCGCTTAAGGTGGTGTACCGGGCGGAAGACCGGACCTGGCTTTTGCCGTATAATCTTTCCTTTCGGGGAGGATATCTGTATTTCACGGATATCTGTGGAAATGGGATATACCGGCTGCAGGAAGGAAAGGAGCAGGCAGAGTGCTTCTGTCCGATGGAAAAGCTGCAGAAGATTACCGGGCTTGATCTGAAGCATTCGGTTCTGGAGACGATTCAGGTGACGGAAAGTGCAGGAAAAGAAATGATCTCCGTTACCTGGGATAATGCTTCGGCTGTGCTGGCAGTGGATCAGGGTGTGTCCGTAAAAATGGACACCAGACAAAGCTTCTATTATGCAGATTCTTTTCTGGCAAAGCTGTTGTTTTGTTTTGTGGTGTGGACATTTTCCGGTGTAACGGCAATTTATTATTCGATGGTGCTGCTTCGTTATCTGATCCATTCGGGAATCTTTCGAAAGAAACGCTTCAGTATCTTTATGATCCTTGGTGTCAGTATTTCGGCACTTGTGGTTATGGTGAGCATGCTCGAACGTTTTAAGGACAGCTACACACAGGAGCAGATCGGCAGCATGTGCACGGTGACGCAGATCGCATCGGATATTATGGATACGGATGCACTAAAGCATGTGAATTATCCGACGGATTATGGCTCTGAGGATTACCGGAAGCTGCAGGAATGCATGAATGATCTGATTGATGTGACGAGCCGGTACAGTGAAAATCTCTATTGTAATATTGTTAAAGTGAATGGAGAAAGGGCGTATGCACTGGCATATCTGGATCATTCGATCGGCGCGTATTATCCGCTGGACGAGGGAGAAGCCAAGGAAGCGAAGAGGGTTTACCGGACCGGAGAGCAGTATATCAATGACGGAAAGCAGGATGCGACCGGCTCCTATGTTTACGTTAAGGCACCGGTCAAGGACCGCACGGGAAGAGTGATCGGAATTATTGAGATCGGCATGGTGTCCGATACGCTGTCCGGAATGATCGATTCGATGCGTACAAGGATCATGGTTGAGATCATCCTGATGGTGATCATCGCTGTTTTCTTATTAAATGAAGGTCTTGCATTTATGGAGGATCGCAGAGATTGGAAACGTTTAAGTCATAAGGAAAGAACACATACCTTTCCAATCCCTTATCTGCGGGTTGTGACGTTTTTCGTTTTTGCGGCGTACAACATGCCGACAAGCTTCCTGCCTGTATATGTGGAACGTTTTTACCGGGAGGATTTTCCGATCACCAGAGAGCTTGCGGGTTCCCTGCCGCTGACGGTCAATTTTGCGATGATCGGTGTCATGTCCCTGTTTGTATCCGGGCTGCTGCGGCGGTTTGGCTTCCGTCTTGTCATGGGTGCCGGGGCTTTATGCTGTGCGGTGGGAGATCTTATGATGGCATACTCCGGGAGCTATGGCATGATCTTAGCAGGACTGATCTTAGGCGGAATGGGATGCGGTCTGTTGATGAACGGACTGTCGATCATCGTGGCAGACCAGTCCGATCAGGTGCAGTCCAAGGGATTTTCGGTCATTAACGGTGCGATCCTGTCGGGAATGATCTCCGGCACGGTGATCGGTGCTGCGATTGCCGAGAAGCTGGGCGAATCCAAAATGTTCTTCTGCTCTGCGGTGATCTGGGGAAGTATGCTTTTCCTGCTGCTTGCCGTGGGTGGTCTGTTTCATATGTCCGGCAAAGAGAGGGTGCGCCATACCGGAAGACTGTCATTTGTGTTTTCCGGACAGGTGCTTGGGTACCTTTTGTTGATCGTCGTGCCGTATGTGATCATCAACGGCTTTACCAGCTACTTTCTGCCGATCTTTGCGGATGGCCAGGGACTCGGTGAGTCACAGACGAGTCTGCTTCTTGTCATGAACTGTCTTGTGGGAATCTTCTTAAGTGAAGCACTGACCGGTCTTACCATGAAGCATCTCGGGAGAGGAACGCTTTATCTTTCGAGTGCGGTTTCTTTGGGAGCCGTTCTGCTGTTTGGGTATTTTCAGACGCTTCCAATGCTTGCCCTTACGTTGTTCCTTCTTGGCGCGGCGAAAAGCTTTGGTGCAGCGGGACGGGAGATTTTGTTCTGCAGGCAGCCGAAGGTGGCGGCGTATGGTGAGGATGAGGCGATGGGATATTACAATCTTACCGATAATCTGGGCGAATCCATTGGAACCATGGTGTTTGGTGGCATGCTCAGCGTGGGACTGGTCACCGGCATGTGGATCTTTGCCGGAATTTCTGCGGCGGCGATGGGGATTTACGGCTGGCTGCAGCGGGGAAATACCGTGTGATTTTCGCAAAAAATCGAATTTAAAAGGGATTTAAAGGGATTTAAAGAAAAAAACGCTTGCATTTTATTGACAAATGATATAAAATGTTGGATTGTGATACGTTTATTTTATCCTTGTTCTTTCCTGACAGGGCAAAGCATGCAGGGACATGCCGCAGCCGCTTATCACACGGAGGCGAGCCATGGAGAGAGCCAGAGACCAAAAGGAGGTACAGACAACTATGAACAAGTATGAATTAGCGTTAGTTGTCGATGCTAAGATCGAAGAGGATGTAAGAGTAGCAACTGTCGAGAAGGCAAAGGACTATGTGACCAAATTCGGCGGTAACATCACAAATGTGGATGAGTGGGGCAAGAAGAAGCTTGCTTACGAGATCCAGCACATGAAGGAAGGCTACTACTACTTTATTCAGTTCGATGCTGAGGCAGATGTTCCGGGACAGCTTGAGCAGGCAGTCCGCATCATGGATCATGTTCTCAGATTCTTATGCATCAGACAGGAAGCATAGGAGAAAGGAAGGTGTTTCCTAAGTGAATAAGGTTATTTTGATGGGTCGTCTGACCCGTGATCCGGAGATTCGTTATTCTTCCGGAGAGAATCAGACAGCAATTGCAAGATATACGCTTGCAGTCGATCGTAGATTTAAACGTCAGGGAGATGATCAGTCAGCAGACTTTATCAACTGTGTCGTATTCGGCAGAGGTGCAGAGTTCGCTGAGAATTATCTTCATCAGGGTACCAAGATTGCGGTAACCGGACGTATTCAGACCGGAAGCTATACCAACAAGGAAGGCAACCGTGTTTATACGACCGATGTAGTTGTAGAGGAGCAGGAGTTTGCCGAGAGCAAAGCGGCTGCAGCGAACTACAACGGAAACAGGGATGGCTACCAGCAGGCTCCATCAAGACCTGAGCCGACACAGGCAGCAGGGGATGGATTCATGAATATTCCGGATGCCATCGAAGAGGAATTGCCATTTAACTAGACAGTGGCGTAATAATGATTAGGAGGTTTTGTCATGGCTTATAATAAAGGCGATAGAGACGGTGCTCCAGCAAAGAGAAGACCGATTCGCAGAAGAAAAAAAGTTTGTGCTTTCTGTGCAGACAAAGAGCATGATTTCATTGATTACAAGGATACCAATAAGTTAAAGAGATATGTCTCTGAGAGAGGTAAGATTCTTCCTAGAAGAATTACCGGTAACTGTGCAAAGCATCAGAGAGCTCTGACAGTCGCTGTAAAGCGCGCTCGTCACGTAGCACTTATGCCATATACCACAGACTAATTGAAATCAGACTGATTCATAGCAGCTCTATTGAGTGATCAATAGGGCTGTTTTTTTGTGCAATTTTTTAATCTCCCAAGCTTCCCATATTAATCAAGTGTATCCGCCCATATGATTTCTTATGTCCAATATGAAAAATAATTATTTTGCCTACAAAACACAGTTCTCGGATCTTTCAGTGTCTTGGTGGCAAAATATCAAAATAAATTATTGGATATAGGAAATCGTATGGGCGGATATTGATCTCCCGGAGGAAAGTTTTTGGGGGGATTAAAAAATTAAGACATCGATGTCCGGGCGTAGTGTATACTATGAAAATCATAGAAAGTCACTTAGGAAAGGAGAGAAAATGAGAAAGAAAATTATTATTTTAGTGATTCTGGTGTTACTTCTGGCTGGTGGAGGATTTTATGCATATCAGCATTTTACCGGCCCGGAGTATGTTGTCGGGAAAGCTCTGGAAGCGAACAATATTAATGATGTAAAAGCATACATCAAGGAAAACAGCACGGATGTCGACAAAACAGATCAGGCAAAACGCATGGTGAAGGACAAAGCAAAAGAAATTTATCAGAATTATGCGAATGATAAAGCGAAAAGCTATGACGACTGTGAGAAAAATCTGAAAGAGCTGGCGGGAGTAGAAGGCTGTAAGGAATATATAGAGTCTCTTCAGCAGGATCTTTTAAAAATGAAGGCTTCCAAAGGTCAATTTGGTCTGGGTAAAGGACAGATTGAGAAAAAGGAGTATGCGACAGCGTTTAAGAATTTAAATGGTGTTATAAAACAGGATTGCAATTACAAGACGGCTCAGAAAATGATGAATGATAATTATGACGCATATTGGAAAAAGGTGCAGGAAGACTGTGCAGAAAAGGTGAAAAAGAATGACTATTCCAGTGCGCTCAATGAAATAGACGAAATAAAAGAGTTTGGAAAAAATAAAGAGGAAATCGAAAAATACGAAAAGGAAATTACAGCAAAACAAAAGGCGTATAAAAAGAGACAGAAAAAGCTTCATATCAAACAGTTGAAGCATTCCATTAAATGGATCAAATCAGACATGGATAGGTCCGGTTTTACCAATCAATTTCATATCACTTATAAAAATGTATCGGGCAAAACGATTAAAAAAGTAGAATTTCTTTTTAGGCTATATGATATCTATGGTGAGGAGTGGAGCGGCGGTACTCCGATTAGTTTTACGGATACATGTAAATCCCTGAAGAATGGCGAAACCAGAAGTGCATATTGGGATCTGGGAGCAGGATATGATAAGGTACTTCCTCACGAAACGTGTATTACATATAAGGACGGATCCACAGTGACGTTTAGTACAAAGGAAATGATGCTTTTGATGATAAATCAACTTAATAAATTATAGAAAGGAAGGAAACAGCGATGAAGAAATCAACGATAGGAATCATGGTGGGTTTGGAATCGTGTTCATGATCTAGCTGGGGGAATTGTTTTGGTTGATTTTCGTTGATTGGGGGTTATATTCTGTGAAGTGGCGGCTTGAAAAAGCCACCGCTTTGTGTTATTCTGTGAAAATGAGCGGTATTCGGAGAGAAACTGCATCAGAACGAACGACAAATGACAATCAGATGATCACACAGATATTGGACAGCTTCCGATATCATCACAGGGAGGTTTCCCATGAAGATAGGCATTATAGGGGCTGGTAAAGTCGGAACAACACTTGGCAGATACCTTTCCATGCATGGAAGGGATGTCGGTGGATTTTACAGCCGGACGAGAGAAAGCGCTGACGAGGCAGCGACTTTTGTAGGGACAGGGACATATACGACCCTGCACGAGCTTACACAGGATAACGATATTATATTTATTACGACACCGGACGGCGTGATCGCCCATGTCTGGGAAGCACTTTTGAAAGAAAACTTAGATCATCACATCATATGTCATTTCAGTGGTTCATTAACTTCTTATGTATTTTCTGATCGGGAAAGGGCAGGTGCCCTTGGAATCTCGATGCATCCGATGTACGCGTTCAGCGACAAGTTCCATTCATATGAACAATTTCATACAGCATATCTGACATTGGAGGGCGACCCGGAGGCGGTTGCAGTGATGAAGCCGATGTGGGAAGAGCTTGGTCATCATGTGCTGACCTTGAAGGCGGAGGATAAGATCAAGTACCACGCGGCAGCAGCGATGGCGAGCAACGAAATGCTTGGACTGATGCAGGCGAGCATTGATGTGCTATCCGAATGTGGTTTTGCCGAGGAGGATTCGATGGCGCTTCTGCGTCCGCTTGTGGAGGGCAACATCGCATCCATGCTGGAGAAGGGCTGCGTCAATGCTTTGACGGGACCGGTGGAGCGCGGTGATGCGCAGACGGTCGAGAAGCATTTGCAGGCGTTGGCGGGCAGCAAGGCGGGAAGGATCTATCAGAGCCTTGGCAGCACCATGGTAGAGCTTGCCGGGCGGCGCAATCCGGACAGGGACTATACCCCGATCCGGAAGCTGTTTGAGGAGAATGCGGATTAAAGAATTCACAGGCTGAGGAGATCTGTTTGAAAAGGGAGCAGATTAAAGCATTCGCGGACTGAAGGAGATCTGTTTGAAGAGGAAACAGATTAAAGCATTCGTAGGCTGAGGAGATCTGTCCGTAAAATGGAACAGAACAAACATCGTTGCCGGTTGCACAGAAGGTGTGGGCGGTGACCGGAAATGCGACTATCCATGAGGATAGCGGATATTCAGAAAGGTTGGTAATCAAATGAAAAACACAGTACAGACATGGAGACAGGCAAAACAGGACGGAGTCAAGATCGCAATGCTTACCGCATACGATTACTCCACGGCAAAGCTGGAGGATGAGGCAGGGATCAACGGTATTCTTGTTGGTGATTCCCTTGGCAATGTGATTCTCGGATATGAGGATACGCTTTCTGTGACAATGGAGGATATGATCCATCACGGCGCTGCCGTTTCCCGCGGAGCCCAAAACGCACTTGTCATGATCGACATGCCGTTTATGTCATATCAGACATCCGTTTACGATGCCGTAGTCAATGCGGGACGACTGATGAAGGAAGGACGCGGCAATGCAGTTAAGCTGGAGGGCGGCAAGGAAGTATGTCCGCAGATCAAGGCAATCGTGGATGCAGGTATTCCGGTATGCGCACATCTCGGACTGACACCGCAGCACGTCAATGCATTTGGCGGCAACAAGGTGCAGGGAAAGAGCCAGGAGGCAGCACAGAGTATTATCGAGGCGGCACTTGCCGTACAGGAGGCAGGAGCCTTTGCGGTTGTTCTGGAATGTATTCCGGCAAAGCTGGCGCAGATCATCACCGACAAGCTTGATATTCCAACGATCGGAATCGGTGCCGGTGCAGGCTGTGACGGACAGATCCTGGTATATCAGGATATGCTTGGAATGTTCTCCGATTATTCTCCAAAGTTTGTAAAGCGTTTTGCCGAGGTCGGAGAAGTTATGAAGAAGGGCTTCACCCAGTACATAAAGGAAGTACAGGAAAGCTCTTATCCGGCACAGGAGCATACATTTAAGATAGATGATGACGTATTGGACAAGCTTTATTAATACAAGGACAACGGGAAAGGAAGTATCATAAAATGAAAATCGTAAATACAGTAGCAGAAGTGAGAGCACAGGTTAAGGAGTGGAGAAAGCAGGGACTTACCGTAGGTCTTGTGCCAACCATGGGATATCTTCATGAAGGTCATAAGAGTCTGATCGACCGCGCAGTGGCAGACAATGACAGAGTGGTTGTCAGCGTTTTTGTTAATCCGATGCAGTTTGGACCAAGCGAGGATCTGGAAAGCTATCCGAGAGATATGGACAGAGATGCAGCACTCTGTGAGGATGCGGGGGCAAGTCTGATCTTTCATCCGGAGCCGTCCGAGATGTATCACGATGACTTCTCAAGCTTTGTGGATATGAGTACGCTGACCGGCGGTCTTTGTGGAAAGACAAGACCGATTCATTTCCGTGGCGTATGTACCGTTGTTTCCAAGCTGTTTAATATCGTAACACCGGACCGCGCTTATTTCGGACAGAAGGATGCGCAGCAGCTCGCCGTGATCCGTCATATGGTGTCTGATCTGAACTTCGGTATTGAGATCGTGGGCTGCCCGATCATCCGCGAGGAGGACGGACTTGCCAAAAGCTCCAGAAATACTTACTTAAGCCCGGAGGAGAGAAAGGCAGCACTTGTATTATCCCGTTCATTAAAGCTTGGCAAAAAGCTGATCGAGGATGGTGAGAAGGACGCCAAAAAGGTTATCGCAGCGATCCGCGGTGAGATCGAGAAAGAGCCGCTTGCCAAAATCGATTATGTTGAGATCGTAGACTGGAATACACTTGAGCCGGTTGACAGCACCGAGGGAGAGATCCTGACAGCAATGGCAGTTTATATCGGTAAGACAAGACTGATCGACAACTTTATTAAATAATGAATGCGAGTTTTGCAATCCGCTCATTAGCTTATGCAGATAAAAGGAGAATCAAAATGCAGATTACAATGTTAAAGGGAAAGATCCATCGTGCCATCGTACAGCAGGCAGAATTAAATTATGTGGGCAGCATTACCGTGGATCCGGAACTCATGGAGCAGGCAGGAATATTAGAATATGAGCTGGTTCAGATCGTCGATGTTGAGAACGGCAACCGCTTTGAGACATACACCATCGCCGGAGAGCCGGGAAGCGGCATGATCTGCCTCAATGGTGCGGCGGCAAGACAGGCGCAGGTGGGCGATCATGTGATCATCATGTGCTATTGTCAGATGACGCCGGAGGAGGCGAAGGATCACAAACCGAAGGTTGTATTTGTGGACGAGCAGAATCATATCAGCCGTGTCACCAGCTATGAGAAGCACGGACAGCTTTCCTAGAGGAAAGAAAAGTGGTACATTACAACAACTTCGAAAGGCTCAGAAAAGAGGGAAACAATGTTAAAAGGAAAGATGATCGTACTTGGTGTTACAGGAAGTATAGCAGCCTATAAAATAGCCAATCTTGCAAGCATGCTGGTCAAGCTGCATGCCGATGTGCAGGTACTGATGACGCAGAATGCTACGAATTTTATTCATCCGACGACATTTGAGACACTGACAAGCCACAAATGTCTGATCGATACATTTGACCGTAATTTTCAGTACAGTGTAGAGCATGTCGCGCTCGCAAAGCAGGCTGATGTTGTACTGATCGCACCGGCATCCGCCAATGTGATCGGTAAGCTTGCCAACGGTATTGCCGACGATATGCTGACGACCACGGTCATGGCGTGCCGCTGCAAAAAGATTATCTCTCCGGCTATGAATACAGCAATGTATGAGAATCCGATCGTGCAGGACAATCTTCAGAAGCTGAAGCACTACGGCATGGAGATCATTGAGCCCGCAGTCGGACTTCTTGCATGTCACGATGTGGGTGCGGGGAAGCTCCCATCGGAGGATGTCCTTCTTCAGTACATTTTGAAGGAAACCGCATGTGAGAAGACAATGAAAGGAAAACGTGTTTTGGTCACGGCGGGACCGACCGTGGAAGCAATTGATCCGGTGCGCTATATCACCAATCATTCCACCGGCAAAATGGGATATGCCATTGCGCGTCAGGCGATGCTGCGCGGCGCAGAGGTGACTCTTGTAACCGGACCGGTCTCTATCGATCCGCCAATGTTTGTAAATGTTGTGCCTGTGACAAGTGCGGCAGATATGTTTGAAGCAGTGACGAGCCGTGCGGCAGAGCAGGATATTATCGTTAAAGCTGCAGCGGTGGCAGATTACACACCGGTGCAGGTGGCTTCCGAGAAGATTAAAAAGAAGGATGGCGACAATGCGATCGCATTGACCCGCACGAAGGATATTCTCGGCTGGCTCGGAGAAAATCGCAAGCCGGGACAGTTCCTTTGCGGCTTCTCCATGGAGACAGAAAACATGCTGGATAACTCCAGAGCAAAGCTTGCCAAAAAGAATGTCGATATGATTGTTGCCAATAACCTCAAGGTGCAGGGTGCCGGCTTCGGAGGCGATACCAATGTGGTCACACTGATCACGCCGGAGGATACCGTTGAGTTGCCGCTGCAGTCCAAAGAAGAGGTTGCCGGGCAGCTGTTAGACACGATCCTTGAGCGGATGCAGGCGTAGAGTGAACTACAATTTTATAATAATATATACCAAAAGCCTCGACATAGAAGATATATCCCCTCTTTACCGGACAACCGGCAAGGAGAGGACATATTCAAAATAGTGCGAGGCTTTTACAATACAAATTAATTATTTAGTTGTGAAAAGGATTGAATTCTACAAAAGTACCAGTGCGCTTAAATTCCAAACTAATAGGTCACTTCTACGAGAAATAACCCTTGTGCCGGTGCGGTAAACCCTGCTTCCCGGCGGTCCAGTGCCTGAAGAATGCGGGAAATATCATCGGCAGAGCGCTTTCCGCTTCCGACCTCCAACAGCGTCCCAACCAGAATGCGAACCATATGATACAGAAATCCATTGCCGTAGAAATCCATGGTGATCCGGTCGTCCTGCAAAACGATCCGGATATTGTGGATGCTTCGGACAGTGGATTTTTTCATGTGCCGATTATCACAAAAACTCTTAAAATCATGTTCGCCGATCAGAGCATTTGCGGCCCGCTGCATCGCTTCAATATCATATGAAACGCGTGCCTCCTGCTCAACCGGAATCCGTGCGGCGTACCGCCTTGTAAATACATCGGGAACGGCAGCATTATCGATCACATATCGGTAATGCTTTTCTTTTGCATTTAATCTAGCATGAAAGCGTGCCGGAGCTTCACTGACCGAGAGGACGCGGACGTCCATCGGAAGAGCATTATTAAAATAATCCCGGATCAGGTCGGTGACAGTTTCCTCTGATCGCAGAAACTTCGGCGGCAGTGTGGACTCCTCACAGCGGAAATTTGCCACCTGTCCAAAAGCATGGACACCGGCATCAGTCCGTCCGGAGCCGTTGACATCTGTCGGGACGCCGGTCAGCTTTGATGCGATCGTCTCCAGCTTTGCCTGAATCGTATTGTCTGTATTGCCCTGTTTCTGCCAGCCGCTGTAGCGCGTGCCGTCATACTGCAGGATGAGTTTATAATTTTTCATGGTGGTGTCCTTTTCTGTGTTTATATCGCTATATGACAAGAAGTTCTACGATGTTGTTGCTGAGGTCAAAAGTTCGTTTACTCCTTATATCATTTATCAATTGTGTGTGTTTTATTGTAACAGAATATCGTTGGAGGCTCAAGAAAGGAGTTGACATATTATAAATGTAGTGATAAAATAAAGATATTTTTAATAATATTATAACTAAAGTATGTAAATGATATAATTTGAAAAGGTGATACTATGAAAAAGGAAGAATTTTTAAGGAAAAAATGAGTTAAAAGAAAAACTAAGAGATACATATATTATAGTGGATGAAGGAATTTTTTATTTGGTATCTAATAATGTAAATTCTATTTTTGAAGAAAATACATATTCATTTGTTTGCAGTGGTTATTCTAAAATGATGTATGATGAAAATGGAGATAATATTATATATAAAAATGATACCGGTGTGAAAGTGATTTCTAAGAAAGATTATTTTGCGAAGCTCAATAAAATCATTAAGCAATAAATTGCGATTGCAATTGAAAAATGGTTATTGGAAATGAAGATGGCTGATTTATAACGAGGTGGAATTTATGAAAAATATAAAGAAAAGGAAAATACTGATTATCGTCATAGTACTTGTGATGGTTTCTCTTTGCTTTATACTTTTTTTGCAGTATAGTATAAGCAAGTCTATTTTGGGAGAAACAAAAGTAAAGTATATAGTAGATATCAATAAGGTGCAGGAGGTGCAGCTGGCACAGCAAGATTTTACTGCAGAAAAAATGCTGTCTAAAAGAGATAAGCTTCGATTATTTCAGATTTTGTGCAGTACCAGAAAATATAATAAAAAGAAAGATAAAAGTTATTTGCTGGACGGTTATTTTTTGTTTTCTCCTAAAATTCATTTGAGTTATGGCAAGGATTATAATTGGTACAAGGGTGGCATTATATATTGGGAATACAAGACAGGTATTATGTATTATTTCAGCATGGATGAAAGGAAAGTAAAGGGAGAAAAATATTATCTGGAAGAAGATAAAGCAGCGAAATTAAAGGAATTATTTGAAAAATATATTAATTTACAAGGAGTAGAGCGTCAGTAGAGAGAGTCTCAAAAATATATTTTTGAGAGATAGTGAATTTAATTAATGCATGAAGACTTTCCATGATGGTAGCAGGAAGTCTGCCCAGAATCTTTTTTATATCCCGAAGAGTAAAAAGTCATTTTGCCTCGGAAAATAAATTGATTCTGAGCATACCTCGCATCCAAAATTTGTCATGCAATTTCAGTTGAAGATTTTTCTCATCAGGTGTAAAATAAAGCTATCAAATTGAGTGACAAATCGGCAGTGTTGGTATAAATTGCCAGACAGATAAGGGGGCTGCCGGGGGAGTCGTTTGTGTCGGGGCGTTGCAGACGGCTTCTGCCAAAGTATGCGATTACTTTGCTTTGTCGCATTACGCTTCGGAATGGAGGTTTATCATGGCTAGGTTTACATTACCAAGAGATTTGTATCACGGTAAGGGAGCACTGGAGGCACTCAAGGATTTTGAGGGTAAGAAAGCGATCGTCTGTGTAGGCGGTGGTTCCATGAAGAGAAACGGCTTCCTGGACAAAGCAATCGGATATCTGAAAGAGGCTGGAATGGAAGTGGATCTGATCGAGGGCATTGAGCCGGATCCGTCTGTGGACACGGTTATGAAGGGTGCAGCAAAGATGCAGGAGTTTCAGCCGGACTGGATCGTTGCGATGGGTGGCGGTTCGCCGATTGATGCAGCGAAAGCGATGTGGATCAAATATGAGTATCCGGACGTGACCTTTGAGGATATGTGCAAGGTATTTGGTCTGCCGAAGCTTCGTACCAAAGCAAAGTTCTGTGCGATTTCATCTACCTCAGGCACGGCTACCGAGGTGACTGCATTTTCAATCATTACCGATTATGAGAAGGGGATCAAGTACCCGATCGCCGATTTTGAGATTACGCCGGATGTAGCGATCGTTGATCCTGAGCTGGCAGAGACGATGCCGAAGAAGCTGGTTGCTCATACCGGAATGGATGCGATGACGCATGCGATTGAGGCGTATGTTTCCACAGCCAATTGTGACTATACCGATCCGCTTGCGCTGCATGCGATCAAGATGATTCAGAGAGATCTGGTCGGTTCGTACGAGGGCGATATGGAGAAGAGAGACAATATGCACAATGCACAGTGCCTTGCCGGCATGGCATTTTCCAATGCACTTCTTGGTATTGTTCATTCAATGGCGCATAAGACAGGAGCTGCATTTGCCGATTACGGTGCACATATTATCCACGGCGCCGCCAATGCGATGTATCTGCCAAAGGTAATTGCATTTAATGCGAAGGATCCGGTTGCAAAGGAGCGTTATGGAGAGATTGCAGACTTCATGAAGCTGGGTGGCAGCACGGATGATGAGAAGATTTCGCTTCTGATCGATTATCTGCGCGGCATGAATGATGCACTCAATATTCCACATTGTATTAAGAACTACGGAGCGGACAGCTATCCGACTGAGGAAGGCTTCGTGCCGGAGGATGTGTTCTTAGAGCGTCTGCCGGAGATCGCCGCCAATGCGATACTGGATGCATGTACCGGTTCCAATCCGCGTCAGCCGTCTCAGGAAGAGATGGAGAAGCTGTTGAAATGCTGCTACTATGACACTGAGGTTGACTTCTAATGAGAAATCTTCTCAATAAATATAAATGAGAAAAATGAGTTAGTAAGGTTTTCCTCTTGTAAAAAATGAAAAATTGTATTAGAATGTGGGTATACCAAGAAAAGGAGGATTTTTAAAATGGCATATGTTATTGGAGATGATTGTGTAAGTTGTGGCGCTTGTGCAGGCGGATGTCCTGTAGGAGCTATTGCAGAAGGTGCTGAGCACTATGAGATCGATGCTGATTCCTGCATCAGCTGTGGTGCTTGTGCTGGTACATGTCCTTCTGGAGCTATTTCAGAGGAGTAATTTACTACACATGAATTACCGGACTGTCCTCGATGGCTTCACCGTGGACAGTCTTTTCCTTTTCAAAGCAATGAGAAATGTCAAATTATTACACAGCTTCCGACAGGGGCTGTTCGATTAATGGAGGATTCAAATGGACGCAAGAGTAAATAAAGATATGATTATCAGTGATATGCTTCAGATCGATCCGGGTATTGCCGCAGTATTGATGGCTTCCGGTATGCATTGTGTAGGCTGTCCTGCATCTCAGGGAGAGAGCCTTGAGGAGGCCGCTATGGTTCATGGTCTCAATGCAGATGAACTGATCGAGAATGTAAACGGATATCTGGCTAAGAAATAATCCGTCAGACCGACACGAATAGAAACGCTTCCCCGGCTGCACCCGGGGAAGCGTTTTTTCGTATCGGGAACACAGGATCAGATACTTGCCAGAACCTGAAGCGCATGTTCCTCGATCAATGGCTCGTAATGTTCCTCGTAGTAGGAGTGGCTGGCGTACATGTTGTGAACCGGACGTCCATACTCACTCATAATATTGCAGATTTTGTTAAACTCCTCCGGGCTGTGCTCGGATTTGTGGGCGATCAGATAGTACAGTCCGGACTTCTCGTCCTTGTATACGGTATTGGAACCGTGGTAGGTATAGATGAGATACTCTGCCAGACTTGTGAGATCGGAAAGGTTCCGGAAAGAGAAGATTTTGATCACATCGTGACTTGCGGTGTAGTCTTTGGTCTTTGGACGGTGTTCCATACCAAGTGCTTCTGAAAGAGAGATGAAATCGCCATCGGAGCTGCTCCCGGAAGGATTCTGTGGGAGTGCGGAGACTGCATCTGCTGCCGGCTCCGGTTCCATGAGAATATCGCTGTCAAACAGATCAAGTCCGGACATATCATCATCGAGCGTGAACATATTATCGTCGTCATCACCGTTTTCAAAATCGGAATCATCATCGGTAAAATGAGAGAAACGGGTATCCAGCTCATCCGGGTCATCAACCTTCGTAATGACAAGCACCAGACTGTCCGGATACATCGGGATCGCTTCCACCATAAGAGGGATGTCCTCTGCCTCAAAGCCAAACTCGTAGGATGCCTGCTGCATCATGTCGCGAAAAAGAGCCTTTGCCTTTTCACTTCCATAGGCAAGCTCGCTGATACGAAGTTCGCGGTCGCTTAAATCCTTCTGGTTCAAAGTGCATCGAATCTGATGATCATTGATTTTTTCGATACGCATAGGCTCACTTCCTTTCTATCTTAAATATGCATAATCACAGTAAAATGTCTGTTCCTTTGGTTAGTCTGATTATAGAATATTCTTACGCATAAGTCAATTTTCGAGAGCTTACCGATTACAAAGAAGATCGTTTTGCGCTCCCTATTATTTTTTGTGAATTTTCACCAGGAAATACTGCCATTATTTTGTCTCTTTTCTATTATCTGTAATTTCAGTTCTAAAAATGATTAAAAACTGATTTTATGAACCTGCATTTTGTGAAAACAGCACAGAAAACGGAGCGCTTTTTCGGCGCGAAACGCCCATTTTATGGGTTGTCACGAGTGATTCGTGTGTCGTATAATCAGTGCAGGAGAAAACAAACCTGGAAATTTAAGAAAGGAGGTTTTTGGTAAAAGTCAGACAACAGATTCACTTATCCGGCGTATTCAGGGAGGAATTTCTCCGGTTGGCAGTGGTATTTCAGGAGGATGACATTGAAACGTATCACAGTATGTACTTCCGTGTCGTCCGTATAATAGGAGGGTGTGTCATTGAATAACACAGGTGATTTGAAAGAACAGATGTATTCGTGGATCCTGGCAGAGATGGAACAGGCAGAGGCGGCAGGCATGAGTGTTTCCGTGGATGGGGAACCCTACACGCTGGCAGAGACAGACAGGCTCTATCAGGTGATGGAGGATGCCTACTATATGAAAAGCTATGTCGGTGACCAGAAGGGACGGATCACGGAGATTGATTTTGAACACTTGAATCAGGTCTGACAACTGTGGCAGATTAAATGCAGTATATGTCATGTTATGTGCGGATAGAAACCTTATAATCAAAACGTAATAATGAGTGTGCTTTCTGATGAACCGCCGGCCCGGGCAGCAGAACAGCACACTTATTGTAATATTCCGGGGCGGATGGACACAGGATTGATTGTCAAAAGGAAAAGTGATATAATTTTGTTTAAGTATTTGAACTTGGAATTTTTACATTTTGAATAGAAGAGAGGTACGGAGCCATGGAAAAACGACAAAAGAAATTGATCATTCCCTTTATAGCACTTCTGGTTCTCGCAATCCTTATTACCGGTATTGCGCTGCTCGTGAAAAAGTATATGCCGAGCAGTAAGGAGATGTCCTTAGATGATTATTTTAAGGTATCAAAGGGGGAGATGCAGGTGATCCTGCAGGATCAGATTTATGATACGAAGGCACTTTATGATAACGGTGAGATCTATGTGGATTTCGGACTGGTACATGATTCGCTTAATTCGAGATTTTACTGGGATGCGAAGGAGAACCAGCTTTTGTATACCACATCGACTGCAGTGATATCTGCGGCGGTGGACAGCAGCGATTATTATACGAATAAGAGTAAGTCTTCCATGGATTATCCGATTGTTAAGGTCAGCGGAGATAATGCCTATGTTGCGTTGGATTATGTGAAGCAGTATACGGCTCTGGATTATAAGAAGTACAAGAACCCGGACAGGGTTGTGATTACATACCGTTATAACGAGAAGGCGGATTTTGCCAAAGCGAAGAAGAAAGCGAAGCTGCGTTATCGTGCAAGCATCAAGAGTGATATTCTTGTGAATCTGAATGAGGGTGATGAGGTAAGTGTTCTGGAGCAGGGCAGTGAATCCACCTCCGGGGATAGCAGTGCGGCATCTTTTGATAAGGTAATGTCAGCAGACGGCGTTGTGGGTTATGTACGTAAGAAGGATATCGGTAAGCTGTATCAGTCCGAGTATACGACTGATTTTAAGGAAGAACAGTATTCCCATATCTTAAAGGACGGCAAGGTGAATCTGGTATGGCATCAGGTGACAACGAGTGCAGCCAATGATAATGTGCTCAATCTGCTCAATGCAACGAAGGGCGTTAATGTCGTTGCTCCGACATGGTTTACGGTTTCCGGCAATCATGGAGAGATCACCTCACTTGCCAGTGATACGTATGTGGCGAGAGCCAGAAGCCTTGGTGTAGAGGTGTGGGGCGTATGCAATGATTTCAGTAATGACAGTAAGATCGGCAAGGTGCTCGGAAGCACCACAACGAGACAGAAGCTGGAGAAGAACCTGATTGCAGAGGCAATCAAGTATAGTCTGGATGGTATCAATATTGATTTTGAACATGTCAGAAAGGCAAATGGCGATGATTTCATCCAGTTTATCCGTGAATTGGGTATTATGTGCCGTAACAATGGTGTGGTTCTTTCGGTTGATAACTATCCACCGACATCCTACTCCATGTACTACAACCGCAAGGAACAGGCAGCGGTGGCAGATTATGTGATCACGATGGCGTATGATGAGCATTATGCCGGTTCCGAGGAGGCAGGTCCGGTATCTTCCCTGAATTATGTGAAGGATTCCACCGTCAATACACTGAAGGAAGTGCCGGCGGAACAGACGATCATTGCACTGCCATTTTACAGCCGTCTCTGGAAGGAGACAACGAAGGATGGCAAGGTGAAGCTGACCTCCGAGGCATACGGTATGCGTTCCGCAAAGGAGAATATGACCGATGCGGGAGCTGCCTTTGCATGGGATGACAGCACAGGAACCAACTATGCAGAATACACCAGGGATGGTGTTGTCTATAAAATGTGGCTTGAGGATCAGAAGTCTCTCGAGGAGAAGATGAAGACAGTATCAGACAGCAAGACTGCAGGGTATGCATTCTGGAAGCTTGGTCTGGAGGATTCTTCCGTATGGGATATGATCATTAAATACATGTAGTTTTCGTATATTATTCTATCTGTTTTGGAATATTCATAATATGAAACAAAAGGATATACCGGAGCAGGTGAATGAAAAAGAATAGTATCAACAGAGTGATTGGATTTGTGATCGTAGGTCTGGTTTTGCTTGCGGCAGTGATCGAAACAGGAAGATCCGTATATACATGGTCACAGCAGGCAGCGAAGCAGCCGCGTTATACGATCGTGATCGATCCGGGACATGGAGGCAATGATCCGGGCAAGATCGGGATCAATGATGTGCCGGAGAAGGATGTGAATCTGGCAATCTCTCTGGAGTTAAAGGAGATTCTGGAGCAGAATGACTGCAGGGTTGTCATGACGAGACAGAAGGATGAAGCACTTTATCAGGCAGGTGATACGAACAAGAAGGTGGCAGATTTGCGTGCAAGGTGTCAGATGATCAACGACAGCGGAGCAGATGCGGTGATCAGTATTCATCAGAACAGCTTTACGGCAGAAAGCTCCCGGGGAGCGCAGGTGTTTTACCGGGCGTCTTCGCAGGAGGGCAAGAAGCTGGCAGATATACTGCAGACACAGCTTGTGTCAGGACTGGATCCGGACAACCGGCGTGTGGCAAAGGCAAACAGCGATTATTTTATGCTGAAAAACACAACAGCGACTATGGTTATAGTAGAATGTGGATTTCTTTCCAATTCCAAAGAGGCAGAGCTTCTGACGCAGGCATCCTACCAGCGCAGGGTTGCGTGGGCCGTGGCACTTGGTGTTTTACAATATGTGAGCGGAGGACTGAGTTAGATGAAAACGATAATGCAAACGATAAACCCGGAGAGCTTCCGGGATGAGGAGCTGGAGGAGGCGTGCCGGATCTTGCAGAAGGGAGGATTAGTTGCATTTCCGACAGAGACCGTGTATGGCCTGGGAGGTGATGCAATGCATCCGGAGGCATCTGCTAAGATCTATGCGGCAAAGGGACGTCCGTCTGACAATCCACTGATCGTGCACATTGCTGATATGGATGCGCTGGAGGATATCGCACAGTCAGTGCCGGAGGCGGCAGTGAAGCTTGCCGATCATTTCTGGCCGGGACCGCTGACGATGATCTTTCCGAAGAAGGAGGCTGTGCCGAAGTCTACGACCGGTGGTCTGGAGACAGTTGCGGTCCGGATGCCGAGTCACCCGGTAGCACGGGCACTGATCCGTGAGTCAGGGGTGTATATTGCGGCTCCGAGTGCCAATACGTCCGGACGTCCAAGTCCGACAAAGGCAGAGCATGTGAAGGAGGATCTGGATGGAAGGATTGATATGATCCTGGATGGCGGTGCGGTAGGCATTGGTTTGGAATCAACGATCGTTGATCTGAGTACGGGAGTTCCGACCATTCTGAGACCGGGTTATATTACCGGAGAGATGTTAGAGGATGTGCTGGGAGAGGTTCAGGTGGATCCGGCGATCCTGTCACAGAAGATGAATCCGAATATCGTGGCGAAGGCACCGGGCATGAAGTATCGTCACTACGCACCGAAGGGACAGATGACGATCATAGAGGGAGACACCGGTAAAGTGGTCGATGAGATCAATCGTCTTGTGAAGGAGAAGACAGACGAGGGATGCTCTGTAGCGGTGATCGCGACAGAGGAGACAAAGGATGCGTATGCATGTGCCAATGTGAGGAGTGTCGGATCGCGCGCAACAGAGGGGTCGATAGCAGCGGGATTGTATGATATACTAAGAGAGATGGATCACATTGGAGCGGAGTATATTTATGCGGAGAGCTTTGAGAAAGATACCTTGGGGAAGGCGATTATGAACCGGATGCTGAAAGCAGCAGCGTATCATGTCATCAAAGTATAAATAACAGAGAGGGGTACGGTTTATTGAAGAATTATTCGAAGATTATATTTGTATGTACGGCAAATACTTACCTGAGCCCTGTGGCAGAAGCAATGTACCGTCAGTTCACAGAGAAGGAGAGAGAACATCAGCGAGAGCTGGGACAGCCGGTATTTTCGTTTCCGCCGTGCTGCTCAAGGGGATTGGTTGTTCTGTTTTCAGAGCCGATCAGTCCAAAGGTAAATGTGTCTTTAAGCCAGCATGATCTGAAGCCCTGCTCGCATGAAAATTCTGTGCCGTTAGAACAGTTTGATATTACACCGGATGCATTGGTACTCACGATGACATTCAGTGAAAAGGTTGCTTATCTGGAGAAGTATGAGGGCGGCGAGGTTTATACACTGGGTGAATATGTCGGCGTGGATACGGATATTGTGGATCCGTATGGTGGTGAGGATGAGCAGTACGATCTGTGTTATCACGAGATCGGACGGCGTATCCGCAAGGTAATACAGATATTAATGGAAAATGAAAAAGACGAAGGAGGACAAGCAGAATGATTGCATTGGGAAGTGATCACGGTGGATATGGATTGAAGCAGGAGATCATCAGGTATCTGGAGGAGAAGGGGATCGAGTACAAGGATTACGGCTGCTACGATGAAAGACCATGTGATTATCCGGTCTATGGCAAGAAGGCAGCGCAGGCTGTTGCATCAGGGGAGTGCGAGAAGGGTATCCTGATCTGTGGGACAGGCATTGGCATTTCGATTGCTGCCAATAAGGTAAAGGGAATACGTGCTGCGCTGTGTCATGATGTGTTCAGCGCAAAGGCAACGAGGGAACATAATGATGCGAATATGCTTGCCATGGGAGCCCGAGTGGTAGGTCCGGGACTGGCACTGATGATCGTGGATACATTCTTGAATACGGAGTTTTCGCATGCAGAGCGTCATCAGAACCGTATTGACCAGCTTGAGGACTAGAGGAGCGTAATGATGGAAACCGAATTGAAAGATACTCTTGACACTCGTCATATCAAGTATTAAAATTGGTTTCAATGAATCAATCGTATACATGCATGGAATGTATACAGAATGGAGGAATAGTTATGGCAAAGAAAGATATCGATTGGCATAATCTGGGATTTGGTTATGTTAAAACGGACAAAAGATATGTGTCCAATTTCAAGGATGGCGCATGGGATGATGGCGCATTGATCAGCGATGACACAATTACGATCAGTGAGTGTGCCGGAGTTCTTCAGTATGCACAGACTGTATTTGAGGGTCTGAAGGCATATACAACAGAGGATGGTCACGTGGTGTGCTTCCGTCCGGATCTGAATGCAGAGCGTCTTGAGCAGTCAGCACAGAGATTGGAAATGCCGGCATTCCCAAAGGATCGTTTTGTTGATGCAATCGTACAGACAGTAAAGGCAAATATTGATTATGTACCACCTTATGGTTCAGGTGCAACTCTTTACATACGTCCATATATGTTTGGAACAAACGCTGTTATCGGTGTAAAGCCGGCTGATGAATATCAGTTCCGTGTATTTACTACGCCGGTAGGACCTTACTTCAAGGGCGGCGCTAAGCCGATCACAGTTCGTATTTCTGATTTTGATCGTGCGGCTCCTCATGGAACAGGTCATATCAAGGCTGGTCTTAACTACGCAATGAGTCTTCATGCAATTGTAGATGCTCATAAACAGGGCTTTGCAGAGAATATATATCTGGATTCTGCTACCCGTACTAAGATCGAGGAGACAGGTGGAGCTAACATTCTGTTCGTCACAAAGGACAACAAGGTTGTTACACCAAAGTCTAACAGTATCCTTCCATCTATCACCCGCCGTTCTCTTATGGTTGTTGCCAAAGAGTATCTTGGTCTTGAGGTTGAGGAGAGAGAAGTATACCTCGATGAGGTTAAGGACTTTGCAGAGTGTGGTCTTTGCGGCACCGCTGCTGTTATTTCACCGGTTGGCAAGATCAATGATCATGGTAAGGAGATCTGTTTCCCAAGTGGTATGGAGGAGATGGGACCTGTTACCAAGAAGCTGTATGAGACACTGACCGGTATTCAGATGGGTCGTCTGGAAGCTCCGGAGGGATGGATCAAGGTTATCGAGTAATTCATCACACGAATAAAGACAATAATAACACCCGGAAGAGATTCTTTAGAATCGCTCTTCCGGGTGTTTTTGCCTTTTCAATACAGGAAAATACGCGTAATGTAGTGTGACGCCTCCGAGAATTGTGAAGCAATTTTCGGAGGGAAAAACGCTGGTTGAGGTGTCTCTTTTTACAGTCCGTCTACCTGCTTGGCGAGGAGCAGCCGGTCTCCGGGGTGAACCTCCTCGGAGGTCAGTCCGTTCAGAGCCATGATGCTTTCCGTGGAGGTCTGATATTCCTTGGCGATATCCCAGAGGCTGACGTTATCGCTGACGATGAAGCCGACAATGCCGGGCATTTTCTGAAGCCGTTCCAGATCCTGAGGGGCTTCCGTGATCTCGCATACTACCTGACATTCGGCCGGGGTAAATACGATGGCGCCGATACTTAAAACAGCTTTTGCTTCAATTTCCGCAGCATCCAGCATGATCACACTGATCTGGTTGATATCGGTCTGGAGCAGATAGTGATCCTTCGGGGATATTCCCTTGATCTCCATAAAATGCTGGAATGGAATGGCGGCGCGGAGACTGCCGAGAGGACGGTCATCGTTTTCGGTGACATAAAGAATATCCAGCTCGACAACGCCCTCCAGAGCAATGCCGTTCTCCTGGATTTCCTGTTCATCGATCTGAACTCTGCCTGAAGCAGTACAGATCTGCAGGATCTTATCCTGATTTTCATCTGCCTTGATCTGTTCGGAAACCCGGATCACATTCTGGGTTTTTAGAAGCAGCCGTTCAAAGTGGACCGGCTGACGCGAAAGTGTCAGCTCGCAGGCGGTGGAGTAGGCATCGGACAAAATAGAAAGCTCGACATCTTCATAGAATTTCATGGTAATATTAACGGGCAGCTCCAGCTCCAGAATACGCTGTTCTCCGTCCTCATCCGGTTTTGCCTCCATTGTGCCGCACTGCGGCTGGAAGCTGATGTCCGGGATCATCTGCTCATTGCAGCCGGAGCAGGAAACCAAGCTGTCGATGGAGCATTCTGTTTCCAGATATTCCATGCGGCGCTCTTCATCGACCGGCACATAAAGAACGAAAACATGCAGATCGCCGGTGATGCGCACGCTGTCCTCGAGAAGTCTCGTCTGTAGATTTTGAGGCGTCATTTCATAGTACAGAATGGTATCAATATTTGGCTTTCCCTTTGGGAGGTTAATCTCATCCTTGATCCGGAATACATCGCGTGTGCGCGGTGTCGATCTTGTGTAGACGATCGTATCGAACTGCTTGTGCAGACCGTCTGGGGAAAGCGACTCCATACCGGTCCGGACTGTCTCGTCGGAAAGGATATCGATGCCTGCAGGATCGCTTGCTTCCTCCTCACACCGGCAGTGGAAACCGGCAATTGCGCGGACGCTGATCTTGCGGGAATGGATCAGCTGGATCTGGCAATCCTCGAGATCATAGCTGCAAAATACATCGTCTGTTTCCGTAAGACCATCGAGATTGACGGTTTCCTCGAAGGGAATCTGTCCTTTCATATTATGTACCGGGCGGATGTCATCGTGGCTGGCATAAAGCAGCTCAAATTGCAGACTGCCCCTTAGAACACATTTGTTTAGTTCGCATTTTATTTCTGTGAGATCCAGACAACCGTTCTGTTTTATGATAAGATCAATGTCCGGCTTGGTGTCGGGTACGTTGACGTCATCCTCCAGTGTGGTCTGGATACTTCCATGACATTTGATTTGATTGGTGATCATTGTTTCTGATGAAAGTTTCATGGGAATTCCTCCATATATCTGATTTGTTGTCCCGTATGATTCAATATATGAAAGAAAACTTCAGGATATTCAAAAAAATCGGTAAAAAGATTGGACAGATATAGCTATCTGCTTTATAATTAAAGTATATTTTTGTACGAAATTTTTAAGGAAACAAGGAGGTTTATTATGGCTGGAAAGAAAGGAAAAAGCAGGAAAAGCAGCAGCAGACTTCGTTTGAAGATCATGCTGGTAGCTCTGCTTCCTATGATATTGATGGCAGTTATCGTAGGAGTTGTGGCAGCAAGAAATATGTCAGAGGGAATGCGTCAGGAAATGTTGTATGCCCTGAAGGCAGAGGCGCATTCGCTGGAGCAGGTGTATAATGCTGTCAACAGCGATACATATTCCGTCAGCGGCAACAAGCTGATGAAGGGAAGCTTTAACATTACGGATGAGACGGACTTTATTGATTCCTTTGTAGAGGGAAGCGGTATGGATGTGACTGTATTTTATGGGGACACCCGTATGGCGACCACACTGAAGGATGATTCCGGCAAACGTATCGTGGGAACACAGGCGGATGCGGATATTGCCAAGGCGGTGCTTGCAGGTGAGACGGTTGAGAAGGAAAATATCACGATTGACGGGAAGAAATATTGTGTATGCTATTCACCGCTCAGGGAATCTTCCGACAAGATCGTTGGTATGGTGTTTGCCGGAAAGCCGGTAGCCGCTGTACAGGCTCTGATCACAAAGCGTACTACGGCGATTGTGGTTGTTGAAGTTGTCTTGATACTGATCGCCATGGTCATTATTTTCTTCTTGACAAGGGGGATCAAGATAGGCTTACAGGCAGCAGAAAAGGCTGTTGAGGGATTGTCTAACGGAGATCTGACCGTGGCAATTGAGTCAAAGGCGATGCGCAGAAACGACGAGCTTGGTGATATGGCAAAGGGAGTTGCAGTTTTGCTGAACCAGCTTCTTGAGGTTGTCAATCATATCCGGACTTCTTCAGAGATGCTTCTTAAGTCGGGAACGGATCTGAGTAACATGGCATCGCAGACAAACTCTACCGCTGAGGATATCAGCAAAGCCATCGAGGATATTTCACAGGGAGCTGTTTCTCAGGCGGACGAGATTGAGCGTGCATCCAGTGAGGTTGAGACGATGGGACAGCTGATCAGCCACATTGTAGATAATGTTGCAGAGTTAGATAAGGGAACACAGGAGATCAAGAACTCCAGTGACCGTTCGATTGATATTATTGAGGATCTGACGGCATCCAACGATAAGAGCATGGAAGCTGTTAAGCATATTGCCCGTCAGGTCAATGCAACCAATGAATCTGCCATGAAGATCCGTGCGGCAGTTGATCTGATCACCTCGATTGCGGAGGAGACAAACCTTCTTTCCCTCAACGCATCGATCGAGGCAGCGCGTGCCGGTGAGCAGGGACGTGGATTTGCGGTAGTAGCCGGACAGATTCAGAAGCTTGCTGAGCAGAGTAACGAATCTGCCGGAAGCATTGCGGATATTATCGGAGAGCTTTTGAAGGATTCAGAGAATTCTGTCCATATCATGGAAGAGGTTCAGGAGATTATGAACGAGCAGCAGGAGAAGCTGCAGGCAACAAGACGCCAGTTTATGGAGGTTGGCGATGGTATCGGAGGTGCCGCTCAGGCAGCAGGTATGATCCGTCAGCAGACAGAACACTGCAATACCGCCCGTGCAAACGTGGCAGACGTGATCTCCAATCTGTCTGCAATCTCTGAAGAGAATGCAGCATCCACAGAGGAGACCACAGCTTCTATGCAGGAGATGAATGCAACGATCAATATTCTGGCAGAGTCTGCACAGCAGCTGCAGGATATGGCGAAGTCTCTGGAAGAGAATATTTCCTTCTTCCATATGGAGAGGGATCGTATCAAAGACAGCATTCATGAGGCGATCGAGGCGTAATTCTTCAACGGACGCATGTGCGAGGTGAACAAAGAGGTAGAATTCAGAGGCACAGATCCGTGTGCCGGTCATAAACGATAACAGGAAAGAAAGGGACGAGAAATGCTTACATATTCAGATGAGATTACGGTGGAGGAGTACAATGATCTTCGACGCTCCGTCAATTGGATCACCGTAAAAGACAAGAGAGCACAGAAGGCATTGACCAATTCTTTCTATAAACTGATTGCAAGAAAGGACGGGAAGCCGGTTGGCATGGCGAGAATCGTCAGTGACGGAGGCTACACCTATTTCATTACCGATGTGATCGTCCGCCCGGAGTGCCAGGGAGAGCATATCGGCACGCAGCTTATTGATAAGCTTCTGGAGTACATCAAGAGGGATGTTATGGATGATGAGACGGTTATGGTCAGCCTGATGGCGGCATACGAGAGGGAAAGCTTTTATGAGCGCTTTGGATTCCACACACGCCCGTTTGGCAATCATGGTCCGGGAATGTCCATGTGGGTGTCCAGAATCGCAGACGGAAGCATCATCACGTCATAAGATGACACCTGCGAATTTATGAGATCATAAAACGGAAGTATCAGCCGGTTAGCCGGTTCGATACTTCCGTTTTTATTGCAATTACATATTAAAATATTTCATGAAAATATCTGTACGAAAAATGGGATACAGATAATTACACAAATTTATTCGCGGCGGCATCATAGCTGTAATCTATCGCCTTTAATTTTGCACAGATCGCTTCCTGATCCAGATCCAGAGACTTGCATAAATCCTCCAGATTCGGATAGAAGTCGCGAAGCTGTGTGTTCAGATAACTCACTAACATGATTGGATCATTTGGAATATTCATTATTTCTTACCCTTTCCCGCAGATACATTGATTAATTCAACAATCTTTTCGATGGAATTGTTGAGCTGGCTGCGCTGCATTGCCTTGATGAAACGCTCCTTCTCATCAAATGCTGTATTGACTGCATTAAGAAGCTTTTCGTTCGTCAGCTCTTCCTCCTGAATGACAATGCTGTAGCCCTGCTTCTCAAAGGAGGCAGCATTTAAGATCTGGTCACCGCGGCTTGCCTGAGCGGATAATGGGATCAGGATATTTGGCTTGCGCAGGGCAAGAATCTCGCAGATTGCATTGGCACCGGCGCGGGAGATCATAATATCGGCAGCAGCCATCAGGTCACGAAGCTCCTCCTTTATGTACTCAAACTGTACATAGCCCTTAGTTCCGTTTAAGGATTCGTCCATCTTGCCCTTGCCGCACAGATGAATGATCTGGAAACGTTCCAGAAGCTGTGGGAGGATTGCACGGACTGCCTCGTTGACGCGGACAGCACCGAGACTTCCGCCAATGATCAGAATAACAGGCTTGTCATCGGTAAAGCCGCAGAAGCTAAGTCCCTTCTCGCGGCTGCCCCGGAACAGCTCCTGACGGATCGGTGAGCCGGTGAGAACGCCCTTGTGCTCCGGAAGATGCTTTAATGTCTCCGGAAAGTTGGTGCAGACTCTGTCCGCACATGGAATACAGATCTTATTGGCAAGACCCGGTGTCATGTCAGACTCATGGATCACGCATGGAATGTGGCGCGTCTTCGCAGCGACAACAACCGGAACGGAAACAAAACCACCTTTGGAAAATACGACATCCGGACGGATCACCTTTAACAGATGGCGCGCCTGACCGTAACCGCGGATCACCTTAAATGGATCACTTAAATTCTTAGGATCGATATAACGGCGCAGCTTACCACTGGAAATGCCGTAGTAAGGAATGCCAAGCTCCGGGATCAGACGGCTTTCAATGCCTTCATAGGAACCGATATAATGAACCTCGTAGCCCTGTTTCTTAAGCTCCGGGATCAAAGCAATATTCGGTGTGACATGACCGGCAGTGCCTCCGCCGGTGAGAACTATTTTCTTCATTTTATAACCAATCCTTTCTTCTAAAGAATATGAAAATTAGACATAATAAACCTTCTATCATTATATTAGCATTCCTGTATTTTATCAACTCTAACTTCGTTCACACATAAAACACGCTTTTTACACGTTTTCTACATGAAGTTTCTGTATGCTGGTAACATGTTTTAGGATCTGCACAGAAAGGCATGGTGAGTATTTATGAAAAAGAAACGAGGAAAAAAGTTTAAGCGTATTGTTGGCGGCGTGGCGGCAGCAGTCGTTGTTGTGGGAGTGGTGATCGGCGTCCGGATGATTCGCGCAAAAAAAGCTTCGCCCGCAGGAGCCGTGAAACAAAGCACAACAACTTTAACGAAAATGGATCTGACGGATTCGATCAGTGCTTCCGGAACCATCGAGAGTAAAAAGACGCGCTCCGTTACGGCGCAGGTGAATGACGTCACAGTACAGAAGATATATGTGAAGGTCGGTGACGAGGTTAAAAAGGGTGATAAGCTTGTTTCCTTCGATTCGGACAGCCTGAGTGAAAGCCTTTCCGAGGCACAGGATTCCCTGCAGGATGTGCAGTCAAGTGCAGCTTCTGAGGTGGAATCCGCACAGGAGCAGTACGATACGGCGGTCAGTGACCGGAACTATAATAACGCAAAGGCGGCAAAGAATCTGCAGAAGGCAGTGAAGGCGCGGGATACGGCAAAGAAAGCGGTTAAAACTGCGAAAACGAAACTAAAGCAGGTCAAAAAGAAAGCCGGGGCGAAGAACAGCCAGGATGTGACAACGGCGCAGGAGGCACTGACGAAGGCACAGGAAGCGTACGAGCAGGCAAAGACAGCGGTTGAGACAGCGAGAGATAATAAAAATGACACCGCACGTCAGAATAAATCCTCTGTAACGCAGGCACAGACCGCCTTGAAAAATGCACAGACAAACCGGAAGAAGAACGTGAAGGAAGCGCAGAAGCAGGTGACATCTGCGCAGGAGGCGGTTGCGAAATGTGCGGTAACTGCACCGATGGATGGTGTTGTGACAAGCCTGAACGTGTCTGCGGGAGATACATACACCGGCGGCACGATCGTGCAGCTTGACAATACGAGCGGTTACACGATCACAACAAGTGTGGATGAATATGATATCAGCAATGTCAAGAAGGGACAGCGTGTGGTGATCCTGACAGAGGCAACCGATGAGGATGAACTGGAGGGAGTAGTGACCTTCGTGGCACCGTCGACAGGAAGCACATCCACAACAACCTCTGCGAGCAGTGGCAATGGTGCAGATGCCGGAAACTCATCGAGCGATGGATATGAGGTACGGATCCGCATAAAGACAACCGACAGCCGGATCAAGATGGGGATGACAGCCAAATGCAGCATTGTGCGGGATGAGGCAAAGGACGTTTTTGCCGTGCCGTATGATGCCGTTTCCGAAAATGCAGACGGCACATACTATATCACAGTGGTAGACGGCAGCGGAAGCAGTACAGGATATACAACGCAAAGTGGTGATAACAGCCAGGATAGCTCCGATAATTCCGGACAAAGTGGTGATTCCGGCCAACGTGGCAAAATGGGAAATCCTCCGGGACAGGATGAAACAAATGCATCGGATGACAGTACAAAGGGAACGGCCAAGACCCGTCAGATCGCGGTGACCAAGGGGATGGAAACGGATTATTATGTGGAAATTTCCGGGGATGATCTCGAGGAAGGTCTGGAGGTTGTGATGCCTACCGATAAGGTTTCCGACAAAAGCTCATCAAGCGACAGCCAGAGCGTTTTTGGAAGCATGAACGGCATGGGCGGCGGTATGCCGGACAGCGGCGGAATGGGTGGCAGTGGAAACAAAGGCGGCTTCGGCGGCGGACCGGGAGGTGGAAAATAATTGGCACAGGAACAGGTACAAGAGCATGTCATTTCCTTAAATGGCATTGTGAAACGGTTTTATATTGGTAAGCCCAATGAACTGGAAATCCTGCATGGAATCAATCTTGAGGTCGAGCGCGGGGAGTTTGTCTCAATTGTCGGAGAATCCGGTTCCGGTAAGTCGACATTGATGAACATTATCGGAGCACTGGACCGTCCGACCGAGGGGGAATACCGGTTGCAGGGAAAGAACATTGGGGAGGCAAAGGACAGAGAGCTTTCCTCAATCCGTAATGAGGAGATCGGCTTTGTGTTTCAGACATACAATCTGATCCCGCGGACAACGGCACTGGAAAATGTGGAACTGCCAATGCTCTACGGCAAAATGAAGAAAACGGAGCGGAGAGAACGCGCCAGAGAGCTTCTGGAGCTGGTCGGCATGAAGGAGAGAATGCTTCACAAGCCGGAGGAGCTGTCCGGCGGTCAGAAGCAGCGAACGGCAATTGCACGTGCGATGGCAAATGATCCGTCGATCATTTTGGCGGATGAGCCGACGGGTAGTGTTCAATTAGTACAACACTACCCAAAAACAACACCCGTGATATTCTGGTCATTGTCAATTCTTATTTCTTTAATGACTGAACGCCAAAGGGTGCGTTTTTCTTCACGGGTCAAAGTATCATAAATGGTTCTAAAGCTATTATCAAGAAGCCTGCGCACAGCTGCAAAGTCTGGCGGCGCTTCCTGCGCTGGTTCCGGTATCTGGTTCAGTGCAGAAACATATATTTGATAGTCCTTTTTATAGTCTTCAATGTCGATAAGGTCATTCACATACAGTTCTTTTAATTTGGTCAACTTCCGTTTCAATGCGGCTTTGTCAGTCCGGGCAACGGACGCTTTCTTTTTGGCTGCTTCCACGTCCCATTCAAGCTGGCAGCGTTCCAGTTCTTCCCCTAAGTGTTCAAACAACCATTGTTCCACGACGTCTTCACGGGCTGAATGATTATGAGAGCAGCGCCCACGCTGGAAATGCTGGTTGCAGCGGTAATAAAAATAATCACTGGATTTGTAGCCAACAAGTTTGTGCCCACATTCAGCACAAGTCAGAATGGAAGTGAAAATATAAACCTTGCCAGATGGAGCAGAACGCACATTGCGTGTCAGAAGCGCTTGCACCCGGTCAAACTGCTGTCTGCTTATGATTACCGGGCAGAATTGGTCATTATATCTGCCGCCCCGGTCATACACGCCAGTGTACAGCTTTTCTTTCAGCATACGCCGAAATGTGGCGTCACACCAGTTCACGCCGTATGTTTCCCGGACATAACGGACAGTAGCCCGCTGGGAAACTGTGTTTTCAAAATAATTAAAAGCGTCTTGCACAATGGCTGCGTCTTCCGGTACGACTTCCAGCCGCTTTTCTTCATTCACACGGAAGCCGAACGGAGCAGAGCCGGAAACAACGGTGCCGTGTGCAATCTTGCTGTCAAATACAACGTCTATTCTTTCGCCGTCTATGTCGGCTTCATTCTGCGCAATGGACAGCTTCACATTGATATACAGACGTCCGTTTGCGGTTGTCGTGTCGTACTCTTCATCAGTGGTCTTCCAGTCGCAGTTGTGTGCCTGCAATATTTCCATAACTTTGTAATAATCAGCAACGGAACGAAACCAGCGGTCAAGGCGGGCAAAAAGCAAAATGTCTACTTCATCACGCTTCACACTGTCCATCATGCGTTGAAATTCAGTTCTTTTGTGAATGTTTTTTCTGGCGGTCTTTGCGGCGTCAATATAAATTCCAACAATGACCCAGCCACGTTCCCTTGCGTATGCTTCCAGTCGTTCTTGCTGGGCTTCCAGCGACAAGCCTTTTATCTTTTGTTCTTCACCGGAAACCCTTATATATAGAGCAACCCGGACAAGCGCCGGGGCAATTTCCTTGTTTCTCATAATATCACCACAATTCTTGTCAATTTCCTTTAATTTCCCGTCATGCCGTGATAATATAATAAGTGCAGACGGTATGTTGTATCTGGTATGATATATCTTTGCACCGCACCCGGAGTGTTCCCAGCACTGCGGGTGTTTTTATTGCCAATTTTTAACAGTAGTTGTGAACCTGCCAGACCTTTATAATTGAAAAGCGCCCAGCTTTTCCGATAAAAGAAAGGTCGTGGGAGATAATGAAAAAGAAATACATATATCATAGCAACCATAATATATTTGCTATTTATTACAGCAGCAACAACACAATGTATATCAATCTTAACTTCACAGGAACGACACAACTAATCATTAAAAAGTAAAGCGGGACCGCTGGGCATCCCTTTAGGGGGACTACCCAACGTCACTATTGCCGCCGTTGTCAACTGGCGGGTATTGCTTTTCTAATTCTTCTGGTGTGTCCGGTACGTCGTCATACAACGGCTTTTCTTCCGGCACGTCTTCTGCGTCTGCAACGTCTATGTATTTTTCAATCATACGCAGCAGCGCTTCCCAGTCTGCTTCATCAAAAAGCGCAAACGTCTTGAAAATGTTCTTTGCAAATTCATTCTGCCCGGTCATTACCCGGTCAATAAGTGCGCTGTATTCAGCTTCATTGCTGGCGTACATATCACCAGCGCCATTCAGCAGCCATTCTTCATTGATATTAAATTCACTACATATCAATTTATATAATGACAATTTCTGGTCCGGCTTTGAAAGTCGGTTGTTTTCAATATTATTGATAACATCACGATTGACGCCCAACCGCTCACCGAAAGCAGTCTGCGACATTTTCAAAGTATCTTTTCTTAAAAATCTAATACGTTCGTAAACTTCCATTGAGCAGATACCCCCTTTCTTTCGTTTTATGAGTTCACTATACAACAACGAATTGAGTAAGTCAACACAAAAATAATATAAAAATTGCAAAATAGAGTTGACATACTCAAAGTAATGGTATATAGTGAGTATACAAGCACAGAACAAATGCTTGAAAATGAGTTAAAAGCACAAAGAACGGAGGTGGCAGCAGATGGCAGAGGTTGAGCGCACACGCAATGAAGTTATTTACAAAAGAGAAATCACAACAGACGAACCGAACGCACACGCTGAATTGATTTTGAAAGTGGACGGACTGCCGGAAGAAGCACTGGACATTTTAAGAAAGAAATTCAACGCACTGGCAGAAATGGTGGAAAGAGAAGTGAGAGAAAAAACCAGCTTGACTGCATAAAGTCAAGCTGGCAGCAGGTCACTTCCCTGCAAGTTCTTTCACATAGCGTTCAAATTCAGTGGAAGAAAGAACATCATACAGCGCAGCAGTTAAAATGCGCACCAGTTCTTCTTCCGGGATTGAACCGCCGTATTTTTTGACAGCCTTTGCAACAGAAGTCTTGATGGCGTCTTTGTAAATTGGCATAGAACACACCCCCTTTGCTATGGATTGCCAGCCCTGCACTGGCTGACAATCCAATTATAGCAGAGGACCACAACACAGAAAAGGAGGAAGCAGACATGGCAGCAGTTGCAATGGAAGATAAGAAAAAAGAAATGATTGAGAAGACCGCACAGGAGTTCCAGAAGCTAAACGGTGACAACCAAATGTTCATTCTGGGCTATATGCTGGGTATTCAGCAGGAACGCCAGAGAACCACACCGCAGCCACAGACGGCATAGGAGGTGGCAGGAATGGAAGTGCAAGGAACATTCAATGCCCAGCGCTTCTTTGACACTTTGGCAATGATTATTTCACAGCGGGAGGGCGTAAAAGTCACCGTGACTGTGAAGCAGCCGGAGCCAGAAGAGAAAAAGCAGCGGTCAGCATAGGCGCTGGGCGAAAAGCAAAGGTTTTTCAATAGTCAAAATGTGAATAGTAGCGAAAAGCTATTCAAGATAAATCATACCAGATACAAGGAGGAAAAACGCAAATGAAAGAATTTGTGAAGAAAAAAGCGGTCATTGTCAAAGACAGACTGGGACTGCCAAACTACATGACTATGTTTTACATGGAGCCGGGGACGTACAACCCGGAGGACGTGCCGGAAATGTTCAAAATCAAAAACAAGATTGTTCCGGCAATTCTGATTTCACAGTACCACAATACAACCATGAAGAGCATGGGCGGTGACGTTGCAGTGTCCCTGCCGTACCAGCAGCCACGCCACACAATCACACTTGATGAAGCGGCGGCAGCCTGCGCCAGAAAGGGTGAGGGCTGGCACCTTATGACAAACACGGAATTTACCTACTTACTGCATGAAGCAGAAGAACTGGGACACACGATAGGCGGAAACACGAACCACGGAAGCAATGCAGACAACCCGCAGGAAAAGGGCGTTGTATACGACAGCGCCGGAAGAACACTGACCGGGTGTGACCCGCTTACATGGTCGCATGACGGAACCACAGGCGGCGTGTTCGGTATCTGCGGCAACTTCTGGGAATTTGTAACGGGCTTACGCCTGCACAAAGGCGTCGTGGAGTACACAAAGGACAATGACGCAGCAGTTGAGGGCTACAAGGACGAAGCCCCGGACTGGACCGTTGCAGAGGTAAACGGAAAGCCATTGAAGCTGTACGGCAGCAGTGACGGCGGCGTGGTTATGTCAACCGCAGAAAAGATAGAAAAGGACTGGGACGGCTGCCACATTGCAGAATTGCAGCTGGAAGAGTTGGAAGACGTGCCGGAAATTGCGTACAAGCTGGGAATTGTACCGCACGATTGGAAGAACGAAACAGCCGGAATATGGGCAGACAGTGAACTTGAAGAAGCCGTGCCTATCCGGGGTTCGAGTTTCGGCAACGCTTCCGCCGGTGGCGCTGGTGCGCTGGACTTGGGCGACGCCCGTTCTCGCGTCTACCACGACGTTTCGCTCCGTTCCGCTTTATTCTTGGAAAGCTGGGAACTGGTAACTGATTTACTGAAAGCGGGTGCGGAAGCACACGCAGGAGCGCAGGACGAATGAGCGCAGATAATTTCCCATACGTCGAGGGACAGCCAGCGGAAATCTATTTTGACGGCAAATGGCACCGGGGCAAGATAATTGCCGGGTACAGATTTAGGGACGGAATAGTGACCGTACAGACGGAAGATGGGCAGAAAATCTGGTGCGGTGAGAGCCACAAAGAGTTATACAGAGCATTGTAAAAATGGCAAGCAAAAAGCCTTTGAAGCTGTGCCGGAAACACAAAATCAAAGGCTTTTCAAAAGTCAATATGTTAATAATTCAATACACGTTTATTATACCATATTGGCGGTTACAAGTCAAACATTTTAGGGCTGAAAAGTCCTTGAAAATAGCGGGTTTTATCCCTGCTAAACGGGCTTGTATGGGGTATTAACATTCCTACGAAATATATAAATTTATATATACGCTGTATGGATAATAAACAGGATTGATGGAGGATAGAACCACCCCACTTCTGGTGTACCCTTATACGCTGAAAAAGGTATCAGACAGAAAAGGAAGTGCAGTGGTGTTTATCAGAGAGAAGAAGACAGACTGTGCCAATTATAGAGAAGTGGACATAATACCACGAACAGAAGCAGCAGAGCAGGCAGCCAGAGGGAAGAGGGGTAAGAAAAGAAAAGTCAATGCCCCAAAGCAAAAAGACCTTAACGACAAGAACGCCAAACGCTATCTGGTACAGTTGGGCAATGGCAATTTCAGAATAGGGGACCTGCACACGTCCTGCACATACAGTGAAGAGAACCTGCCGGGCACAGTAGAAGAAGCAGAAAACATTGTGACAAACTACCTGCGGCGCATAGCATACCGCAGAAAGAAACTGGGGCTTGACCCTTTGAAATACATACTTGTCACGGAATACAAATACAGCAAGGACGGGCAGTGCCTAAAGCGTATACATCACCACATCATTATGAATGGTGGGCTTGACCGTGACGACGTGGAACTAATGTGGACAAAAGACCGTATCAACTGGAAGAAGACCAGTGACCCGGAATACAGAGCCAGTATAAAACAGCTGGGCTGGGTAAATGCAGACAGACTGCAAATGAATGAAAACGGAATAGAGGGACTTTGCAAGTATATTGTCAAGGACCCGCAGGGAAAGAAACGCTATTCCAGCAGCAGAAACCTTGACCGCCCGGAAACAACCAGAGAGGACGGCGGGGAGAAGCAGCAGCGTGACCAGAACCACTGGAAGTACAGCCGAAATCTGAACGCACCGGAAGAAAAGTGCAATGATTTCAAGTACAGCAAAAGAAAAGTGGAACAGCTGGCAAAATCACCGGACGCAGGGCTGGAAGAGTTCAGAAAGATATATAGCAATTACAACATTGTGTCATGCGAAGCGGTCTTTTATGAACAGACCGGGTGGCATATTTACTTGAAAATGTGGAAAAAAGAGCCAAAAAAGGCAGGACAAGGAGGAAAACGAAGTGGAAACAGGAAGAAAAACAAGGCTGCGCCGGATATTAAGGCGTAAGAGGATAAAAAGAGCAATTAAGGCATACGGAAATTACATTGCAGCAGGCGTGCTGGTATTCGTTGTGTGCGTGGCTGTGGTAGGCGCAGCAGTAAAGCCAACAGCAAGCACACTGCCGAAGAACACACCGGAACCAGTACAGACCACACAGCCGACAGGAAGCACCACAGAAGAAGCGGAAGCGTATCCGTTCAACCTTATGTCATTTGACTGGGACGGGGAAGCACTGGACGGCTGGACACGCTATGAAGTACCGGAGGACTACGCAGACAACGGCGGGTATTTACCGGAATGTATGCAGCAGTACACATACATAATCTGCAAGCAGTATGGCGTTGAATATACGCTGGTGTTGGCAATTATCGAGATAGAAAGCGGGTACAGATGGGACGCCAGCTGCAAAGAGGGGTCAACCGGATATATGCAGGTATTACCAAAGTGGCACAAAGAACGTATGCACAGACTGAATGTTGATAATGTGAAAAACCCATATTTCAACGTGCTTGTCGGTGTAGATTATTTGGCAGAGCTGCAAGAGAGGTTCGACACAGAAGCAGAAGTGCTGACAGCCTACAACTACGGTGTTGCTGGTGCTTATGAACACGTATGGAACAAAGGATTGACAGAAACAGAGTATTCAAGAGAAGTGCAGCAGGCGAAAGAAAGAATTGAAAGAAGAATGAGGGGTGAATGGTGATGGAAAATGAAATCAGACTGGGCGACATTCTGGACAAGCTGACGCCCAGTGACAGAGTGGTGATATATAACGCAGCAGGACAGGTTGTATACCGTGGATATGCTGCAAACGCAGTACATGGAGCATTGAACCCGCAGCGACGCATTAAGAAAATGGGACTGGGTATGGAAACATACAGAGCCACGGAACAAATGTGGGACTGGGCGAAAACAGACAGCCTGCCGGAGCAGGTACCAGTTGAGCAATTCACACAATACCGGGTAGAAGACCTGCAACACATTCTGTATATCAGAATTGAACTAAAGAGCGAGTTTGAGAGGTAACGGGCATGAAGTGCAAATGGTGTGGCGCAGAAGTTGAACTGGGCAAGCGGTGTGAATACTGCGGGTCAATAGCAGAACCGTTCTACTACGGCGTAAATCCAGAGAAAAAGGAGCAGGAGCCACAGAAAGAAACGGAATACACAGTGCAAAAGGGTGACAATCTTTGGGAAATAGCATGGAGATTTTACGGAAAAGGCGCTGCCTGCTATGCGCTGGCACGTAGAAACGGCATTAAGACCCCGGATTTGATATATCCGGGGCAAGTATTGAAGATTTAGGAGGAAAAGAGCATGAAGCAGCAATGGAAACCACCAGAACTGGAAGAAATGCCAGTGGTCATATTATCACTGCACCAGAAATGGTGGCAGAAAATGGCAGCGGGTGAAAAGGTTCTGGAACTGCGGAAGACAAAGCCACAATGCAAAGCACCGTTCCGGGTGCTGGTGTATGTCACAGGCGGTGTGGGAATAGTTGGTGAATTTATTTGCCCGGAAGTTCTGGAAATCAAGAACTTTGAAGAAGCAGAGAGAAAAAGCAAGGTTCCTGCACATGACATTCACAATTATGCAGCAGGAAGCAGAAACAAGGTGTATGGCTGGAAAATAACAGCCGTGAAAGAATATCCACGAACAGTGACGCTGGAAGAACTGGGAATGAAGCGTGCGCCGCAGTCGTGGCAGTATATGAGGTAAAAGGCATGGACCAGATGCAACAGGACAGACAGAAGATAATTGCAAAGCTGGTGAAAATAAAAGCACTGGCAGAACGTGGCATAGGCGGTGAACAGCAGACAGCGCAGGTGATGTATACCACGTTGAAAGAGAAATACAAAGTCACAGACGCAGAGATTGAAAAGGCAGCAGCAGTTCCGGTGGACATTTCAGAAATTGACTTGAAGAAATTCTGGGGCATAGCTTTTCAACTGGCAGCAGTCGCACAGACATTGCAGGAAGAAACGGACATTTGCACCGCCTGCCCGTACACATACACGGACGAACAATGCACGGGCTGTGGTACATACTGGAATATGCGGGACTTGCGGCTTGATTTTGAAGCAATACAGCAAAGATTGATAAAGGCAGCAACGGAGGAATAGGACATGGCAGAAAGGAAACCCAGAAAGCCGAAAGCACAAAAGAGCGAATACCCCACATTGCCGGGGCAGCTGGGATATTTGAACAGCTACTATTGCCCGGTATGCGGAAAGCATTTGTTTTCAGCGTATGACAAGGATTTGCGGAAAGACCGGGAAGACGGCTATTACTTCCATGTGTCCCGTGATTTCAATTATTGCAGTAAATGCGGAACGCTTCTGGATTTGGACGAATGGAAGCGAGAAGAAGAACCAGCGGCAGCAGGTGAAGAACTGACGCTGGAAGATTAGGAGGTGACGGCGGGTGAATGATTTGTTGTATGTGTGCAGCCCGTACCGGGGCGACACAAAGCGCAACAAGGAATATGCACGGAAGTTGACAAGGGCAGCCATAAACAATGGCTTTGTCCCGGTCACGGTGCATTTATACTTGACGGAAGTTACAGACGACCAGAACCCGGAAGAAAGAAGCCGGGGCATGGCGGCGGGAATGAAGATACTTGAAAACTGCAAATACATTCTGATTGGCAACAAATACGGCGTATCAGACGGAATGAAAGCAGAAATGACACTGGCGGCACTGAAAGGAAAAGTCATGCTGTATGAGCAGGACGGCAAAATATATCTGGTGGACAGCCGGGAAGAAACCACAGGAGGACAAGACAATGAATGAAGAACAGAGAATGGAAGAGGTTAAGAAGTTCAAGAACCACTTTTTGCACATATACAGACCGGGAGCAGACAAGCTGCTTGCATGGCTGGAAGAAGCAGGATTTTTCACAGCGCCAGCAAGCACAAAGCACCACGGAGCATACACAGGTGGTCTGGTGGAACATTCAAACAATGTATACAGCAGATTGGTTCAGCTGGCAGCAGCGGAGGACGAACGGCGAGGCAGACGGCGTTTTTCAGAATATGCAGTCGGCACAATCGCAGTTGTAGCACTTCTGCATGATGTTTGCAAGGTGGACGCCTACAAGGTAGAGAAGAAGAACCGGAAGCAGAAAGACGGAAGCTGGAAAGAAGTTGAGGTATACGGATATACAAACAGCCTGCCACTGGGACACGGTGAAAAGTCAATTATTCAGATTATGCGATATATGCAGCTTACGGAAGAAGAAATGCTGGCTATTAGATGGCACATGGGCGCTTTTGATTATTCAGTAAAGGGCGGCAGCTATGATATGGACAATGCTTTTGCAGGCAGCAGGCTTGCAGCCATGCTTCACATTGCAGACATGATGGCAACACACCTTGACGAAAGGACAAACGCCAATGAGTAGAGGATATTACAGAAAGCGCAGTGAAGCCACAGAGCAGGAAAGAGTTATAAACTGGGCAAGGTTCTACGCAAAGGACTTCCCAGAATTGGAATTGCTGCACCACATACCGAACGGCGGCAGCAGAAACCAACTGGAAGCGGCGAACCTTAAAAGACAGGGCGTGAAAGCTGGCGTGCCGGACTTATGCTTGCCAGTAGCCAGAAACGGCAAACACGGGCTGTATGTGGAAATGAAGTGGCAGAACAACAAGACCACAGAGAAGCAGGACTGGTGGCTGGAACAGCTACGGCAGCAGGGATATGAAACGGCGGTTTGCTGGTCAGCGGAAGAAGCAATGGACACAATAGCAGGTTATCTGGGAGTTATGGAACAGACGGGAAGAAAGGTGGAATTGTAATGGGCTACATGGACCACACATTGAAAAAGACGGTGCCATATTACAGCGCCATGAAGCGTGCTGGGGCATTTAAGCAGCAGGAGCCACAGAAACGGCAGAAAAGAACGACGCTGACAGAATACAGCCAGAACGGACAGAAAGCAGTATTGAAACCGCACGTCACAGTCAATCAAGCCGCAAAGAAGCTGTATGACTATGAACAAACCGGATTGTCACCACATGAGGTTGCAAACCTTGTTGAGCAGGTGCAGAACTTGACAAGGCGTGTGAAGAAATACGAAAGCTGGGAAGAATGAACGACGTTGACCGCTGCTTGATATGCGGTGAAGTTATCCCGGAGGGTTCGCAGGTCTGCACCGCCTGCCGCAATAAATACGACATTGTGACCGGGGAAACAGAAGAAATGGCACAAGAACTGCGGGACATAGCAGACGTGCTGAAAATCACAGAGGGCACAGACACAAACATTAGAAAGTCAATGGAAAGCATACTGCGGATAGCAGACAGACTGGAAAGGAAAAACAATGGCAAGAAAAGAGGATAAACAGCCACAGTATTTGCCGTTAGTGGTAAAAGCAAGATTACAGACGGGCGGCAGGGACTATGAGAAAATCAAAGAGGAATTAAAGGGGCAGGGCTTCACCTGCAAGCAAATGAAAGGCATGGTGCGTGAGGGTAACTACTTTGACGGAATAGTGTTGTATTTGTCAAAGTGGAACTGGGACAACCACGAAAGCTGGCACCTTTACAACTGGGACGACAAGGACGACAAAGAAGTTATGCTGGGAATATATGAAGCCGAACAGTACCACCCGCAGGCGCCGTATAGATACAGAGATAATTTTGAGAAGTTCCAGAAAGACTGGACAAGCGGAGAGTATGACCCCGGTATGACATTTACTTTCAAGGACAGTGAAGTTGAAGTGCTGGAAGTCTTGCAAGAAGAGGTAGACAACATAGACCACGAAGCGGTCAAAAGGCAGGTGGCGGCAGCAGAAGACGCCCAGTACCAGAAGAGAAGAAAACAGCGCCAGCGACGAAAACAGGCAAGCAAGGGCAGCAGATACCAGCGTAAATACTTTTAGGAGGAATAAAGATGGCGAAAAAGAAGCGGAAGTATTACAGCGGAAAAGAATTACTATACCGCCGACAGATGGAACGGCAGCAGGCAGAGGAAGAAGAAAAGACAAATAATATCAGAATACGCCAGCTGCACCAGATAAACGCAAGCAGCCGGGCTATTGGCTGGGCAAAACAGAAAATGAGGGAGGGAAAGAACAATGATTGCATTTCTGATTGAGGTTGTAAAAGCACTGGTAACATTCTTTGCGGTCTGCGTGGGACTGGGTATTTTATATCTGGTCTTTGTAGTAGTCAGAGAAGTTGGCTGGGAAGTAAGAAGACAGAACAGAGAGAAGCACGAACAGGAGGACAAAGAGGAATGAAAGCAGAATTTTTCAAGGCGGTGTGTCCGTTAGAGATTGGGGACACGGTAGCAATCAAGGTATCAAAGGACGGAGAAACAAAAGAAGCACTTTATCTGCCGCAGGGTTGCACGGTGATTACAACGGCAGCAGTTGCACTGCATAAGGTTACAGACATTGCGACGCTTCACTATCTGAAAAAAGGTGAAACACAGTTCTTGTATGAACTGGACGGCTGCGGGAAGTATGAACCGTTGACCGTGAAAGTTCCGGTCAGAGAATTTGCAGACGAACTGAAACGCCGTGGCAGATAATAACAAATACTTACGGAAGTATACAAAATATACAAATATACTTCCGTAAGATTGTGCAGAATGTCAATAGATTTTATACTTCCGTAAGTATATAATAAAGACAGTTAAAGAAGTAAAGCAAACGGAGGTAACGAACATGACAGAGAACAGAGAAAAAGCAATCAAAAGAACAAAGAACCTCGCATATTGGTTCATGGGCGAAATGCTGAAAGAGGAAGAAAGAGGAGAGAAAGAAAAAGAAGCATTTGAAAAAGCAAAAGAAGCCGGGGAACTGGTGGTGATGATAAGCACAGCAGAGAACAATGCAAGAGTTATGAAAAGCTGCATGAAAGAAGCAAGAGAAGCAGCAGAATTTTTGAGAGATGAAAAGAACGACGTTGAAGAATGGCAGCTTGCAGGAATTAACGCAATGTTCGACCAGTGCAACAAAGAAAACATGGTGCCATACGATATGCCAACAGCAATAAAAGGGCTTCTATGTATGCAGTACCAATAAGCATACAAGCACGGGTGGCGCAATGGATAGCGCAGCAGTCACCGAAGCTGCCGGGTGCGGGTTCAAGTCCCGCCCCGTGCATTACTGGGAAAGCAACTATAAATTCATACCAGATACAAGGAGGAATACCACATGAAAGTATTATCAATTATCAATCTTAAAGGGGGAGTGGCAAAGACCATTTCCAGCGTAAACATGGCACATATTCTGGCAGCAGTAAAAGGCTTCAAAGTCCTGCTGATTGACAATGACAAGCAGGGCAACGCAAGCAAGATTATGAACCGCCACAGCTATGACCATAAGGGCACGGCAGAGGTAATGACACAGCGGGGCATTGACCCGGCAGAGGTTATCCAGCACACAGACTTTGACGGGCTGGACATTATCACAGCAAACATGAATTTGCTTACAGCCAACCTTGAAGTCATGCTGGACCAGTCCAGACCACAGCAGACCCGCTTTAAGAAGTTTCTTGACGGCTTACAGAATGAATACGACTACTGCATTATTGACAACGCCCCGGACATTAACATTTCAACCATAAATGCGCTGGTGGCTTCTGATGATGTGATGGTGCCTATCACCATTGATGATTTTGCAATAGACGGGCTGGCAGAACTAAAAGAACAGATTGACAACACCCGTGAGGACCTAAACCCGCAGTTGCGCTTCTGCGGCTGCTTTGTCACACAGTACGACAGAACCAATGAAGCAGACACACAGGGCGAAGAGTTCTTGAAGACGCTTGAATATCCGGTGTTTGATACACATATCAGAAAGACACCGAAAATGAAACCCAGCACATTTGAAAGATTACCAATCATTTTATATTCCCCACGCTGCGGAGCAAGTGCCGACTATAAAGCGTTAGTGGAAGAATGGTTGAGAATGTGACCAATTCGGACACGTTAGGAGGGAAAAGACAATGGCAGGAGCAGCAAAGAAATTCAACTTGACAGAGTTATTAAACCAGCGGTCAAAGGAAGCTGGGGAGCAGCAGAAAACAGAACAGCAGCAGGCGGCAGCAGGTGTAGAGGTTGTCACGTCCGAAGAGGGCGTGAGCAGCACCGCTGACATTTACGACCTTATACCGTCAAAAGGTAATTTTTACAGCGTAGAAGACGTGCAGGACTTAAAACAGTCTATTGAACTTCTGGGAGTGCTGCAACCGCTTCTGGTGACTGATGAAGAGGAAGACGGCAAGCGCCGTATCATTGCAGGACACAGAAGACGGCTGGCGGTCATGCAGCTTGTGGACGAGGGGAAAGAACGTTTCAGACGGGTTCCAATCTTAATCAAGCCAAAGAAAAACGCCATACTGGACAGACTGGCACTGATTATGGCAAACCGTTTCCGTGAAAAGACAGACTGGGAGCGTATGACAGAAGCACTGGAAACAGAAAAACTGGTGCTGGAATTAAAAGAAAGCATGAACATTCCGGGAAGAACCCGTGATTTGTTGGCAGAAATTATAGAAACGTCCCCGGCACAGGTAGGAAGATACAAGGCAATCTATAACAATATCATTCCAGAACTGATGGCAGAATTTAAGGCAAACAGAATTGTTGTATCTGTCATTTATGAAGCGTCCGGGTTACCGGAAGATTACCAGAAACAGGCGGCAGAAGTATTCCGGGAAAATGAAGTGCTGACATTATCAGACATTAAGCAGTTAAAGAAGAACTGGGAAGCGTCGCAGCAGATACCGGGACAGATGGACATTAGCCAGATGGAAGAGAAGCAGGGAACCACGGAAACGGCAGAAAGCACCGCAGGCAATGAAACAGACCAGCAGCAGGAAGAAAAAGCCACAGAGGAAGCAGGAGAAGCCACAGAGGGCACAGGGGACACAGCCGGGCAGCAGTCAGAATATATTGACCCGCAGCCGGAGCAGATAACATCACTTTGTTACAGCTGCACACATTATGAGGATTGCCACGACAAGACAGCAACCGTGACCAGCTGCAACGCCTATGAGAACCGCAGAGAAGCACAGAAGACGGATGAAGAGAGATACAACGAAGAGCAGGCAGCTATTGACCGGGAAACGCAAAAGAAACTGCGTGAAATGCAGCAGGAAGAGAAAATGCAGCACTTGCCGTCTGATGAAAGAAAAGAAAAAACAATCAGAGTATCACCGGACAAAATGAAAGCCGTTGCAATCGACCATACAAGACCATATATGATTTTGAAAAATGACGATTACAGAGAGGGCGACACAGTGAAGCTGATTGAGTTTGCAGAGGGAAGAGCAACCGGAAACACGGCTGACATGAAAATTATCTGCATGGACGACGACACGACCAGCAGCGCACTTGAAGAGGGCTATTGTGTAATAGCATTGCAGCAGAAGTGATTTGGAGGTGTGAAAAGTGAAAGGGCAATTAAACTTATTTGAACCGGAGTTCATAAAAGACATAGATTGCACCGTTGACACACCAGTGACCAGAGGGAACAAAGACAAACCCATATATGGAACAGGAAAACGCATAAAACCCAGAGTGCCGGGCAGAAGAGAAACAAAGCACATGGAAGAAATATATCTTGAAGAATTGCTGCCGCTGGAAGAATACGACTTGATTGTTGTTTTAATATCTGGCGGCAAAGACAGCATAGCAACATACTTCAAATTGCGTGAACTGGGAGTGCCTAAAAGCAAGATTGAGTTCTGGCACCATGACATAGACGGAGGAAACCCGGAACGCCACATGGACTGGCGCTGCACACAAAACTACATGAAAGCGCTTGCGGACGCAGAGGGAATACCGCTGCGGCTATCATGGAGAAAAGGCGGCTTCTTTGGTGAATTGTACAGAATAGGAGCCAGCAAGCCTATTGAATGGGTAGACCCGGAAACCGGGGAAATAATGAGCGCAAAGGAAACACCACAGCAGGCAGCGTGCAGGAAGATTGAAGAAAGCAACGCAGAGAACAAAGAAGAACTGCTGAAAGAATACGGCTGCCGCATGAAGTTTCCTGCAAAGTCTGGAAATTTAATGACAAGATGGTGCAGCCCTTATTTGAAGATAGACGTTGCAGCAACGGTCCTGCGAAATCTGGAAGAGGTGAAAGAAAATTCAAAAGTTTTAATATGCAGCGGGGAACGTAGAGGGGAAAGCACCGGGCGTTCAAAATACAACGAAATGGAAATATATTTCAGAGCCAATGCAGAAAAGAAACTGAAAAGAACAGTTCACCAGTGGCGCCCGGTCATTGATTATTCAGAAAAAGACGTGTGGGAAGTGATGAAAAGAAACAAAGTGAACCCGCACCCGTGTTACCGGGCAGGCTGGAACCGTTGTAGCTGCGCCGGGTGCATATTTTCAACACCGGAACTGTTTGCAGGGTTCAAAGAGTTGTACCCACAGGAATTTGAAGAAATGAAACATGATGAAAAGGCGCTGGGCTTCACACTGGACAACAAATGCGACCTTGAAACGTACATTGAGGGAGCAAAGCCGTGTTTATACAAGGGCGACAAAGAAGCAATACATAGTCTGATAACGGGGATATTCACAGAAAGTCAAATATTTATTGACGGTCAATGGAAATACCCAGCAGGAGCGTTCCACGGCGCAGAGGGTGGACCGTGTTAGAAATTAGGAGGTGCGAAAATGCCAATAAACATGACAGATTACAGAATGATTATCAACGAAAGAGTATACAACGTATTGCAAATTATGATTGATTTTGCAGGACCGCCAGAAGAGGGGAAACCACCAAAGCCGAAGTTTATTGACGCAGTATACATTGACGAAGACGGAACAATAAAAACCATACGTGATGAAGCGTGGTGCTTTCAGTTTGTGAGAAGAAACGGAGGTGCAGCAGATGGAAAGACCAATAATAATGCTTAATACAGACAATATGCCCGTGTTTTGCCGAAACCAGTGCGCAAATACAAAATGCGCAAAGCACATTTCAAAAGCCTATGAGTGCGGCGGTTCATGTTCAATGCGGCTATTGAGAGGGGAACCGGAGTGCGCAGGCTACATATCACGGAGGAAGCGCAAATGAAAGAAAATGTTTGCGTAGACTGCAAATATTATGAAAGCTGCGGAAAGCCGGAAAGATACATAAAGTGCATGGGGTACAAAGAGAAAGAGCGGCAGCAGGCAGCAGGAGAACACGCAGTTGACGTGCAAGACGGATAGCAGCCGGGCAAAACTGGCAAAACAAAGAATGGAGGAAAAGCAAATGGCGCAGGCAATGGAAAAAGACAGGGTTATTGAATTGCTGGAATACTATAAAGACATAGACGGGGAGGTGAATATATACAGAAAGATTATAAGTGACTTAACGGACCAATACTACAACCCCATTGGCGCTATACAGTGCGACGGTCTACCAAAAGGAAAAAATAATATATCACGACAAACAGAAAATATGGCGCTTAATATTCCAGATTATGTCAGCGGCGAAATCAGAGAGTATGAAGCAAAGGCGCAGCAGTTACAAGCGCTAAAAGCACAGATTTTGCAAGAAGTTTCAAGACTGAAACTGAAAGAAAAGCGCATTATTTTTGATTTTTACATGCACAACCTCAAATGGGAACAAGTAGCGGTACGAAATTCATACAGTGAAAGACAGTGCAAAAATATCAGAGATACAGCAGTTGAAACACTTTCACAGAGGTTTGAAAAGAACCAGATTATTTCACAATTTCAGAGGATTGCATAAGCAATCATTGCCCGCCATTGCCTGCGTTTTACTGGTATAATTTAAGCCAGTGAAGCAGGCTTTAAGCCGTTATAAATTGCACGTTGGCAATAGTGGGCTTTGGGATTTTTTGAATTTACAAAGCCCATAATTTTTTATACTTCCGTAAACCGGAAGACTTGAAAAGAATGAAAACGAACGAAAAGAGGTGAGAAGATGGGAAGACCACGAAACCCGGAACGGGACAAGTCAATGCAACGTTATCTGGACGCAGACGGCAAGATTGAAACAGCGGAACTGGCAAAACTGGCAGGGGTGCCAGAAGTGCGGATAAGAAAATGGAAGTCAGAAGACAGCTGGGACGAAGCGCTGAAAAATAAGCCGAAAAAAAGAGGGGGTCAAAAAGGCAACAAAAATGCTGCCGGAAAAACCCCGGCAAAAAAAGGTAACAAAAACGCTGTCACACATGGGGCGTTTGCACAGGCAGGGTATGAAGACATAGACCCGGAGCAGGCGGCAGCAATACAGAACATGGGCACACCGTCCGCACTATCTCAAATGATGGAGGAATTGCAGGCATTATACGTCCGCAAAGCCTATCTGGAAAGCCTGCTGAAAGAGTACGAGAGTAAAGAAGCAGGCGGTTTTTATACTGATAAAATCGTACACATGATTGTGCCAAAGAGCATGGAAGAACGCAGGGAAGAAGAGGACTGCGGCATGGAGCAGGGGCAAGCGACAGACCCAGAGGGCGGCAAAGAGATATACAAAACAGCAATGAAATCTATTATCAAGTCAAGCCCGTTTGATAGAGCAATGAAAGTGGAAGCTGAACTAAACAAGCTACATGGGCGTATCATCAAGCAGCTGGACAGTATCAAGGCGTATGAGTTAGAGGACAGGCGCTTACAGCTTGCGGAAAAGCAACTTGAATTGAACAAACAGAAGCTAACGGGAGAATTTGAGATTGACCCGGACGGAAGCACAGAAAACGACGAAATCACAGACGTTGTGGACGACGTTTAATAGGTTCTTCCGGCGGTCTGGAAGCACTGCGGGTACGGCGACGCCCAAAACCTGCCCAGATATAATTTTGAAAATTCCATTTCCGCTTCCGACCCGGTAAAAAATAAAGGGGTATGGGCTAAAAAAGAAAAAATGTGACCAATTCGGACACAAAAGAAAGGGGGTGCGGTTTTTGAAAGCGTACACTTCAAAGGCGGTTGCCGCTTGGCTGGATATTTCAGAACGCAGAGTGCGCCAGCTGCGTGACGAAAAGGTTATAACGGAAATCAGACCGGGGCTGTACGACTTGAAGACCGTAAACCACCAGTACATAAATTATTTGCGCAAAAACAACCCGGAAAGTGAAAGTGCAATAGATTACAACGCAGAACGTGCAAAGCTGGTCAGAGCAAAAAGAGAAGCACAAGAACTGGAATTGCAGCTGCGCAGAAATGAGGTACACACCACAGAGGACGTGGAACAGGTAATGACAGACACACTTGTTAGGTTCAAAACAAGGCTTATGGCTATACCTGCAAAGTTAAGCCCCATTTTATCAAAGAAAAAGGACCAGACAGAAATATTTAAGCTGCTGAAAAGCGCCATTGATGAAGTGCTGGAAGAACTTTCAGACTTTCAGACAGTGTTTGGGTATGGTGTAGACAATGAAGAAAAACACAGTTGATATGTTCACACGGATTTTCAAAGTGCTACAACCACCGCCGGAAATGACACTTTCGCAGTGGGCAGATAAGTTCCGCAGACTGTCTGCCGGGTCTTCCGCAGAGCCGGGACGCTGGAAGACAGCAAAGGCGCCGTATCAAAAAGAGATTATGGACGCCATAACAGATATTACAATAAAAAAAGTTGTGATTATGTCAGCAGCGCAGGTGGGAAAGACAGACGCAATGGTGCTGAACCCTATTGGATATTATGTGCATTATGACCCGTCACCGATTATGGTTATACAGCCGACAATAGACATGGCAGAGAAGTTTTCAAAAGAAAAGCTGTCACCTATGTTGCGTGATACACCCGTACTGGCTGACCGTATCAATGAGAAGAGCCGCAACAGCGGTAACACAATCATGCAAAAGATATTTCCGGGCGGCTTCATAACGATTGCAGGCGCAAACAGCCCAACGGGACTGCGAAGCCACACAATCAGAATATTGCTTGCAGACGAGATAGACGCATACCCAGCCAGTGCAGGAAAAGAGGGCGACCCACTTTTGCTGGCTTCAAAGCGTCAGACAACATTCTGGAATAAAAAGCAGGTGGACATTTCAACACCGACAGTCAAAGGGGCTTCCAGAATAGAAGTGGAGTACGAAAACAGCAGCCGGGGAGAATGGAACGCACCGTGCCCGTGCTGCGGAGAACTGCAACCGCTGGTCTGGTCAAATGTTGTGTTCGACAAAAACGACCTATCAGAAATCAGATACGCTTGCAGCAAGTGCGGCGTCATATCCAGTGAAGCAGAATGGAAAGAACACTTTATTGACGGAACCTTTGTACATGAAGAACCAGACAACCCCGTGCGTGGGTTCCACTTGAACACGCTTGCTTCCACATTGACCACATGGCAAGAAGTTGTTGAAAAGTTTCTGACGGCAAATGACCAGATGAAAAAAGGCAACGTGGAACTTATGAAAGTATGGACTAATACCGAAATGGGGCAAACGTGGGAAGAAGACGGGGAAACCATAGAAGACGACGAACTGATGAAACGCCGGGAGAAATACAAGTGCGAAGTGCCAGAAGAAGTGCTGTACTTGACAGCTGGCGTAGATACGCAGGACGACAGATTTGAAATTGAAGTTGTGGGCTGGGGTCCAGAATACGAAAGCTGGGGCATTAGATATGCGGCAATATACGGCGACAATTCAGACATCAACAATCAAGTCTGGCAAGACCTTGACACATTCTTATTGCAGACCTTTGAAAAACCAGACGGAACGAAAATGAAGCTGTCATGCGTCTGCATTGATAGTGGAGGACACAGAACTAATCAAGTATATAAATTCTGCAAAGCCCGGTTCAATCGCAGGGTATTTGCAATCAAAGGTTCAAACGATAGCGCCGCAGCGTATATCCAGAAGCCGTCAAAAAGCAACCGTGAGGGCGCATATCTTTTCACGCTGGGAGTTGATACCGGAAAAAGCCTGCTTATGGACAGACTAAAGCTGGAGGAAGAGGGACCCGGCTTTTGCCATTTTCCAAAAGAAGAGGGCAAGGGATATGACGAAAAGTATTTCAAGGGCTTAACGTCAGAAAAAAAGGTAATGCGTTACAAGATGGGCAGACCATATTTTGCATGGGAACTGAAAGACAAAGGCGAACACAAACGAAATGAAGCACTGGACTGCCGAAACTACGCAACGGCAGCCATTGAAATTATCAACGTACCATTGAAAAAACCAGACAAAAAGAAAGACGCCACACAAACAAAGAAAATTGTAAAACGTGGCAGAAGAAGAAGTGGAGGAATTTTATAAATGGCAGGAATTACACTGGAAACAGCAAAAAGACACCTTGACGCATGGCTGGAAGCAGAACTGGCAGTGACAAACGCCCAGTCATACACGATAGGCAGCAGGACCATGACAAAAGCCAATCTGACCGAAATTAGAAAGTCTATTGAATATTGGCAAGGGAAAGTCACTGCGCTTGAAAATGCGGCAAAATATGGCGGCAGGAACCGTGCAAAACGATTTGTACCACGGGATTTATAAAACATTGCCCGTGATTGCCCGTTTTGGGGCTTTATTTCCCCCCATTGCCCGCAAAAATGGGGTAATATTGTAGCGTGAATAAGTGAGAAAAAACAAAAAGCACCCGTGAAAAGGTGCTTTTTTCATGCAATAAAGGAGGTGAAAGCGTGGGAATTGCAGCGGGAATTGATAAGGCAATAGCAGTCATAGCACCGCAAGCAGCACTGAAAAGAACGGTTGCAAGGCAGAAAATGCAGATTTTAGACAGCGGGTATGGCAATTATGGCGCCAGCGTCACAAAGAAATCACTTGCAGGCTGGCTTCATGCAGGCGGCAGCAGTCGTGAGGACATAGAAGACAATGTATCTGTATTGCGCCAGCGTACCCGTGATTTATACATGGGCGTGCCGCTGGCAAATGGGGCAGTCAAAACCATGCGCACCAACATTGTTGGACGTGGGCTGCGGTTGAAATCGACCATTGACGCAGAAACGCTGGGAATTTCACCAGAAGAACGCCGGAACCTTGAAAAAAAGATTGAAAAAGAGTGGTCTATCTGGGCTGAAAGCAATGATTGCGATATGTCAAGGATAGACAACTTTTACGAGTTGCAGCAGTTGGCTTTTATGAACTGGCTTATTTCCGGGGATTGTCTGGCGGTACTGCCAGTCAAACCACGAATAAACCAGCCGTATGACCTGCGTGTGCAGCTGATAGAAGCAGACAGACTTTGCAGCCCGGACAACTGCGACACAATAGACAACAAGATTGTTGGAGGTGTAGAGGTTGATAAGTCCGGGGAAGTGATAGCGTATCACATAGCGGACCACCACCCGTTGTCATACGCATACAATGACATAAGCTGGCAGAGGGTTGAAGCATACGGACAAAAGACCGGAAGAAGAAACGTGCTTCACATGATGAACCGGGAAAGAATAGGACAGCGCAGGGGCGTTCCATTCCTTGCACCAGTCATTGAAAGTCTGAAACAGCTTGGAAGATACACAGACGCAGAACTTGTGGCGGCGGTTGTATCTGGTATGTTTACCATTTTCATTGAAAAGGCAGACGCCAGCGCAGAAGACGCAATAGGAAGTATGCTGCCGGAAGAAGTGCAGGTGGACGCAGAAGACGAAAGCACCATTGAACTTGCGCCGGGCGCCGTTATCGACTTAAACGAGGGAGAGAAAGCACACGACACGAACCCCGGAAGACCAAACGCCAATTTTGGCGGCTTTGTGGAAGCAATATGCCAGCAGATAGGCGCAGCACTTGAAATTCCGTATGAATTGCTTGTAAAGCGCTTTAATTCCAGTTATACAGCCAGCAAAGGCGCACTGGAAGAAGCATGGAAAATGTTTAATATGTACCGTGACTGGCTATCAACAGATTTTTGCCAGCCAGTGTACGAAGAATGGCTGACAGAAGCGGTAGCAAAAGGACGTATCAAAGCACCGGGCTTCTTTACTGACCCAGCAATCAGAAAAGCATATTGCGGGGCAAAGTGGAACGGACCTGCAAAAGGTATGCTTGACCCGGTAAAAGAGGTTACAGCCGCAGAAAAGAGAGTGTCAAACGGCTTTAGCACCAGAAGTGATGAAGCAATGCAAATGACGGGAAGCAACTTTTATAACAATGTCGAACAGTTGAAACACGAAGAAAAAGAACTGAAAGAGGTGAAGAAAATTGCCAATGGAACCACAAACAAACAGAACACCCCAGCAGAACCCGCAGACAATGCCGGGAATGAACCAGCAGCAGGACAGCAGAACACCGGGCAATCCTTACGGGGTGACGACAAATAAATTCTGGGACTTTATCCCAGCAACAGGGGACAAGCCGCCAGAACTGCTTTTATACGGCGCAATAAGCAGCCAGCAGTCATGGTGGGAAGACAGGGTGACGCCGCAGCAATTCAATCAAGAACTTGCGGCGCTTGGTGATGTGCCAGAAATTATCGTGCGCATTAACAGCGGCGGCGGTGATGTGTTCGCAGCAAATGCGATTTTTACGAGATTGAAAGATTGTTCAGCGAAAGTGACAGTCAAAATTGATGGCTGGGCAGCTTCCGCAGCCACAATCATTGCTATGGCAGGCGACACAATCAAGATTGCCAGAAATGGCGTATTTATGATACATGACCCAGCAATGACAGTCTGGGACACTTTCAGAGCAGAAGACTTTTTGAAGATGGCTGATGAACTGAAAGTGATTAAACAAAGCATTGTCAATACATACGCCAGTAAGACTGGTAAAAAGACAGAGGACATAGAACAGCTTATGTCAAATGAAACATGGTGGACGGGCGACATTGCCGTTGAAAACGGCTTTTGTGATGAATTGATGTTTGAAGACAGCACAACAGTTGTTGAAAATTCTTCAAAAATCGTTGTCAATTCAGTGCCTATTGACGTTTCCATGTTCAAGAGTATTCCAACCCAGTTATTAAACAGCCCGCACAATCAAAATCCGGGTAGTTTAGTAAATAGTGCAACAGAACCTATCAACAAGCCACAGGAAAAGGAGGAACCACAAATGGCAGCACCAGAAAACAAAATCACAACGGTTGACGCACTAAAAGCCGCATACCCGGATTTAGTAGCGACAATCCAGAATGAAGCAGCAGCCACAGAACGTGCCAGAATTAAAGGCATTGAAGACTTGGCAAATGGCAACTATGACGCAATCGCAAAGGACGCAAAGTTTGACAACCCTATTTCTGCGCAGGAAATGGCAGTTAAAATCATTTCAGAGCAGAACAAAGCGGGCGGCAACTACATTCAGAACCGCCAGCAGGACGCAGAAAACAGCGGTGCAAACGGCGTGCAGGGAGCAGCACCGGAGGACAACGCAGGAGAGAACGGCAAGAACGTGTTTGACGCCGCTATTGACAAGTTGTTTCCAGACAAGAAATAAGGAGGTACAAGCAAATGGGTGAATATGCAGTAGAAAAAAGAGAAATCACACCGAAGAACTTTTTTGCTGGTGATTTTCCAACAGTACCGGAAACCGGAACAACAAATGCAGCTATCAAGGAATATGCACCAGTAATGATTGACACTGCGAATGACAACAAGATTATTCCAGTTGCAAAAGGAAGCGAAGCAAGCGCAATCGGTATTGCTGCTGCGGCAGCAGGAAACGGCGAACCAGTAACATATTACATGACAGGTGAGTTTTTCGCTGACGCATTAGCACTTGAAGCCGGGGCAGATTTAGCAAAAATCAAAGAAGCACTGCGAAAAGTATCAATCTTTTTGAGATAAGGAGGAAAAACAACAATGGCAAATGAAGTATCTATTTACGAACCACGAACAATGGGCAGAGTGGTTCAGAAATTACCGCCCGTGCGTACTTTTTTTAGAAGTACATTTTTCAAGCATGAAGAAACATTCGTAACAAAGAATGTTGATGTTGATTTCAAGAAAGGAAGCAGAAAGGTTGCACCGTTTGTCAGCCGTGTAATTGGTGGAAAGGTAGTGCCAAACACTGGCTATGAAACAAAGACCTACACGCCGCCTTTAGTTGCACCGGAAAAGGTCACAACGGTTGACGACCTTTTACAGCGCAGACCGGGTGAAAGCCTTTATTCTGGCAGAACACCTGCGGAACGTGCAGTGCTTAAAATGGCTGATGATTTCAAGGAACTGCGAGAAATGATTTTACGCCGTGAAGAGTTAATGTGCGTACAGACCATTTTTACTGGCACAATCCCTATCATTGGCGACGGAGTAAATGAAGTGATTGACTTCTCTTTTACAAACAAAGAGAAAATCACAACGGAAGCGAAGAAGTGGACTGCTGACACTTCCGACCCTATCGCAGATTTGAAGCGCTGGCACGAAACCGTACAGAAGACCGGATTTGTAAACTGCGATATTTGCGTTATGGGTGGCGACGTTGCAAATGCGTTTGTAAATCATGCAAAGGTACAGAAAATGCTTGATGTGAAAAACTTCAATCTTGCGGTTATACAGCCTAAACAGTTACCGAACGGCGTCACATACCTTGGAACCATTCACGAACTGGGACTTGATATTTACAAGTACAATGAGTGGTATCTTGACGACTGGACAAACCCGGACAAACCGGAGGACAAGCCGCTTGTACCTGCTGACAGCTTGGCACTGTTAAGCACAAACGCTGATTATTCCATGTACTATGGAGCAATCACACTTATTAAGGAGCCGGACGGCAACTTTATGACCGTAGAGGGTAAATATGTACCGGACACATGGACAAAACGCAAGCCTGCCCGCCGCTTCCTCAATCTGTCTTCTGCACCGTTATGCGTTCCGCATGATGTAGACAGCTGGTTTGTTGCAACACCTATCTAATGGACTTCAAAGCACAGCTTGCCAGTGACATGAAAGTGTTTCACAACTGCGGAGAAATGGCAACTATGACTGATATATGGTATCAAGGCAAGAAACACTATTTGCCAATAATCATTGACCACACGGCAGCCGACGAACGGCAGAGAGGAAACGGGGACAATGCAGAGGGCATAAACCGTGCTTCTTGTCTGGTGTATATGTCATTATATGATTTTGGTTGTGTTCCAAAAAAAGGACGCCAGCTTGAAATTGACGAAGCCGGGGCAATCAATATGTATAACATTTCAAAAGCAGACTGCGAGGACGGGGAAATAATTCTTGAATTGGAGATGTTGGAAGAATGATTGAAATAACATCTGACGCAATAGAAAGAGTGGGAACCCTGCTGGCAGACGTTCCAAAAGGTGCAGAAAGAGTATTTGCCAGCGCTATGAACCGTGGTATTTCCAGAGTGAAGACACAGGCAATAAAGCAGGTAAAAACCGTATATGCCGTAAATGGCGCAGCACTGACGAAAGCAACCAGAATAAATATAACCAAAGCCAGCACGGGAAACCTTGCGGGCTTTGTTTCGTTTTCTGGCGTGAAAATACCGCTGTACAAATTCAAAGTAACGCCGACGAAGCCCGGAACTGGAAAACAGGTGCGGGCAGCAGTTAAAAAAGGCGGTAGCGGGACACCATTTGAAGACGCTTTTATTGCGGAGATGAAAAGCAATGGTCACACCGGAGTATTTGAGAGGACAGGGCGCAAGCGTTTTCCGATTGAAGAAAAAATGGGACTATCAGCAGCACAGATGGTGGGAAACGAAGATATTATAGACGGGCTGGAAAAGGAAGCACAAGAACTGGTAAACGAAAGAATTATACACGAAATGAACAGGATTTTGAATGGTTATGGAGGGTAAAGAATTATGACACCAGTTTTTTTGTTGGAAGAATTGCAGAAATTCATTAGTTCCAAAACGTCTGACATTATTTTGCCAGTGCGAACCAGAACGGGAAGCAGCGAAGAAAAAGAAAGAGCAGCAGCAGTTTATAAAATGGGGCTGCCGGAAGCAGACGACGTACAACAGAAAGTGCCATACATTCTGTTAAAGTTCCTAACAGGGACGGACGACAAGAAAGCAGGCGAACCAGAGGAAGACAGCTGCAAAGTAAGAATAATATTTGCGGTGTATTCAGAAGATGGGCAGGACGGACCGCTGGCACTTCTCAATCTGATTTTGAGAGTGCGCAGCGAATTGAAGAAAGCCGGGACAATCGGCGGCGGTCAATTTGCTTTGGAACTGCCGCTGGAATATATCGTATATCAAGACACCACACCGCCATATTACATGGGCGAAATGGCGACAAATTGGAGTATGCCAGTCACGCAACGTGATGTGGCAGAGATTTTGCACAATTTATAGACAGGAGGAAGACGAAATGGCAAAAGCGACCACAGCAAGCGCCACAGCAGCCGAAAAGGACGCTGAAAAGGTGCAGGCGGTAGAAAATACCACCACAGAAGAAAAAGCCACAGAAACGGCAAATAAGCAGGAAGGAACAGTAAAGCTGATTTACATTGGACCAAACCTGCCAAAAGCAATGCTACAGTGCAACAAGATTTTTGAGGGAACCAAAGAGGAAATCAAGAAAGAACTTTCTTTCATTCTTGAAAAATTCCCACTGGTAGAAAAAATGCTGGTTCCCACAACGGAACTTGCAGAAAAGAAAGACAAGGTGAAGACAACCGGGAATGTGTACAACAAGTATTATTCCGACTTAAAGGCTGCCGCCCTTGCATACGCAGAACAGGAGGTATAAGCGAATGAGTGACGTATCACACGGAGTAAACGCCAGCAAGACGAGCAATGGCACAATCACGCCAGTGTCAGTAGATACGGGTGTGCATTTTGTGGTAGGAACTGCGCCAGTACAGATGGTAAATGGAAAAGTAAATGAAGTGATTATGGCTTCAAGTTACCCAGAAGCAGTGCAGGCGTTGGGGTATTCGGACGACTGGAAGAAATACAGTATTTGTGAAGAGATTTACACAGCGTTTACGCTTTTTAATTCTGCACAGGTATTTTTTGTGAATGTTCTTGACCCGAAGAAGCACAAAAAGACCGTAGCAGAAGAGCAGATGGACGTTGTAGACAATCAGATTGAGTTACCACTTGAAGCAATCGCAAGCAGTGTGGAAATCACCGGAAAGACTGCCGGGGAAGACTACGAAGCATTTTACAGTGACACAAAATGCGTTGTGGAGTTCTTAAAAGAAGCAACAGGAAAAGTTACCGTAAAATACGACACCGTGGACGCTTCACAGGTAACAAAAGATGATATTATCGGAGGTTACAGCGTAAGCACACACAAAACCACAGGACTTGAACTGATTAACAGTGTATTTCCACGCTTCACAAAGGTTCCAGACCTTATTTTGTGTCCGAATTGGTCACATGACCCGGAGGTTGCAGCCGTTATGTCTGCAAAGGCAGAGAATATCAACGGACTGTTTGAAGCGGAAGCAATTTTGGACGTTGACACAACGGAGAGCGGGGCGACATATTACACAGAGGTGCCGGAGTGGAAGAAGAAAAAGAATTTTACAAAGCGCACGGAAATTCTTTGCTTCCCTAAAGTTGCGCTGGGTGATAGAATTTTCAATCTTTCAACGCAGCTTGCGGCGTCAATGTCAGCCGTAGACAATGCGGAAGAGTACGGCGGCGGCACACCTTGCGAAAGTGCTTCAAACAAGGGCATACAAGCAGACAGAATGGTTACTGCGGACGGGTCGGAAGTAGTCATGGATATTCAGCAGGCAAACTACTTGAACGAAAACGGCGTTGTGACCGCACTTAATTTCTTTAATGGCTTTGTAAGCTGGGGAAATTATACGGCGTGTTATCCTGCCAACACAGACGTGACGGACTATTTCTACTGTATCAACCGTATGTTTAAATGGGTTGCAAAAACTCTGATTTTGACATACTGGAACTATATTGACAGAGGTACTAAAAGACGCCTTATTGACGCCGTTGTGCAGTCTATCAATGACTGGCTGGCAAGCCTTGCTACTGATGAAAAAATCATTGGCGGGCGTGTAGAGTTCAACGAGAGCGAAAACAGTACAAGTCAGCTTGCAGCAGGAATTGTACGTTTTCATATCTATATCACACCGCCGTCACCAATGCAGAAGATGGACTTTGTGCTTGAATATGATGTGTCATATCTTGAAGCACTGGTGGCAGCATAACAGGGAGGTGAAACAGAATGTCTAAAGTTGATGAATTAGTTATTAACTATGCGATTTATGAGGACGCCACAGAGTATTTGGGAACAACAGAAGTAACACTGCCAGACCTTGAATACATGACAGAGGAATTAAGCGGCGCAGGCATTGCGGGAAATATCGAAGAAATTATTATTGGTCACTTAAACGCAATGTCAACAACTTTCAATTTCCGAACTGTCACAGAAGCAGCAGTAACACTGATGGAACCACGGGTACACAGAATTGACCTGCGTGTTGCACAGCAGAAAATGAACCTGCGCACAAGTGCAAACGAAGTGTCCGGCGTAAAGCACATTATGAAAGTAAAACCGAAGAAGACGGCACTTGGAAAGGTTGCAGCAGCTTCAACGGCTGATGTAAGCGGTGAATACGCCGTATCATATTACGCAATGTATATGGACGGAAAGAAAAAGACAGAGATTGACCCGTTAAATTTCATTTGCATTATCAATGGCAAAGATTACTTAAAGGACGTCAGAAAAGCATTAGGCAAGTAAAAAAGACAGCAGGAGCCAGCGGGAAGACCGCTGGTTTTTTCCTGCCCAAAATCAAAGATATGGAGGAATAAACAATGTCAGATACAACAAATACAACTGAAAACATGGAGCAGGTAACAGAGCAGGAAAAGGAAATGCAGGAAGCACAGGCAAGCGGCGTGGTCAATTTTGACGACAAGAAGAAAGACAAGGAAGAAGACGGCAGTTTGAATTACACACACACATTCAAAAAGCCCAGAGAGATTGAGGGAAAGAAGTATACAAAATTAACTTTCTATTTTGACAATTTAACTGGTGAAGATATTGAAGCAGTAGAACAGGAACTTGCAGACCAGAACAAATATGCACTTTCACCGGAAATTTCCTCAGCGTTCCAGTGTATTCTTGCGGCAAAAGCTGCGGGGGTTGCTTCTGATGAAATCAGACGTCTTCCGGTAGGCGATTACATGAAGATTAAGAACAAAGCAAGGGATTTTTTAATTGCTGCGGGCTACTAAAAATTAAAGAACCCGCAAAGTTCATAAGAAAGCAGATATACAAAATGTCAAGGGCTTCACATACGCCCGTCCCGTTCTGGCTGCAAATGCCTATACGCAGACTTTTTGCATGGATTGAAACCATAAATGAAGTGGAAAAAGAAGAAGCGGAAGAGCAGAAACAGAACAGCAATAATGCGTAGGGAGGTGAAACAGCTTGGCAGGGTCACAAAAGGAATTTGAACTGCTTTTTAAGCTGAAAGCGTCGCTGGGTGGCAATTTTAACAGCACATTCAAAAGCGCAATTAACACCAATAACCAGTTACGGGACAGCTTAAAAAATGTCAATTCCCTGCAATCAAAGATTGACGGCTACACAAAGCAGTCTGCCGCTATTGATAAGAACAAAGAACGGCTGGCACAGCTTAACGCAGAGCATGACCGATTACAGCAGGAATTGCAGCAGACAGGCGAACCCACAGAAGCACTGCGGAAGAAGCTTGAAAAGAATGAAAACCAGATACAACAGACCACTGCCAAAATCGAAGAACAGGAAAAACAATTAAACAGTTATGCCGACGAACTGAAAGCAGCCGGAGTAAATACGGATAATCTGGAAGAAGCCAACGGAAGACTGCAAAAGTCTTATGAAAAGCTGCAAACTTCACAACAGACGTTGCAAAAATTGAATGACAAGCAACAGCAGGTAGAGCAGAGCATTTCAAAGACAAAAGGACAACTGCTGGGGACTATTGGCGCAATTAGTGCCGTAGCCGCCGCAGTGTATGCAGGACCCGTGCAGGCAGCGCAGCAGTACGAAAAAGCAATAGCAAAGGTGGGAACCATTGCAGATACGCAGGAAGTCCCACTGGGCACATTGTCACAACAGATAATGGAACTGTCAAACAAGACAGGAATTGCAGCCAATGCCATTGCTGATGATGTGTACAATGCTATATCTGCCGGACAGAAGACAGGTGACGCCGTAAACTTTGTTACAAACAGTACGAAGTTAGCAAAAGCCGGATTTGCGGAAAGTTCGCAAACGCTGGACGTATTAACAACCGTATTGAACGCATACGGCATGAGTGCGGACAAAGTAAGCACGGTATCAGATATGCTGGTACAGACGCAGAACAAAGGTAAAGTGACAGTAGGAGAACTGGCAAGCAGTATGGGTAAAATTATACCGACTGCAAACGCCAGCAATGTTTCACTGGAACAGTTATGCGCCGGATATGCAATAATGACCAGCAAAGGTATTGCAGCCGCAGAAACGACAACATACATGAACAGTATGTTAAATGAGTTGTCAAAGTCTGGAAGTACGACAGACAAGCTATTGCGGCAGAAGATGGGCGGCAGCTTTGCAGAATTGATGGCAAGCGGTAAATCACTTGGGGAAATTCTGGGAGGTATACAGGAAGAAGCCAGCAAGTCTGGTCTTGCCCTATCTGATATGTTCAGCAGTTCAGAAGCCGGAAAAGCGGCAATGTCGCTTCTGTCAAACGGAGTTGACGGCTTCAATTCAAGCGTACAAGACATGGTAAACAGCGTTGGGGTAACAGACAGCGCATTTGCCAAAATGGAAGACACCACAGAAGCCAAAATGGAAAAGGCAAAGAACAGTATAGCAAACTTGGGTATCGTTCTTGGTCAAAACTTACTGCCGATTGTAGGAAATTTGGCAGACAAAGTGGCGGTGGTGGTCACTAAAGTTTCAGAATTTGCAGCAGCAAACCCAAAATTGGTGCAAACAGCCCTAAAGGTAGCGGCAGGGCTGGCGGCATTGAAAGTGGGAATGTTGACAACAAAGCTGGTTACATTATCAGCACAAGACGGCATATTGTCACTGGCAAAAAAACTGCTGGGACTGCGTGCCGGATTTATTGAAAACGCAGCAACAAGCGTAAGTTTTGCGGAAAAGCTGAAAACGGCTGGAAGCGGTATATTGTCATACTTTGGCAATGTAAAAGGCGCTATGGGCGGCGTAGGTTCTGCAATAGGTAATATATTCAGTGGCAACAGAGTTGTTGGAGCGGTAACAGGCTTTATGGGCGGCGTGAAGCAGTCCATTGTCAGCGGTTTTTTAGGAATTGCAGGAAAAGCAAGCGGAGCATTGACAGGAGCCGGAACAAAAATGCTGGGACTTATGCTGAAACCATTTTCGTTGATTGGCGGCAAGCTGGGTCCGATACTTGGAACGGTAGGCAGTGCGATTGCAAACAGCCCACTTGGAAAAGTAGGCGGCTTCATAACAAAGGGGATTACCGGAGCATTTAGCAAGGCAACAACACTGATTGCACCGCTGGGAAATGCGGTAAAAACGGTGCTGGGTCCTATTGGAAACCTTGCAAAAACAGCACTGGGACCACTTGGAGGTATTGCAGGAAAGATATTGCCAGTTGTGGGCGTTATCACAACGATTATTACAGTAATACAGCTTGTAAAGAACCATCTTGAAGAGATAAGGGGATTTATACAGCGAACCTTTGGTGATGAAGCGTTGGCAGTCTTTGACAAGATTGTTTCGGTCATTACCAACATAGGCGACACCATAAAGAATGTGTTTTCTGATGGGAACATAGGTGCAGCCCGTGACAAGATACAAGAATTGTTCGGAGATAAAGGCGCAGCAGTCTTTGACACGTTTGTAAATGTGCTGGGAACAGTAAAGAACGCAGTTTCAGAGGTTGTGGGCTTTATAACCACATACGTTGTGCCAGTTGCAGAACAGGTATTGCAGGTGATTGTTACACAGGTAATACCGGGGATTGTTAGCTTTATTCAAGCGGCAGCCCCAACCATTATGCAGATTATACAAAGCATTGCTGATTTTATCGGTGCAATTATTCCGGTGATAGGAAGTTTCATTGCTGGTCTTATGCCGATTATTTCAGAAATAATCACATTCATTTCAACTTATGTTTTGCCGATTATTTCAGAATTATTCAGCTTTATTTGTAGCACGGTGCTTCCGGCAATTTCAGCAGCAATTCAAGCAATTTTGCCAGTGGTGACAAACGTATTGCAAACGCTTTTACCTGCGATACAAACAGCACTGACGACAATCTGGAACATAGTTTCACCAATAATTCAAGGAATTTTAGCAGCAATACAATTTGCAATGCCAACAATCCAGTCTATCGTACAAAGCGGAGTTCAAGCAATTTCCGGTGTAATTTCTGGAATTGCAACCGTACTGAATGGAATTATCACTTTCATAACTGGTGTATTTTCCGGGAACTGGCGGCAGGCTTGGGAGGGCATAAAGCAAATATTTTCTGGAATTTGGCAGGGTATCAAGTCAGTGTGTACGGGAGTTATCAACGGCATTATATCTGCGGTCAACACGGTTATACGTGGATTGAACAAAGTAAAAGTGCCAGACTGGGTGCCGGGCGTAGGTGGAAAGGGTATAAACATATCTGAAATACCTATGCTGGCGAAAGGTTCCAAAAATACACCAGACACGTTCATTGCTGGTGAAGCGGGACCAGAGTTAATCACGAACGCACCGGGGCGCACGGTGTTTACAGCAGACCAGACAAGAAACATTCTGGCTGCACAGAATACGGCAGCCACAACAGCGGCAGCAGTAGCGCCAACAGCAGCACAGACCACAACAACACCGCAGACGGTGAACAACTACAACACAGCGCCAGAGGTAACAGCGGGCGCAGGAAGCGGCGGTGGAAGTGCAAACAATGTAACTATCAACAACAGTCCGACAATCGTTATCAACGGGGACAAGCCGGAAGACTTGGACGCAAAACTGGAAGAGAACAACAGAAAGTTGCTGCGTGACGTTGAAGACCTGCTGGACGAAAAAGAAGACAAGGAGAAGCGGCAGAAATATGACTAAAAGCTACACAACCATATCTGGGGATATGTGGGACAAGATAGCATTTGAACAAATGGGAAGTGTCCTGCATACAGATAAGCTGATGAAAGCCAATGTCAAGTACGCCAGCACCTACGTTTTCCCTGCCGGGGTTGTATTAACAATCCCGGAAGTGGAAGACGAAGAAGACTTGGAACTGCCACCGTGGAAAAGGGGGCTGCTGACGTAGAATGAGCGCAAAAGACATGGCACGCCGGGTGGAACTACGGTTGAAATTTCAAAACGTAAAAGTCCCGGCAGATATAAATAAATATTTAAGCAGCCTTACTTTCACTGACGAAGACGAAGACAACGCAGACGATTTGCAGCTTGCGTTTGATGATAGAGAAAGAAAGTGGCTGGGAAGCTGGCTGGAAGTAAAGCCGACTTTTATTAAGACCACAACGACGGTGCAAAAGCAGGTTGAAGCTGCAAGCGTTGTCAATTATGTGGTCAAAAAAGGTGATACGCTTTGGGCTATTGCCAAAAAGTATCTGGGAAGCGGTACAAAATACCCGCAGATTGCTTCTGAAAACAATATTAAAAACCCTAACTTAATATATCCGGGGCAGGTTTTCAAAATCACAACGGGCGGTACAGCAACACAGACGGTCACAGAAACGAAAGAAACAACAAAGAAAGTGTCTGACCCTAAATTGATAACAGCAACGATTGTTCAGAAGAACTGGCACGACAACGGCAAAGACGCCGTGCTGGACTGCGGGACATTTGAACTGGACAGCGTAGACGCCAGCGGACCGCCAACAAAAATCACACTAAAGGGCACGTCAATTCCTTATACTTCCAAAATGAGAGTAGAAAGAAAATCAAAGGCGTGGGAAAACACCAATTTGAAAGTGATTGCGGAGCAGATAGCGTCCGAAAGCAGCTTGAAACTGATGTACATTGCGGACAATATACCAAAGTACAAAAGAAAAGAGCAGGTACAGACGTCGGACATTGTGTTTTTACAGAAATTATGTAAAGCGGCAGGGCTTGCGCTGAAAGTAACCACAATGAATGTGGTTATCTATGACGCCGCAGAGTATGACAGCAAGCCACCTATAAAAACCATAAAATATGGCAGCGGTGATTATATTTCATACAAGCTGGGAACCAGCCTGCATGATACAGCATACACCAGCTGCCATGTTTCGTATACGGACCCGGACAGCAAAGAAACGATTGAAAGCACATACACGGCAGACAGCACAGAGGGAACCGGGCAAACACTTGAAGTCAACGAAAAGGTCAGAAGCACAAATGAAGCATACGAACTGGCAAAAAAACGGCTACGTGAAAAGAACACACAGCAGTTTACAGCAAGTTTCACAATGCTTGGTGATGTGCAGCTGGTGGCAGGTGCCACAGTTAAATTAAAAGGCTTCCAGAAGTTTGACAGAAAGTACAAGATTACCAAAGCGACCCACAAATTGACGGGAGGATATACAACACAGATTGAATTACAACAGGTATTGGAGGGCTACTAATGGCAGACATGACAGAGTTAAAAAACATAGTGCGGCTTGGCACCGTGCAGAGTGTGAACGCCAGCAAAATGACAGCCCGTGTGAAGTTCAAGGACAAAGGCGGTATCACTTCCGGTGATTTAAGAATTATAAAACGCCCAGTGTACGTTGTGCCAGCAATGGAAAGCGGGGCAGAGGGGCAGACAGCAAAAACAACACTGAAATATGACTACAACGGGCAAATGTTAAAGGAAGTAAGCCACAACCATGAAGCATTTGTGACAGAGTGGACGCCGGGCGTCAATGATATGGTGCTTTGCATAATGGTTCCAGACGGCGACGGCGACGGCTTCATAATCGGGGAGGTGTAGAGCATGGCAAAAATAGGAAGTCTGGGAAGTCTGGTTTTTTCAGTTTCAGAAAACACCGTGCGCACCTTTGATGAATTAAGCTGGAAAGTGTCTGCGAAGTATGCAACGCACGACAGACACATTAAGCGTGATGTATTGGAGTTTTTAGGACCGGAACCCGGAACAATCAGTTTCAAAATGGCGTTCAGTGTATTTCATGGAACAAACCCACTGAATGAAATTAAGAAATTGAACAAAATGTGCAACAAGGGCAATGTTTCAACACTGGTTTTAGGTGGCAAGAAATACGGCTCTTATAAGTGGGTAATAACAGGCGTTAGCAGCACATTGAAACGCTATGACAACAAAGGCAACTGCTGGGCTGCGACAGCAGACGTGACACTAAAAGAATATCCAAAGAGGTGATGAAACATGGACGTGATAAGGGGCGACGGGTCACTATTGACAGAAATTGACCTTGCACCAGCAAATGACCATCAAGCAGTCATACAAAATATTGCGGTTATTCTGGACACGGTGCAGGGTTCCTGCCCTATGTTCCGTGATTTTGGTTTGCCCGGCAGCCTATACGGAAGACCGCAGCCAGTAGTTGAAAATATACTGGTGGGCTATCTGTACGACCAGATAGAAGAATTTGAACCACGGGCACAGGTTGCAGACATTACATTTGAACATGACGCAGCCACAGGGCGCACAATACCTATTATTTATTTGGAGGAGGTGGAAACAGACAATGAGTGACAGAAAATATCCAGACATTGACTTTGTGGAAACCGACACGGAAACAATAGAAAGCAACTTGATTGCACTATATGAAAACTTTGTACAGCAGGTGCCGGGGCGTGAACGGTACAAAGTGTACCCAGCGTCACCGGAAAGGCTTTTTATTGCGTGGGTTGCAAATATCATTGTGCAACAGCGTGTCATTATCAATGAAACGGCAAAAAAGAACGTGCCACGTTATGCAGACGGTGAATACTTGGATAGCTTGGCAGAATTATTCAAGGACTTGGAAAGACTGCCAGCAAGCCCAGCGTCTGCAATGTTCCGTTTTTATATTTCAGAAGCACAGAAACAATCAGTGATTATTCCTGCGGGCACCAGAATTTCTTTTGATGGTGCAATTTTATTTGAAACAAAAGAAAATCTGGAAATAAAAGCCGGGCAGACATACGGGGACGTTGAGGGAATTTGCACCACAGCGGGCGACGTCGGAAATAATCTGGCAGCGGGGCAGGTCAAAGAACTGGTTGACCTATACGACTACTACCAGAAAGCAGAGAACATCACGGCGACCAGCGGCGGCGCAGAAGAAGAGGACGACGCCAGTTATTATGAGCGTATGCGTGAGAGCATGGAGAGTTTCAGCACGGCGGGTCCTATTAACGGGTACATATACTGGACAAAGAGCGTATCACCAGCCGTGGCAGACGTGGCAGTGACAAGCCCAGAACCTTGCGTTGTAGACGTCCGGGTGCTTTTGCAGAATGGACAGCAGGCAACGTCCGGGGTACTGAAAGAGATTGAAGACGCCTTGAACGCTTCTGACATTAGACCACTTACAGACAAAGTGACGGTATCCGCACCGGAAACGGTAGCATTTGACATTGATGTGACTTTTTATATTCCACAGCCAGACGCAGCCAGCGCCACAGTTATTGCGGCAGCGGCAACGCAGGCAGTAGAAGAGTACGTGACATGGCAGACAAGCAAAATGGGGCGGGATATTAACCCATCATACCTAACAGCAAAGCTGATGGAAGCAGGCGTGAAACGTGTTGAAGTCAGAAAGCCAGTATTCACGGTTGTTGATGATATAAAGGTTGCAAAGCTGGGAAACAAAAGCGTTCTGAATGGAGGTATTGAAAATGTCTAAAACAATTTACAATGCCGATTATTCAGAGTGCCTGCCGGAAGCGCTAAAGAAAGACCCCAAAATGGTTGCACTGGCAAACGCCACGGCAGCAGCACTGTTGGACGCTTCCGGGATAATTGACAATGTGCTGATATATTCCAGATTTGATGAATTGCCAGAAGAACTGGTGGACATTTTGGCATACGACCTACACGTTGACTGGTACGACTACAATTACCCACTGGAAGCAAAACGGGATTTAGTGAAAAACAGTGTCAAGGTTCATAAGAAAATGGGCACAAAATATGCCATTGAAACAGCGCTGGGCAGTTTATTTCCAGAAAGCGAAGTGGAAGAGTGGTTCCAGTATGAGGGAGAACCCGGACACTTTCATATTGTGCTTGATGTGACAAACCAGAGAATAACGGCAGACTACGCAGCTATTATCCGGGCAGTGAAAATGTATAAAAGATTATCTGCACACATGGACGAATTGATCTATCAAGGACAGGTCCACGGCGTCATATACACCCACGGGGAGTATTTCAGATACAAAACACCGCTGACCGGAAGACTTAACGCCGGAACATACCCACAGAGAAACACAAAAGCCGGGATAGGCGCTGCAACCTATATTGTGGGAACGGAAGCAGCAGGCTTCATATTCACGGCACCAGCAGCAGGCACAAAGCCATACAGAAACACGGTATTTTCACAGCAGGCGGCGCATATCGACGCAGACACGGCGTTGAATACGTTTGGCTATACAAATACACCAGCAGGACGGATAAAAGCCGGAGAGCAGCCACAGAGAAACACCAGAGGGCAGACAAGCGGCGTCACAGTCACGGCAAGTGACAGAATGGAAGCACACCGCTTCACAGTTCCGGCAGCAGGAACCGTCCCGGAAAGAAGCACGGTGCAGCGGACACAGGGCGGCGCCGTAGGGACAAGCACGCAGGCAATGGGGTTTTCATACGGCGTCAAGCCGTGCGGAAGCCACAGGAAGCTATAAAGGAGGTGAAAAGCCATGTTGACAACAGACGCAATCAATGATTTCAAAGATTTCATTGATAATATCATTGCCTATGCAAAAGTAACCGTCAACGGCGTTTCTGAAAAAAAGGTGATACACCGCCGGGAACGTCTGAAAGACGGCAGGGTTGCTGTATATGTACAGATTACCCCGCAGGTAAGCGGAAAAGCCACAGTGCAGAGGGTGCAGCTTTACAACAAAAACAATAAGTTGTGGGCTGACAAGGCGGTAAATATTCCGCTTAACAATGTACAAGAGGGCGTTTTGTACCGATTTACTTTTGATTTTACAGAAAAGGAGGTGTAACAGATGTACGAACAGAAGTTATGGCAAGACCATGTAACAGAGTTTGAAGACCGCTACACGGAAAGCAGAAATGATGATGGAACTATCACGCACACACCAGTTGAGGGGGAAATCATTCAGCAGGGAACACCGCAGAACGCAACCAACTTCAACCACATGGAAAACGGTATTTCCAATGCAACAGAAACGGCAGCGCTTATGGCGCTTTCTACAATCCACCACCAGCAGGCAATAGCTGACTTGCAGGGAGAAACAGCAACGGTGACTTTGAAGAATACGCAGCAGTACCCGTTCAACAATTCTACACAGTCAGTTGCGCTGAAGACTGAAAGAAACCACATGGACTACACCGTGGAAACAGAAATAGTGGACTACACGGGCGGTTTTCCGGGCGACATTGTTATTACAGAAAAGTTGCTGAATGGTTTTAAGATGGCACACACCGGAAGCGCAAAAAGCGTGACCGTAAAAGTTTATGTGAAAGGTGGGTTTTACTAATGGCAGCAGGTGTGATTATTAAGACAGAGGAACGCAGACAGCACGAAGAAGCGGTTATGCGTTCTTTTGGCGTGCAGGGCAGCGGGACAGCAGCACAGAGAGAAGCAGCGGAGGTTATCGCAGCCAGAAGCAGCGAGGTAGTAAGAAACCAGAATGGAGGTAGAAAGTATTATGGCTACTAATAAAATCAATGTAGTTGAAAAAACACCGGGCACACATATTGAATATGCACTGTCTGGCGGTAAAAAAATCACGTTCGGTGATGATGAATTAACAATCAATCTTGCCAGCCGTGAAAGAGATTTTGAAGTGTCACTGGACATTTGCATTGACGAAGAAGACGGCGTGGTGATTGGCACAGGAGGACGTGCGCAGAAGTACGCTGCGCAGATTGTTATTCCTGCCAGACGCTATGATGTTATCGAAGACGGAGAGGACGAAAACGGAGAACCGAAAGAAATTCCAGTGCCTATCCCGTTTGATATGTCGCTTTGCACACTTATTCTTTGGGGATTGGAGGTATAAAGAATTATGTCTAATTTTGATGATTTAGCAATGGCGGTTGCTTCCTTTGGGGGTAACAACGCAGCAAAGTTTGATGATTTGGGTATGCCGTCAATTATGGTGGGTATTCCAAAAATGAAGTATTCCGACATTATCACCGGAGGAACACAGGAAACATTGCCGTGGTGGATTGTGGACGGAGTAGAAAAAGAAGTTATCTGGGTATCAAAGTATATTAACGTCGTGGTCAATGACCGTGCATACTCACTGCCAATGAAAGACCCTAAAGCATACATTGACTTTGACACAGCGCTTGCAGTATGCCGCAGAAAGGGTGAGGGCTGGCACCTTAACCAGAACGGCGTTTTTGCTGCTATCAATCTTTGGTGCATGAAGAATGGATTTACACCACGGGGCAACACAAACTGGGATAGAAGCTATGAAAAGGCGTATGAAAAGGGTGTAAACACATACGTTGACGGTTCGCATGGCGGCGGCAGAACTGCAACGGGTTCTGGTCCGGTAACTTGGAACCATGACGGCAGCCCGGCTGGAATTGCCGACCTTTGCGGCAACTGCTGGGAGTGGGTATCTGGTATGCGCATTGTAGATGGTGAAATTCAGATTATCCCATACGGAAACGCCATGAAGTCTGACTGCAACATGGGCGCAAAAAGTACAGAGTGGAAAGCAATTAAGCCGGACGGCACACTGGTAGCACCGGGAACGGTTGGAACATTAAAGATTGACAGAACCAGTGCAAGTGACGCAACACTGCGTATCAACACAAGTGTCACGACACAGACAACCGACAGCAACGACACAAGCGTACCATTCAAAGATACAAAGGCGGTAAGCGGCGTAACCATTCCACGGATTTTGATTGCGTCCGGCTTATATCCAGACGCAGGACAGACAACGCCGGGCAGATTTTGGGCAAGAAATAACGGCGAAAGACTGCCTTTCCGGGGTTCGAGTTTCTACAACACTTCCAGCGGTGGCGCTGGTGCGCTGTCCTTGCGCTACGCCCGTTCTTACGTCTTCAGCCACGTTTCGCTCCGTTCCGCTTTAGTTGAATAACTGGAAACTGGGAACTGATACACTGCGGGGCTTACGGCAGTAAGCCCCATACTACAAAATACAACAAAGGTGGTTTAAGAAATGCCGGAAAACAAAACAGAAGAAAGACCGCCACAGCTGGACAATGTGCGAGATAACGCCACACAGGAAGACTTCAAAATGAAAAATAAAGTCTGGGAAATGCTGGAATATGCAGGACCACAGCTTGAAGAGTTTCCCAGAGCGAAAAGAGGACTTGCACAGAAGATAGACGGAACAATGCTGGATATTTTGGAGTTGGTCATAATGCTTGAAAATAAGCATTACAAGAAGACGACACTTGGAGAACTGGACACGAAAGTTGATGTGCTGCGGCATTTGATAAGGCTTGCGGCAAGCACAAAATACACACGTAGCGGCAAACCGTGTCTGCCAATGAAGAAATATGAAATGATGGCACGATATATCAATGAAATAGGCTGCATGGTGGGTGGCTATTATAAATCACTGAACGGCAGCACTTCCGGGAATGGGAGTGCTGCAAAATAAGACTGGTAAAAGGCAGGGTAACACCTGCTTTTTATATTATGGGAATAAGCCGTTAATAGAGGACTTGCCGTGCCTATCCGGGGTTCGAGTTTCAACAACACTTCCAACGGTGGCGCTGGTGCGCTGAACTTGAACAACGCCCGTTCTAACGTCAACAACAACGTTTCGCTCCGTTCCGCTTCACCCCATTTCTGCCAGTAGTCGTGCCCACAAGTGGACACGTCCAGTGCATTTGGGTTAAAAGGGGTTTATTTCCATTCCAAAGGCTGCCAGCCGGGAGCCGTAGGAAAAAGATTGAATAGCCGTAAAGATAGTTAGTAAGCCGCAGGGCTGAAAGTCAGAGCCGGAAAGACTGGCACTGAATGTATATATCACGTTTGGGCTGCGGAAGAACCGCAGTTTGATTTGTACGGCAGATTTTAACAACAGGAGGGAAAAGAAATTGCACAAAATCAAAAACATTTTCCCTATGATTTACGACTTTGAAAATCTTTTCAATGCGTACAAAGCCGGGATAAAGTGCAAGAGGTACAGACCAGATGTGATGGCGTACACGGATAAGCTGGAAGAAAACTTGATTGAATTACAGAATGAATTTATCTGGCAGACCTACACCGTGGGGCGCTACAACATATTTTATGTTTATGAGCCGAAAAAGCGCATGATTATGTCGCTCACTTTCAAAGACCGGGTGGCGCAGCACGCTATATATAGCCAGCTGAACCCATATTTTGAAAAGCAGTTCATTTCTGACAGCTACGCTTGCAGAGTAGGCAGGGGAACACACAAAGCAGTCAACCGCCTGCATGATTGGTTGAAGCAGACTGACCGGAAGCCGCAGCGTTTCTATTATTTGAAACTGGATATTGCAAAGTATTTTTACCGGATAGACCATGAAGTATTGATGGATATTTTGCGGAAGAAGATTGCTGATGAAGATTTGTTGCACGTCTTGTCAGTAATAATAAACTGCGAAGACACAAACTTTGGTCTGCCGCTGGGTGCCGACATTGGCGACGTGGCGTTTGATGAATTACTGGGAGAAGTTGGGCTGCCTATCGGCAATCTGACTTCACAAATGTTTGCAAATTTGTATTTGAACGAACTTGACCAGTTCTGCAAACACAAACTGCACCTGCATTATTACATACGCTACATGGACGACATTATTATTTTACACCCAGACAAAAAGTATCTGGAAAAGATAAAGAATAAGATTGCGGACTTTCTGGGAAGCAAGCTGCATTTGCAACTTAACAAGAAAACTTGCATAAGACCAACCAGCATGGGTATTGAGTTTGTAGGGTTCCGCATTTGGTCAACACACATAAAATTGCGCAAGAAGACGGCAAAGAAGCTGAAACGACGATTGAAATATATGTTTGCAGCATATCACGCCGGAGAGATTGACAAAGATACACTGGATAGGTCCGTTGCTTCATACCGGGGCATATTACAACATTTCAACAGCTACGGTATGCGCCAGAGCCTAAACGAACTGTACTTGCAGGAAATGGGCAAGCCATATCCAGAGCCGGAGAAGAAGCCAGCAAGTAAATGCGGTCTATTCTGCGGATATTACGGCAGCGCTGATGATTATATCAAGCAGCCAGAAGAAAAGGAGGTGACGGACAGTGGAAGCAATGCAGACGCTTAACCCAGCGGACGTCTGGGACATGGTGCAAAAAGCTATTGTATGGCTTGCGGGGATTGGGATTGTTATTGACTTAACGCCGGGAATTAAAATACAGCCCGTTCGCTGGTTGATTAAACAGCTGGGAAATCTTATGAACCACGACTTGAAAGAGCAGCTGAACCAGCTTGAAAATGACTTTATAGAACACAAGGTTGATAGCTGGCGCACGGAGATACTATCATTCCAGAGCAGTTGCATAAACCATGAACGCCATACAAAAGAAGAGTTTGACCATGTTATTGATACATTGGCGAAGTATGACAAGTATATTAAGGACCACAAGTTGACAAACGGACAAGTTGACGTTGCGCATGAGTACATAGTGGATATTTACAAAGAATGTATGCGCACAAACGACTTTGCTTTGACAAAGCCGGAAGAAGAACCATAGGAGGTACAAAACAGCAACATGAAAAGTTTAATATTTTTTATCATTGGATTTGCACTGGCATTAGCAGTGCTTTTTTTATGGAATTTACAGTATTTCAGACAGCGCAGGAAGAAGAGAAAAGAAGAGTTGCAGGAACACCCGGAAAGAAAGACCAGCGCAACAAAAATCATTATCTTTTCAATTCTGGCGACTTACTACATAGCATTTGCCGTGGGCGTGTGGGTGGTAGTCACAAAGGATTTTTACCAGTTATCAGTCCTTTTGACGTTCGTTGGCGGGGTAACTGCTGCCGCAGTAGCGTTCTATTGCTGGAAAGCAAAGGCAGAAAACCTGCTGAAAATCAAAGCTGCATACCCGGAGTTGTCCGGCACGCTGTCTGACTTTTCAAGTATGACGCAGTAGCGCCGGGAGGTATAAGACATGGGACTAATAGGAAAAACAACACCAGAAAAGATTTGGAATTTTCTGAAATCAAAAGGACTGTCCAGTTGTGGGACAGCCGGATTGATGGGGAACCTATATGCAGAAAGCGGGCTGAACCCGCAGAACTTGCAGAACAGCTATGAAAAGAAGCTGGGACACACTGACGCAAGCTACACAGCAGCCGTGGACAACGGCAGCTATGGAAACTTTGCAAGGGACGGCGCAGGCTATGGGCTGGCGCAGTGGACATACCACACCAGAAAAGCAGCTTTGCTGGAATATGCAAAAGCCGCCGGGAAGTCTATTGGCGACCTTGAAACACAGCTGGGGTTCCTTATGAAAGAATTGACAGAGGGCTACAAAGCCACATTGTCAGTATTGAAGAGCGCACAGACCGTCATTGCTGCTTCAAATGCAGTGCTGACACAGTTTGAGCGCCCGGCAGACCAGAGCGACACGGTGAAGACAAAGCGTGCAGGATATGGGCAGAAATACTATGACCAGTACGCAGCCGGAGCCGTTAGCAATAAAAAGAATGGAGGTACAAGCAATATGAATGTATCAGAAGTAAGAAAGAAATTTGCAGCAAGGGCGGCAGCGTATGTGGGAGTGAAAGAGGGTACAGCAGCACACCACGCAATCATTGACGCCTACAACAACCACAAGCCGTTAGCGCAGGGGTACAAAGTGACATACCATGACGCATGGTGCGCAACCTTTGGCTCAAAGATTGCCATTGAAGCAGGTTACACAGATATTATCCCTACGGAGTGCAGCTGCGACCGTCAGATTAAGTTGTGGCAGCAGATGGGGCGCTGGTGCGAGAATGACGCAAAGGTGCCGGAACCGGGCGACTATATTTATTACGACTGGGACGACAACGGCGTTGGTGACTGCACAGGTGATACGGAACACGTCGGAATTGTAGAAGACTGCAACGGTAACACTATCACAGTTGTTGAGGGCAACAAGTCCAATGCCGTTGGAAGAAGAACACTGGAAGTCAACGGGCGTTATATCAGAGGTTATGGCGTGCCGGACTTCTCAAAGAAAGCAACCAGCGAACCTGCAAAGCCTGCGGCACCTGCACAGGCAGCGCAGGGAACAGCCGGGGAACAGGTATACACCGTGCAGAGAGGTGACACACTTTCTGGCATTGCTGCAAAGTATGGTACCACATACCAGAAGTTAGCAAGCCACAACGGAATTGCAAACCCTAACGTCATTAGTGTTGGGCAGAAAATCAAAATTCCGGGAAGCGGCGTGCGTACATACACCGTAAAGAGCGGTGACAGCCTTTGGGCAATCGCAGCAAAGCAGCTGGGCGACGGTTCCAGATACAATGAAATTAAGACCATGAACGGTCTTACAAGCAACACCATTTACGCTGGGCAGACATTGAAGCTGCCTGCATAATCAACAGGAGGAAAAGACAATGGATAATGTAATTTATGCAGCCGTATATTTTGCCGTAACACTGGGGGCGTTCTTGATTGGAAAGTACGTTTGCCCAAACATTCCAAAGACCGTCACAGACAAGCTGGGCGAACTGTCAGAGTGGGCGGCAAAGTTTGTGGAATGGGCAAAAGAGTTCAAAAAGGATAAGACCGGGGAAGAGAAGATGGCAGCAGTTGTGGAGCAGTTGAAGAAGATTGCTGATGAAGCCGGGCTGAATGTAACAGAAGACCAGCTGAAAGCCATTGCGCAGGCGGCATACAATGCCATGAAAGCCGGAGAGAAAGAAAGCAATACCGCAGAACCACTGGAAGCACTCACAGCCACACCAGCTGCAACGGTAGTGATTAACACAACGGCACCAGTGACAACAACAGAGAAAGTGGCTATTGCCACAGACAATGCGCCGGAGGGTGCCACAAAAACAAACGCAGACGGCACAGTGAACCTTTATGACGCAGCCGGGAACATTACCGGGAGCGTAACAAAGGAAGAAGCGGAGAAGATGGCGGCAGAAGTCACGAAGATTGTTGACGAAGAGGGAAACACGCTGGCAGACCTTAAATAATGCCGCTGACGCTTTGCAGAATAAGCCAGAATGAGAAGAAAAGACCGTAAGTGGAGAAATACACCACTTGCGGTCTTTTTGCGTTTACGGGGCAAATACGGCGTTACATTGTTTTATATGTGTACTCAATCCCGCTTTCAGTTGCAGTGATTGTGTCCAGCTGGTCTTTATAGCAGCCACGGGCAGCAGTCGCACGGGCTTTTCTGATGGCTTCATTTTGACTTCTGGCGCTTATGTGCAGCCAGTCAATGCGGACGCCATCATTGTTCACAATGGATATTGCAAAGGATTTATGAGCAATGCGCTTCACAGAACCTTTGCCGTTGCACTGGTAGCAAGGACCAGTCATGCCGGATTTATAAATGAATTTGCCGGAACCATTGCACTTGCTGCAAATAACAATATCTGTTTTCATAATCATTCACCATTCTTTCTGGCTGGCTGCTATGCGATAGCAACCAGTCTTTCTGCACCCATTTTTCTTTCACGAACAACGCCATCTTGATTGCTTTTCAGAAGACAAGTAAATGTCTTCCCGGTCTTGCTTGGGATAAGGTCAACCACGGTGCTTGTATATCCGTAGTTCCACATGATAACGTCCCCGGTCTTTAATTCTTTTACTGCCTTTGCTTCCTGCTTGTTATATATTCCTTGAAGTTTTACTGTCATTGCTTTGCCCTCCGTGTTCTGTATTTCTTTAACTGTCTTTATTATATACTTACGGAAGTATAAAAGCAATAGACACAATGCACAAACTTACGGAAGTATAATTGTATAATATGTATACTTCCGTAAGATAAAAGCATTTTACATGGTGCCGATAAAATCAGAACTGGTCAGCGCCCAGAACTGCGCAGCGTGGATAGTTGGGAACTTTGGTATTTCCCATGTGATACCGTCATACACAATCTTGTATATGCCGCCTTTGTTTACCGTCAGATAGTATTTATCAGTATCACTTTTCCGGTCTGCCGGGTGCGTGTCCTGCACCATGAATGAAAGCCCGTTCTTTCTGAAACGTCTATTATAAGATTTTCCCATATATTATCACCATTCTTTCTGGGCGGCAGCAGCGCCGCCCGTGTAGTTATTAGTCAAGGCAACATTCCATTGAAATTGGATATTGCGCTTTTAATTTTTCAAAAGCAGCCTTTGTGACCCGGTAGCTGCGCCAGTTTTCAATTTTCTTCTGGCAACCATCAATCCAGTGGGCTTCAATTTCTGTAATGCCTCTGCCTTTTAATTCAAGCGGGGTATCAACAAAATAATGCTTGCCATAATATGAAAGGCTGGCTTCCATTTTGACTTCTGGCTTGCGCTGTCCCATTTCTGGGGTGTAGCAGTGCAGCCCGTTTATTCTATCTTCCATGTAAATGATTTTTCCCATATCGTTTGACCTCCGTGTGTTTGATTTCTTTAACTGTCTTTATTATATACTTACGGAAGTATAAAAACAATCGGCAAAATACACAAATATACTTCCGTAAGATTGTATAAAATGTATACTTCCGTAAGAAAACAAAGTGTGATATACTGATTAAAAACCACAGGAGGTGCAGGAAATGCCAGATACAACAGAAAAGAAGACCATACCGAGAGGACCAGCAGCCACGGCAGCAAAGAACAAATACCGTGACAATAACTATGACCGCATGGAACTTGCGGTGCCAAAGGGCATGAAAGCCCGCATAAAAGAGATTGCAAAAGAACAGGGCTATTCATCACAAAACAACTATGTTGTGGAAGCGGTAAAAGAGAAGTACCAGCGGGACACCGGGGAGGAATTGACGTGGCAGAAAGAATGATTATAGAGCCAGTGAAGAGGATAGCAGAAAATTATCTGGAAACCAGAAACAAGGTGATTGAAAATTGCTGGTGCATGATAGTTGGGAACGACACGCCAAAGCAGGAAGACGGCTGGCTTGAAGTAATGAACGGCAGGCAAACAGAAAACGGGATTGCTAATATATACAACTTTATGTATAAAGGGAAAAGAGCGCTGACGCTGGAAGAAGTACAAGGGTGCGGGGCAAGCAGGTATTTTATCAGCAGCGGGGAATATACACTGGAAGACTACATGAGAGCGGTGCAAAATAATTCTGAAAAACTGTGAAAAAACTATTGACTTTATACTTCCGTAAGTATATAATAAAGATAGTTAAAGAAGCAACAATACTTTGACGAATACGGCAAGGGAAAGGAGAAAACATGGCAGACAATATGACAGATAAACAGTTTGAAAAAATCTTGAAAATGGTTGAAATGATTTTGGACGGCTGCAAAGACCTTGACGAAGCAAAAGCAAAGGTTAAGGAACTTACAGAAGACCAGAAAAAAGAAAAGTCGGCAGAATAGCCGACAGGGTACAAACAGAGGGGCGGCGGGCTTGCCACCAAAGCCCCAAACTGTTTACATAGATATAATATCAAGAAAACGTGGCAAGGTCAATACAATTCAATACGGAGGAAAACGGAATGGAAACTGAAATGAAAAGCAGAATTGCAGACCCATTCAGCTGGGACGGACACGAAGCAGAAACACTGCTTGCTTGCGAAAGTGGAAGCGGAAGAGCAAAAGAACTGGTGGCAGTTGTGACAGTAAAGACAGAGGGAAGACCAGAAGCATTTTACAGAGTGAGAGAAGCAGGAGAAAAAGACGTTGACTTTGAAAGCTGGCTTGAAGCGGTAGACTATTACAACTGCATTGGAGTAGAGAGCCGCCCGGCAACACCGGACACCGGAATTGCAAAAACGGAGTTGCAGGACGAAGACTGGAAAACAGCAATAGCACAGAAAAAGCCAACAATCCCGGCAGGCGCAGTGGTAAAGATAACTGGAACACTGCAAAATATGTATGGGGACTTTGTGAAAGTGGAGTACAACGGCGTAAAGTACACGGTTGAGCCACGCAAACTGGATATGCCAAAGACGCTGGAAGAGCAGAAACAGGCAATCAGAAAAGCGACACTGGCAGCAGGCGCAAAGATAATTGAAAATAATTAAAAACCTATTGACAATATACTTACGGAAGTATATAATAAGGACAGTTAAAGCAATAGTGCTTAACACAAATAGTCAATATGGTTCAATACGGAGGGAATAGCAATGTTAAATGAAATCACAAAGAAAGAATTTGAAGAGAGATACCCGGAGGTAAGCACATACGGTCTGGAAGCATACAGCCCAGTATATCTGGAAAACGGCGTGGTTCTGATTGATAAGGAATGGAACGGAGAAGTTTACACAGTCAAGGACGAAGAGGGAAAAGAAAGAACATACAGACCAGTGCAGGAGCCAGACGAAGTGGACGACGACGGCGAAGTTTTACAGTGGAAAACAACTGGCTACGAAGAAGAGTTTTAGAAAAGAAGAACCCCGGCAGGCAGAAGCCTTGCTGGGGTTCTTTATTTTGTACTAACTTAACACAGCCCACCGGAGCTCTGGATTCGGAGACGAGCCGCAGGATCATGGATATTTTTCATAGGC
>ERZ1673752.183-NODE-183-length-116772-cov-25.057978_pt1 | contig 116772 bp, 94 predicted proteins | sample MGYA00580195_ERZ1673752 | MGnify/ENA primary metagenome ERZ1673752 (study PRJEB41218, sample SAMN15661744) | gut metagenome | host: Homo sapiens | place: Canada: London | collected 2015-08-20/2019-03-30 | study: EMG produced TPA metagenomics assembly of... | reverse complement strand
AACGAAACTTGACGTGATGGCATAGTGCTTGAACCACATCAGCAAATACTTACTCGTGACAGCCGAAAACGCGGTCAAAGATGAGGTCGACATTTTTCAGGTGGTAGAGAGGGTCAAAGCACTGATCCAGTTTTTTCGGGCCGAGTTCAGCGGCCAGGCCGGAGCTTTCGAGAAGCTGGCGGAAGGATTGATGTTCGGTCCAGGCCTTCATGGCCAGGGGTTGAATTTTGTCGTAGGCAGCTTCGCGGCTGAGTCCATTTTCGATCAGTGCGAGCATGACGTGCTGTGAGTAAATGACCCCGCAGGTGAGTTCGATGTTCTGGCGCATACGTTCAGGAAAGACGCTGAGCTTTTCCAGAATGTGGCGGAAGCGGATCAGTTGATAGTGCAGCAGTTCTGTGGCGTCAGGTGCGATAATGCGTTCGGCGGATGAGTGGGATATGTCGCGTTCGTGCCAGAGGTTGATATCTTCAAAGGCGGCAAGCATATAGCCGCGCATGATGCGGGCACAGCCACAGAGGTTTTCGCAGCCGATGGGATTGCGCTTGTGCGGCATGGCTGAGGAGCCTTTTTGCCCTGAAGCAAAATATTCTTCGACCTCGTGTACCTCGGTGCGCTGGAGATGGCGAATCTCGGTCGCGAATTTTTCCACCGAGGAAGCGAGAAGGGCCAGACTGCTGTAATAGGCGGCATGACGGTCACGCTGCAGAATCTGTGTGGAGATGGGGGCGGAAGCTATGCCGAGTTTCTCACAGACGTAGTCCTGAATGAAGGGGGGACAGTTGGCGAAGGTGCCCACAGCCCCGGAAATTTTGCCGCATTCGACGCCGTGAGCCGCAGAGATGAAGCGTTCGCGGTCGCGGCTGAGTTCTGCGTACCAGTTGGCCATTTTCAGGCCGAAAGAGGTGATTTCGGCATGAATCCCGTGAGTGCGTCCCATCATCGGCGTGAGTTTGTATTGAAAAGCTTTTTCCCGAATGATGGCGAGCAACGCATCGATCTCTTTGAGCAGCAGGGTGTCGGCCTTTTTGTAGAGCAGGCCATAGGCCGTGTCAACGACATCCGTGGAGGTCAGGCCGTAGTGCACCCACTTCTTTTCCGGGCCGAGGCTCTCGGAGACGCAGCGTGTAAAAGCCACCACATCGTGGCGCGTGCTTTCCTCTATTTCGCGGATGCGGGGCACGGTGAACCTGGCTTTGGCGCGCAGCGTTCGGACGTCTTCCTCGGGGATTGCTCCCAGCCTGGACCAGGCTTCGGCGGTCAGCAATTCGACTTCAAGCCAGGCTGAGAAAATGGCTTCGTCGCACCAGATATCGCGCATTTCCTGATGAGAGTAACGGTTGAGCATGAAAACCTCCTTATTTGATGTTTTTCAGTTTTTTTCAGCGTAGTTCCCGATATCGCGGCGAAAGGTGAAACCGCCATCAGGGGGCAGGGCTCTGTCAAGCAGACCATAAAGACGCTCGCGGCAGGAAGGAATATCCGGGGCTGAAGCTGAAACGAGACAGACGCGTCCGCCCGCAGCCTGCCACTGTTTTTCAGAGATCTTTTTTGACCCCATGTGAATGAAATCAAGGTCATCGGACTTGCGGACTTCCTCCATCAGACCGGGCGGCAGAAGAGGCGAGCCGGTTAGCTTCTCCGGGTAGCCGGGGGCAGCGAGAACCACACCGAGGCAGCTTTCTTTGCAGACAGGCAGGGGTTCCGGTGAAGCGCCGTTGATCAGGTGACGAATGGCCTGGGCGAGATCCCCCCTGAGACGGGGCAAAATGACCTCCGCTTCCGGATCGCCCAGACGGGCGTTAAATTCGATGACCTCCGGTCCTTCTGCCGTCATCATTAATCCGGCATAGAGAAAGCCGCGGAAGGGGTGGCCCTCTTCCACAAGGCCTTTGAGGACGGGTTCAATGATTTTTTGCAGACAGAGGCGCTGCAGTTCTTCCGAGACACGGGGAACGGGTGAAACTGCGCCCATGCCGCCGGTATTTGGCCCCTTGTTGCCGTCGCCTATGGCCTTGTGATCCTGAGCCAGAGGCAGCGGCAGAGTGCGTGTGCCGTCTGCCAGGACGATCAGAGAAAACTCAAATCCCTCAAGAAACTGTTCCGCGACGAGCCGGTTGTCCTTATCCACCCTGAGATCCTCGAGATGAGCAAGCGCCTCATGGACGCTGAAGCAGATTCTGACGCCCTTGCCGCCTCTCAGGCCATCCTCCTTCAGCACCAGGGGATAGGCCGCCTGCTCTACATAAGAAAGCGCCGACGCCTTATCCTGGAAAATCTGACAGGCTGCGCTGGGAATACCGACGCGCTGCATGAGTTTTTTGGCGTAAGCTTTGGAGCTCTCAATGCGGGCCGCAGCCTGGGTCGGTGCAAAAATGTCGATCCCGGCATTTGCAAAAGCGTCGCTGATCCCGGCGGCAAGCGGCTGCTCCGGGCCAACGACGACCAGGCTGATCTGTTCATGCCTGGTCAGCTCGATGAGAGCAGTAAAATCATCTTCAGCGATGTCGAAGCAGGGACAGAGTTCGGCAATGCCGTCTGAACCTCTGGCGCAGATCACGCCGCTGACGCTGGGCGAGCGCAGAAAAGCTTTGACAAGGGCCATTTCACGCCCGCCGTGACCTATAACGAGTATTTTTTCCATCGACGGATTCTCCTTATTTTTTCAGTGCCAGAAGTGTCGGATGCCCGTGGCGAGCATGGGAATACCCGCTGCATCGGCAACTTTGACGGAATCTTCGTCGCGAATGGATCCGCCCGGCTGAATTACGGCGCGGATACCTGCCTGGACAGCCAGTTCCAAGCTGTCCGACATGGGGAAGAAAGCGTCTGAAGCGAGCACCGCGCCCCTGGCTTTTTCACCGGCTTGTTCAAGAGCGATTTTACAGGCTCCGACGCGATTGCTCTGGCCCACGCCGAGGCCCACGGTCGCCCCGTTTTTGTAGAGAACGATGGCATTGCTCTTGCAGTGTTTGACCACCAGAAAAGCTTCCAGGAGCTCCCGGCGGGTGGTGCCGTCGGCATCGATATGGCCCATCACGCGAAGCTCAGCTTCGCTCACCTGGCGGAAATCACGCTCCTGCAGCAGAAGACCGTCAAGGACCGAAACCATTTTCAGCGTCTGATGCGGCCTTCCGTCGCTCATGGGGAGAGTCAGAAGGCGAAGGTTTTTCTTTTGCTGCAGAATAGCCAAAGCTTCCGGAGCAAAGGAAGGCGCAATGATGATCTCCAGAAAAATCCCGTGCATTTTTTTCGCCATACTGCTGCTTATTTCACGATTGGCCGCGACGATACCGCCGAAAATACTCACAGGATCAGAGGCATAGGCTTTGTCCCAGGCTTCGTCTAAATGGTCCGCCAGGCCAAGCCCACAGGGATTCATGTGTTTCAGAGCGACCACACAGGGTCGGCTGAACTCGTGCAGCAGCTCAATGGCGGCGTTGGCATCCTGAATGTTGTTGTAGCTCAGCTCTTTGCCGTGGATTTGCCTGGCTTCGGCCAGCGAGAGATCCGAGCACTCAGGCAGGCGGTAAAAAGCAGCTTTCTGATGAGGATTTTCACCGTAGCGGAGTCCCGAAACTTTTTCGAACTTCAACTGCAGCAGCGGAGGAAATTCGCCTTCTTCGTCAAGCTCTGTTTCATATAGAGCAGAGGTATTTGACAGCTTTTCAGCTGACGTCTTAACCTCTTCCTTTTCCGGCCCATCTGCGGCGTTCTCCGTGCTGCGAAACCAGGCGGCAATCAGCCTGTCATAAGCCTGGGTCAGTTCGAAAACCTTGCAGGCCAGGCGTCGGCGCAGGGGCAGGGCTGCAGCTCTGGCGACTTCACCCCTCGTCTTTTCCTCGCGCAGGGCCTCGAGCACAGCCGGATAATCGGCAGGGTCGGTCACGACGGTCACATCCTGATAATTTTTTGCGGCGGCACGCAGCAGCGTGGGCCCTCCTATGTCGATATTCTCGATCATCCCTGCTTCTGGCAGGCCCTTCTGCAGGGCTTCAGCAAAGGGATAGAGATTCACGCAGACAAGGTCGATGGTTGCGATGCCGAGTTTCTGCAGGCAGACCATATCATCAGGTCTTTCGCGGCGGGCCAGAATGCCTCCGTGAATGGCGGGATGCAGGGTTTTGACGCGGCCCTCCAGCATTTCCGGAAATGCGGTCAGGGAGGAGACGTCTGTGACCTCCAGTCCCGCTTCACGCAGAACTTTCGCCGTACCGCCGGTCGACAGCAGCCGGTAGCCGAGCTTCTGCAATTCAGCGGCGAATGCGCTCACGCCCTCTTTTTTATAGACTGAAATCAATGCGCTTTTCATCATCAGTTTTCCTCCCTGCCTGGTTTTGGAGCATTACGCTGTATTCTGTGCGGGTCACAGGTGTCTTGAACGGGGTTCCGGCACGCTCTGCGAAGCTGTTTCCTGCGAGACAGGATTTCTCCCTTTTTCAGCAGCAATCTCCGCAGCTGCACGCCGGATGACCTGCGGGTAGATCTCGTGTTCCTTGTTGTGCACGGCCGTTTCAAAATCGCAAAGGCTCATGCCGGGCGTTAGCGGGACGGCTTCCTGGGCGAGCAGGGGACCGGAATCCAGCCCTGCATCGACCAGATGCACACTTACCCCGCCGCACTTTTCAGCGGCAGCGTAAATTCTGGCGATAGCGTCCTTACCCGGGTAGGCGGGGAGCAGGGAAGGATGCAGGTTGAGGATGCGGGAGGGATAGGCGCTGAGCAGCACCTCGCCCACGAGGCGCAGATAGCCGGCCAGGGCGATCAGCTCGATGCGTTTTTCTCTCAGCTTGCTCAGAATAAACGTTTCACAGGCGGCTTTATCGGGGAAGTCGTGTGGACTCGCAAAGAGCAGGGGAAAATGCTTCTCAGCCGCGAAGTCGGCGGCCCCGCAGGCTTTGTCGCAGATCAGCAGGGAGAGCTCGATCTCCGGCATTGCGCCTGCCTGCCAGAGTTCGTAAATGCGGCGAAAATTTGTGCCCCTGCCGCTGGCAAAGACGGCCAGGCGGACAGGCGAAAACGGTTTGCTTTCGTTCATAGGCGTCATTTGCGATGTTTTACCAGAAAAAGCTGCAGCCGCAACAAGAGAACGGGTATTGTCATCCATCGGCTTACTCAAGGACCACACCCTCACCTTCTTCAATATGCCCGATGACGGCAGCGGCCTGACCAGCAGACTTCAGGATGGCGATAGCGGTTTCGGCCTGCTCTGCAGGCAGGGCGATCATGTAGCCGATGCCCATATTGAAGATGTTGAACATCTCTTTTTCGCTGAGCCTGCCGATTTTCTGAGTCAGGGCAAAGATGGGCGGCTGGATCCAGCTCTTTTTATCGAAAACATAACGGAAACATTGCGGACTCATGCGCGGCACATTCTCAAAAAAACCGCCTCCGGTGATGTGAGCCATGCCGTGAATCTTTCCCTCCAGAGCCTTTAAGAGGGCAAGCACAGGTTTTACATAGAGCCTCGTCGGGCTGAGCAGTGTTTCGCCAAGACTTTTTTCGAGTTCCGGGAAGCGGCTCTCGCAGCGATAGGCATGGTCTTTGAAGTAAATTTTGCGCAGCAGGGAAAAGCCGTTGGAGTGGCAGCCGCTGGAGGGCAGTCCGATAATCAGATCACCGCTCTGCACGTTTTCGCCGCTGATCAGCTTTGCCTTTTCGACCACGCCGCAGCAAAAGCCGGCGAGATCATAATGCCCCTCAGCATAAAGGTCGCTCATTTCGGCGGTTTCACCGCCGATCAGGGCGCAGTTGGTTTCGCGGCAGCCCCTGGCGACGCCGGAGACAATCTCGGCGACAAGCTTAGGATCTGCTTTTGCCAGGGCGATGTAGTCCAGAAAGAAGAGGGGTTCCGCGCCCTGCACAAGCACGTCGTTGACACACATGGCGACGGCATCGATGCCTATGGTGTCGTGCTGGTTCATAGCCATGGCGAGCAGCAGTTTGCTTCCCACGCCGTCAGTACCGGAGACGAGAACAGGCTCTCTGAAGCCCAGAAGGGAAAGATCAAAGAGCCCGCCAAAACGGCCGAGTGAGTCGAGCGCACCGGGGCGTTTTGTGCTCTCAAGATCTTCTTTTATACGGCGCACGACTTCGTAGCCGCGCTCCAGATCGACGCCGGCTTCGCGGTACGCAGCGGCAGCCTCGGCGTGGGGAGAGGGCTTGCGCCCCGGAGTTTTTTCAGAGGTTTTTTTACTGATCATGGACAGATCCTTTCTGTTTTTAACAAGTTCTTTCATGAGGGCCTCTTTAAGAATGGGGTTCTTTCATACACCGGGCTGGCCGCACTGTTTTTCAGCTATTATCCTCAAAGCCTTAATTTCAGAGCGTTTTTTCCAAGTCCTTTTCATTGCCTGTGTGGCATCTGGCGCGGCGTTCTTTTTCGGCATCGATGATTTTTTTGTAGTCAAAGAGCGGCGTTGGATAATGTTCAGAGAAACAGGCATCGCAGACGGAATCGCGGCCGATAGCCCGGCGCAGCCCCTCGTTGCTGATATAGGCCAGGCTGTCAGCGCCGATACAGCGGCAGATTTCCTCTGTGCTCCGGGTACTGCCGATCAGCTGGTCATAGGAAGAGGTATCGACGCCATAAAAACAGGGGGAAATCATCTTGGGGCTGGCAATGCGCATGTGAACCTCGCGCGCCCCTGCACGGCGCATCATGGCGATAATTTGCCGGCTTGTCGTTCCGCGCACGATACTGTCATCGACAAGGGTAATGCGCTTGCCTTTAACCAGGGGATGAATCGGTGAAAGCTTCATGCTTACGGCCAGGTCGCGCCGCGTCTGTGTGGATTCAATAAAGGTACGTCCGCTGTACTTATTCTTGATCAGGCCCTGATCGAAGGGAACGCCGCACTCTTCGGCATAGCCCCGGGCCGTCGAGGTGGCCGACTCAGGGACACCGACAATGAGGTCGGAGGGCGCAAAACTCTCACGGGCGAGCTGCATGCCGGCACGAAAGCGTGACAGGTGGACGTTAATGCCATCAATTTCGCTGTCCGGCCGGGCAAAATAAATGTATTCCATGAGGCAGATGGCGCTCTTCTGTCTTTCTGCAAAACGTGTCGAGCTCAGGCCCTTGGCGCTGATCTCAATGATCTCGCCGGGCTCCACATCACGGACAAATTCCGCCCCGATAATATCAAAAGCGCAGTTTTCAGAAGCGATGACCCAGCCATCACCAAGGCGGCCGAGCGCCAGCGGCATCATGCCCAGCGGATCGCGGACGGCATAGAGCTTATCCCGTCGCAGGATGACATAACAGAACGAGCCGACAAGACGCTGCAATGAACTTGTCAGGGCGGGCAGAAATTTGTCCTTGTTCTGCACGAGCAGATAGGCGAGGATCTCGCAGATGGAAGTCGACTGGAAGATCGCACCGTTTTGCTGCAATTCCGCACACAGCTGCTCCTGATTCAGGAGGGAGCCGTTGCTGGCGAGGGCAAATTCTGCGCGCATGTGACGGAAGTGCATGGGCTGAAGATTGGACGTCAGGTGGTTTTCCTTCGAAACGTAGAGACAGTGTCCCAGGGCGTTGCGTGCCCCCCGCGCTTCGAGTTTTTCCACTTTGTCCTCAAGTACAGAGCGGACCATGCCAAAGCTTTTTTGTCCCTCAAAACTCTGCTCATCGCAGGTGTAAATGCCGCAGCCTTCCTGTCCCCGGTGCTGCAGGGCGTAAAGGCCGTAATAGGTTTTGGTTGCGGCCTGATCCACGTGATACAGGCCGATAAGGCCACATTCGTGATGCATTTTTTATCCTCGATTTCCAAACATGCGCCTGACGATTAAGAAAATTCAGGCTTGAAAAAGTTGCCGGAATCCTCTGGTCAGGATTGTATTTTGCGCTGACGGCAATAGCGCACAGCGTTGGCAAAAATCTTCTGCACGCCTATGCCCGGTATATTTTTGAAAAGACCTTCGCGCACACGTTCCGAATGGCCCATCTTGCCGAGAATATGGCCATCTTCTGAAATCAGCCCTTCGACGGCATAGGCGGAACCGTTGGGATTCCAGGGGGCGCTTTCAGCGATATGATTGTGTTCATCGACATAGCGAAAGGCGACCTGTCCCCTGGCAAAGAGCTGCTGAGCTTCCGCTTCCGAAACAAGAAAGCGGCCCTCGCCATGAGAAACGGGGACAATATCGATTTGCCCGGGACAAAGTCCGTCCAGCCAGGGCGAGCGTCCGGGATCCGTACAGAGCTGTGTGCGTGCCATGCGGGAAATATGTCGCCCCTGTTGATTAAAGAAAAGTGTCGGAGAATCTGTGCGCTGTTTATCCGGGTTGCCATAAGGCAGAAAACCGGATTTCAGCAGGGCCTGAAAGCCGTTGCAGATGCCCAGAACAAGCCCGTCTTCACGCACAAATTCAAGAATGGCGGCTGTGACGGCGGGAGTTTTGAGAAAGTTGACGATAAATTTAGCGGAACCATCCGGCTCATCGCCAAAGGAGAAACCGCCGCTCAAGGCGAGAATCTGACTTCGCTTCAGCTTTTTAAGAAAGCTCCTGAGATCTGCGGCGGCCATTTCCGGCGTGAGATTGCGGATGAGCAGCATCTCGCAGTCTGCGCCTGCCGCGCGAAAAGCCTCAGCGGTATCAAATTCACAGTTGGTTCCAGGAAATACCGGGAGCAGAACGTGGACAGGGCCTTCTGACCTGTTTCCCGAACTGAGATGAGGCAAAGCAGGGGCAAATCCTTTCGCTCCGTCCATGCAAAGTCCGTTTGAATTTTCAGGGTTAAGCTTATCCTTCTTGTCCGCGCAAAATTCTTCAGAGTTAGCGGTGAGTTTTTTCGGCGCACATGCCTGTCCTGTTAAGACGTCTTTTGAAAGTGACAAATCCTCCGTATTTTCGGCTCCAAGCGGCGGAAAAACCCGATTGTAGGCCCAGCCCAGAGCGGCCTGCATCTCGTCAAATGTTGTCAGAACATTTTCGTTCCAGGCAATGCCGTCGACTTGGGCATCGCTTTTAGCAAGCAGAAGGCGGGTGACAGAGCCGGCCTCTTCAGGGAGTTCCTCCGGCGGGAGAAAACTGGCATAAACAAGGCCGCCCGGCGCATTGTTCAGCAGCTCTAAGCCGGCGCACTCTTTACTCAGGCGCAGGCCCACACGATTGCCCAGAGCCATCTTGGCAAGGCTCACGGCGAGGCCGCCGGGACGCTCACTGCTTGCTGCTGCCACAGTACCGGTCGCCTGGATCGCATGAAAAGACTTATACAGATGTCTTAGGGCTGCGTAATCGGGGCAGGCGTTCGCAAGTGGCCGGTGAGGCAAATAGTAAAGGTAGAGGGTTTGGCCTGCCCTGAGGGGAGGAAGAGTTGCAGAAAGCACATCAGCGGCGGGTACTGCGGCGACCCCGAAGCTCACGAGGGTTGGAGGGACATGCCATTTTTCAAAGCTCCCCGACATGGAGTCTTTGCCGCCAATGGCCGCAATGGCAAAGGCATCCTGGGCGTCGAGGCTGCCGAGCAGTGCTTGCAGCACTTCGCCCCAGGCTTCTTCCTGCTGATCCAGGCGGCGAAAATATTCCTGGCAGCTCAAGTAGATATGGGCCGGATCGGCGCCTGCGGCAACGAGGACGGAGACGGCCTCTACCGTGCTGTAGGCACCCATGAGATAAGGCGAAATATCGGCCAGCTCAGGACGGAAACCATAGGCCAGCAGCGAAGCTGTGCTGCTGCCGCCATCCATGGGCAGAGTCTGGGCAGAAACGGCTTCCTCAGAGGCCTGATACCTGCCCCCATAAGGAAAAAGCACCGTGGAACGCCCGATGCTGGCGTCAAACTGCTCAACGAGACCCTGCTGCAGGCCATGGTTGGCTTGTTTGAACCAGTCAAGCAAGGTTACGCGCTGCAAATTTCTGGCCGTGCAGGGTGAAGGCTCTTGCCAGGAGGCCTTTTCAGGATCGCAAAGGCGTACCCTTTGGCGGCGGGGAGCCCCATTTGTGTTGAGAAATTCGCGGGAGAGATCCAGCACGACTTGCTTTCCCATGAACATGCGCAGACGCCGCTCAGCGGTGACCTCGGCGATTTCCGTAGCCTCAAGGTTTTCTTCGTGGGCGGCGGCGATAAAGGCCGCTACATCCTGAGGAGCCAGGAGCACGGCCATGCGCTCCTGAGATTCTGAAACGGCGATTTCCATGGGGGAGAGGCCGGCATACTTGAGCGGGACCCGTTCAAGGTGAATGCTGAGGCCATCGGCCAGTTCGCCCACAGCCACAGCGACCCCACCTGCGCCAAAGTCGTTGCAGGAGCGAATCAGCGGGGCGACATCAGCGCGGCGGAAGAGCCGCTGAAGCTTGCGTTCGTTGACGGGGTTTCCCTTCTGTACTTCTGAACCGCAGTGGCTCAGGGAAGCTTCCGTGTGGGCTTTCGAAGAACCTGTGGCTCCGCCCACGCCGTCACGGCCGGTACGCCCGCCGAGCAAGAGCACCCGATCTCCCGGACGAGGTTCAGCCCGGCGCAGCCTGGCCTCCGGAACGGCAGCGACCACGGCTCCGACTTCCAGGTGTTTGGCAACGTAGCCCGGATGAAACAATTCCCGCACCTTGGTGCTCGCCAGACCAATCTGATTTCCATAAGAAGAAAAACCTCTGGCGGCACGGAGGGATATTTCACGTTGGGGAAGTTTGCCGGGCAAGGTGGCTTCAAGCGGCGTGTTGATATCTCCTGCGCCGGAGAGACGCAGAGCCTGATAGACCCAGGCGCGCCCGGAAAGAGGATCACGAATGGCCCCGCCCAGACAAGTGGCCGCCCCGCCGTAAGGTTCAATTTCCGTGGGATGATTGTGCGTCTCATTCTTGAACATGAGAAGCCAGGGTTCTTTCACACCATCGCTCAGACGTTCGGCCTTGATACGGACAGAACAGGCATTGATTTCGTTCGAAATTTCCTGCTCTTTCAGCAGGCCGCGCCGCCGCAGCTCGCGGCTCATGATCGTGGCGATATCCATGAGACAGAGCGGCTTTTCACTGCGGCCGTTGGCTTGGCGAAGAGCCTTATAACGGGCCAGGGCGGCGTCAAGTTCGTCCTTGAAGCGGCGGCTCTCGTTGCGTATATCGTAGAGCTCGGTGTTGAAAGTGGTGTGACGGCAGTGGTCGGACCAATAGGTATCCAGCACCTTGATTTCCAAGTCGTTGGGTTCGCGTTTTTCACGGCGGAATTCATCGCGAATGAGCTGCAGGTCATCGACATTCATGGCCAGGCCATGCTCCCGGATGAAATTTTCGAGTCCTGCTTCATCAAGCTCGCAGAAGCCGGTATACACGGGCACGTTTTCGCAGCGAGAACGGTCCTCTGCCGGGAACACCGGGCGTCCTGCCGCCTCGGCTTCAAGCCAGTCGCTGAGCTTGACTTCGCGGTTTTCCAGCGGGTTGATGAGCTGTAAGCGCAAAGTCTTTCTTTCAGCTTCGCTGAGTTTTCTGTCAAAGAAATAAAAAACCGAGCTGTGAACGCGGAGCTCGGATTCGGGGAAGAAGAGGCGCAGACACTGCTCTGCTGCATCTCTCCGCTGATCGTACTGACCTTCAAGGCTGCTTATGCCTAAGCTGTCACCTCCCTGGACAAGCTTTCTGACTTCCTCAGAAGTCAGGACCTCGTCAACCAGGGGATCGCTGAGAATGCGCCGGCTCAAACATTCATATTCTTCCGGAGTAGCTTCCGAGACAGCGTAAATGTTGAACAGGGCCAGCTTCTGCAGCTTTATGCCAGGCAGACGGTTGAGCGAAGAGAGTGCAGCCTTCTCTGCATCGCGAAAACCTTTCTTTTTACGAACGAAAATGAGTTTATCCATTGAACCCTCAATCTTCTGATGATCTCAGTATTTCATACCTTCGGCTGTGGACGGAAAGGACAATACATTGACCCACAAAGGATCCTCGGAGCCAGGCTCCTGCTTCCATCTCCGCTGAGCGCTTATTTTTCCTCTGTAAGGATTTCTGCGACGTCTATTTCAGAAGAAGTCAGCACTTTCTGCGTCTGATTGCGGCGAAATTCCTTATAAGCGGAGGCGAGATCGCGGTCGCCAAGAGCCAGAATGGAAACTGCCAGGAGAGCGGCATTATAAGCGCCGGAAGCCCCAACTGCAGTAGTAGCAACGGGAATGCCCCGCGGCATCTGTACGGTGCTGAGCAGAGAATCGAGGCCGCCCATCATGGAGGTCTTCATGGGGACGCCAATGACCGGCAAAGACGTATGCGAAGCGCAGACCCCGGCCAGATGAGCGGCTCCTCCGGCACCTGCGATCAGGATCTTGATGCCTCTGCCTTCCAGACCCTCCACCAGCTCGCGGACCGCGTCCGGCGTGCGGTGAGCAGAAAGGGCATGAGCTTCAAACTCAATGTGAAATTGCCTGAGTACTTTGAACGTTTCGGACATCGCCTCGAGATCGGAGCGCGAACCCATAATGATGGCCACCTGGACGGACATATCTCCTCCTTGAAAAAGAAAAACGCCTGACCCTTTCCCTGCAAAAACCGCCATGAATGGGGCGATGGACAATTTTTGCGCCTGTGGTCCGCTTGAAGAGCGGAGTGAAAATGGTCAGCGTGGACAAACAGTAAAACAGGCCTTGAATACGGCTCATTCTAGCCTTCGTCCCCAAGACCTGCAAGTTAATTTGTAAAAACATCCTCTTGCTTTTTCGTGAAAAAGATGAAAAGTTGGCTTAAAACAAGCGATATTCACTATAAAATTGTACGTTATCCAAAATCAGGCCCATATTCCGACAATATTGTTAAAAACTCGTGAAAAATCTTTGTAAAAAATTAACATAGACAGAAAACAGCTTGGTGCAAATTCAGCAGTTGATTGCTGGAAAAAGGGCGTGCTCAGGGCTAAACTCTTCATATTCTGTAAAAGAGGAGGAAAACTTCCTCAGCAACTGTGTTTTGTTTCCATCGCTGTCTGCTGCAGACAGAGCGGGCAGCCTTCTGACGAAGAACGGTGCGGAGAGCCGGGGAAGTCCTGAATCAAAATGTCGTTAATGAAAGAAAGTTCTATTCCCGACCTGCCGCTGATTTCCCGCGGCAAGGTACGAGATCTCTACGATCTGGGCGATGCCCTGCTCATCATCTCGACGGACCGGGTTTCCGCCTTTGACGTCGTTTTCAACGAGCTTATTCCGGATAAAGGGGCCATTCTGAATAGTATTTCGGCCTTCTGGTTTGAGAAGCTCGCGCCGGTACTCCCCAATCATGTGCTCAGCACTCAGCCTGCGGATTATCCGCAGTTCCTGCAAAAATACAGCAAAGACCTGGAAAAGCGCTCCATGATCGTCAAAAAGGCCAGAATGCTGCCTGTCGAATGTATCGTCCGCGCCTATCTGGAAGGTTCGGCGCTCAAATCCTACCAGCAGGACGGCTGCATCAATGGGGTCAAAATGCCGGACGGCCTCGTTCAGGGCGATCGCCTGCCCCAGTTGATTTTCACTCCCTCGACCAAAGAAGAAAGCGGGCACGACCGCAACATCTCCGTTGAAGAACTGGCCGAATTGCTCGGCAGAGAGATGGCGGAAAGTTTGGAAAAGGCCAGTCTGGACTTGTTTAAAGCTGCCTCATCTCACGCAGAAAAGTGCGGCATTATCCTGGCGGACAGCAAAATGGAATTTGGCCTTGTGGACGATGAGCTGACGCTCTGTGATGAAGCCTTTACCCCGGATTCCAGCCGCTTCTGGGCCAAAGACAGCTGGCAGCCCGGCCACGCCCAGAAGAGTTTTGACAAACAATTTCTGCGCGAGTGGCTGGAAACGCTGGATTGGGACAAAACGCCCCCTGCGCCAGCCCTTCCGCAGGACATCATTGACAAAACGGCGGCGCGCTATCGCGAGGCCTGGCAGAGGCTGACCGGCAGAGTCTGGGAGGACTAACAGCCCGCAGGCAATTAGGTCACAGTGGCCCCGGAAAGAAAATCAGGCCGGGTTCCGGGGCGATTGTCTTTATAAAGTCTTATAAAGCCAATAAAATCGGCGTTACTTAAATTAAGACAAGGTACTTCGAGCCGGTTTAAGCTGCTTTCGGACAGATCAGGCGACGCCTGCGCTCCTTCACAGACTGGGCTGCTCCGCTTCACCGGCCTGCCGGTCACGATGTTCACCTGCCTGCTTTTCGGCCGTGCTTTTCCCTTTGAGAATAAAATCCAGCAGCGAATCGTAAATCGGGGCGCTGCGGCAAAATTCGACAGTGACGTAAGCAAAGAGAGTGACGACACCCAGGGGGAGGAGGCTTCGCAGAGAAGCGGTCATTTCGACGATGAGCAGGATGCCGGTGATGGGTGAGCGCACGATGGCGCCGAAGTGGGCGCCCATGGCCAGAATGGAGAAGAGGGTGACTTCTTCTGCGCTGAGAAAGCCGAGACTCCATAAGACCGTGCCGAAAGCATTGCCGGCGAGCGAGCCCAGCACGAGCAGGGGAAAGAAAATGCCGCCGGGAATACCTGAGCAGAAGGCCAGGACCAATAAGAGAAGCTTTTCTACATAAAGCAAGACAAATTCCGACGGCGGCAGCCAGTCGCTGGGCTTGAAAAAGATAAAAGCTTCGCCTGCGGAAAAGAGGCGGGGATCTAAGAGGACGGCAACGCCTGTGAGGAGGAAAGGCAGGAGAATTTTCCCCGCGAGGGGCAGCCTGAGTTTCGCATAAAGGCGTTTTCCGGCCATGATCAGCGTGTTAAACAAAGCACCGGAGAGGCCAATCACGATGCCCAGAATGCAGAACAGTCCATACAGACGGAAGCTCGGACGCTGCATAAGAGGCAGCGATAAGACAGGCCGTGAGCTGAACACGAGGGCAGAGATAAAGTCGGCGGTGAGTGCGGCCGCAAAGGCGGAGAGCATGGTGCGGGGGGTAAAAACCTTATGTAACTCTTCCTGGGCAAAAATTACCCCGGCGAGCGGTGCGTTGAAGGCGGCCGAGAGGCCTGCCGCGGAGCCGCTGACCATGAGCAGATTGCTGTCGCTTTTTTTCATTTTGGTTTTTTCGGCATAGGCTTCGCCCACCGCAGCGCCGATCTGTACAGAGGGTCCTTCGCGGCCCAGGGTCAGGCCGCCGCCCAGACTCAGGAGTCCGCCGAGAAATTTGTAGACGAGAACTCGCAGCCAGGAGTAATTAAGTTGGCCTTTTAGTTTACCGGCCACCTGAGGAATGCCTGAGCCTCCGATCATGGGTTCACGCTGGACGAAAAAGGCCGAAAGGAGGGCGAAAAGGGCCATCAGGCCCAGAAAGACAAGGCAGCCACCGAAGCTCTGGCGACTCCAGAGCAGGAGATTTTTGACCTGCGCGCCGATCAGGGGTATGAGGCGTCGGTAAAGGGTGACGACAACGCCGGCCAGAGCGCCGGCGGCCATGCTGTGAGCGGTCAGCTGGAAAACCCTGTGGACTTTTGCCCGGCGCGGATCTTCGTCGCGGGCTGCAGCGACTTTTGACTGTCTCAGCCACGCTCCGAATTTGCTTTTCAGGCTCTTTCCGTCTGGCCTGCTTTTCTCATTTAAGTTTTCTGTATTCATACTTTCTCTATTCTGCCGCTTCCACCCTGTTGAACGGATATTTTTTGCTTTTTTCTCTGGGCTGTTTTCGCTAAATGCATCAGCCCAGCGCCCGCAGGCGGGCGTTCAGCTTCGCGTAGACAGGCTGCATCTGAGGCTCTTTGCAGTGAGCGCAGACCTCATCAAGCCAAAACCAGGCGACACCACTGTTTTCGTCTTCTTTTATGCGCAGCGGCGCAGCCGCATCTGCTTCCAGGAGCCACGTCAGATTATAGTGAAGATGGGCCGGGACGAAAAGCCCACGGCGTCGATGAGCTTTGACCTGGAGAATTTCCAACGAGACAGGAGCCTTTTCTGTACTTGATAGGATGTCAGTATTAAGTACGCGAAATTCCCTTAAACCAGTCTCTTCCTCAGCCTCGCGCAGGACCACACGGAGAAGGTCGGGGTCGCCGTCGGCGTGACCGCCTGTCCAGGCCCAGGAGTCAAAAATCCGGTGATAGACCAGAAGGACTTTTTTGTGTTCTCGATCACAGATCCATGCGGAGGCGGTAAAGTGTCCGTCCGCACAGCTGCGGCAGAGCACATCCGGATGAAGCTCACAGGCCTGGAGCATAACCTGCAGATCCTGCTCTTCGCGGGAATCCTGAGGTGTGCAGGAGCGAAGCAGGGCTTTCAGGCGCTCAAGTTTGAGGGCTTCATGAACGTCCCCCGCGAAGAGGGAATAAGAATCGTAAGAGGAAAGATTGGAAGAAGGCTTCATACGCTGAGTTTAACACGACCTCCCTTTACGGCGCTGGCGGTTGCGCAGGGTGAGGGCGCGGCGCAACAGACGCTCGCGCTCGTTGCGGGCGGGCTGGAGCATGACAAAATCCAGAGCTTCATCAAGGGCTTCGCCGATTTCCGGCCCCGTGAAGCCAAGCTCCTGCAGGTCTTTTCCGTTGATCGCCAGATCTTTGAGACGATGAGGTCCTGCCTGGTAGCGGCTGATTTCCGTTTGCAGACGCTCGATGCGGCTGAGCTTTTTCCCGCGCCAGAGTTCCGACTGGGCAAGCACATCCACGCGCTGCAGCAGCGGTAAATATCTTAGAACATCGTCACTTTCCTCCCGCACCAAACGGGCAATGCGTCCCGGGCGTTCTGAAATAAAATTGTGCAGAGCGACGATGCGGGTGATAAGTCTGCGCTCGGCTTCGGGAAGAAAGAGCTTTCGCGTGAGCTCCTTTGTGAGGGCGGCGGAAGGGATCTCATGGCCATAAAAATGGGCCCGTCCATCTTTGCCGTAGGTCTTAGCACTGACTTTGCCGAGATCATGGCAGAGGCAGGCGATGCGCAGGGTGAGATCATCAGTCATTTTGGCCGCTTCGACGGAGTGACGGCCGACATCCCAGCGATGGAAAGGTGTCTCCTGAGGGCAGTTAAAGCACGCCTCTAATTCCGGATAGAGCCAGGGGAGCAGGCCGTACTCGTGAAGATCAGTGATGCCGTCAGGATCGGCTTCGAGAATTTTCAAAAATTCTGCGGCGCAGCGCTCGGCACTGACGCGGGCGATGCCCGGAGCGGCGGCCCGGAGGGCATCCAGAGTCGCCTCTTCAATGCGAAAGCCCAGTTTGCGCGCAAAGCGCACGGCGCGAAGCAGGCGGAGGCTGTCCTCCTCAAAGCGCCGGACCGGGTCGCCCACCGCACGGATCAGCCCGGCCTTTAAATCCGCCTGCCCGTCAAAGGGATCGCAGAGTTTGCCCTCCTTATTAAGCGCCATCGCATTAACTGTAAAATCCCGCCGTGCGAGATCCTCCTTCAGGCTGCGCACAAAGCTGACGGACTCAGGGTGGCGGCCATCGAAATAGTTTCCGTCGACACGAAAGGTCGTGATCTCAAAGGATTGCTGTTCCAGGCGAACACTGACGGTGCCATGGGCGAGGCCCGTATCGAGGACGGTCAGCCCCAGTCCCTCAAAGAGGGCCTTTGTTTCTTCCGGCAGGAGGGAGGTGGCAATATCCTCATCGGTACTGGGAGTACCGCGCAGCAGGTCGCGCACGGCCCCGCCGACGAGCCAGGCTTCGCCTTTTTCGTCCAGCTTGCCGAGCAAATAACGGGCTTTAGAGCTGATACCGGCGCTTAAATCGACGGGAGCTTGACTAACGGTATCGACGGGAGTTTTTTCAATGGTTTTGTTCATAGGATTTATTACGCTTGTTCATCAAATTCGTCCTCAGTTTAGCACAGCCGGGAGGAGGGATCGTAGGCGCGAATGTCCAGGCAGGAGTGTCAAAGCTTTATATCTTGCGCAGGCCTGTTATAATGGACAGAACATTTGGGAAGCCGCTCCTCCAATTGTGCTTCTGAAAGCGCCGGTAAAGCCCCGGAGAGCTAAGCCTGGAGGAACCACCAAAGGACTTCCCGATCTGGACGCGCTTCCAAAAGACCCGTCAAACCGGAGCATCTAAGCGCGATCTCATTTTCGGCCAGGCCGAACAAACAAATCGAAAAGGGGACAGCGATGTACGCTTCTACGCCATCTTATCTGCGCAAGGCCAGCTTTTGGCTTGCCTTTTTCCTGCTCTTTGCTTTCATTTTCACGAGCTTTGGAGCCGGCACTTTGACCGTTGAGGCTGAAGGCACTGAGACCAGTGCTTCTTCTGAACAAGAGAGCAAAGTCAGTGATCCTTCCCAGCAAGACACTGAAACCAGGGATTCTACTGAGCAAGCTGCTGAATCCAGTGAACGTTTCAAAGAGAGCGAAGCTCTCAGGGGCGGCAATGTTATAGTCGGCATTACCCAGGAACCGGATTTTCTCGATCCGCAGCTGGCCGTGGCGGCCGGCACGAAAGAAATTCTTTTCAACCTTTTTGAGGGTCTTGTCAAGATGAACGTCAAGGGCGAATTTGTGCCCTGCCTGGCGAAATCCTGGACGAGTGAAAAAGATGGCCGGGCTTTGCGCTTTGTGCTGAAAGATCAAGTGAAATTTCATAACGGCGAAACCATGACCGCGGACGACGTGGTCTGGTCTCTGCGCCGTGCGGCCGGTCTTGACGGCGGCGAAGCGAAAATCCCGCAGCTGGCCGGACTTGCGGATGTCCGAGCCGAAAACGACGGCAAAGAGGTTGTGGTCGAGTCCAAAGAGCTCAATCCGGATCTTCTGGGCTTCCTGAACACAGCAATCATGCCCAGGGACGTTGAGAAGCAAAACGAGCATCCCATCGGTACCGGTCCTTTTGAGTTTGTCAGCTACACCCCACAGGTGGGCCTTGTCATGAAACGCTTTGAGGATTATCACGGGGAAAAGGCTTTTCTGGACGAAGTGGAATTCCGTATTTACGGCAATATGGACGCGGCTTACATGGAGCTGATGTCCGGGGGCATCGACCTCTTTCCCTATCTCACCGAGGAAAAGGCCGGGAGTCTCAAGGATCTCTATGAGATCAATGCGGGCGGGGCCAACATGGTTCAGCTCATGGCCATGAACAACGAGCGCGCCCCTCTGGATGACCGCCGCGTGCGTGAAGCGGTCAGCCTGGCGGTCGACCGCGACAAAATTGTCGAACTGGTGATGGGTTCTGCGGGGACGCCGCTGGCCAGCGGGATGTCGCCGGAGATGGGGCGTTTCTTCAATGACGAGCTAAAACCTGTTAAGGCCGATCCGGCTGCGGCGAAAAAACTCCTGAAAGAGGCGGGCTACGCAGATGGATTGACGCTGACCGTGACGGTCCCGGGCAACTACCTCATTCATGTGGATACGGCCAACATCATCGCGGCCCAGCTCAAAGAAGCGGGCATTACCCTGAAGATCGAAACTGTGGAATGGGGCACCTGGCTCGAGCGTGTCTATGCAGGCCGTGATTATCAAATGACCATCATCGCCCTGACCTATGAATACACGCCTTCGGACGTGCTCAACCGCTTTGCCTCGACCGCGGACAATAATTTCATTAACTTCAAAAACGACGCCTACGACAAGCTTGTCGCACAGGCGGCGAGCGAAACCGAGGACAGCCAGCGGGTGAGCTTCTTCCATGAGATGCAGAAGATTCTGGCTGACGAAACCGCTTCGGTCTTTATTCAGGACCCGATGAATCTCACAGCTGTGCGCAAAGGGCTGACAGGATATCATCAGTACCCGGCCTACGTTCAGGATCTCTCCACCGTGGGCTATACCGATCAGGCTTTGCTGGACGAGTCGCTGCTGCGCTGAGCTGGTCAGGATAATACTGGAAAGATGACTGACGCAAACCTGGGCTGCCAGGCGAAAATGCGACAATGATGGAAGATACAGGGAAAAGGACAAAGCCAGAACGTCATTTGGGCAAGAGGCTGAAGCTCGCCTGGAATAGCCGCCAGGGACGCCTCCTGCATTTTTTCTTACGCAAATTCAGAGATGTCGCGGCGACTCTGCTGCTCATGTCTCTGCTGGTCTTTCTTGTCTTTTATATTATCCCTGGCGATCCGATCACGATGATGCTGGGAACCGATGCCCGGCCGGAAAAGCGGGCGGCTCTGGAGGAAGAACTGCAGCTTCATCAGCCGCCTCTGCTGCGCTACTGGCATTCTGTCGAGGGCCTCTGGAACCACCGGCAGCCCTCGCTTTCGCTGCGCTTTCAGAAGCCGGTTGCGGGACTTATCGCCTCACGGCTCGGTGTCACCATGACCCTGGCGATTCTGGCCTTTCTCATCGTCCTCATCCTCTGTTTTCCTCTGGCGATTCTGGCCTCGCGCCGGGCCGGTGGCTGGCTCGATCGCCTTCTCAGCATGGGAACGCACTTTTTTATGGCGATCCCCGGCTTTTTTCTGGGGATTCTGCTCATCCTGCTTTTTGCTTTTATATTGAAGCTCGTGCGTCCGGGATATTTTGTTCCCCTGCGTCAGGGCTTCTGGCCTTACCTGGGATCGCTCTTTCTGCCCGCGCTCGCGGTGGCTTTGCCTAAACTATCGCAGGCTGTGCAGTTTCTGCGCAGCTCGCTGCTCGAAAGCAAAAATGAGGATTACGTACGCACGGCTCGTTCCAAAGGGGCTTCCGAAGCTCGTGTACTCTTTCATCACCGCCTGCGCAACAGTCTGCTGCCTTTAGTGACAACGCTGGGCCTCATTCTGGCCGAGCTGATGACGGGCAGTCTGGTGGTCGAGCAGGTTTTTGTCCTTCCGGGAATCGGCCGTTTGCTCTTCACAGCGATTGAAGCCCGGGATCTGCCGCTGGCCCAGGGCATTATTCTCACGATCGCTTTTATCGTCGTGATGATTAACCTGCTTTGTGATCTGATTTCCCGCCTGATTGATCCGCGTCTCGACAGCGCGGCGGCGACAGGGGGTCGGGAGGAGGCCGGAGATGTCTGAGAAAATGCGACACAGTCGCCTGGAACTCATCCTCAGCCTGCTGCTCCTGGGACTGATCGTCGGCCTGATGATCTATGCCTCGGCTTTCAGCCCATACGCCGCCAACGAACTCTGCCCGGAAGGCAAACTTGCCGCGCCCTCGGCAGTGCATCCGATGGGCACTGACCACCTCTCCCGCTCCATTTTGGTGCGCGTCGGCGAGGGGGCGTCGGGAACGCTGCTGGTGGCTTTTGGAACCGTTTTACTCGGAGCCTTTTACGGCCTGATTCTGGGCGCTTTAGCCGGTTACTTCGGTGGCTGGGCTGACTGGCTGATCAGCCGTTTTACAGATAGCCTCCTGGCCTTTCCCGGCATCCTGATGGCCCTGCTGGTCATTACCGTACTGGGCCGGGGTATTCCTCAGCTCATCTTTGCTCTGGGGCTGGCGTTTACCCCAAGTTATGCCCGCCTCGTGCGCTCCGCCTTTCGTCAGTATCGCGGGCGCAATTACATCAAACGTCTGGAAGTCATGGGCACGCCGCCCCTGCGCATTTTATTTGTGCATATGCTGCCGCTGCTGCGAAGTCAAAGCCTTAATGCCCTCGGCATCGGCCTCGCCAATGCGATTCTGGCGGAGTCAAGCATGAGCTTTCTCGGCTTCGGCATTCAGCCGCCACGGCCCAGCTGGGGCAGCATGCTCGCCGAAGCGCAGCCCTATATTTTTCAGGCTCCCTGGCTGGCCCTCTTTCCCGGTCTGGCGATTGTCCTCACGGTTTTTGCGATTTTTCTGCTGGCCCGCAGCGGCCAGCAGCTGCTGGAAGAAAGAGGGGGTGCGCGATGAGTCTGCTCTCCGTCAATAATCTCAGAGTTGGCTTTGCCCCTGATTACAGGAGCATTTTGCAGGATATTGACTTCGAGCTTGACGAGGGCGAAATCCTCGGCCTCTGCGGCGAATCGGGCTGCGGCAAATCGATTACCGCTCTGGCGCTGCTGAACCTGCTGCCGGAGACGGCCACCTGGCAGGGTCAGATCGCGCTGGCTGGAGAATCTTTGGAGGGGGCCTCCGAAAGCCGCTGGCAGGCCCTTCGGGGGCGGGAAATCTCCATGATTTTTCAGGATGCTCAGCAAGCCCTGAATCCTTTGCAGCGCATCGGCGTCCAGGTCGGTGAAAGCCTCCTGATTCATCATCCCGAACTTTCGGCCAGGGAGCGAAAAGCCCGTGTCCTGGAGATGCTTCGCCGCGTCCAGCTTGACTCCGCCGAGGAGATTGCCCGGGCTTTTCCCCATGAGCTCTCGGGAGGACAGCGCCAGCGCGTGCTCTGCGCCATGGCCCTGATCAATCATCCGAAAATTCTCGTGGCGGACGAACCCACAACGGCCCTGGATCTTTCGGTTCAGGAAAAACTTCTCGACTTGCTGCGCAGCTTTCGCGATCAAGAGGGCCTGAGCATGCTCTTTATCTCGCACGATATTCGTGTCGTCCGTAAATTCTGCGACCGTGTGCTCATCTATTATGCCGGCACAATGGTCGAGGAAGGCCCCGTGGAAGAAGTCTTCGGCGAAGCGGCCCACCCCTATACGAGGCTCCTGCTCCAGGCCATGCCTTCGCGCAGTCCTAAAGGACAAAGTCTGGTGGAAATTAAGGGCCGCGTGCCTTCTTCTGCCGTTATTGCGGCCCACCATGCCAGGCCCAATGCCCCCTGCATTTTTGCCGCACGCTGCCCTCTCGCGACCGAGATCTGTCATCGCGGGGAGCCGCCGCGGGAACAGCTCGGCGAGCGCCATTTTGCCCGCTGTTTCCGAGCCAGAGAGCTGAGTGAAAGCGCGGCGGAAAGTGATTGCGGGAAAACGCATGAAACGGGTGAAGCCCATGAGTGAAGAACGGAGCTTTGATTTAGGACAAGCTGCAAAAGGCTCTGAACTGAGAAATGGCTCTGAGCTGGAAAAAAGCACTGAGTCGGCAACGAGCACTGAGCCGGCAACAGGCACTAAGGCAGCAACGGCTTCTGCGATGGAAAAGACGAGCCGGGAGGAGCAAAAATCCTTTCCCGTTCCCTACCTCCTGGTCGAAGATGTCTCGCACAGCTTCGATCGCTTTAAAGCGCCCGAAGAACGCCAGATGGTTTTGAGAGACATTGACTTTCGCATTTACCCGAAGCAGTTTACCGCGCTCGTCGGCGAGTCCGGCAGCGGCAAAACCACCCTTGCCCGCATCATCAGCGGTCAGCTCCGACCGCTTTCCGGCCATATTTACCTGAACGGCCGGGAAATTTCGCAGCTCACGGCCCACCAGCGCCGCAAGGCCAGACTGGGCATGCAGATGGTCTTTCAGGATCCCTATTCTTCACTGCATCCCCTGCAGAAAATCGGCCGGCAAATGGAAGAACCCCTGCTCGTCCAGGGCCATTTTTCCAAGGCGGAGCGACGCCGGAAAGTGGAGGAAATGCTCGCCGCCGTGGGCCTCGATCCGGAGGTCGCCGAACGCTTTCCGCAAAACCTTTCCGGCGGTCAGCGCCAGCGTGCGGCCATCGGCTGCGCCCTCATCACGCGCCCTCAGCTCCTGATCGCGGACGAGCCGGTCTCGGCCCTGGACTTGAGCGTCCAGGCGCAGATCCTGAACCTCTTTCAACGCCTGCGCCGCGATTTCGATTTCGCCTGCCTCTTTATTTCTCATGATCTGGATGTCGTCCGCTACCTCTGTGACCGTGTCGCCGTTTTGCACGACGGCGTCATCGTCGAAGAAGACAAGGCCCAGCGCCTTTTTGCCGGCCCCCGTCACCCCTATACACAGCAGCTCCTCTCTGCCAGCCTGAGCCTGGAAGACTGAACTTCCGAGGCCGGCGCCTGCTTTCTGGGACGCGCCATCGCTGCAGCAGTCCCACCCTTTTTTCGTGCAACGTAGCAACACATGGATGGCTACCTTTTCGTGCCGGGTGACCTGCCTTTATTGTGCAACGTTTCAACTAATGGATGGTTTTGCTTTGGTTTTTCTGATTTTCCTGCAACTTAGCAAGTAGTGGATGGGCCCGCGTGCAAGAAACTCAGTAGTGGATGGGTTTGGCTTGCAAGTTCTCCAGTAGTGGGTGGTCTTGGGCTTGGTTCGCTGAGACTAACCATCCATTACTTGAGAATTTGTCCAAAATTCAGGAAAACCGAAATGAGAGCAGGGTACTAGTATTTCTGTTTTTAATTAGCTAGATTTTATATTTTCGTCAAATGCCTGAATATCAGATATTTGACGAAATCTTAGTGCCCATTCATTTAGAGATCGCTATACTAGCCGAGCGAAACCATCCATTACTGATAAACTTGTCCGTAATTCTGGTCTGGCGGATAGAAATGGGAGCAGCTCTCATCTCGGACATATGCCCCCCTCCTTGAATGACTTGGCAAAAATCTCGAGCAATTAGAAATGAGCAGCCTTTCAGCCGCTCGAAATCACGTATTATGACTTGTTCCCCAGAAAATAGAGTCAAAAATATAGAATGTAAAAAAATCTGGCAGAAATAGTGCAAATGTTAAGAAGATTTGCTTTACATTGGCACTCAAAACTTGCAATCTTAAAGTATGAAGAGGAGGTGAGGCACTATTGGAACTCAACTCAGCTGAAGTGAATTTACATAGTAACATTTTACAGGCGCGCAAAGGAAAAGGGTATTCCCAGTCAGACCTGGGCGAGTTACTTGGTGTGTCTCGTCAAACTATCTCCAACTGGGAAAATGGTCAAAGCGTCCCGGATGTCTCTTCGATTAAGAAGTTGGAGCAGTATCTGGATATTCCCGTGGAAGAGCTTCTGGGTAAGGGAGCGACAAGAGAAGCCTTAGAAAGTAGTTCTGGATTAACGGATGACTTAATTGCCAAGCATTTGGCGAAGCTGACAACATTTTATGCGCTGGAGCTGGAGAGACGAAAGAAGTTTGAGGAAAAGTTATTTGTGCGCATCAGGATTTTAGGATTTATCCTCTTGCTGGCCTTGATCTTCATTTTTCTGACCAGGCTCTTCCTCTATCCCTCCAAGATTGAGATTGAGCCCATAGTTCAGGATCATGTCATGGAAGAAACTACAACAGATTAGCAGAATAGAACATCACCGATCGGGAGGGTCGAAATGAAAAAGATTGCCGTGTTGCTGATAGTATTATTGACCCTTGTTTGCCTGGTGGGGTGTGAGGAGACCCCCAACAAGAACAAAGTTTTAGAAAGTATCGTGCGCGATCATCCGCAGATAGTTGTATCAGCTTCTCGACCTGAAGAGGCGGAAACGGTATTCTCCATGGCGCCTCCGCTGCAATCTTCCCCACAACTTGATTTAGAAGCTTATAAAGAAATTCAGAATGGTGAGGACATTAAAATTAATCCAGAAGCCCATCAGGTTTCATTTTGGGTGAAAGTTAATGGGGATGCGCTCCAAAATGGCTTCAACGGGATTCTCTATAACAAAAAAGATGGAAATTCGAATGGCCTGATATCGCTTTTGATGACCGAGGTTAAGGTTAAAGATCTTGCCCTGGCTTTACTTGCTGTGGAGGGAAGAACAAGCGGCATCAAAAAAACAGACTCAGGCAATCAATATGATAAAGGTTCAGAAATTCTTATTTCGTTACAGTCGCTGGAGGACGAAAACTCAATCAATATCGAAGACCTGGCTGCAGAAATAAAGGCTCCCTGGAAACCCACCTATGTGATGGGAATCTCCAATTATTACATGGAACCGGACGCTTCTATGGACTTTATTGGCTTTGATATGGGTACGCCCAGCCTGATTGTTCCGTCGGATTACTTTGATGTCTTTGAGTTTTTTAAAGAGGCCATGGTTAGTCGATGCTGCACGGTGAAAGCGGGACATGACTTAAAGACAGGGGTAAACTATCTTTTAACGCTTACCGTTAAGCCGTAAACTGGATTTATTCCGTTAAGCCGTAAATTGGATGAAAACTGGATGCTGATTTATTTCGAGTCAAAACGTTTCTTCGCCTCTCCCAGGTTTTACTTGCCGGTGTTGGTTTTGTTTTCTGTCTACCTTTTTCGTATTTTTCGTTTTTGGCCCTGGCTGACGGAGAGCCTCGAACATTCCGGCTCCATTAACATGACTTTTTTGCATGTCCCTGCAGAACAAAGTGTTTTGCTGTTTTGTTTTTTCCTCTTTTTTACTTATTTCTGGGGACGTGAAGCGGAGCAAGTCCATTTTGCTGAAATCTTTCAAAGTGTTTCCAACGGTAGAAGAAAACAAGTCGCACAGATTACCCGATTACCGTTTTTGATTCTTTTACTACTCGTCGTCGTGACACTTTCGTTCAGTCTTTTTTGGGCGTATCGTCTGAATGACCTTGGCGGCAGATTCACTATTTATTTATTCACATTTTTAATCTGGTATGTCGGGATATGTCCTTCTGTGGCGATCCTGATGGGCACGGCTTTCGCTCTCACTCTTGCCGAGGACATCGCCTATCCGATAGAAATGATGATGGCCTTGATTGTAAGCGGTCTCGGGAATCATATGTTGGCTTACCTGCTTCCTTCTTCGTTTTTGTTTGGAAAAACCGGAATATCGTCGTTTTTTCGCTTAAGCCCGTTTGGGGTTGAAAGCGCACCGATAGGTAATGCCTTATATCCCCTGTTGCCAGGCCAGCTGGCCAAGTTAGGAACTCTTATGGTCATGGCGGGAGGCGTCATCCTTTTCTACATTTTCCGTGGACGAATCAAAAGAATCGTCCTGGTCGGAAGCCTTGGAATACTGTTGCTGTTTTTATTATTTCAAGGTCAACAGACGATCAGTACGCCCCCGTTTGATCGTCAGGATCGTTTTGCCGACGAAGAATACTATGTCGCTCATCAACAGATTGAGCAGCCCTCAAACTTCCATCTCCGGGAAATTGTTGCCCGGATTCACTTCGGCAATCAGTTGGAAGCGACGGCACAATGTACGCTTGAAGATATGCAGGCGGGACTTCAGACGATGACCCTGTATCATGGTTATCAGGTTCATGAAGTGAAACTGGATGGAGAGGACATTGAGTTTTCCCAGGAGCAGGATTACATCTTTTTTTCTTCTGAAACCTCACGAAAACAAGCCGTCGTTGAGCTTACGTATTCAGGAATGCATCCCTTATATTACGCCAACGCACAAAGCGTTTTTCTTCCTGCCTATATTCCCTGGCTTCCCATGCCGGGTGCAATGCCCGTCTATGATGTGGAATATAAACATTTTCAAATTAATCGTTATCCGGAAGAAGTCCTTTTTCACCTCGAACTTAGCGGCTGTTCGTCTCTGGCCTGTAGTTTGAATCAGCTTAATGATGGCACATGGGAGGGGAAGAGCGACGGTGTAAGTTTATACGGAGGATTTATTCAACAAAAGACTGTGAACGGCAATGTTTGGGTGGCTTCGCAATTTGAAGATCTAACGGAGTATTCTGGTATTTTACAGGATCAGGAAAAAGAACTGAAGGAGTTTCAACTGGAATTGCCAGATATGTCCAGAACCATTTTTACGACAGGCAATATCGTTCGGGACGTGGATGAGCAAGTGGTTAAAATGCAGGATCATACTCTTGTCAATAATATTAAGTCGCTGGCCAAAAATGTCATGCATTCTCTGGTGCCCAAAGAGCAGCGCCGGGAGCACATGTATGTTTTTGCCTTCGTCCCGCCCGTATCCATGGATCCCTACCGTACCGCGGAAGCCGTGAGAGATGAGACGGCCAATGGTAAGGATGAAGATTTGCACGAATTCTTAAGCATTCTTCTGGAGAAACTTTCTGTCTATGGAGAAGAGAAAATCATTCCCGCCCTTCGCTATTATTTTTATCATCCAGAACTGCAAAATGGACAAAAACCTGTTGATTTCATAAGAAAGCTCAATCCGGAGGAACCTTAATTGAATTTACAAATATGTGGACTAAGTAAATCCTTTGGGAAGAACAAAGCGCTTCAGAAGATATCGATTGATTTCGATGCGAAAGTGTATGGGCTTCTTGGTGAGAATGGTTCCGGCAAGACAACCTTTATGCGCTGCCTGGCTCGTATTTACATGACAGATTCGGAGTCTGTCCTGTGGGATCAGGTTCCTCTGACAGAAGCGCGCGAAAAAGATTATTTGAAAAGTGTCGGCTACTTGCCGCAGCACTTTGGCTTGTATAAATCTTTAAGCTTATATGACGCATTAAGCACAGTTTATTTTGCGAAGGGCCTAGCTGCTGACAAGAGGGAGGCCTCGATTCTTGAGGCTGCAAGATTAGTGAACCTGACCGATAAGCTGCAAACAAAAATTTCGGCTTTATCAGGAGGAATGCTCAGAAGAGCAGGGATTGCCCAGGCACTTTTGGGAGAGCCTTCACTGCTCATGTTTGATGAACCCACGACAGGACTCGATCCAGAAGAGCGCCTGCGCTTTAAAAATCTCATTTCGGACATCAAAGGCGGAAGGACCATTCTTCTTTCCACCCATATTGTTGAAGATGTTGAAGCCGTTTGTGACCGCATCCTGGTCTTGCACAAGGGTCGGTTACTTGGCGATTTCTCCCAGGAAGAACTGCGCAGCAAAGCGGAGGGCAAGGTCTATCAGATTGATGCTGAAGAAGAATCGTTACTTGTTCCGCCCTTTTGGGTTGTGAAAAAATTCCTGCATAAGGGGAGGGTTGCTCTGCGAGTCCTTTCTCAAAATAATCAGCGAGCAGAGAAAATTGGGGCTGGAATAGAGGATGGATACTTTTATTTGTTGAAACAAATGGAGGACGAAGCTCATTGATGAGAAAAAGCTCATTGGTCAGAAAATGTTCATTGATCGGAAAATGCCGTATTTATCGGAAATCGATGGGACTTTCTTTTTGGATGCCTCTCCTTTGTTTACTCGTTGTTTGTCCGCTCACCCTTCTGGGTCTGCAATCCGAATCAGATCTACAGCGGCGACTGTGGTGGGAAGAATATTTTCTGAATTTCACACAAATTGCCCTGCCTTTTTTCTACGCCTTGTGGCTTGTTTCAGGACAAAAATCGCGCTTTCAGGGTGATGAAGCAGAAGTTTTGGCTGCAGCTGGTCATGGGAAGCGAAATTTAGAACGAAGAATTTTTTTAATTTTGTATATTGTTTTATGCACATTAGTTTATGGCTTTGGACATATTTTTATAAACGGAGCCATTCGTTTCTTCTTGCCCTGTTTAGTTGCTGTGGTTTTCATGCATTGCAGCTGCTTTCTCATTTTACACTTGCTCTTTGCGGCGATGCCCGTTTATCTGTATGCTTTCCTGCTCTGCTTTGTTGTTCAGACTTCAGTCAACGGATTTCCGTCATGGTATGTCCATCCTCAGGATGATCCCCTCCAGCACAGTTTGAAATTTCTGCCTTTTTTGTTGATCAGTATCCTCGCGCTTCTTTTTATTAAATATAATGATTCGTTCAATAAGCAACGGCAATTTAGCAGCAGAGGCAAATAGGCCGGGGATCAGCCTACGTTTCAACACATGGGTGGTCTGCCTTTGGAATCTCGGATTTTCGTGCCAGGCTTCACCACATGGGTGGGGCCACCTTTTTCGTGCTGCCGGGTGACCTGCCTTTTTTCGTGCAATACCGCAACAAATGGATGCTACCTTCTTCGTGCCGGTTGGCTCACCTTTTTCGTGCAATACTGCAACAAATGGATGCCCACCTTCTCCGTGCCGGTTGGCCCACCTTTTATCGTGCAACGTTTCAACTAATGGATGGTTTTGCTTTGGTTTTTCTGATTTTCCTGCAACTTAGCAAGTAGTGGATGGGCCCGCGTGCAAGAAACTAAGTAGTGGATGGGTTTGGCGTGCAAATTCTCAAGTAATGGGTGGTCTTGGGCTTGGTTCGCTGGGACTAACCATCCATTACTTGAAAATTTGTCCAAAATTCAGAAAAACCGAAATGAGAGCAGGGTACCAGCCGAGCTTAACGGCACTGAGGTTTGTCTTCAGCTGTGTAAAACCGTCCACAACTTGAAATTTTGTCCGAAATTCAGGAAATCCGAAATGGGAGAAGCTCTCAGCTAGGACATATGCCCCCCTTCTTGAATGACTTGGCAAAAATCTCGAGCAACTAGAAATGAGCAGCCTTTCAGCCGAGCGAAACCATCCCTTTATCACTCTTGATCTTGTTTACGTTCGCAAAGATTTCCTGCTTCCATCGTAAAGACACGATCAGCTTCATCGGCAACATCCATGTCATGCGTTACAATGAGCACACAGTATTTTCTGCGATGAGCAAGCTCCTGCAGGATATGAAGAATATTTCGAGTGTTGGCTTTATCAAGGTTCCCGGTTGGCTCATCTGCCAGAATTATTTTCGCTCCTGATGATAAGCAGCGGGCTATCGCAACTCTCTGCTGTTCGCCACCAGAGAGTCTGGATGGAAAACGGTCATGCTTCTCCTCATTGATACCAAGAGACATGAGAATTGATGCTGCGACTTCTCTGGCCTCAGATTTTTTGTGACCCAGCAGTTCCAGAGGGATACAAGCATTTTCCATGACCGTGAGATTAGGAAAGAGATTATACGCCTGAAAGATCATCGCAACCTGCTCTCGCCGATATTGATCCACATCCTGCTCCAGCAGCGGCTTACCATGAACCAAAATGACCCCGGACTGCGGCTTGTCCAACCCTGCCAGCAAGGAAAGCAATGTCGTCTTTCCGCTTCCTGAGGGTCCGACGATAGCTGTCACCTCACCCTCATTGAATTTTGCACTGATTTGATTCAAAGCTGGCGCCTTGCTCGATTTGTAATAGTACGATAATTCTGATATTTCAAGCATTTTTCATCCTCCAGAAAAAATATGGGGAATTCATGTCCGTCCTTTATTTTTTGCTTTCTTGTAAAAGCTCAAGCGGGGATTTATTCAAAATATGCCGGATAAGACCATCAGACCAAAGCAAAGCTGGCAATATCATGACGACAAAAATGAGTATGGCAGGTCTTATGAGTTCAAGTCGACAGCCTGCTGAAAGAAAAGCGAACAAAAATCCAACGATGAGGGCGGAGAGCAGTGAAAGCCCTATATCGCACAGGAGTTCTTTGATCAGCAATTTTCGCGGGACGGCCACAATACGAAGAAGAGCCATTTCTTTTTTCAACAGGTGAAGATTCAGGCTGCTGAAAAAGACGAGGATCAGCGCACTGCCCAACAGGAGAAAGGGATAGAGCAAGGACAGGGTTTTGACATTTTTCTCTAATGCTTGCGCTGTTATACGGATTTCTTCATCGTATACGGTCGTACCAATATCAGGGATATCCAGGCCGGAGTTTCCTCCCTTGCCAGAATTCTGCCGTTTGAGATTGACGTATTGCTTATTGGAAATAAAACTTGCGTTATAGTTTTGAATTTCATCAATGGTGTTTTGTATGCCGCGGTTATACGCTCGTTTGACTGTGAAACTGGCCTCACAAAAGACCAGGTCTTCATTTTTCTTACCATCTTTATCCACCCCGTCCAAGGCAAAAATAAAGCTCAAAGGTACGGTGATGTAGCTTTTATTACCTTCCACAGTTCCGGCAATAACCAGCTTTTGTTCCTTCCCTTGCGCGGACTCGAAAATCAGCTCATCTCCTGGTTTGACTTTTAATTCAGACATGAGTTCGGGATTGAGCAAGGCCGGGCAGGATTGGGTCGTATAGGAAGAACCCCGGCGGTTTTCGTAGGGTGAATCAAAATCTTCAACTGTCCATGACTCGGAAAGCTCATAGTCCGGCTTATCCTCTCCTTCCGGCAGAAAGTCGCGGACAAGTTGGCCTCCTTCAAAATAAAAATCCTGAAGTCGCGTTATACCTTGAAGAATCAGCAATCGCCGTACGTCTTGCTGTGTACCGTCTTTACGTTGAAGTCTGAAGCGTTCACGCTCACTCAAGCTCATAAGGCTGACGTGTTCAATGGTGTCTGTCTCGATGGCATGATCAACCATTTCTTCGTAAATGTGGGGTGATCCTTTGACGACGAGTGGCGAGGCATTCTCCCAGGAAAATCGTATGTCAGAATTTTCGTAGGCCCCCGCCAGAACTTTATTGTTATCTGTAAGGGTCAGAGAGAAACGGCAGAGGAAAGCCATAAGCGCGGCAGAAAGTACAAAGGTAAGAAAGGTGCGAGCGGGATTGCGGCGGTTGTACTGTGAAAGAAAACGCCGGAGGAAGATTTGAATGAATCTGGACTCTTGCTGTGGTGGAGCGTTACTCGTTCTCTGCATCTGATCTATTTTTTCCCATAGCGCTTCTTGATGAAGTTCAGGGAAGAACGATGATGTATTCAGCTCCCCATCCTGGCTTTGAGTAGCTTGAGTGCCTTTATCAGTTCCAGTTCTTCCCAGCCTCTCTTTGAGCAAAGTCAGAACTGGCATTCTCAACATGATGCACAGGCCTGATCCATAAAACAACAAGAGACATATCAGGGCAACTGCAGCAAAGATCAGGATGGCTGACCAAGGCAGAAAGGTTTCTGCTTTTACGCCGTTTGGAAGGGGCAGTTTAGATAACATGTCTTTGGTATTGCGGGTCACTTGAAACGCTGCAATAACAAGGGCCATGATTATAGAAATAAAAGCAAGGCTGCCAAATGAGAAAAGAAGAGGTTTTGCAATTTCACTTTTGTGAAGCCCAATCGAACGGGCAATCGCCACGTTTTTTCTCTCAATGATCAGTAAGTAGGCTGCGGTAAGGATGAAGATAAAGATGAGGATAATGAGTGTGACCCTTGCGTTCAACTGTGTTGAAAGAAGCAGAGGTTTAACCGCTGCGTCAAAACCTTCACCATTATTTTCTACAAAGGTAATCTCCAAGCCGATTTTCGCCAATTCTGCGGCGTGATCCTGTGTGAAAGCTGCCTTATCTTCACTTGATTTAAGTACAAAGCTGTAATATGCAGGGGTGATGGAACCGTCAGGAGTTGGCGGAAAATCCTGAGGCATGAGCGAGTCAGGAATATAGACATCCATGGCCATGACCTGGGAATCACTGATGCCCACAATTTCAAGGCTATAGTCAAACGCTTCAAAATCCTTATAGCGTTCTACATCAGAATCGTGGATAAATTGGATTCCAGCATAAGGTAATCGCCTCAAAATCAAGTTCAGGTGATCACCGAGCTTCAAATCGTTTTCTTGTGCCAGACGTCCAGGTATGACGCAAACCTTCCTCTTCTCCCTTGTATCTTCTTCATTCAACCAACGCCCCTCTGTCAGCGGCTTAGGATTCCACGAGGTTTCCTGCATAAGAGGAATCGTGCTCATGTCCTTGGAAACCAGTACTCGCACGCTCTTTTGATTTTCTTCCAAAATCTGCATGATACCAAGGATGGGTGAAAAGCGGGGATCACTTACAGGGTCAACATGTTCATCGGCCTCCAAAGGGAGATACCAGGTTTTCCCGGGGATTAATTCGCGAAGAAAAAAGTTCCAGTCGATGGACACTTTTGACCAATCTCCATAGAAGTCTTTGCCACTGCGATAGGAAGGGTCAAAACAAATTCTGAAACTGTAGCGTTTACCGATGGCAAGAGATTCAAGTGCTTCTGAACATTCAGGCGTCCCATCCTGTAAAAAAGCGATATGCAGGACTCTATCACCTGTAAAACGTTTGTCTCCGGCTAAAAGTTTATCTATATCAAGGGTAAGCCATACTCCTTTATCTTTCTCTCGCTCACTGTTCTGATAGCTAAGGAGTTTCTTCGTATTGGCCTCGGTTGAGCTGTGGAGTTCGCCCTGATAAGAACTCACGGCCAATCCAGGATCATAGTCGATAGCTTTAAGCGTCCCACAAACATAAACATCATTACCTGAGAAATGCATGAAATCAGGGAAAGGACTCTTTTTCGTTAAAAAATGATACGTATAAAAGAAAAAGGGCAAGGTTATTCCCTTGCCCTCTTTTAAAAAACCTGCCCCCGGACGGCGTATATCCTTGATGATGATTCGCGGATCATCATCAAGAATTTTGATCCCTTCACTGACATCAACGTTATATGCGGCTGAGCTTTTAAGATAGCCTATGGGTCTGAAATAAATTTTAAGTCGTTCGGTTTCACGTTCCACCAGCAAACTTTGAAAAAAATTTGATGCCGCAGCAAACGTACTGGCCATGATGAGGAGCATACTCAAAAGGACAATCGCTCTTCTGCGGAAAAAGGATTTTATAAAAATGCTTTGCATTTTACCTCGGCCCTCGACAAAATCAAGATCAAAATATAAAAATAAAATTATCAAAAGATATAAACGATTATATAACATATGTTCGTTAATTTTAATGATTCGTTCAATAAGCAACGGCAATTTAGCAGCAGAGGCAAATAGGCCAGCGGTTCAGCCAACGTTTCAACTATTGGATGGACGACCTTTGGAATAGTGCTTCTAATGATTTTTCTTTTCTTCTTTTTTAAGTAACGTACTATACTGTACGCGACTGTACTCAAACGGTAGAAGTGTCATAAGAGAAAGAGGTCAAACATGTCCGTAAGAAAACACAGCGCCATGCGCCAGGTTGTTATTGAGCACAATCGTGGCGGTGAGGGTAAGCACCATATCTGCCATATTCTGGATCCGGCTGAGAATCCGGCCGAGATGAACGGCAAGGGGAAGATGTTCGCCGATACTTTTCTGGAGCCTGGATCTTCGGTTGGCGTGCACGAGCATAAGGGCGATACTGAGGCCTATTATTTTCTTGAAGGCAAGGGCCTTTATACCGAGGATGGCAAGACCTGTGAGGTTGAGGCTGGCGATGTTACGCTGGTGCAGGACGGCCATTCCCACGGGATTAAAAACATTGGTGAGACGCCGCTGCGCTTTATCGCGCTGATTTTGAAGAGCTAAAGTGCTGACACGATAAAATTTGAACTTGGGTTAAGAAACAAAATCCAGGTCCCACAGCTAGGGGCACAAAGTTAAGGGTACAAAGAAGAGAGATGGCTTAAAGATGTTAGATGATAGAGAAAGGGTCTTCATGCAGTTGGGAGTAGGCGGCGAAGTCAAAGTAGGTGACGAAGATAGAATTTATGGCGAAAGCGAAGCAGGCAGAGAAGATATAAGTGGCGGCGAAAATAGAGTGGGCGACAGTGGCCAGACGGAATGGCCGGATGCAGCAGCTGCGGCTACAGCTCCCTATCCTCATTTTGTATGCGGGGGCAGCGTTTCGGAAAAGCTGCAGAAGCTTGCTGCGGCGATGCCTTCGGCGGAGATCCTCGGCGATCTGGCGGATCTTTACAGGAATTTCGGTGACAGCACGCGCCTCTCTATTCTCTCGGCTCTGCGGGTCAATGAACTCTGTGTCAGCGATCTCGCTGAACTTCTGAGCATGACGCCTTCGGCAATTTCGCACCAGCTGCGGAGTTTGCGCGATCACAACCTGATCCGCTATCGTAGAGAGGGCAAAACCGTGACGTACAGCCTTGTAGACGAGCATGTTGAACTGATGATCGATATGGGCCTTGAGCATTTGATGGAGCTGGAGTAAAGGCCTTTGGAAAACCAGCAAAACCCCGGTAAAGCGTGGTGTTTTTCCGCGCTTTTCGCGCAAATTACTTGATTGTCAAGTCGGGCCTTTTTTCGTAAGATAAAAGGGTCAATAGTCCGCTTTCAGCAGCTCACTTCAATTCTGCTGAAAGCCTTAAGATAGCAGCGATGCTCAGGAGGCCAAGATGAATCAAGAACAAGCTCAAAGAATGACGAATGGCAAAGGTTTTATTGCCGCGCTGGATCAGTCCGGCGGAAGCACACCCAAGGCGTTGGCTGCTTACGGCATCGCCGCGGACAGCTATCAGGGCGAAGACGAAATGTTTAATCTCGTGCACCAGATGAGAACCCGCATCATCACGAGCCCCGCTTTTGATAAGCAGCATATCCTCGCCGCAATTCTCTTTGAACAGACCATGGACCGCGAAATCGAAGGCAAAAAGACCGGGGATTATCTCTGGGATGTCAAGGGAATCGTACCCTTCCTCAAGGTCGATAAAGGCCTGGCCGCCGAAGAGAATGGCGTCCAGCTCATGAAGCCCATGCCGGGTCTGGATGATCTGCTGAAACGTGCCGTTGAACGCCACATTTTTGGAACCAAGATGCGTTCCGTGATCAAAAAGGCGAGCCGCGAAGGTATTAAGGCGATTGTCGATCAGCAGTTCGAAATCGGCGAAAAAATTTCCAAAGCCGGACTCGTCCCTATCATTGAACCCGAAGTTGATATCCATATCACCGACAAAGCCGAGGCCGAAGCGATTCTCAAAGAAGAGATCCTGAAGCATCTGGAAAAAGTCGAAAAGCCTGTGATGCTGAAGCTCAGTATTCCGAGCAAGGATAATTTCTATGAGGAGCTGATCAGGCACCCCAAAGTCATGCGTGTGGTCGCTCTCTCCGGCGGTTACAGCCGCGACGAGGCCAACGAGCTTCTGGCCCGCAACCACGGCCTGATTGCCAGCTTTTCCCGCGCCCTTGTTGAGGGCCTGAGTGCACAGCAGTCTGATGCGGAGTTCAACGCGATGATGAAGGATTCGGTTGACAAGATTTACGCGGCATCCATAAAGTAAAGCCATTTTAACAGAGCGACCAAAATCGGAGCATCCCCAAGTTTGGATATGATCCATGCTTAAGGGGGCAGATTCTCCGGGTCGCTCTGTTTTTTTATTGGAAAGCTGTGACATAGCCACGCGCTCCTGCGTATTCCTTTTAGAAGTGAATTTCACCGTGGGCCGTGCCGTTGAACTTACAACGGCAATGTTCCATGATCCTACGTGGCTTTCAGGATGAAGTAAAAGGGTCGCCAGGCGGCTACGGCCTCGACGATCACCTTAGTTAAAGGAGCAATCTTATGAAAATCCAAATGAAAAAACTGCTCAGCCTGAGTCTGGCCCTGCTGATGGGCGTGGGCTTCAGTCTCCTGCCCTCAGGCGGAAATGTTGAGGCGGCCGCTTACGGAGGAGCTAGGTGGATGAATCAACTCGATGCGCGTGACCAATATATGCAGGTGCAAGCTCAGGGAACGGTGAGCGTCGAACCGGATATCTGTGTGATCTCTCTGGGGGTGCGTTCGCAGGAAAAGACGGGCAAAGAGGCCTCCGATTCCGTCAACCTCAAAATGGCTGAGATCTTCAAGGCGCTTGAGGCTGCTGGTATTGAGAAAAAGGATTACCGCACGGAGAATTTTTACATCCGCACGAATTATAACTGGCAGTCCGATCCGCCGACCCTCGTTGGCTATGAGGCCAGCAACAGCATCACCGTGAAGGTGCGCGCGCTGGATAAAGTCGGCGAAATTCTTGCCGCGGCTCTGGATGCCGGTGCGAATGAAGTTCAGGACGTGCGTTACGATCTCGAAGATAAGCGTGAGGCTTATCGCGAAGCTCTGAAGAAGGCCGTGAAGTCGGCCATGGAAAAAGCCGGTGTTATGGCGGAGGCCGCCCATATCAAGATTGAGGCCGTTCCATCATTAATCAGCGAAGAGAGCGCGATGGATTTTGGCAACGTCTTCGGGATGGGAAACATAGGAGGCATGGGAGCTGCGGAAGGTTCTCCGGCAGCAGCCGTTTCGCTTTCTGTGAGCAGCGTGGATATCAAGGCCGTGATTAACGCTTCGTTCGCCATTCAGGACAGTCCTGTCGCCGAAGAAGCCAAAACCGACAAAAGTCTTTCACCGCGCATTGAAGTTCAATCCCGCGGTCTTTTTGAGAGTGTTCCGGATATCGTCACGCTGAATGTCGGTGTCCGTGCCCGTGGAGATACCGCCAAAGCTGCCTCGGACGAAGTGAATCAGAAGATGGAAGCCATCCTGGCCGAACTCGAGAAGGCGGGTGTGGATAAAAAAGACTATCGCACGATCAATTTCAACATCAGCCCCCAGTACAATTATAATGGCGACGAGCCTCAGCTCTATGCTTTTGAGGCCAGCAATAATCTGGTGGTCAAGGTTCGTGATGTGGAAAAGGTAGGGGAAGTCCTGGCGACTCTTCTCGATGCCGGCGCCAATGAAGTTCAGGATGTCAGCTACAAACTCGAAGATCCCAGCGAAGCCTACACCAAAGCCCTGAACATGGCGGTGAAAAATGCCGGCGAAAAGGCGGTCACCATCGCTGAAGCTGCTGGTCTGAAATTAGTGGAAACGCCCCTTTACATTAATGAAAGTTCGGACAGCTATTCACCTGTCGTCAACGATGCGAAAATGATGAACGCGGAGATGAAGATGGCTGCCGATTCTGCGGCTGATGTGGCGCTTTCCGGCAGCACCATCACGGTAGCGGCCAATGTTGATTCGGCCTATACTGTTACCAAATAAGCTGTCTCACTGAAAGGAGCTTGTGGTGTTAGATATTAAAGCCATCAGTAAATCCTACGAAAAAAACGGCGTCAAGGCCGTGGATAAGCTCAGTTTGCGGGCCGAGAACGGAGAGATTCTCGGCCTGCTTGGGCCTAACGGAGCGGGGAAGACGACGACCCTTAAGATGATCACGGGTATTCTGCGTCCCGATGAAGGGGATGTGGAGATTAACGGCCACAGCATCACCACGGATGCTCTCGCTGCCAAACGCGAGTTCGCCTTTGTCCCGGATGAACAGGATGCCTTCCTGCGTCTCAAGGGCGTTGAGTATCTCAAGTTTATCGCGGATATCTACGAGGTACCGCAAGAGGGCCGGGAGGAGAAGGTCAGCCAGCTGGCCCGTACCTTTGAGATGGAAGCGGCTCTGGGAGATCGTTTGTCGTCGTATTCCCACGGCATGCGCCAGAAGATCGTATTGATCGGCGCGCTGCTGCACAATCCACCGCTCTGGATTTTGGATGAGCCCATGGTGGGTCTGGATCCTAAAGCTTCTTTCGAGCTTAAAAATCGTATGCGTGAGCACGCCGACAGCGGCCACATGGTACTCTTCTCCACGCATGTTTTAGATGTGGCCGAAAAAATCTGCGACCGCATTGCTATTATCGACGGTGGCAAGCTGCTCTTTGTCGGCACGCTCGCCGAAATGCGTGAACACTTTGCTGCCAACAGCTCGCTGGAAAGCATGTTCCTTGAAATGACCGAGCGCAGTGAAACGGCGACGTCAGATGAAGCGTGAAGGAGAAACCCGTGACTAGTTTGAAAAAAACGTTTCTCCTGAGCTGGGTTCTTTATAAGTCCGGGGTGGTTTCTGCGCTCAGCGGGCAGATGCGTGCGCGTAAACAGAAACGCGGGGGCTCCGCTTTCGGTGATTCTCTCAGAAAGCTGACGGCCCGCCTCGGTGGACCCTGGCTGCTCTATATTGTGCTCTACGGCTTCCTGGGCGTCATGATGTTCAAAGGCGGATCGGAGCTTGCGGGAAATCTGCGCAGCCTCGATATGCCAGAGCTCTTTCACGCCATTTATACTTCAGGCATCAGCTATTATCTTCTTCTGAGCGGTTTCTTTTACGTGTCATCGACCTATTATCTGGCAAAGGATACGGAGAGGCTCCTGGCCCTGCCTTTTACGGGGGCACAGATTATTACGGCCCGTTACCTGCTCATCTATCTCTATGAACTGATCCTGCCGGCGGTATTCTGCCTGCCCTCATGGCTCAGCTTCGGCATCAGCGGCGGGGAGAGCTGGGATTTCTATGTGCGGGCGCTGCTGGTTGTGCTGCTTTTGCCTGCCGTACCCGTCGCCATTCTGACGATACTCACCATGCTGCTTGCGCGTTTTACACCTCTGGTGCGCAATAAGGATCGCTTTCTCATTCTGGCCAACAGCCTGACCATGGTCATGTCGCTCGCGGCGGTTTACTTTTATTATCGTGGCGCCGGCCTGATCGGAGAGGGCGTCAATACCGCGGCCGGTGCAAGCCAGATGGGCACGACGCTCACGAAATTTAATTATGTGCTTCCCCAGCTGGCCTTCTTGCAAAAAGCTCTTGGCGGAGCGGGCCCAGAAGCCTGGAAAAATCTCGGCCTCGCTCTGGCTCTGTGTGTGCTTTACACCTTAGTCGCAGTGGTCATAGCCGCTCGGGTTTACGGACCCAGTTTGGGCGAAAGTGCGGGCGGAGCCAGAAAGCGCCGCCTCAGGAGTACGAAGCTGGCTCAGGCTTTGCGACGTCAGAGCCCGGCGCTTTCCTATTTCGCACGGGAGTGGAAGCTTGTTCGGCGTTCCCCAGCCCTGTTGATGAACAATATCTTTGGCGCTTATATGCCGATCCTGATCATGGGCCTTGTCTTTTTCATGGGATTTCAGAAGGCTGGCGACCAGGATATTCCAGGCCTTCTCGCTCAGCTTCGCGAACAATTCAGCACAAATGCTGAGTTCCGTCTGGAGTTTCTCTTTATTCTGGCTGCAGGAAGCAACATCGTCTACGACTTTTTCTGTGCGGCCAGCGGTCTCAATACGACAGCGCTATCGCGGGAGGGCGCGGGCATCTTCTGGATGAATGCTCTGCCGCTCAAACTCTCGACGCAATTCGCCATGAAAACGCTGCTTTCCCTGCTCATTGATCTGCCGATCTTTCTTTTGCTTTCGCTGGGCAGCGGACTGGTTCTGGGACTGCCGGTCTGGATGATGGCTCTGCTTTTCCTCAGCCTCCTCCTGAGCTCACTGGGTACGCATCTTGCGCAGTTATCCCTGGATGCACTCTCACCCAATCTGCACTGGGACAACGAAACGCAGATGGCCAAACAAGGCAAAAATGTGCTCCTGTCCATGTTCATGAGCTGGCTGGTGGCAGGGCTTAACGGCCTGCTGCTTTATCTCACTCTGGGGCCACGGCTCTTTTCGGCGCCTCTGGCTCTGATCCTGCTCTTTATTTTGAACGGCCTTCTTTTGCTTGCTTTTCTGCTCTTTCTGCGCTGGCGTCTGCCTCGGGTGATGGGACAGCTGGAGCGCTGGACCTGAGCGGTGGTGAAGCAGGCAAGCCTCAAAATTCAGGTACATGGGCTTTGAGTTATCACAGTACTGCGGTCATTTCCGCTTTCTGAAAATTTTCTGATAATTTTAACGCGTCAGACCAAAGGAGGAGCTCATGACTGTACTTTACAGTCATGAGCCTTGACGCTTTCAGTTTTTAGCCATCTGTTGTTCTGTGTCGGACTAAATCACTGCCGGTACTTCGTCTGCACCTTGGATTAAAGTTTCTTATCGCTTTTTATCGTTTTTCATCGTTTTCGCCAGGAGTTTTCATGATTTATCTTTATTCACGGCCATTTTAAGTTTGGCCTCTAAGTTCTGACAGATTTACAAAAGCAAATTGCGCTAATGGATTCTTTAATATGCGTATTATAAGCTAAATATCCTTTGTTTTAACAAAGTCTCTGATAAATCAGGTGATAGCTCTGTAAGCGTGTGGACAAGTTATACATAAAATCTGCATAATGACGCATTTTGAGGGCTTTCCAGACTCGCCAGCATTCACAAACGGTTTGACTTTCAGGGGCTTTTTTTCTATCATTTTAATCAATATTGATTGGAGGAAACTTTTATGAAAAAGTATTTTGCACTATTTCTGGCTCTCGCCTTGCTCCTCACGCTGGGTTCGCTGAATCTGGCCGTCAGGGCGGAAGCTGAAACCACAGCTCCAGCCGAGGAGGCAAAGGCTGAAGCGGCGACGAAAGATTTTGTCGAGTGGAACCCCACCACGGATGGCGAGCCTGATGCGGATCAGGTTTTTGACACCTACCTCAGTTCTGAGCCGACCTCACTCGACCCCGCGCGTGCGAGTGACAACTATGCGCTCAGCATTATGATGAACATTTATGAACCGCTGGTCCTGATCCATGGCGATGAAAATGGCAACCCCGTTTTTACGGGTGGGGCAGCGACCTGGGATGTCAGCGACGACGGCCTGGTTTACACCTTCCATCTGCGTGACAATCAGTGGTGGGACGGCCAGCCCGTCACCGCTCAGGACTATGAATATGCACTGAAGCGTGCGATAGACCCGGCCACCGGCGCTCCCTATGTTTACCTCCTCAGCGATATTCTGAATGCGATTCAGGAAGAAGAAGCTCCGGCTGAGGAAAAAGCTGAAGAAGAAAAGACGGAAGCTGCTACCGAGGCTGAGGCAGAGAAAAAAGAAGAAACTCCTGCTGAGACGGAAGAGGCTAAGGATGAAAAGGCCGCTCCGGCCTTCGATATGGAGAAGGTTGGCGTCAAAGCCCTCGATGACAAAACTCTGGAGATTACCCTGGGTGCTCCGTCGGCAACTTTCCTGCAGGTCATGGCTCAGCCGGTGTCCTGTGCTGTCCGCAAAGACTGGATTGAAAAAGAAGGCGAAGCCTATGGCTCGGATCCGGATAAGATCATGGGCAACGGCCCCTTCAAGGTGACCGACTGGCAGCACAATACCAAGATCGTCCTTGAAAAAGTGGATACTTATTGGAATGCCGCCAACGTCCTCTATCAAAAGGTTAATCTGCCCATTATGCAGGATGAGAACACGCTCATGACGGCCTTTTTGAATCAGGAAATTTTTGGCGTCGGCACGACTAAACCCGAGTGGAAAGAAAAATTTGCTGCCAAGGATGACGTTGTCAATGTCAATAAAGATGATATTGCCACCTATTTCATGATGTTTAACACCAAGGATGAGCTCTTCAAAAACGTCAAAGTTCGCCGCGCCTTCAGCGCCGCGCTTGACCGTGAAGACTTCAATGAAACCATCTGGTTCGGTAATCACAGACCGGCGACGGGCTGGGTTCCCCTGACCATTTTCGTCGGTGACAAAAACTACCGTGAGGCAGCCGGTAACTTTATGGACAAGCTCCAGCAAGAAGTTCCCGACCCCAAGGCTCTCCTCGCCGAAGGGCTGAAAGAACTCGGTATGGAAGATAAAATCGACAATCTCGAAGTCTCCATCATTCTGGGCTCCACCGATACCTGGTTCCGCACCTTTGGTGAATATTTGCAGTCGGTCTTCAAAGAAGTCCTGAATGTCGATCTCAAGATCGAGCAGCTCGACTGGACGGTTTTCTCCGATCGTGTCGACAAATCCGATTATCAGATCGGCTATATGGCTTGGGGTTCTGAACTGGTTGAGCCCAATGCCATGCTGCTTATCCACGCGGATGGCAGCCCGCAGGTTGGCACTTACTGGAATAATGAACAGTACAACAAAGCGGTTAAGGCTGCGGCCCGTGAAGTCGATCCCGAAAAACGCCTTGAGCTCTACATTAAAGCAGAGAGCATTCTGATGGACGAAGCCCCGGTCGCGCCGGTGGTTCACAACAGAGTGAACAGCTATCGCTACAATTTCATCAAAAATGCGGATGACTGCGTGTGGTCCAATATTGGTTACCGTATCGGTTACCTCTCGGGCAGGAAATAAGTTTTTGCCTCTGTTCCGGGGACCCATCCAGGAGGATGGGCCCCCGGATTTTTTCTTTTTTCATCTGCCTGATCACAGCCGGGACAAAAGGCCGAAGCAGAGGAGTCTTCTGTCTCCGCTGTGCTCCAAGGAGTACAGAATGAGAGTGTTACAGAGTGAGACCTGTGAAGAAAGGTAAAAAGCATGATTCGCTATACGATGAAACGTATCCTCATGATGTTGTTGACCCTGCTCATTGTCACCACCATCACGTTTTTTCTCATGCACAGTGTGCCGGGCGACCCGCTCGCCAGCATGGCCAAAAAACTTCCGGACTATGCCGTTAAAAACTTTTATGCCAAGTATGGTCTGGATAAACCGGTCAGCGAACAGTATCTGATTTTTATGAAGGGCCTGATCACTGAAGGCGATCTCGGAGAGTCCATCACCAAGCCGGGACGTTCCGTGGCGACGACACTGGCTGAGACTGCGCCGGTTTCGGCTCAGTGGGGTTTTGTGGCCCTCTTTATCGGCACGGCTATCGGCATTTTTCTGGGGATCATTGCTGCTTATAACCGCGGCAAATGGCCTGACTACCTGGTGACCTTTATCGCCATGCTGGGCGTCTGTATTCCTGTTTTTGTCTTTGCCGCCCTCCTGCAATTTCTCCTGGCCGGCAAACTCAAATGGGTGCCTACCTCCGGCTGGGGCAAACCGGTCCACTATGTCCTGCCGGTACTGGCTGCGCTCTTCGGGCCCATTGCCACTTATGCGCGCTATACCCGCAGCAGCATTCTGGAGGTTCTGAACCAGGACTACATCCTCACGGCCGAAGCCAAAGGGGTCTCCCGCTCGGGCATTCTCTTTAAACATGTGCTGCGCAACGCCATGCTGCCGCTGATTACCATGATTGGCCCGCAGATCGCCGGCGTCTTCACCGGTTCCTTTGTGCTGGAGCGCATGTTCTCCATCCCCGGACTTGGCCGCTATTTTGTGGAATCCATTAACGCCCGCGACTACACCATGATTATTGGGACGACCGTCTTTTATGCGGCGCTTTTTATCGTCTCGGTGCTCATCGTCGACCTGGTCTATGGGCTCGTTGATCCGAGGATTCGTCTGAGTGGGAGGAAAAGCTGATGGCTGAAATGAACGCTGCTATGGATAAGAAGCTCACGCCGGAGATGTTTTTACCCATCCCCGCCGAGGATAAGCGGGCAGAATTTATGGCCCGCCCGAAAATCACTTACTGGAGCGATGCCTGGCGCCGCTTCAAACAGAATAAAGTGGCGCTGCTGGCGGGGGTTGTGCTCTTGCTGCTCATCTTGATGGTGGTCTTCGGGCCCCTGCTTTCGCCTTATAGCTTCGACAAAGTCGACCGGCATAACCGGCATCAGCCCCCGACGGTCGAACACCTTTTTGGCACGGATGAGCTGGGCCGTGATATCTTCACGCGCATCTGTGTGGGTGGGCGTGTGTCCATCGCCATTGGCATCTGCGGCGCCCTGATCTCGGCCGTCGTGGGAACGCTCTACGGGGCGATTTCCGCCTTTGCCGGCGGCGCTGTAGACAACCTCATGATGCGCATCGTCGAGATTCTCAATTCCGTGCCCTATCTCCTGGTGATTATCCTTTTGCAGCTCTACCTGAGAGAACGCAATCTGGGGACCATGCTGCTGGCTCTCACTCTGACGGGCTGGCTGGGTTCTGCCCGTATGGTGCGCGGTCAGCTGCTGGCTCTTAAAAATCAGGACTTTGTGCTGGCTGCGAAAACGCTGGGTGTGCCGCCCATGGGGATAATCCTCGGGCACCTCATTCCCAATACCCTCAATATCATCATCATCGCCATCAGCTTTGATATTCCCGGCTACATCTTCGCTGAGGCCTTCCTCTCCTTTATTGGTATCGGGATCGCGTCGCCGATGACTTCCTGGGGCGCGATGACCTCCATAGCCCAGCAGAATTTTCTCTTTTATCCGACGGAAATGCTTTTCCCCTCCCTGATGATCGCCATAACTATGCTTTCCTTTGTCCTGCTCGGCGATGGCCTGCGCGATGCTCTTGATCCGCGCCTAAGAGAGTGAGGAGACGGCCATGAACAGCGTAAGAGAGAATTCGCCTGAGGCGACGGGAAGTGAGAAAAAAGAGATGACGAACAATGTTCAGGAGCGCGTTCTGAACGTGCAAAACCTGCAGGTTTCCTTTCATACTTATGCCGGTGAAGTGAAGGCCGTGCGTGGCCTCGATTTTCACCTTGATGCGGGCGAGACTCTGGCCTTTGTCGGCGAGTCCGGCTGTGGTAAATCCGTGACGTCCAAGGCCATCATGCGTCTGCTCAAGTGCCCACCGGCAGAAATCAAAAAGGGTTCAGTTGTCGAGTTTTGCGGGGAAGATGTGCTGAGCATGGACAAAGCCCGTCTGACCCGTTACAAGGGTTCCGATATCGGCATGATTTTTCAGGATGCCATGACTTCGCTGAACCCGACCATGACCTGCGGCAAACAGATTGTGGAATCACTGCGCATTCACACGAACATGAGCCGTGAGGAATGCAAAGAGCGTGCCATTGAGATGCTCCGCGAGGTGGAGATCCCCAATCCGGAAAAGCGTTTTAAACAATATCCACACGAGCTTTCCGGCGGTATGCGGCAGCGTGTGATGATCGCCATCGCCCTGGCCTGCAAGCCCCGGATCATGATCGCCGACGAACCGACGACGGCCCTGGACGTAACCATTCAGGCCCAGATCATGGAGCTGTTAAAGGAACTTCAGCATAAAGAAAATGCGTCGATCATCCTGGTTACGCACGATCTCGGTGTCGTGGCCAATTTTGCCGACCGCATTCAGGTCATGTACGCCGGCCAGATCGTGGAAACCGGCACTACCGAAGAGATTTTCAAAAACCCGCAGCATCCCTACACCTGGGCGCTGCTGCGCTCCATTCCGCGCGTCGATGCCCAGGATAAAGAAGAGCTCTACTCTTTAAACGGTACGCCGCCGGATCTGATCCTGCCGCTGGAGGGTTGTCCATTTACGGATCGCTGCGATTATGCAATGCAAATTTGTCGCAACTGTCATCCGGAGAAAACTCACTTCAGCGAGACCCACAGCTGTGCCTGCTGGCTGCAGCATGAGATGGCGCCTTCGGTCGAGTCTCCCATCCGCCGAAAAACCACAGCGGCGAAGCAGAAAGCGACGGCCACAGAGCAGTGTGCAGAGACCATAAAGGGAGGAGAAGCGCAATGAGCTCTAATGAAAAACCTTTAGTGCAGGTTAAAAACCTCAAAAAATATTTCCGCGTCGGCCACAAACAGCTGCTCAAGGCTGTCGACGATGTGAGCTTCTCCATCAAGCGCGGTGAAACCTTCGGTCTTGTGGGCGAGTCCGGCTGCGGCAAGACGACCTGTGGGCGCTGTATTCTGCGCGTTTATGACATAACAGGCGGTCAGATTTTTTTCGACGGACAGGAGGTTAATACGCTCAGCGGCCACGAACTCCAGGACTTCCGCCGCCGCGCTCAGATGATTTTTCAGGACCCTTATGCCTCGCTCGATCCTCGTATGACGGTGGATGACATCATCAGTGAAGGTCTGAATGTCCACTACAAAAACCTGAGCAGCAAAGAAAAGCATGATCGCGTCTCTGAACTTTTGCTGTCGGTTGGTCTGAACAGTGAGCATGGCGCCCGTTTTCCTCATGAACTTTCAGGCGGCCAGCGCCAGCGCATCGGCATCGCCCGCGCCCTTGCACTGAAACCGGACTTCATCGTCTGTGATGAGCCGATTTCTGCCCTGGATGTTTCCATACAGGCTCAAATCGTTAATCTGCTCATCAAGCTGCAGAGGGAAAGAGATCTGACCTATCTTTTTATTTCCCACGACCTTTCTATGGTCAAGCATATTTCCGACCGCATCGGGGTGATGTATCTTGGTCGACTCGTTGAGGTCTGTGAGAATCAGCGCCTCTACAGCCATCCACTGCACCCCTACACGCAGGCTCTCATCTCTGCTATTCCCGTGCCAGATCCTGACCGTAAAGGCCTGATTGGACAGATCAAGCTGGAAGGTGAAGTGCCTTCGCCCATCAATACTCCGCCCGGCTGCAAATTTGCGAGTCGCTGTCCCTACGCGACAGAGCGCTGCCATGAGCGTGCCCCGGAACTACGAGAAGTTGAAAAAGATCACTATGTTGCCTGCGTCCTCTACGAAGACAAGGGGCTGTCACAGAACTGAGAAGCTGTTCGCTTAGCCCGGTGTTGAGCCATTCCTGAGGTCAGGGCTCGACGTTTCCCGTTCCAGCCTGACTTTTCTCGCTGCGCACTTATGCGGCGGGGGCGTTTTGTTTCTATTTTTACAATGGGTGTTTTTACTTACGAGAATTTCTTTTCGGCAGAAGTCTACCAGAAGATGACGGAAACTTTTCTTGAGGACCTTGCTCCATACGGCAAGTATCTCAAGTTCCCGCGCGGGCATGTCCTCAATCATCTCCGCGTCGGTGAGATGGCGGTCGTGCTTTCCGGGAGCATTAACTTAAAGCTGCTCTCGCTCTACGGGGAAGAGGTTTCGCTTTTTCGTATGGAGAAGGGAACGATTCTGGGGGAAAATGAGTATTTCCTCAAGCAGGCAAGTACCCTGGTGGCTGAGACGGCTTCCAATGTTGAGCTGTCGCTGGTCCCGTCGCCGCTCGTAAAGCAGAGGCTTGAGAAAAGTGAACCACTACGTCTGGCCTGCATTCAAAGTATTATTCGCAAGATGAACCTGATTACCTTTACTCTGGCAGATATTTGTTTCAATGACGCGAAGGGCCGGTTGGCGAGCCTCATTCTGCGTCAGGATTATCTGCGTAAAAAACAGCTGCTCTCGGACGAGGGCGTGGGTCGCTATACCCAGGAAGAATATGCCAGTCGTCTCAATTTACACCGCGTCACCGTGACCCGGGCCATGACCGAACTTGAAGAAGCTGGACTCATTGCCGTGCGGGGTGGGAAGATCACTGTGCTGAAGCGGGAAGGCTTGCAGGCCCTGATCCACCCACTCGGTGTGGAAAACGTTGAGGGCTTCAGCTTCGGGAAAGGCATCGATTAAACTATTTTCTCTTCGTTTTTTACACGGCTTAATGCTAGTTTCATTTTAATTTTTCAGCTTTTCGGCATAAAATGTAGCGCTAGCTACATTCTTTTCCCGCCTGAATGCTTAACTTATTATATGACCGAAGTTTACCGCTATAGGCTGTCTTTTTAACAGCTAAGAGGCAGATTTCACCAAAATTCATTAAGGAGAAAAAGAATGAAAAGATTAGCTCTTGTACTCGCGCTTCTGCTCATCGTTGGGCTTTGCTTTGCGCCGGCTCAGGCCGTTAAAGCCAACATGGACGATCAGATTCTGCGCATTGCCACCGGCTATGACGCAAAAAGCCTTGATCCTGTCGCCACGAACGATGTTGCTTCCACCAACGTGATGCGTCAGATTTATGAACCCCTGGTTGATATCGACAATGAAGGTAAAGTGATCGAAGGCGCCGGCCTGGCTGAAAAGGCTGAACGCATCGACGATGTGACCTACCATTTCGAACTCAAAAAAGGTGTGAAATTCCACAACGGCGAAGAACTCAAAGCCGAAGACGTGGAGTTCTCCATGAAACGCGCCCAGGCTTCGGCCAATGTTTCGCACATCTTTGGCGACATTGATACCGACAGCTTCAAGATCATCGACGACTACACCATCGAATTCAAGCTCAAAGCCCCCAACTCCCCCTTCATGGCGAGTCTGGCGCACTCCGGCGGTTATATCGTCAACAAGAAATTCGTGGAAGAAGCCGGCGACGACTTCGGCACGACCAAGGTCTGCGGCACCGGCCCCTTCAAATTTGTGAGCTGGACTCAGAATGACCGCATCGTCCTCGAACGTTTCGATGACTATCATGGTGAAAAAGCCGCGCTCAAGGGCATGGAATTCCTGCCGATGCCTGAACCTTCAAGCCGTCTGCTGGCTCTGGAAGCCGGCGATGTCGACGTCGCTCAGGAAATTGCACCGCTCGACGTGAAAAAAGTTGAAGAGAATCCTGATCTCGTCATGGCCCGCGGACTCGAGAACACCACTCAGTACCTCGGCATGAATAACGAGAACGAATACTTTAAGGACAAGCGTGTCCGCCAGGCCTTCGCCTATGTCATCGACATGCCGAAGATCGTCGAAGCGGTCTGCAGCGGCGTTGGCCAGGTTGCGACCGGCCCTATGGGTCCTTCCATTAAGTACACGCTCGCCAAAGAGCTGAAACCTCACGAAATCAACGTTGAAAAAGCGAAAGAGCTGATGAAGGAAGCGGGCTATGAAAAGGGCTTCACCATCACCCTTTCCACCAACGAGAAAAAAGAGCGTGTCGATATGGCTCAGATCATTAAAGAAGATCTCAAGGCCATCAATGTCGATGTGAACATCGAAATCCTCGAGTGGTCCACCTATCTTGATAAACTCAGCAACGGCGAATCCGAGCTCTTTGAAATCGGTTGGGCCCCGGCCGTTCCGGATCCGGATATGGCTCTCTGGTCGCCTCTCAACAGCAGCAACATCGGCAACGGCGCGAACTTCGCCCGCTACAACAACCCCGAAATTGATAAGCTTCTCGAAAAGGGTCGTGAACTTGAAGACGGCGACGAGCGCGCGGATGTGTACAAACAGGTTCAGGAAATCATTAATGATGAGTGCCCCTGGATTTACCAGTACAACAACGAAGCCACCATCGGCCTGAGCAAGAACGTGCAGAACTTCGAGATGACGCCGTTCTCCTACTACCCCTATTACAAGGCCAGCTTCGGCGAAGCCAAATAATCAGCTTTTCCGCCTTAAGGGAGCCCTCCCGGGCTCCCTTATTTTTTTGAAATGAGGGGGGAGTGTTATGCTGCGCTATATCATTAAGAGGATTCTGCTGCTCATTCCCGTATTGATCGGGGTGACGCTGATCACTTTCACCCTGCTTTACATTACGCCTGGCGACCCTGCAAGGGCCTTGCTGGGACCTTCGGCAAATACCGAACAAGTAGAGCAGCTGCGTGAAGAAATGGGACTGAACGATCCCTATATCGTTCGCTACGGCAACTTTTTGAGTAATCTTGTCCTGCATCAGGATATGGGCCGTTCCTATCGCGCCAAACAACCGGTGTTCAGCGTGATTATGTCGGCTTTCCCGGCGACCTTAAAACTGGCCGCCCTGGCTGTAGCTATTGCTGTGGTAATTGGCATCCCGCTGGGGATAATCTCGGCGGTAAAACAATATTCGGTTTTTGATAATGTGGCCCTCATTCTGGGGCTGATCGGCATCTCCATGCCGGTTTTCTGGCTGGGCATGTTGCTCATTCTGCAATTTGCAGCGCGCCTGCACTGGTTTCCTTCCGCAGGTTTTTCGACCTTCAAACACATGGTCCTGCCAGCAGTGGCCCTGAGTGCTCAGTCGATCGCTGTCATCATGCGCATGACCCGCTCCAGCATGCTGGAGGTCATTCGCCAGGATTACATTCGTACGGCTCGCGCTAAAGGACAGACAGAGGCGAAAGTGATCGTCCGTCATGCTCTGCGCAATGCCCTCATGCCGATCATCACGACGGTCGGCCTGCAGTTTGGCGCCCTTTTGGGCGGCGCTGTCCTTACGGAAGCTGTTTTCTCTATTCCGGGGGTCGGCCGACTCATGGTTGATTCGATCAAGATGAAGGATTTCCCTGTGGTTCAGGGCGGCGTCCTTTTTATCGCAGTGGCCTTCAGCCTTGTTAACCTGATCGTCGACCTGCTCTACGCCTCTGTGAACCCCAAAATCCGCTCGCAGTACCGTTAGGAGGCCCACATGAAAGATCAAAAGAAAGAACGTCGTTTCATGCGCCTCAAGGAATTCTGGCGCAGATTAAAGAAAAGCAAAATGGCCATGTTTGGCCTGATAATTTTGAGTCTGCTCGTCGTGGTGGCCATTTTTGCCAATGTGATTGCCCCCTATTCCTACTCGGAGCAACATCTTGAGAACAAAAACATGAAGCCCAACGCGGAGCATATTTTTGGCTGTGATGACCTGGGGCGGGATATCTTTACCCGTGTCATCTATGGCTCGCGTATTTCCCTCTCCGTCGGTTTTATTGCGGTGGGCATTGCCGTGGTCTTCGGAGGCATTCTGGGAGCTGTCGCCGCCTACTTTGGCGGCCTCTGCGATAATATCATCATGCGGAGCATGGATATTCTCCTGGCCGTACCGCAGATTCTTCTGGCTATTTCCATCTCGGCTGCACTGGGCACGGGCCTGGTCAATCTGATGATTGCCGTGGGAATTTCTTCCATTCCTCAGTACGCCCGTATTATGCGCGCCTCCGTACTGACGGTTAAGGATCAGGAGTACATTGAAGCGACGCATGCTGCAGGCGCGACGCATCTGCACACAATTTTCCGCCACATCATTCCCAACTGTTTTGCTCCTATCATCGTCCAGGCAACTCTGGGCGTGGCCTTCGCTATTCTCACGGCGGCCGGTCTGAGCTTCATCGGTCTGGGTCTTGATCCGGAAGTGCCGGAATGGGGCGCCATGCTGGCCGGCGGCAGACAGTATATTCGTGATTTCCCGCACATTACCTTTTTCCCTGGCCTCGCCATTATGATTACTATTTTTGCCCTGAACGTACTGGGCGATGGTTTCCGCGATGCCCTGGATCCCAAGCTCAGAGATTAGGAGGCGGCTATGTTGAAGAATAAACAACCCAAACCTTTTCAGCCCGAGCTCAATACGGAACGCTGGGAAGCGAAGGATGGCGAGCCCTTGCTCGAAATCCGGGATCTGAACATCATTTATAAAACGGATGCCCGCACAGTAAGGGCAGTCAACAAGCTCAACCTTAAGCTCGGTGCCGGCGAATCTCTCGGTTTTGTCGGTGAGACGGGCGCAGGGAAGACGACCACGGCACTGGGTATTCTGCGTCTGGTTCCGGATCCCCCGGGAATTATCGAAAGCGGGCAGATTCTTTTTGAGGGGCGCGATCTTCTCGGCCTGGAAAAAGACGAAATGCGCCACATTCGCGGCAGCCGCATCAGCATGATCTTTCAGGACCCGATGACCAGTCTGAACCCCTCCATGACGGTGGGCGCACAGATTGAAGAGGTTCTTGGCCTGCACGAAAAGCTCAGTGGAGTGGATCTCAGCGAGCGGGCCAAACACATGCTGGAAGTGGTGGGTATCCGCCCGGAGCGCTTTAATGACTATCCGCACCAGTTTTCCGGCGGCATGAAACAGCGTGTCTGCATTGCCATGGCCCTTGCCTGCAATCCCCAGATGATTATCGCGGATGAGCCGACGACGGCCCTGGATGTAACGATACAGGCCCAGGTTCTGGAGCTGATGACCAAGCTCAAGGATGAGTTTAATACCTCCATGCTGCTGATCACGCACGATCTTGGCGTCGTTGCTGAAATCTGTGACCGCGTGGCCATCATGTATGCGGGTTCCGTGGTTGAAGATGGTGATACGGATGAGATCTATGACCATCCCCTGCACCCCTATACCCGTGGCCTGTTTGCGTCGATTCCCTCGCTTGATGAGGATGTCGAATCTCTGCACGTCATTCCCGGCGCACCGCCGGATCCTGCAGATCTGCCCAGCGGCTGCTGCTTCCATCCCCGCTGCCCCTACGCGACAGACCGCTGTCGTAAGGAAATTCCGGGGATGAGGGCCATTAGCGGCGTGGACCACCAGCTGGCCTGCCATTATGTGAATGAAAAAGGCGAATTTAGTGGGAAGGAGGCTAAAGCAGATGTCTGAGAAACTTCTTGAAGTTAAACACTTAAAAAAATACTTTAAAACCAAGAAAGGCCCTCTGCGCGCTGTTGACGACGTCAGCTTTTCCATCGGAAAGGGTGAAACCCTCGGCCTCGTGGGAGAATCCGGTTGCGGTAAATCGACCTGCGGCCGTGCCATCATCCGTCTGAACGATCCCAATGCCGGTGAGGTCATTTTTGAAGGAAAAAACATTCTTGACTTTCACCGTCGGGCGGATCTTCGGAGAATGAAGCAGGAGATGCAGATTGTCTTTCAGGATCCCTATTCTTCACTGAATCCCCGCCTCAACACCCAGGACCTTATTGCAGATCCTCTGGTGATTAACAAGATTTGCAGAAACAAAGAAGAAATACGGCAAAAGGTTCTTGAGGCCATGGAGATGGTCGGTCTGGAGAAACGTCTGCTCGATGCTTACCCGCATGAATTGGACGGTGGACGGCGGCAGCGTATCGGCATCGCCAGGGCGCTGGTGTTGAATCCCAAGTTTATCGTGATGGATGAGCCGGTTTCGGCTCTGGACGTGAGCATCCAGGCCCAGATTCTCAATTTGCTCAGCGAATTGCAGGATAACCTCGGCCTGACCTATCTTTTTATTGCCCATAACCTCAGCGTGGTCAAACACATCAGCGATCGCATCGCGGTGATGTATCTCGGGAAGATTGTTGAGGTTGCGAATTATCGCGACATCTTTATCGATCCGCTGCATCCTTATTCCCAGGCGCTTTTGTCCGCCATTCCTATCCCTAAGCGTCATATTAAACGCGAAAGGATCATTCTTGAGGGCGATGTGCCAAGCCCGGTAAATCCGCCGGACGGCTGCCGCTTCTGCGGACGCTGCCGTATGGCCATGCCCATTTGCTCGAAGACCGCCCCTGAACTTAAAGATATGGGGAATGGACATAAGGTCGCCTGCCATCTTTATGATGAGAAGCCTGCCGAAAACACAAAGGCTGCCGTCGGGAAATAGTTTTTTGTCCCTAAAATGCCGCATGTCGCACCAAGGTCGCATGCGGATAAAATTGAAGATTTAAAACGTTAGAAAGCAAAGAAAACTGACATGATGAAAAAGAAGTTTGAAACTGCTCCCATTGTGGAGCTCGCTAAAGATTTACTGGCCATTGACAGCCCCGGCGGTTTTACCGGGGAGGTCAATGCCTATCTTGAGAAGACACTGAAAAAGATGGGTTTTACGCCCAGGTATACCAACAAACAAGCGCTCTACGTGGATTTCCCGGAAGGTGAAGCGCCTCGCCGCATGGTCACCGCTCATATTGATACTCTGGGCGCCATGGTCACGGAAATCTGTGACAACGGTCGCCTGCGCTTCAGCAATATCGGCGGCTGGGATTACCACTGCCTCGAAACCGAAAGCGTACGCGTTCACTGTGCCTCAGGCAAAGTTCTGACGGGCACGATCCTCTCCGACAAAGCCTCCGTGCATATCTATCACGATATCGTGCGTGCGGAAGTGAGGGATTACGATACCATGGCTGTGCGCCTGGATATCCTCTCGGATTCCGCTGAAGAAACCCGTGCGGCCGGTGTGGAGCTGGGTGACTTTATCTGCTTTGAGACCCACACTGAATTTACGGATACGGGCTTCCTGAAGAGCCGTTTCCTCGACAACAAAGTTGATGCCGCGATCCTTCTGGAGGTCCTCTCCCGCATGGTGAAGGCCGGTGAAAAACCCGCCGAGCCGACGCGCCTGCTTTTCTCAAACTATGAAGAAATGGGCCATGGCGTGGCCTCGCCGCCGGACAGCATTCGTGAAATTCTTGCCCTTGACATTGGCACTGTGGGCGAAAAGCGCAACTCTCGTGAAACCAAAGTGACGATCGTCTGCAAAGACTCGCGTACACCTTATCCCTTCACCTTCCGTCAGCGGCTGGCGAAGCTGGCCCAGAAAAATGGCGTGGAGCACTGTGTGGATGTCCACATCCGCTATGGCTCAGACGGCAGTCTTGCGGCTGTTGCAGGTATCGATATGGATTTTGCCTGCATCGGCCCCGGCGTGGATTCTACCCACAGTCTGGAGCGTACGCATGAGCGGGGCATCCTTGCGACAGCAGAGCTGCTGGATCTCTATATGAGAAACTAGCGATCATATTGATAAGATGTAAATACATCAGTATCGCTGGCGTGTTTTCACCTCATTTTTACACGGCAGCGAACGTAAAAGGCCTGATTTTCAGGCCTTTTATTTATTATTTCAAAATCATAACAGGCTTGTTTCCTGGCAAAGACCCTTAGACTATTTCTGAATTTCTTCGATATGTATCAAAGTTTTAACCCTTTATCAAAATTTCCACAACCTTCCTTTGTTAGCATCAGAATATGCACAATGAATGGTTTTATCGCGGCCTATTTGGGTCTCTTCTGGCGTTAAGCCAGAAAGTCTGAAGTCTGATAAAAGCGAAGCTGAATATGAGAGTGAAAGGGGAGACTAATGAGTCCGTCAAAGGGGAACGAGTTAACAGAGTCAAAGCAAGAAGAGTGGCTTGAAAAAGTTACCGTTGAGGAAAAAAATGAGCAAAAGGGTGAAATTGAGTCCACGTTACAGAAGGGGCTGGATTCCACGCCACAGGCGGAATGTTTTCCCGAGCTACAAGTTGAATTAAACCCTGAGACAAAGGAGAAAAAGTCTGAGATGGGATCTGTTACTGCTCCTTCTCGCTTTGTACTTGCCAGAGGAGAAGCCCACAGTTATCTTCAGCTGCAATTTCCTCTTTTGCTTTTTACGGATCATGTGCCAGAGGGTATGAATAAGCTGTCATTTGATGAGGGTCAGATTCCGCCTCTTCCCTGGCTGAAAGCTGCTCGCGGGGCGCTCGAACGATTTGAGGCAGAGATTCGCCGCTATTTTCATCCTGATGCCAGTGTTCCGGAACTGCTCTTTCCGCTTCTCCCTTTGAAGGGGCATGAGCTTGCCGATTGGCTGAGCGCAGTGGGTCATCTGGACATGGGGGCTTTACGTCAGACTCTTCTGCAGGGCGTTTTGCCGCTGCAGGAACAGCTTTCCAAAGAGCCGCATGAACTTTCGGCCATCGCGGCTGAGGATGCGCGGCGCTTTCTGCAACAGACCCGCCTGCCCGCCGATGCCTGCTGGATGATTTATGCTCTTCTGGATGATCTCGATAAAATTGCTCCTGAGCTTAAACACCTTTTTGCTGAGCTGCGTTTCCTGAGCGATGCCATGATTAACCCCATGGAGACCGATGCCATCGTCGCGGTCGACAAACTGCTGAAAAGATTCAATACCCAGGACTCAAGACAAAAAAATGATATGACAGGTGACGAGGCTGACTTCGACAAGCCTGGAGATTTAAGCGCAGCCTGCGCGGAAGCTTCCTCGCCAACGAAAACCACGACACCTTCGCCAGCTTCTCAAATAGCTTCCTCAGCGGCAGCCGAAGAGCCTGAACTTCCCCTGAAAGCTAAAACGCCAGACCCCTGGCTCCGGAGGCTGTTTTCTGAGCAAGAACTCCGCCTGCTCCTGCAGCAAGACAGCATCACGGTGTATCCCTCACTGATCCCTTGGGACGCGCGCATCCTGCCGGGAGGGCGCTCCCTCGTCCTGGGCTATGCTCTCGCCGCTCTTCTGACCCGCGAAGAAGAGGAGGAAAAAAGTGAAGAAATGAAACAGCAGAATTTTTGTAAACTTCTCTCTGATCCGACCCGCTTTAAGCTCTGTAAACTTCTCGCAGAAGAAAGCGCGCGACCTGTCGATCTTGCCCGTAGACTTGAGATCAGTCAGGCTACGGTGTCGCACCATCTCTCGGCCCTCCGTGATCTGGGTCTTCTCAAGGAAAAGAGAGGCAAAAAAGAACTGAGCAAAGAACGGGCCGCTGAGATTCTCCAGTCGCTGCTTGAGCAATTTGCTTGATAGAGTGTGGTCACTTGTCAACCGAAATAATTTTGCATTGTTTAGGACAAGGAAAAAATTTTGACTGTTCTATTTTCAGAAGTATTAAATCTTGAATCAACATTTTTTAGGACGACTAATTGGCAAATGAAACATTTTTTAGGACGATTAAATGTACTATATGCCTTTTTTTAGGACGACTTTTTGCTTAATTCAGCATTTTCAGGACAACTAATTGGTAACGAAGCCACTTTTCCTTTGCTCTGACAGAAAGGCTATGGAAGCTGCTTAATGAACGCAACAGCTTCTCACGGGCTTCAGTCCCAGCTGCTCTGCCCGTCGCCGCTGAGATCAATCGGCGGGCCGGAAACTTCTGCGGGAAGGTTGAGGACAGCGGAAAATAAGCCCTTAACGCGGGCGAGCATTTCGCGGATTTCCCTCAGCCATTGGCCTGCATAAGCTTGTCGGTCTGCCGGAACCCCTCGAAACTGCATGCCCAGCGCATCGGCCATATAGAGGCCGCGGTAGAGATGATAGCGCTGGGAGACGAGGGTGACATTGCGGACCCCGAAAATATCGTGAGCCCGTTTAAGGCTGTCCCAGGTACTGAAACCGGCATGATCTAAAAAGATGTCCTCGGCAGCAATGCCCTGCTCCAGAGCCAGCTTTTTCATAGCGTTGACTTCATCGTAGTTTTTCTGACCATGATCGCCGGAAAGCAGAAGTTTAGCGGCTGCTCCCTTGCGCATAAGTTCTACGCCGCGCAGAACTCGATCGCGCAGCATAGGGGTGGGGCTGCCATCGGCATAAACCCCGCAGCCAAAAACCAGGACCGCGTCCGCTTTCTGCTTTGCGGCGGCATCGCTGTCGACGATATCAAGGCGGTATTTTTGTTTGATGAAAAGTGAGAAAGAGCTTACGAAGACCGCCAGCGTGAGGATCAGCAGCAGGCCGCACCAAAGTGCGCGCTTCCAGGGAAAGGTGACGACTCTGGCTGGGGTGGTTGAGCGATGCTTTAAGCCCTGCCGGGTGACACGGCCCTCGGTCCAGGCTTTTCTTCGCTCATGCTCGCTCGGGTCGGCAGCGGCTGCATGGACAGGCAGAGCACCGGAATGGGCAGGCAGCACGTTGACGCGAGAAGCTCTTTCAGCCGGGAACGGCGGCCTTTGTTGCACTTTCTGTGCGCGCGCCTGAGGCTCAGGCGCAGCTCCTGCACGTGCCTGCGGCACTGTCTGATGCCTTATTGGGGGAGGCCCGGGAAAGGGCGGACGATTCCCGGCGCGAGGCCCGGGTAAAGGAGAGCGCCGCCCTGGGGGCGGCGCCTCTGTAGGCTTTTGTGGGAGCTTTATCTCTGGATTCATTTGGGTCTCATCTCAGCTTTCAACTTTGTACGCGTCAGGAGGCCTGAACAAAAGGAGAATGCTTCACAGCGAAGTTTTGGCAATGTCGTTTTAAGGACATCTGCGGATGATGGTGATTTGCCATCCTGCACAGGATGACTGTTCCTGAATTCTATGCCACTCATCCTGCAGTGGGCGGCTGAGCTAAAATTCTCTGCCGCCGCTGATTTTTACATCGTGCTCGTGAGTGATGATGGCCTGGAGGGCCGCGGTCACGCCACGGGCGATGTCGTTCAGGGAGAGGCAGGGAGTGTTGGCCTTATCGACCACCTGAGCGGGAATGAAGGGCACATGAATGAAGCCGCCGCGGCACTGAGGAAATTCTTTGGCGATGGTGTAAAGTACGCCATACATGAGGTGATTGCAGACGAAGGTTCCGGCGGTATTGGAAACCGCTGCGGGAAGATCCGCGGCCTTAATGCTTTCAACCATGGCTTTGATCGGCAGGGAAGCGAAATAGGCGTCAGCGCCATCGGCAAAGATAGGCTCGTCGACAGGTTGCTGTCCTTCGTTGTCAGGAATACGGGCATCGTCAAGATTGATCGCCACACGCTCCGGGGTCAGCTGAAAGCGGCCCCCAGCCTGTCCTACACAGAGCACGGCGTCCGGCTTATACTTTCTCATGGCTTCCTGAACCGTTTTAATGGACTTGTGGAAAACGGTCGGCACTTCAAGCTTGATCAGCTCAGCCTTGAGGTCTTCTGCTTTGACAAGTTTGACAGCTTCCAGAGCCGGATTAATTTTTTCTCCCCCAAAGGGATCAAAGGCTGTGAGTAAGATTTTCATGATGACATTCCCTCGTATTATCTTTTTGAAATCTGATTGTATTCTTGTTTTTCTGTCTGATTGTCCATCGGCCTGACAAGAGTCAGGCCGATGGATTAAAAGCTTCGGGATTAAAAGGCCAGGACGTAGAGCAGAACGATGTGAATCAACAGCATGATCAGAGCAAAGGGAACCTGTGCCTTGATGATGGCATACTGACTCTTGGTTTCCAGCAGAGCGGCCGGCATGATGTTAAAGTTGGCGGCCATCGGTGTGAGCAGCGTTCCGCAGTAACCGGCGGTCAGGCCCAGAGCGCCAACCACGGCAGGATTCGCTCCCTGCATGATGAGGAAGGGGATGCCGATACCGACGGTGATGACGGAGAAGGCGGCAAAACCGTTACCCATAATGATGGTGAAGAGGGCCATGCCCAGGCAGTAAGTGATGCAGGCGATGAGTTTGTTGCCCTCGGGGACGACGGACGAAACACCCTGAGAGATGACTTCGCCAACGCCGGCCACCGTAAAGACGGCGCCCAGGGCGCTGAGAAGCTGAGGCAGGAAGCCGGTCGTGCCGACATTGTCCATCAGGCGGACGCCTTCAACGGCGGAATCGCGCAAGCTGGCTTTCGTCAGCAGCAGGGCTGCGACAAGGCCGATGATGCCGGAGAAACCGAGAACCACGGCGCCGGACATTTTGGGCAGGAAGCTGGCCAGGAGGACAGCGGAAACGGCCAGAGTCAGTGGAGGCAGAAATACTTTGTAACCGATGTGATCGGCATGTTTTCTGGATTCAGCAGGCTCAGGATCGTGACACTCACCGTGGTCAACGCCATTGATACCGGTCAGCAGAGCCACGATCACGACGCAGATGCCGGTGACAATACCAGGAAGGTGAGGGCCACAGGCGAAGGTAAACGCTAAAATAAGCCAGAAGGCCAGCGTGGTGTATTTTTTGCTGGGATTCTTGATGGTGCGCAGGGCGTTCAGACCCACAAGGACAAAGATCAGAGCGATGAGAATATAAAATATCTCACCCGAAACAGTATTAAATAATTTCCAATCCATCTTCTTTTACCTCCTATTTGACCTTCTGACCATTCAGCATCTTGCCCTTCAGGCTCTTATCAAAGTAGGAATAATAGAGGGCAGCCACCACGACGGAGATGACCGCGATGGGGATGGACCACTTGGCTACTTCGAGGTTAGTTGCATCGGGATAACCTTGCTCCATCAGGGTTGTCGAAATCAGAAGGGTGCCGGAAGAAGCCATGAAGACGTTCTGACCGAAGAAGTTTCCTGTATTCTCTGCAGAGGCCACCAGACCTTTAATCGCATCCTGATGCTTTTCGTCAATCTTGCCGTATTTGGTTTCCGCAGCTGCCTGGGCCATCGGGTTAATCAGGGGACGGACAAACTGCGGGTGACCGCCGATTCGGAGCGAAAGAGCGGCAGAGAGCACACGGATGGCCTGATAAAGCAGGGCAATGCGTCCAACGGTTGCCGCTTTGATCTTGGAAATAAGATCGACGGCCTTTTCCTTCAGGCCATAACGCTCACAAAGTCCGATGACCGGCAGGGTCAGGACAAACATGGTGGCCAGACGGTTGGACAGGAATTTTTCTCCCAGGATCGTCAGAATCTGATCCAGAGGCATACCGGCGACCAGTCCTGTGACAATGCCGGCAATGACGACGGTGGCGATAGTATCCAGTTTAACGGCAAAACCGATAACTACGATAAGCACGCCGATGAGTTTCAAAATTTCCATAAATACCTCCTCAAAGTGCTACGGAAATTTGTGGCACATGTCCACACATAGAGCAAGAATAGAAGAGACGGATGAAAAAATCAATGAATTTTCATGCTTTTTTTAATTTAAAATGCTCAGGTTTTGAAAATGAACACGACCGCTTCGAAGCACACGCTTAAATCAGCCTCCGTTCTGCCATTTGAGCGGCCATCTGGTGGTATAATTTAAGCTCAGTTTGCCGGAGCGTTCAGGCCAGTGCTGAAGCCGTGGGCGAATAGCCACTGTGCCGCAGCTTCGCCATTGCGAGCGCTCAGACTCGGCGCTAAAGCCGCGGACGGTAATATAAAAACTGGGTCAGGCTGAGTCCTGGAGGAACATGAAAATCTTACTAAGCGAAGAAGAATATCGCGGCCACCGCCACATTTCGACGGCTCAGGTCATCATTCTGGGCTTCCTTGCGGTCATCCTGCTGGGTGCGCTCCTGCTCACGCTGCCTTTTGCCACCCAGGGCAAGCCCGGCGCTTCTTTCCTCGATGCTCTCTTTACTTCAACCTCTGCGCTCTGTGTGACAGGCCTTGTTGTGAAGGACACAGCAACTTACTGGTCGACTTTTGGGCAAAGCATCATTCTCCTGCTCATACAGATTGGCGGTATGGGCGTCGTGACCGTTGCCCTCGCCCTATTTCTACTCTCCGGCAAGCGCATCAACCTCAAAGAACGGCAGACCATGCAGGCCTCGATTTCTGCTCCTAAGGTTGGCGGAATTCTCCGCTTCACTTTGTTTATCGTGAAAAGCATGGCGATTCTGGAAACCCTGGGTGCGGCTGTGATGGCGCCTGTTTTCATACGCGATTTCGGTTTCGGCAAGGGCCTTTTTTACGCCTTTTTTCACTCGATTTCAGCCTTTTGCAATGCCGGCTTCGACCTTATGGGGGCTAAGGACCCAGGCTCCTCACTTTGCCTCTATGAGGGCAATGTGGTGATCAATCTCTGCATCATGAGCCTCATTGTGGTCGGGGGTATTGGCTTTCTGACCTGGGATGATCTCTGCGAGCATCGCCTGCATGCCCACCGCTGGCAGATGCAGACGAAGGTGATTCTGACCGCCACCCTCATCCTTATCGTGGCCCCGGCCCTCCTCTTTTTCTTCCGCGATTTTGCGGGCGAACCCCTTAAAATACGCTTCCTGAAATCTTTTTTTCAGTCGGTGACCACGCGTACGGCGGGATTTAACACGGTTGACCTCGGCAGCATGTCGCAGGTCAGCCAGCTCGTGATGATTCTGCTCATGCTGATCGGCGGCTCTCCTGGCTCTACTGCAGGCGGTATGAAAAACACCACGCTGGCGGTTGTGCTCTTCACCAGCATCTCCGTTTTTCGTCGACACGAATATACGCATTTTTATGGGAGACGCGTATCTTCAGAGACCTTACGTACGGCAAGCACTATCTTTTTTATGTACATCAGCCTTTCGCTGACGGGAGGTCTGCTGCTTGCGGCAATCGACGGGGTGGATCTTCTTCCGGCCCTTTTTGAAGCCTCTTCGGCGCTTGGAACGGTCGGCCTTTCGCTCGGGATCACGGCGAAGCTCGGCGCAATTTCTAAACTGATCCTCGTTTTTCTCATGTATATCGGACGGGTCGGAGGTCTGACCCTGATCTTTGCGACTTTGATGGAGAAGAGCAGTCCAGGCGCTAAATTCCCTGAAGAAAGACTGACGGTGGGCTAAAAGGCGTAATAGCGAATATTTTGAGTAGATATTTCATCTCAGGGCGAAGCTCCAGGACTTGCTCAGTCGTGAGCTGCTTTGTTAAGAAGGAGCAGGATAGAAAGGAAGCAGAAATGAAATCGGTATTATTGATTGGGCTTGGCCGTTTTGGCCGCCATGTGGCCATGCAGTTGAACGAAATGAATCATCAGGTGATGGCAGTGGATATTAAGGAGAGCCGCGTCAACGCGGTTCTACCCTATGTGACCAACGCCCTCATCGGCGACGCCACCAACAGAGCTTTTGTGGAGTCCCTCGGCGTGCGCAATTTCGATCTCTGCATTGTGGCGATTGGCGATCATTTTCAGAACTCGCTTGAGAGCACCCTCCTGCTTAAAGAGCTCGGGGCAAAGAAAGTCGTCTCCCGGGCAGCACGCGATGTGCATGCCAAGTTTCTCCTGCGCAACGGGGCGGATTTCATTGTCTATCCGGAGCGTCAGATCGGTGAATGGACCGCCCTGCGCTTTGCCTCGGACAACCTTCTTGATTTTTTCCAGATCGACCATGACAACGCCATTGTTGAGATTCCCATTCCGCGGGAATGGCTGGGAAAAAGCATAGGCCAGTTGGATGTTCGTAAAAAATACAATGTGAACATCGTTGCCCTGAAAAAGGATAAGATCCTGCAATACAGAATTCTGCCTTCAACAATCCTTGAGGATCCCTGGAAACTCCTTGTTCTTGGCGACAAGAACATAATCCTGGAGCAGTTTGGCAACGCTCACTGAAATCATAGCTCACAAAAATCATAGAAAGTAACAATCATGATGACAAACCTTGATCTTCAATCCCCGGAATGGGTCGATTTACAAAAGCGTATGGTGGGATGGAGGCGCGACCTCCATAGAAACCCGGAGATTGGCAATCATCTGCCCAGGACCTCAGCCTACGTCCAGAAGGTCCTTAAAGAGCTGGGTATTTCCTTTCAGCTTTTCGTTGAGGGCAACTCACTGGTCGGCCTGATTCCGGGAAAGGCCAAGGGCCGGACCATTGCGCTGAGGGCCGACATGGATGGCCTGCCTGTGCGAGAGGATACGGGCCTGCCCTTTGCCTCGGAGAACGGCTGTATGCACGCCTGCGGGCACGATGGTCATACAGCCATGCTCCTGGGCGCAGCGGCCTGGCTCTCGACCCATCGTGAGGCTTTCTCCGGTCAGGTCAAACTTTTCTTCCAATCCGGAGAAGAATACCCCGGCGGGGCGGAGCTGATGATTCGCGAGGGCTGCCTGGAAAATCCTCACGTGGACGCCATTTTTGGGATGCACGCAGGGCAGATGAGCCCGGAGGTTCCCAAGGGTAAAATAGCCTATATCAAAGGGCCGATCATGGCCGCCATGGATCGCCTCTATATCAAAGTCCTTGGCCGGGGTGGACACGGGGCTTATCCCCATACCTGTGTCGACCCGATCGTGCTGGCTTCGGAAATCGTCCTGGCTCTGCAGACCTTGATCAGCCGCGAACTCAATCCCACCGAAGCGGCTGTGCTGTCCATCACGCGCATTTCCGGCGGCTTTAACCAGAATATCATTCCCGACACCGTTGAACTCGAAGGAACCGTGCGCACGCTGCACCCGGAAACCCGTGTCTGGCTGGCCGAGCGTATCAAAACAGTCGCTGAAGGCCTTGCGGCTGCACGCGGCGCAAAGGTAGAGATTGAGCATAGCTTTAATTATCCCGCCGTTATCAACGACGATGCCATGACGGATCTCGTGGTGAACGCGGCCAGCAAAGTTCTTTCCGCTGAGGCCCTCTACCCCCTTAAATCGCCTGTGATGAGCGGCGAAGATTTTGCTTTCTACCAGGAAAGAGTCCCCGGCTGCTTTGTTTTCATGAGCAACCCGGGCTTCATTCAGGGTAAATTCAACGGGCACCACTCCCCCCGCTTCGATCTCGATGAATCCATGTTCAGCGCAGGCGCTGCCCTGCATTGCCAGACAGCCCTGGATTTTCTCAGGCAATAAGTGGAATCTTTACCGACAATCTTGTCTTTACGATCTTTATGATATATCATAAAAAGAAAGTGAAGGAGGTCGCTGAAGTGGCAAGAAGATCCCTGAATTTTAAAATGGATGAAGCGGATATTATGGAAATAAAAGAAGTGGCTGGAGTGTTTCGCCTTTCTATGACGGACCTCGTCACGAATGCTGTGAAGGCCTACATTGATGAATTAAAGCAAGACCCTCTCTATCGCCTGACAGCCAACATTCAGGAGGCATCGACCGAAGAATCGAAAGAGATCCTGGCGGAGATCGAGAATATGAGCGATGATGACCTGTCGATAGCAGCCACAAAACGTTTTTCTGTCTAAGTCATCATTGGAGGCTACAGATGGGCAGAAAAAGACCTTTCGAATATGAAATCCAATACACTAAGGCTGCCGATAAATTTCTCAAAGCTCACGAAGAAATTCGCAAACAGTATGAAGATGCGATCCATGAACTGCTTTTTGGAGATCATCCGGAAAAAGTGGATGTAAAGAGAATCCAGGGCAAATGGCAGGATGTCTACCGAATCAGACTGGGGTCAATCCGCCTTGTTTACACCATCATCGAGGGAAAGATTGTGGTCATCAAAACCCTGCTCGCAAGCCCGCGGGGTGATGTTTACAAAAAAATAAACGGGCTGAAATAAATTAAACTGGTTAATATTTAACAGCTGAAATATTCTGCAATCATCTCGTTTTACTTTATTTTTAATTTCCTTTTTCTCTAATTTTTTCTCTAACTGTGGTCTTGACACTTTTTGTCGCAGGCCTATAATAGAGCTAACGATTAAACAAATGTTTAATCGTTTGTTCAAAAGGATTGCTTACGCTTGCAGAATCTGCGAGCACGCTGAAAACTCTCAAGACGGCAAGCACCTGAACGTTCGGCTCAAGCGTGCTGTGCCGGTGAGCAGAAGGTTTTATGAAACGAAAAAATAGTGAAAGCTGAGGTATTGAAAATGAAAAAGAGTTATGCGATCGAAGTGGATTGCGCCAACTGCGCCAACGAAATGGAGCGTGCGGCCCGTAATATTCCGGGCGTGGCAGAAGCTTCGGTAAATTTTATGACCCAAAAAATGAGCGTGGTTTTCACGGAAGGGAGCGATCCTCAGGCGGTTATGGAGAATGTGGCCAAAGCCTGCAAGAAGGTCGAGCCGGATTGTTGCATTGAGTTTTGACGGTCAAATGAGCTGTCTCGCAATGTAAACAGATCCATAACATGATCTGGAAAGTGCTCTTGCAGAGCTCAGCGAGATAGAGGCAAGTTATGGAAAGTGCTTACTAAGATGTCAAATAAACAAAAGAAGCTCCTGAAGAGAATTCTTCTGGCTCTGGCCCTGCTCCTTCTCTTCAATTTTCTGCCTTTGGAAAACTGCGCCACTTTTTTACTGGTGAAGATCCTTCGTGTTCCGGAGGAGAATATCGCTGCATTTCAGGCGAAAAGTCCTTTTACGGCAGGACTCGCGGCTTTTTTTGCTCTGCCGGAAGGTGCGGCCGTGGACCTCTGGCTGGCCAGGCTGCTTCAGTTCAGCGGACTTTTTGTGGCCTATCTCATTGTGGGTGGGGATATTCTGCGCAAAGCCTGGCATGGCCTGCGCAATCGTCGACTCTTTGATGAGAATTTTCTTATGGCCGTGGCCACGCTGGGAGCGATTGCCCTGGCGATTTATGAGCGCAGCGGCGATATCAACGAAGCCGTGGCTGTCATGCTTTTCTATCAGCTGGGCGAGCTTTTCCAGAACGTCGCCATTGGCCGCAGCCGGAGGAATATTGCGGAGCTCATGGACATCAGGCCGGATACGGCGCGGCTGGAGCGTGAGGGAGAACTGGTCGTGGTAGACCCGGACGAAGTGCCTGTGGGCAGCGCCATTGTGGTGCAGCCCGGAGAAAAGGTGCCCATTGACGGGAAGGTCATTGAGGGTCATTCCAGTCTCAATACAGCAGCCCTGACGGGTGAGAGCCTGCCCCGGGAAGTTGGTGCGGGGGATGAGATCATCAGCGGTTGTATCAACCTCAGCGCTGTACTGAGGATTAAAACAACAAAACCCTTCGGCGAATCCACCGTTTCAAAAATTCTTGAACTTGTGGAAAATGCCAGTTCGCGCAAAGCAAAATCCGAGGAGTTTATCAGCAAATTTGCCCGCGTGTACACGCCGGTCGTGACCTTTTCGGCTCTGGCCCTGGCCTTGCTGCCGCCCCTTTTCCGGCTGATCTTTCTGGGCCTTGAACCCCTTTGGGGAAGCTGGATTTACCGCGCGCTGATCTTCCTGGTCATCAGCTGTCCCTGCGCTCTGGTGGCCAGCGTCCCTCTGAGCTTTTTTGCTGGCCTCGGTGGAGCGAGCCGCGAGGGTATTCTGATTAAAGGCGCGAACTACCTGGAAACGCTGGCCAAAACAGGAACGGTCGTCTTCGATAAAACGGGGACACTGACCCGCGGAAGTTTTGAGGTTCAGGGCCTGCATCACAGTTCTTATACGCAGGAAGAAATCCTCGAACTTGCGGCACACGCGGAATATGCCTCCTCACACCCGATCAGCAGGAGCCTGCGGGAAGCCTGGGGGCATGAGCCTGAGCGCTCACGCGTTCGTGATTTTAAGGAATATCACGGAGAAGGGGTCACCGCTGTGGTTGACGACACAGAGGTGGCTGCCGGTAACGAAAAACTCATGCAGCGTCTGGGGCTGGACTTTATTCCCTGCAGCCATGTAGGCACCATCGTGCACATCGCCATCAATGGCGCTTACGCGGGGCATATCCTGATCTCGGACGTGATCAAGGAAGAGTCTGCCGCGGCTGTTCAGGAACTCAGGCAGGCCGGCGTTCACAATATCGTCATGCTTACCGGCGATGACGGCCGTGTCGCGGGAGAAGTGGGGCAAAAGCTCGGCATAGACCGTGTGGAAAGCGAACTGCTGCCGGGCGATAAAGTCGCTAAACTCGAGGAGCTCCTTGCCGTGCGTCCGGCAAAATCAGGGCTGGCCTTTGTGGGCGACGGTATCAATGACGCCCCGGTGCTGCGCCTGGCTGATGTGGGCATCGCCATGGGGGCCCTGGGCAGCGACGCTGCGATAGAAGCAGCGGATGTCGTGCTAATGGACGATAATCCGCGAAATGTAGCCAAAGCTATCCGCATCGCCCGCAAATGTCTCAGAATTGTCCGGGAAAACATTGTTTTTGCTCTGGGGGTCAAGCTGCTCTGCCTCCTGCTCGGTGCCCTGGGACTCGCCAATATGTGGACGGCCATTTTTGCTGATGTCGGGGTTATGGTGCTGGCGGTTTTGAACGCCATCCGCGCCCTTTTTGTGAAGCGGCTGTGATTACCTGAGTTTCTCAGGCTTCTGCCCTCTGCTTTTTAAAAGCGAGGGCCTTTTTTGAATGAGTTACAGGAGGACACAGCAGCTCTGCCGTGAGGGCAGGATGCAGGCGAAAAAGGCCAGTTTTACAGGCTTTTACTAAAAGTGCATAAAGCTCGCAATAGGATAGGTATACTTTTGTCAGCTTGTTTATTGAACCTATATTTGCTATGATTCAAATGTAAACACGCAGCTGTGTGCTGCCTTTTTCGCGCTTAGCGAAACACACGAGTTTATTCTCGTATGCAGAGCATGCGCTCGCTTGCGTAAATCTTTAGGAGGATAGTTTATGAAAAAAATAATGAGCCTTCTGGTCGTTATCGCATTGATGGCAGCCTTTATTGTGGGTTGCGCCCCTGCGAAAGCTCCTGAGAAGACCGAAGCCCCCAAGGCTGAGGAAAAGACGGAAGCCCCCAAGGCCGAGGAAAAGACGGAAGCCCCCAAGGCCGAGGAAAAGACGGAAGCCCCCAAGGCCGAGGAAACGAAGGCTGAAGAAAAAGCTGATGAAACCAAGGCCGATGAAAAGGCTGAAGAGCCCAAGGCTGATGAAAAAGCTGCCGAAGGCGAAGTGGCCAACAAAGATAAGCCTCTGGTCTGGTACAACCGTCAGCCTTCCAACAGCTCCACCGGCGAGCTCGACATGGAAGCTCTGAACTTCAACGACAAGACCTACTATGTTGGTTTTGATGCCAACCAGGGCGCAGAACTCCAGGGCCAGATGGTCGTGGATTATATCAAGGCAAACGCCGATAAAATCGACCGCAATGGCGACGGCACCATCGGCTACGTTCTCGCTATCGGCGATATCGGCCATAACGACTCCATCGCCCGTACCCGCGGCGCCCGTAAAGCTCTTGGCACGGCTGTTGAAAAGGACGGCGCGATCGACTCCACTCCCGCCGGCACCAACGTTGACGGTAAAGCTACGGTCGTCAAAGACGGCGAAATCAAAGTCGGCGATAAGACCTATGTGGTTCGCGAACTGGCTTCTCAGGAAATGAAGAACGCCGCCGGGGCTACCTGGGATGCGGCAACGGCTGGCAATGCCATCAGCACCTGGGCTTCGACCTTTGGTGATCAGATTGATATCGTTGTCTCCAACAACGACGGCATGGGCATGGCCATGTTCAACGGCTGGTCCAAAGAGAACAAAGTCCCGACCTTTGGTTACGATGCCAACAGCGACGCTGTTGCGGCTATTGCTGACGGTTTCGGCGGCACGATCAGCCAGCATGCTGACGTTCAGGCTTACCTGACGCTCCGTGTTCTGCGCAACCTGCTCGATAACGTCGATGTCAACACCGGCATCAGCATCAAGGATGACGCAGGCAACGTCCTGACCGATACAGACTATAAGTATGTCGAAGCCGAGCGTTCCTACTATGCCCTGAACCTCGCGGTCACTTCTGAGAACTACAAAGACTTCCTGGATTCCACTGTTCCTTACAAGCCGGTTGCCAACCAGCTCGATGAGAAGGCGCATCCGATGAAGAACGTCTGGCTGAATATCTACAACTCCGCGGATAACTTCCTCGGCTCAACCTATCAGCCTCTGCTCCAGAACTATGACAAGCTTCTGAACCTCAAAGTCGAATACATCGGCGGCGATGGTCAGACCGAATCCAACATCACCAACCGCCTGGGCAACCCCAGCCAGTATGACGCTTTCGCCATCAACATGGTGAAGACCGATAACGCGGCTTCCTACATGGAGATCCTCAAGAAATAACAGGAGCCTCTCTGCAAAGGCAGTCGTGGCGGACTTTGTAGTTCCGTCGGGTTATCAGGAAGGCTCCCCTTCCTGATAACCTTTTTTATAATCAGGAGGGTTGACGATGGCTGAAACAGAAAATCAGATCGTTCTTTCAATCCGCGGTATGTCGAAAGCCTTCGGCCGCAATGTGGTTCTGGACCACGTCAACATGGATGTCCGAAGAGGGAGCGTCATGGGCCTGATGGGCGAGAACGGCGCAGGAAAATCCACGATGATGAAATGCCTTTTCGGCATTTATCAGAAGGATGAAGGCAGTATCTTTCTTGACGGCAGGGAGGTGGCCTTTTCCGGACCAAAGGAGGCTCTGGAAAACGGTATTGCCATGGTCCATCAGGAACTCAATCAGTGTCTGGACCGAAGTGTGGTCGACAATCTGTTTCTGGGGCGTTATCCCATGAATTCAGTAGGCATGATTGATGAAGCCAGGATGAAAAATGAAGCTGCTGAGCTCTTCCGCAGCCTGGGGATGACCGTTAACTTAACTCAGCCCATGCGCAGAATGTCTGTCTCTGAGCGGCAGATGTGTGAGATTGCCAAGGCGATCTCCTATCACTCCAAAATCATTGTGCTTGATGAGCCCACCTCCTCGCTCACAGAGCCGGAAGTGAAAAAGCTCTTTGCCATGATGCGAAAACTCAGAGATCAGGGCGTTTCCTTAATTTATATCTCTCACAAAATGGATGAAGTCTTTGAGATTTGCGATCAGGTTTCTGTCCTGCGAGACGGTAAACTTGTTGCAACGAAAAATGTGGCTGAAACTGATATGAACGAGCTGATATCCGCCATGGTCGGGCGCTCTCTGGAAAATCGTTTTCCTGAGGTGGACAATCAGCCAGGCGAGCCGATTCTCAAGGTTGTGCATCTTTCAACAAAATATCCACCTTATCTTAAGGACGTTTCTTTTGAGGTTCGTAAAGGCGAGATCTTTGGCTTTTACGGGCTGGTCGGTGCAGGGCGCACCGAACTTTTCGAGACCATTTTCGGTGTGCGCACGCGTGCAGCCGGTCGTGTCTATTACAAAGGCCGTCTGATGAACTTTGCCAATGCCCGTGATGCCATGGAACATGGCTTTGCCATGATCACCGAAGAGCGCAAAGCGAACGGCCTCTTTCTCAAAGGAGACATTACCTTTAACACAACGATTGCCAGCCTGGAACAATACAAGACGGGGCCGGCGCTTTCGGATACGAAAATGGTTAAGGCGACTGTGAAACAGATCAAGGTGATGCGCACCAAAACCATGGGCCCGGATGATATGATCACCAGCCTCTCGGGCGGCAATCAGCAAAAAGTCATTTTTGGCAAGTGGCTGGAATGTGAGCCCAATGTCTTTATGATGGATGAACCGACACGAGGCATTGATGTCGGCGCAAAATATGAGATTTACGAACTCATCATCAAAATGGCCAAAGAGGGCAAGACCATCCTGGTCGTTTCCTCAGAGATGCCGGAAATTCTGGGGATTACCAACCGCATTGCGGTCATGTCGAACGGCTATCTCTCCGGTATCGTGAATACCAAAGAGACCAATCAGGAAGAGCTTTTGCGCCTCAGCGCGAAGTATTTATAAGGGGAGAGACTTATGTCAGATGAGAAGAGGGTACAGGCCGATCAGAACGGCATTCTGAGTGTGGAGCAGCAGGAAGAGCTTCTGCGTCCTATCAGCGAGCATGTTGCCGCGATTCAGGAGAAAATCGATGCGCTGCGGCTTGAGGGAACGGATGAGGTTCTGCTCCTGCGTCGTCATATGGAATATATCCGCAATGATCGAAATTATTCGAAGGCTGAAAAGGCCAACATCGTGGCGGAAGACAAAAAAGCCCTGAAGACTGCCCTTGCTGTGGAAGCTAAAAATAAGGCAGAGGTCAATGCGCTCATCAAAGAGGCAGAAGACTATCTTAAGGCGAATTATCGCAGCCAGTATTACGAGCCTGTTGTGAAAAGCCTTGATAAGGCGAAGATTCAGGCGATTGAGCAACACAAAGAACGTCTCGCTGCGCTTGCAAAAGAACACAAAGAAAATCTCGCTAAAATTCGCAGCGAGCATAAACCTGAGATGCAGCATGAGATCAAGGACGAGAAATACGTTTATAAAAACCGCCTCTTCGATGCCAAAATGATGCATAAAAAGGCCTTCCAGGAGATTAAGGATAATCGCCACCGGGCCTTTGTCGAACAGTATCACATGATTGACCTGCTGCGCATGTCTAAGTTCACCTTTGCACAGAAACAGGCTCAGAAATGGGAACTCCGGCGTTATTCTTTCAATAACAAAGAATTCTTCCTCAAGAATGGACTTTATCTGGTCATCATCCTGATCTTCATTCTTCTCTGCTTCCTGGCTCCTATTTTGAAAAATACCCGTCTTCTGACCGCCAATAACGTGCTGAATATTCTGCAGCAGGCCTCTCCGCGTATCTTCCTTGCGCTTGGTGTGGCCGGCCTGATCCTTTTGACAGGCACCGATCTCTCCATCGGGCGCATGGTCGGCATGGGCATGGTGACTTCAACCGTCATCATGCACAGGGGCATCAATACGGGCAGTATTTTTGGCCATATCTTCGATTTCACGCACCTGCCGCTGATCGGCAGAGCCCTCCTGGCCCTCCTGGTAGGCATCGTGCTCTCGGTGCTCTTCACCTCGCTGGCTGGCTTCTTTACGGCCAAATATAAGATGCATCCTTTTATTTCGACCATGTCGAACATGCTGATTATTTTCGGCCTCGTGACCTATGCGACCAAGGGTGTTTCCTTCGGCGCGATTGAGCCGGCAATTAAGGAGACCTTTATTCCTACGATCAAGGGCTTCCCGACGATCATTGCCTGGGCTGTCGCAGCCATCATCATCATCTGGTTTATCTGGAATAAAACCCGCTTCGGAAAATATCTTTACGCGGTCGGCGGCAACCCGGAAGCGGCTGCCGTCTCCGGTATTTCCGTTTTCTGGGTGACCATGGGGGCTTTCATGATGGCCGGTGTGCTCTATGGTTTTGGCTCCTGGCTGGAATGCCTGCGCATGACCGGCTCCGGCTCCGCGGCCTATGGCCAGGGCTGGGATATGGACGCCATTGCGGCCTGCGTGGTTGGCGGCGTTTCCTTTACCGGCGGTATCGGAAAGATCTCCGGCGTGGTCGTCGGCGTCATGATCTTCACGGCTCTGACCTACTCGCTCACGGTGCTCGGCATTGACACGAACCTGCAGTTCGTCTTTGAAGGCATTATCATTCTGACCGCCGTCACCCTCGACTGCCTGAAATACGTGCGCAAGAAATAAGCCGGAAAACACAAAGTTTCTATCCAATAAAAAATCGGCCCACAAAGCACTGGGCCGTTTTTTAATGGAAAGACTTCATGAGCGATGAACTGAGGTGAGCGACATTAAAAAAGAAACCCCTGAAAACAAGCGTTTTCAGGGGTTTCGTATTGCTATTAAAATGTCAGGGCGAAGAGAGCTTTTACGCCACTTCACTTAGCTCTCAGTGGTTCTGGAAGTCGTTAAAGGGCTGTTTTTCCACGAAGGCCTTCATGGCGTTTTTCTGATCTTCGGAGTCGAAGCATTTACCGAAGCACTCGGACTCGTAGTCCAGACCTTTTTCGAGGGTGAGGTCGAGGCCGCCACGAATAGCTTTTTTGGCCTGACGGATGGCAATCGGGGCGCGGCCGGCGATAGTGTCAGCGAGCTCCTGTGCTTTGTCGAGCAGCTCTTCGGGGGCACAAACCTGGCTGACCACGCCTTTGGCCAGAGCTTCATCGGCCTTGACCGTGCGCCCGGTAAAGATCAGCTCAGAGGCGAGCGCCGGTCCGACCAGACGGGCGAGACGCTGGGTGCCGCCGAAGCCGGGGGTAATGCCCAGGCCGGTTTCGGGGAAGGCAAAACGCGCCTTTTCTGAGGCCAGACGGAGATCGCAGGCCAGGGCGAGTTCAAAACCGCCGCCCAGGGCATAGCCGTTCACAGCGGCGATCACGGGGCAGGGGAAGCTGGCCACCTGGCTCATCACTTTGTTGCCCGCGACACCAAAGGCTTCGCCCTTTTTCGGGTTCATGGTGGACATTTCGCCGATATCAGCGCCAGCGACAAAAGACTTGGGGCCTGCGCCGGTGATGATCAGGCAGCGTAGGTCGGCCTCTTTTTTCAGCTCGTCAAGAGCCGCTTTTAAATCGCTCAAAACCTGGCTGTTCAGGGCGTTCAGCGCTTCCGGACGATTGATGGTGAGAACGGCGGTCTTGTCGTTTTTCTGAATTTCTACAAAAGACATGGTGTGATTCTCCTTATGTCATGAATTTTCATATTACGGACGCTCGACCAGGGAAGCAACCCCCATGCCGCCGCCCACACAGAGGGAGGCCACGCCTTTGTGGAGATTTCTCTTCTCCATCTCATAGAGCAGGGTCACAAGAATGCGTGCGCCGGAGCAGCCGATGGGATGGCCAAGAGCGATCGCGCCGCCGTTGACATTGACGAGTTCCTTCTTGATGCCGAGATCGCGGACTGCGGCCACGGACTGGGAGGAGAAGGCTTCGTTCAGCTCCCAGAGCTCGATGTTTTCGATCTTTTCGCCGCTCTTTTCCATGAGCTTCTTAATGGCAAAGTAGGGGCCCATGCCCATGATCGCAGGGTCGAGAGCCACGGAGACACCGCATTTCAAAATGCCCATGGGTTTGAGGCCCAGTTCTTTGGCCTTCTCGACCGTCATGACCACCATGGCGGCAGCCGCATCGTTGATTCCCGAAGCGTTTCCGGCGGTAATCACGCCGCCTTCCTTTTTAAAGGCAGGCTTTAATTTGGCGAGGGCTTCGAGCGTGGTTTCGTGACGGGGAAATTCATCTTCCTCAAAGTCGTATTCGCGCTTGCGCTCTTTAATATGAACGGGGACGATTTCCTCTTTGAAACGGCCCTCTTCCTGAGCTTTCTTCGCTTTCATCTGGCTCTCATAGGAGAACTGATCACATTCTTCGCGACTGACGTGGAACTGTTCGGCGACGTTCTCTGCGGTCATACCCATGTGGTAGCCGTAGAAGGCATCGGTAAGACCATCGCTGATCATGGCGTCCTTGAGGGTGCCCGCATTCATGCGATAGCCGAAACGTGCCTTGTCGAGCAGGTAAGGGGCGGCGGACATGTTTTCCATGCCACCGACGACCATGATTTCGGCGTCGCCGTTATTGATCATGGCGGCCGCCATATTGAGGGTCTTGAGGCCGGAGCCGCAGAGGTTATTCAGTGTGGAAGCGGGCACCTCATCGGGGAGACCGGCATTTCTGGCCGCCTGACGGGCAGGATTCTGGCCGAGGCCGGCCTGGATGACGTTGCCGAAGAGCACTTCGTCAACTTGTTCGGGTTTGACACCGGCGCGTTTCAGGGATTCCCGAATGACAATTTCTCCGAGTTTGACGGCGGGAACGTTGGTGAGAGAGCCGCCGAATTTGCCGATAGCCGTGCGGCAGGGGCCGAGGATAGCGATATCGTGTTGCATAAGTTATTCCTTTCTTGCCGTGCATTTGTGAGCGCGGCATCGTGGTTAAAGCTTTATTATTCTAAGCTTCTGAAGCGAACGCCCCTTGGTGACTTTATTTCTTCGTGTAATCGTAGAAGCCCTGACCTGACTTACGGCCGAGCTTGCCCGCGCGCACCATCTTGCGCAGGATGACGGCAGGACGATATTTGGGATCCCCCGTCTCGTCCAGCAGGACGTTCATGATGTTCAGAACGATGTCGAGTCCGATCAGATCGCCGAGTTCCAGAGGTCCCATCGGGTGATTTGCGCCCAGACGCATGGCCTTGTCGATATCTTCGGCGCTGGCAATGCCGCGGTCGTAGAGGTCGGCCGCTTCGTTAATCATGGGGACGAGGATGCGGTTGACGATAAAGCCGGCGTTTTCCTTGACGAGGACGGGATCCTTGCCGATGGCGCGGGCGATTTCGAAAGCTTTTTCGACCGTTTCATCCGAGCTGGAATTGCCGCGAATGACTTCGATCAGCTTCATCACAGGGGCCGGGTTAAAGAAGTGGAAGCCCACAAAGCGCGCTTCGTGTTTGAAGCCGCGGGCCATTTCGGTAATGGAGAGAGAAGAGGTATTGCTGCAGAAGAGGCAATCCTCTTTGCAGACCTCGTCGAGCTCCTTGTAAATGGCGCGTTTCGCTTCCATATTTTCGAAAATGGCCTCGATCACCATGTCGACTTCAGCCGCGTCTTTGACCTCCAGCGTTTTGTGCAGACGGGCCAGCGCAGCATCCGCGTCTTCCTGCGTCATGCGCTGTTTTTCGACCTGACGTTTGAGCTGTTTTTCGATCATGCCATAACCGCGATCAATAAAGCTCATCTCCTGATCAAACATGTAAACTTCATGTCCGTTGACCGCAAACGTCTGTGCGATTCCGGAACCCATGGTGCCACAACCGGCGAGAAAAATTTTCATGCTGCCCTCCTTGAAAAGCAAAAAATGTGTCTGAGAAAAGCTTATGCCCATTTACATGCCTGAACGCGGACAAAAACCGGGGCAAAATCTCAAAAAGCCCCCTCTGTCCGCGCCCGGTCCATATCTCTTCGGGTCAGAAGATTTCTCTATTAAGATCACACCTATTATAACAGCTCTTCTCAAAATTTAAACGTTTACGGAAAGATTTTTTCAGGCAAAATATGGCGCCTTGTCGTGTTATGTGGTGTCATGTTGTGCCATGGTGTCATGAGGCGACAGAATTATTCTCATGGCTAAAACTACACACGTTATGAAGCGTCAGCAAAAAAAGAGTTCGCTTTGGCATTTGAAACACGTGGAGTAAAGCCATCACTTAGTATGGCTGCGACTATATCGAGCTGAGAATTATGTTGAGAGCAGGCTACACACGATTGCAAAGCTGCTTTGCAGATTTGAAGCGCCCATTTTTGGAACGGTCTGGAACTTTCTTGTGCTTTCCTTTCAAGCACAATTGGGCTAGAATAAAGTTGTTGCTGATCCATAGAGGACAGCAGAATACCGGAAACAGACTACCGGAAAGGAGAAAAAGAATGAGGAATAAAATCTTTAGCATTCTGGCACTGATTGCTTTTGTGCTATGTGCACAAATTTCAGTGTTTGCCACCTCGGGGGGGGGTACACTTTGGCCAAATCCTCCGTTAAATCCTTACCTAGCACCTTCTCCTAACGGAGACCTCCTCGTGCGCTTGCAGGGTGAAGCACCTTCCGCTAATGACACGCAAGATCAGGCGATCTACACAAAGGCGGGCTTAAACGACCAACTTGTTTTTACCGGGACTTATGATTCAAGCTTCATTGCTGAGGTGATCAACATGTTAGACGAGCAGTGGATCCAGGTGAGCAATAAGGTCTGGGAAACGACAGGCAAGGACTGGCCCGTCATGATTAAAAGCACCTATACGGCCACAATTACTTTACCGGAGGGTCTTATTATGCCGGATAAAGCCAATTTGGATCTCGGGGATATCGCTTTTACTTCCGGTTCAAATCTCTTTTATGTTCCCAGTATGGACAATGTCGACATTAATGGGAACGAGCTTAGTGTCACAATGGTCCTACAGAACGAAGATACTAATTTTGAAGATTTACGCGCGGCTATCAACCAAACCGGTAAATTATCCGTCTCTCTCCCCAAAGTGGCCATTGATAAGAGTAAGGTAAAGGTTGGAGATAAGTTGACGGTTACCGGGACAGTCGATGGCGAAGTGACTTTTATATGTCAGGCTGCCAGCGGGAAATCGGTTTTGGAAATGGCAAAAATCGTATATCCAGATTATATTGAAAAACCCCTAGAAGAAATCCCTGAGGCTGACGTAATAAATTTTGCTGAGGGTATCGTTAAAGATGCAAAGGAAAAAATGGGCCTGCCCGAAAATTATACCATCAACGATCCCTTTTTCTATGCTGAGCATATGAAATTCCACTCTACCCAGGATCGAAATTATGGGATGGATTCAACTTTTGTATTCCCGGACGGTTTAAACTCCCAAGAAATCGCAGCGTACCCAGTGCCGATTCAGCTGACGCTGCAAATCGTTGATAAGCCTGAAGAACCAGCACCACAAGATATTCTTATTCCCTGCCCCTGGATGCCTTGTCCACCTGTCGAGTTTAATCCTCCTATGGTGACCCAGCCGATAACCAGTCCTTATCAGCCCACGACGCTTCCATCTGAAGCTTCTCCTGTTATCAATCTGCCGAGTACGGGTGAGCACGTGTCATTCCTTCCCGGTTTACTTTTGCTGGCCGCAGGCGTTCTTGTGCTCGCCAGACGGCGCTATTAAGCATGATCAGCGAAATGATGGAGGTTAGACTATGAAAAAGATAAATAAGTTCGCCCTGCTGGCCTTGCTCAGCTTTACTCTGCTTTTTATGGCCGTTCCTGTTCATGCTGCGGATATTGATTTAAAGGTGCAAGTTGGGAATGATTTTCAGATCCTGTCTGCCCCTGCGGGAAGTGGCTATACGTATATTCTGCAAGGTCGCATCAACACGGTCAATCTGATGGCTCCCGCCTATGCCCGTTATCTTGAAGAAGTACAAAAGAATTCTGCCATTCCGAACTTAGTGATGATGGGAAAAAACAAGCAGTTTCCCTTTATTGAATACAACATCAGCTTTCCAGAAGGAACACAAGTTGGCAATGCCAGCATCCAAAGTACTTCGGCCATGTTCTTTAACTGGCAGACCCAGAAACCTGAGGCTCGCAAAGTCCGTTTCGAAATTCGTTATGGCGCCTGGGATGATTATCGTACCTTTTGGAACCGCTATTTGCAGGATGCGTCACCCACTAATCCTGTGACACCTGAGCTGGTATTGGAGATTCCCTTTACCCCTGCAGCAGGCAGCGCCGATCTCAGCATTCATGGAGAAGGCGTCAGTGATCTCTACTATTATCGCCGTCTTGGTTTGGTGAAACGGCATTTAGTCCATATCAGTACTGATAGCGCCACCTGGCAGATTCCGAGCGTTCAGTAAGTCGTCTTATTTACAATTTGAGTTTTAACTTAATGCTTCATTTTAGCTGAAAGCGAAAAGGGGCGCCTCGCAAGAGATAGATCTTGAGAGGCGCCCCTTTGGCATCTGGGGATGCAGCTGCGAAGGGTGATCTGGTGAGAAGGATCGATCAGGTCAATATTTCCGTCGGTACGAAAGACGCCTATTTGGACAGGCTTTTCAGAAAGGGTGACCACCCTTTTTTCGTGCAACGTAGCAACTAATGGATGGTTTTCCTTTGGTTTTTCTGTTTTTCGTGCAACTTAGCAAGTAATGGATGGGCCAGCGTGCAAGAAACTAAGTAGTGGATGGGTTTCGCGTGCAAGTTCTCCAGTAGTGGGTGGGTAATGAATGATCTGGGTCTTAGTTTGCTGAGGCTAACCATCCATTACTTGCAATTTTGTTCAAAATTCTGAAAATCCGAAATGAGAGCAAGCTCCCATCTCGGATACATGACCTATCACTTGAATGATTTGACTAAAACACCAATTTTTTGGCAGAATTAACGCGTGAGTTTAATTTAGCCGAAAGCGGTAGTATTCAAGGGGGTATTTGAACTTTCTAAGGTTCGCTTTTCGGTGGTCATGGCCGGTTTTAAGGTTTGCTTTGTGCTGGGTGGGGTTTTTCCGTCCTCTTTATATCCACGACGATCTCACGATGAGCTAACCCCATGATCGACTGCCCTTTTTTAAAGCTGGCTCCGCAGTCAACGGCAAATTTAAAGGAAGCGGGAAAGTCTGAACCTTCAGTTTCATTTCGGCAGGTGGCTTCGATGACGACAGTGCCCTTGCCGCCACCTCTTGCTTTCTGATCGTGATGTCGATCAATTTCAAGCATCAGATTAAAGTCTCCATGTGAATTTTCGCTTTTCCACACGGCTACTGGATCAAGTTCCTGCACTTCGCCATTTTCCGGGTATGTACATAAAACATGCTCCAGGGTTGAACCTATTGGCAGGTAAAAAGCCACCCCGCCCCAATCTTTTGGATCTACACAAACCATCGATACAATCCTTATTCCCAGTAAATCTTTGTCTTTTTCATAGAGGATGATAGTCCCCTGTGCACTCGTCCCTAAACTGTCTGCAGATACCTCGAAAGGACTGTAGCCACATGTTTGCAGGATTTCTTCACCCTTTTTTTCAGCCCCACCTGAGCAAGCACTTAATGACAGGCTGAGCAAGCTAAGAAGCAGGCCAAGAAGCAGAAGTCTCTTCAATCTTAGAAAAATATGGTTCATTTTCATCGAGTCCTTCTCTTCAACATATCCATGGGGTGAAACTTGCGGCGCGGCGCTTTTCTTCTCTTCAAGGATTCGAGCCAGATCTGAGTCGTGTTCAAGCCAGTTCAAGTCTCATTTAAGTCGCACAAGCAACGCAAAGACCATTCTTTATGGCTTGACCTTTTCATTTTAGAGCTTCCCTTGATCTTGTGTAAACGCCCAGCACTGCCAACATAAATATCTTTTGTTCTCATCATTTATAAGATCAGAATTAAAGCAGTAGATTATAGATCACTATGTCGGATGTATATAGGCTGATCGTCCTCCCGGAAGCGCAGCAGGATATCAGAGGCATCATATGGAAATAGTCGATGGTAGGGCCAGGGTATTTTCCCAGAGCCGAAGTTTGCTCTAATTCATTGTCCGCGTTTGCTTTTGCTTTGCATAGGCTTTTGCTTCTTGTTTTCCTTTGTTTTATGATCGTGATGTCGATCTATTGTTTTACGATCGTGATATCAGTCTTTTTCAAGCTGCACAGCAGCATATTCTTTTTGGAGGCTCAAGATGGAATATCCCTTAAATGTCCCAACGCCACGTTCACTCAGCTATGTGAAACGCAATATTCCCCGTGTGACGCTGGAACAGCGTGAACGCGCCCTTAAAGCGACGCATTATAATGAATTTGCTTTCCCGGCAGGGCTGCTGACGGTCGATATGCTCTCGGACTCAGGTACGACGGCCATGACCGACCAGCAGTGGTCTTCGCTCTTCCTGGGCGATGAGTCCTATGGTCGAAACAAGGGCTATTATGTGCTGCTCGATGCTTTCCGCGATATTTTTGAGCGTGGAGGGGAGAAGAACTGGCGGCGGGGTCTCGACCTGCTCCGCACGGACTGCCAGGATATTGACCTGCTCATGGACAGGCTTTATCTGCATGAGGAGGAGGGCGGCCTGTTCAACGGTGGCGTGGCTCAGATGGAAAGGCCCAATACCTTCATCCTCCAGCAGGGACGTGCGGCTGAATCCGTACTTTTCGAGATCGTGCGCAATATTCTCAATAAGCGCACGCCAGGCAAGGTCTACACCATCCCTTCCAATGGCCATTTCGATACCACCGAAGGCAATATCAAGCAGATGGGATCGATTCCCCGCAATCTCTATCATCAGGAACTGCTCTGGGAAGTGCCGGAAGGCGGCCATTATGCGAAGAATCCTTTCAAGGGCGATATGGACATCCCGAAGCTTGTCGAACTCATTGAGAAGGTCGGCCCCGAGAATGTCCCGCTTATTTACACGACGATCACCAATAACACCGTCTGCGGGCAGGCTGTTTCCATGAGATCCATCCGCGAAACAGCGAAGGTGGCCGAGAAATATGATATTCCCTTTATGTTCGATGTCGCCCGCTGGGCCGAGGACTGCTACTTCATCAAAATGAATGAAGAGGGCTACGCCGATAAATCCATCGCTGAGATCGCCACAGAAATGTTCTCGTATTGCGATGGCTTCACCATGTCCGCCAAGAAGAACGGCCATTGCAATATGGGCGGTATGCTGGCTTTCCGTGATCGTGGGCGTTTCTGGCGGAAGTTCTCTGATTTCAATCCGGATGGCAGCGTCAAGACAGACGTCGGCGTTCTCATCAAGGTCAAACAGATTTCCTGCTATGGCAACGATTCTTACGGCGGCATGTCCGGTCACGATATCATGGCTCTGGCCGCTGGGCTCTATGAAGAGTGCGGCTTTGATTATCAGGATGAACGCGTGCGCCAGTGCGAGTATCTCGCCGAAGGTCTGTACAAGGCAGGCGTCAAGGGGGTCGTTCTTCCTGCCGGAGGCCACGCCGTCTATATCCATATGGATGAATTTTTTGACGGCAAACGCTCTCACGAGAAATTTGCGGGCCAGGGCTTTTCCCTGGAGATGATTCGCCGCTATGGCATCCGTGTGGCGGAACTGGGAGATTTTTCCATGGAATACGATCTCAAGACGCCCGAACAGCAGGCGGAAATCTGCAATGTCGTGCGCCTCTGCATCAACCGCAGCCAGCTTTCCAGAGAGCACCTGGATTACGTGATCGCGGCGGTAAAAGCGCTCTATGAAGATCGTGAAAATATCCCGAACATGCGCATTACCTGGGGCCGTAATCTGCCCATGCGCCACTTCCACGCCTTCCTGGAACCTTATCCCAACAAGGACTGAGCGACTAGGATTGAGCGACAAAGGCTGTTTGACCAAGGCTGTGTGAGCAGGACTGAGTGGCAAAGACAGGGCGACCAGGACTGAGCGACAAGGACTAAGTGCGAAAACTAAACGTCACATAAAAAGGGACCATCTCTTTTGGAAATGGTCCCCTTTATTGCTGTTACGCCGCCGATGTTTATTTCATCAGGCTGATGCGGGCGAAGATCGGGGCTAGGGTGTTGGCGACGGTCGACATCATCTTGATGAAAATGTCGAGCGCCACGCCCACGACGTCTTTGCGGGTGTCGCCGATGGTATCGCCGGTCACGGAAGCTTTGTGAGCAGGGCTGCCTTTGCCGTAGCCTTCGAGTTCACCAGATTCAATATACTTCTTGGCATTGTCGAAGGCGCCGCCGGAGTTACCCATAAAGATAGCCCGCGGAATGGCGACGATGGTCGCGCCGAGAAGGAGGCCGCCGACAAATTCGACACCGAAGAGAATGCCGCCGATGAGCGGGATGGTCAGGGCCAGCAGCGAGGGGGCCAGCATTTTCTTGAGGGCCTGCTGGGCTGCGAGGGTGATCATCGTGTTGTAATCGGCGTGTTTGGTGCCTTCGAGTACACCGGGGACAGACATCTGTTTGTCGCCTTCATCGGCCATCAGCTTGGCAGATTCAATGGTATTGTCGGTGAGAATGGCGCAGAAGTATTCGATCAGAGCGCCGCCGATAATGCCGCCGGCAATGACGACGAAGGAGGCGAAGTTCAGGACGGGTTCAGCTCCCAGCGGGGTGTAGCTGCCGACATAAGCCACGATCAGGGAGACGGTGGCGAAGGCGGCGGAACCGATGGCGAAGCCTTTGCCGATAGCAGCGGTCGTATTGCCGACAGCGTCGAGCTTATCGGTAATCACGCGCACTTCGGCAGGCAGATGAGCGGATTCGGCGATGCCGCCCGCGTTATCGGAGATCGGGCCAAAGGCGTCAATGGAGACGGTTGCGCCGACGAAGGAGAGCATGCCCAGAGCGGAAACGGCCAGGCCGTAAGTTCCGCAGAGTTTGCCGGAAATGAAGAGCGCCACGCCGATGACGACGATGGGCAGGAGGCAGGAGCGAGAGCCGATGGCGTCGCCCTTGGTGACGATAAAGGCATCGCCTTCGGGAGCGATGCGGGCAAGTTCGCGCGTCGGCTTGAAATCGGTGCTCGTATAGTACTCGGTGATCACACCGATGGCGACGCCGCTGAGAATGCCTAAAACGGCGGAAACCCAGGGGCTGAGCCAGCCGATCTTAAAGCTGTCATAGAGCTTTTCGTTATTGAAAACAAAGTAAGAGGAACAGAGACCGAAGAGGATCGTCAGGCCGGAAGAAATCCAGTTCGCCATGTCGAGGTCACGGGAAGGATTGTTGCTGAGTTTGCGGTGAGTGCCGACAAACATGCCGATGAGGCAGCTGAGAAGGCCGCCACCTGCGAGCAGGATGGGGAAAAGAATGGTGGCGTTGAAGGTCTCAAAGGGGATGAGAGCCTCGTTTCCGCGATAGATGCCCACGGCGATCATGAAACTCGCAGAAATGGTCGCGACGAAGCTTTCCAGCAGGTCGCTGCAGTTGCCGGCGATATCGTTGACGTTGTCGCCGATGAAGTCTGCGATGACGTTGGGGACACGGCTGTCATCTTCAGGAAGATCGTGGCGGATTTTAGCCAGAATATCGGAAGAGATATCGGCGGCCTTGGTGTAGTTTCCACCGGCCACACGGTTAAACATAGCAACCACGGAGCAGCCGAGCGAGTAGGTCGCAATGATCATGAGATCGGGGTTGCAGGGCAGGCTGACAAGAAGGCCGCTGCTGGTGGCTTCGGGATCGACGCCGCCGCGAATGACAAAGAGCAGAAGCACGCCGAACAGACCAAAGGCCTGAACGGAAAGGCCGCTGATGCTGCCGCCGCGCATGGCGACGCGCACTGTTTCGCCGATATTCAGGGTGGTTCTGGCGGCATTGGAGGTCCGCACGTTGGCATAGGTCGCGCTGATCATGCCAAGGATGCAGGCGCAGCTACTCATCGTTGCGCCTAAGAGAAAGCTAAGTCCGCTCCAGCGCTCGATAAAGCAGGAAAAGACCAGGGCCAGAATAATCACAACCAGGGTGATCATTTTATATTCCGTTTTGAGAAAGGCATCAGCCCCGGAACGGATTATCCCGGCAAGTTCTTTCATTTCGGGCGTTCCTTCGTCCATCTTCTTGATGGACAGGACCTCTGAAACCACATAAAGCAGGGTCAGGGCCACGACGCCGAAGAGAATCATGGTACTCATTGATACATCATCCTATTCTACTGATTAGCTTCGGCTTTTCTGCCGAGCTGGTGGAAAAAACAAGGCGGTTTGTAAAGTTGCAGCACGACCGACTCACACAAAAATGCGCCCGACTAAGCTACATAGGCCTTTCGTCAGGGCGTATCCTGGTCCCGCCCGCACTGAGGTCGGCGCGGAAGCTGGTACATTACTGCTGCACAAGCCTATCACGCGCCATTATAACACTCAGATGCGGGCAAACGGCATTGAATGTTGCCGCATATTTTTTTCCGTCAGTAATAATCGCTGAAAGCGTTTTCTCCACAGGTCAGGTCCGCGGTTTTGGCTCCAGGGCTACAGGCTTTAACCGATTGCGAATGCTCACTGAAAGCGCTCACTCCCCGGAGTACCTGCGGCTTTAGCTTTAGAGAAGCTTAGCCTGGCGCTCGGCTTCGCTGCCTTTATCTTCCAGAAGCGGCAGCAGCGTTTCGTATTCGTCGAGGCTCTGCGGATTCTGCAGGGCGTCGCGATTGGTGACTTTACGGTGATTGACGATGTTGGTGACGGCGCTTTCGACAATTTTGCCGTTCAGGGTTCTGGGAATGTCGCTGACTTCCAGAATGACCGCAGGGACATGGCGCGGCGAAGCGTTTTTGCGCAGGGTCGTGCGAATCTCTTTGGCAATCTCAGGGCTGAGACTCCGGCCTTCCTTCATCTGAACGAAGAGCAGCACGCGCTGGTCGTCGTGGTACTGCTGGCCGATGGCGAGGCTGTCGAGCACGGCATCGACTTTCTGCACCTGGGCGTAAATTTCAGAGGTGCCGATACGCACGCCGGAAGGTTTCAGGACGGAGTCGGAGCGGCCGTAGTAGGTGACGCCGCCGGTATCACTGTGCATTTCGATGTAGTCACCGTGACGCCAGACACCGGGATAAACTTCAAAATAAGCCGCGTGATAGCGCTTGCCCTCGGGGTCGTTCCAGAAGTAGAGGGGCATGGCTGGAATGGGCAGCTCACAGACGAGTTCGCCCTGTTCGTCGTAAACGCGCTCGCCCTTGTCGTTATAGGCAAAGACGGCTTCGCCCAGGCCCGGGCCCTGCAGCTCATTGCTGTAAACAGGGTTCAGCGGGTTGCCGATATTAAAACAGCCGTTGATATCCGTCCCTCCGGCAATGGAAGAAAAGTGCAGGTCTTTTTTGATCTTGTCGTAGACAAAGTGGAAACCCGCGTCAGAGAGGGCTGAGCCGGTCTGGGAGATGCAGCGCAGAGCTTTGAGATCGGCATGATCCTTTGGCACGAAATCTTCGGCCATGAGGGCGTGAATGTACGAAGCAGAGAGGCCAAAGCAGGTGACGGCTTCTTCTTCAAGGATTTTCCAGATGGCCGCCGTTTCGGGCCAGGAGGGGTTGCCGTCGTAAAGGACAAGGGAGCAGCCCGCGCCCAGGGCGGAGAGCATCCAGTTCCACATCATCCAGGAGCAGGTCGTGATGTAGAGCATGCGGTCTTTTTCGCTGATGTCATGATGCAAAACGACTTCTTTCAGCTGATTGATGAGCAGGCCAGCGTGCGACTGCACCATGCACTTGGGCTTGCCGGTGGTCCCGGAGGAGAACATGACGACCAGCGGATGAGAGGCGGGAACCTGCTCGTAGCGGAAGTGACTCTCATCGCCGCGCTCGAGGAAAGCCTCCCAGCTCAGGGCGTTGGGGGTGGCGGCAACGGCAGCGTCTACATCTCCGGCGTAATGGGTGTAAACCACGCGCTTCACGCTCGGCATATTCTGGGCGAGCTGAGCCGCTTTGGCGGAGACGTCAAAAGTTTTTCCTTTGTAGTAGTAGGCATCGGTCGTGAAGAGCACCTTGGGCTCGACCTGGCCGAGGCGATCCGTGGCGGCCTGAGGGCCAATATCCGTGGCGCAGGAGCACCAGACAATGCCGGCCGCGGCTGCGGCGAGCATGGCAATAACGGTTTCGGGGAGGTTGGGCATATAGGCGGCCACAGTATCGCCGGCTTTCAGACCTTCGGCACGCAGGGCTTCGGCGATGCGGAAAACCTGGGAGCGCAGTTCGCTCCAGGAAATGACGCGGCGCTCGGAATCTTCACCGCGGAAGATGAGGGCGGGTTCATCGCCTTTGCGTTCGCGCAGCATATTCTCCGTGTAGTTCAGCATGGCCCCGGGGAACCACTCGGCTCCGGGAAATTTGTGGAGATCGTCGACAACTTTGTCATAGGGTTTGGAGGTCTTAATCTCAAAGAACTTCCAGAGCTCGTCCCAGAAGAGTTCAGGTTCTTTGATACTCCAATCGTGAAGTTCGCGGTAATCCTCAAACTCCAGTCCGTGTCGGGCTTTCAGCTGCTTCATGAAGGCCATCATCTGCGATTTTTCGCGGCGCTCCGCGGAAGCGCGCCAAAGTTCTTCTCTCATCTTCTTTTTTCCTTTCTAAGTGCACCGCAGTTGGACGCTGCGGCAGACTTCAGTTCTGTTCTCTTTAATTCTGTTCTTTAGAGAGGTCGCCGACACTGAAAAGACCGGCCTCCTTGCGCTTGGCCAGTTCTTCCACGATGTAGCTGGCGACATTGTCGGCATAGGAGCCGGGGCCGAAGCCTGCGTCACAGCCCAATTCTTTGGCCAGTTCGTGGCTGATGCGGGGACCCCCGATAATCACGAGGAATTTCTCGCGAAGACCCTCAGCTTCCAGAAGCTCGATCAGTTCGGTGATGTTCTGGATATGGATATTCTTCTGCGTGACCGTCTGAGAAACGAGAAGGACGTCTGCCCTGTATTCCAGGGCTTTGCGGATAAAATCTTCGTTGGGCACCTGGCTGCCCAGGTTAAGGGCTTCGATCATGCCATAGCGCTCCAGACCATAGTGGCCCGCATAGCCCTTCATGTTCATGATCGCATCGATACCCACAGTATGGGCGTCAGTGCCGGTTGAAGCGCCGAGGACGCGAATGGGCCGCCCCAGTTTTGTGCGGATGAACTGATCGGTCTCTTCCATGCTGAGCACGTCCACTTCGACAGCTTTGACGTGAATTTGTGTGTAGTCCAGCGTCTTTTCCAGCTGGCCATAGCCGACAAAGAAGGTGAAGTTTTTGTCGAGCGCCTGGTGACAGGTGATCAACGGCTCTTTCAGCCCCATGCTGAGCAGGATCTGTTTGGCCGCTTCTTCGGAGGTGGGATTGTCGGCGACGGGCAGGGTAAAGGAAAGCTGTACCTTGCCGTCATTCATTGTGTCCCCGTAGGGCTTCAGTTTTGTGAGGTCAAGTTCGGTGGAGAAATCGCGTTTCTCCATGCTGTAAAGTCCGCCGCTCATTTCGTGCATCCTCCTTCCGCCGGGGCTGGTATCTCCCGTTCTTCGGCGACCCGGTTCGCCGCTTTGCCCTGCTGCTCTTCACGGGCCGCGCGCGTTTGCTGCATATTGTCTTCAGCCGCGCGCATAAAGAGATCGTGGAAAGGATTGAGGTAGTTTTCTTCTTTGCGGAAGACGCCAGCGAGTCCTTTGCCGCCATCAAGAGGCCGCTTGATATCGGCGAAGCGGCCCAGTTCGAGGGTCCTGAAGAGGCCGTCGCGCTGGATATTGCGCAGCAGCTCCAGGGCCTGATCCAGCACGAAGGCTGCGCGCTCTTCCATGATCCCGCCCGGCTTAAAGCTGATATCGTCGCCGAAGTCCCTGAGACTGCGGGCGATATAACGGGCATTCTCAATGGAGAGGGCGCGATCCGACATAAAAGGCGTGTGGATGGCTTCGGTGAGCATGCCGAGAAGGTGAATCCGCTGTTTGGAGATCACTGTGATGATATTGAAGAGGGCGTCCTGAATGTGGCCGCGGAAAATATTGCCCGTCATGTATTTGGTCGGAGGCATGTATTTCAGCGGCGCATGGGGGAAAATCTGCCGGGCCATCTGGGCCTGAGCGAACTCATAGAGAAAGGCGTTTTCCAGCTCGGGATCCATCTCAAAGGCGTGGCCTAAACCCATCTGTTCTTCCGGCATACCGGCATCGAGGGCGAACTGCTCGTTGATGAACTGCGAGGCCAGGACGGTGTGGGCTTCTTCGAAGGCATCGGCCGTGGTGAGGTAGTTATCTTCGCCCGTATTGATGATGACTCCGGCAACGCCGTTGATGAGCCGCGAGAAACGCTGGTCGATGAGCGTGCGCTGCATGTTGATGTCGCGAAAGAGAATGCCGTAAAGCGCATCGTTCAGCATCACGTCGAGGCGTTCAAAGGCTCCCATGACGGCGATTTCCGGCATGCAGAGGCCGGAGCAGTAGTTACAGAGCCGAATGTAGCGATGCAGCTCTTCGCCGCTCTCATCGAGGGCTTTGCGCATGAGGCGGAAGTTTTCCTGGGTTGCCATGGTTCCGCCAAAGCCCTCAGTGGTAGCGCCATAGGGCACATAGTCGAGCAGGCTCTGGCCGGTGGTACGAATCACGGCGATGACGTCGGCGCCCTGTTTGGCAGCAGCCTTGGCCTGAACGATGTCTTCGTAAATATTGCCCGTGGCGACGATGACATAGAGCAGCGGTCCGCCATGATCCCCGAAGCGCTTTAAATACTCGTCGCGCTTGCTGCGGGAGGCCAGGATGCGTTTAAGGCTCTTTTCGGCTTCGCCTTCGCCCCAGACCCGGATCTGAAAGGCATCTACGGGCTCCAGCTGGCGAAAGGAAAAATCGCCCTGGACACAGAGCTCGGCAACTTCCTGCGGTGATTTGCCCAGGGCAAGACAGGCCCGCCCCATCCAGTATGAGGCGCCCTGTCCCAGGAGGCCTTCCTCCTGCAGGCGTTCGATGACGAGATTCGGCAGGGGAACTCCCGCGTCGTTGATACCGTCAATGCCCATCAGGCGCAGGACGGTGCGCTCCACGGTCACCGTGGAGCGATCATCCAGTTCTTCAACGGTCTGGCGCACGATAGCTGCGGCAGCCTCCCTGGCCTCACAGACCTTCTGTTCATCTAAATGTAGTTCAGCCATGCTTTCTCCTTGTTCAGATATCAGAGTTTTTATGTTCAGATATCAGACTCTTTATTGTTTCTTATTGTTTCAGCGAGACCTTACGTTGCTTCGCCAAGCTCGCGATTTTCGTTGTAAATTTGCCGCATCTCCTTAAGGAAGACGGCATCAATCCCCATTTTTTCAGCAATGCAGAGACCTGCTGCCGGGATATCCTCCGCTTCCTCCAGGGGAGCCAGTGCGTAATCCATGGCCTCATGGATGGCGGCAATGGCTTTCTCATCCTCAAGATCCGACTTGCTCTTTTTTTCGTCTACCGGAGCGGAGCGCAGCGCGTTGGCAAAATCTTCTTTCTTTCGGGTGACCATGGACTGTTCAGTGGTCACGCGCTCTTCTGTTGCTGCTTCGGGCTTCAGGCCGCGAATGCGATAGTGCCGTATGCCCTTTTCATGGGGCATGCGGTAGTGGGTTGCGCAAAGAAGGCGGCTCGGGCTGCGGGCGAAGATGCGGCAGATGGCCTGCAGCATGGCGGTGGCCTCATCTGGATTTGTGCCGCGGCAGGCTTCGTCCATGACGACGAGTCCGCGAGTGCTCTGGGAAAGACGCAGCATCTCGCGAATGCGCACGGCCTGCTGAGCAAAAGAAGAAAGGCCCAGACGGGCTTCACCTTCGGCTTCGGTCAGGTAGGAGAAAAAGTCATAGAGATCAGTGGACAGAGCCTCGCAAGGGGGGCAGATGGCCAGCTGGGTGAGCAGGAGGCAGAGCAGGAAACACATGAGAGCTACGCTTTTCCCGCCCATATTGGCGCCGCTGATGACGACACTTCCTTCGCCCAGAAAGATCGACTGCGGGGTAAAGGAAAGTCCTCTGTCCGTAAGTTCTGCGGCCAGCAGAGGGTGATAGGCGCCGGTGATCCGGCTGCCGGAACCGGGCGCAAGAATTTCCGGGATGGGGGCCTGCCAGCGTTCAGCCAGTTCGGCCCTGGCCAGGCGAAAATCAAAGCGGCCGAGAGCGGCGAAATTTTCGCGCAGGGCGGGCAGCCAGTCGCGCAGACCGGCAGCTATGCGCTCAAGCTCGGCATCCTCCAGCTTTTTCTGTCGGTTCAGCAACTCCGCTCTCTGCTCAAAAAGGGCGTCACGCGCAGCCTGGGCGCTGAGCTCCTCGCGTTCGCGCAGCAAAAGGGAGAGTTTTTCCTCTAAGACCTTACGCTCCTCGCGCACGCGGCGCAGATCTTCGGACCAGGCGGAGTAGATGTGAAAACCCTCTTCCCGGCGACCCGGAGGATTGAGCAGAGCCTCAGCCTCAGAGAGATCGGTCAGGCTGCTGTCCGCATCGCGCAGCAAATCGTCGTAATAGGTGAGCAGACGGAAGAGCCCCAGAGAGCGCTTGATTTCAAAGAGTTCGGCCTCGTCGGGAAGCAGACCTTTTTCCAGACGGGAGAGGCTTTCGTCATTGCGGCGAAAGCGGCTGAGCAGCGTTTCGGCCTCGCGCCAGCGCGCCTTTTTTTCCTGCAGGGAACGGCGCAGCCGGGCAATCACAGAAAACTCATGGATCAGCTCGGCGCGCTCGGCATCCGTGTAAAAGCGTGGTTCGTCTTTCACATCGCGTCCCTGAGGACTGCGGCAGATACAGTTATCCAGGATTTCATCGAGGAGCAGAGCCTGTTTTTCCGCAAAGCTGCAAATCAGCACGATAAACTCCTTTCTAAACTTCCCGGCCTGAAATTCCAGGCCTAAACTTCTCGGTCTAAACTTCCTGGCCAAGCGGGCCGTCTGAGATCTAGACCATGAGGGCCGGGCCGAGATCGAAAACCGGCAGGGGCAATTCGGCCTGAAGCCGGGGCAGAATCTCCGTGGACGAGAGGGGACTGCCGTCATCCAGGCGGGGATTAAAGGCCAGCCAGAGCAGGCGCAGGGGGCAGAGAACGTTCAGTTCGATGCCCGCAGTTTCCAGCTCTCTCAGCTTGGCGGGGCTGAGAAAAATACGCGTGCCGTCCTCGGCAATGAGGCGGAAAGAGCGTGCCCTCCGCGCTTTTAGCAGGGCCGTAGCGCTGCGGTCCGTGAGGGCTCCCCGCAACATAAGTCCGCGATCGGAGCTGTCGATGAAATCGCGCAGTTCGTCACCGCCCAGGAGCGTATGTAGGCGAAGCGGGCGGAAGCTTTCGTTTTTTCCCAGGGCAAGTGCACGAAGATCTTCCTGATTCTCTCCGAGGGCAGAGGCCAATTTCCTTTGAAGATCCAGATCAACGGCTGGCAGGGTTAATAGCCGCAGAGCGTGCCGGCAGGAGTGCAGCAGCTCTGAGATGCGCCCGCTGTGGCCGGCATTAAAGGCCAGCACAGCCGCTTCACTGAGGCCTCCACCGGCAGGTGAACGCCGCGACAGCGCGCCGTCGATGAGATAAAGGGCGTCCGGCGCAGTCCGGCGCAAAAGGGCTTCGCACAGTTTCAGCTCCTGAGCCATGGAGGGCCCAGCCAGTTCGACATAGCCGGAAATGAGCACACGGCAGAGGGCAATTTCGCCAAAAGCCGTATATATCCCACTTAATTCAAGAATGTCCAGAAGGGCGTCGGAGCGTTGCAGCGAACCGGTCGCCGTGAGCAGCAGACTCCCTGCGGGGGCATAGATGCGGGGCTTCTCCGTTTGGCTGACGACATCACTTTCCTCGCCATCGCGGCCGATGGAGGTCAGGGCCAGAGGCCGCTTAAAACCTTCATCCACGCAGGCCATGAGCAGGTGATTGAGACTGCTCGTCTTGCCCGCATTTTTGGAAAGGCCGATGAAGGCGAGAGAAGAGAGCTCACGGACCCCCGTGAGCTCAAGAAGTTCCGCGGCTGAGGGCCGTTTATTCGTAGCAGTTGTGCTCGTCATCGACTTTGACTTTGCGTAGGAGAACTTTCGGTTCAATGCACATCTCATCTCCAGCCAGAAGCTTGGAGACGCCGACGTTGATGACCTTGCGTCTGCCGCTGCAAATCTCGCAGTGGCAGTCCTGATGATAAGTTTCCGGCTCTTTGTAGGTGGTGATGACCCCCTCATAGTTGCGCAGGACGACGTGACCGGGGTTCTGAGAAATGACGTAATCCGGCATGACGGGAATCTTTCCACCGCCGCCGGGGGCATCCACGACAAAGGTGGGCACACAGAAGCCCGAGGTATGGCCGCGCAGACCTTCAATGATCTCGATGCCTTTGGAGACCGGGGTGCGGAAGTGCGAAAGTCCCAGCGAGAGGTCGCACTGATAGATGTAGTAAGGACGCACGCGAATGTAGACAAGGCCGTTCACGAGCTTGCGCATGACATGAACACAGTCATTGACGCCGCGCAGCAGGACGGACTGGTTGCCCAGAGGGATGCCTGCATCAGCCAGACGTGCGCAGGCCTCCTGGCTTTCGGGGGTGATTTCATTGGGGTGATTGAAATGCGTGTTGAGCCAGACCGGATGATATTTTTTCAGCATGGCGCAAAGTTCGGGAGTGATGCGCTGGGGCAGGACGACCGGGGTGCGGCTGCCGAGGCGGATGACCTCCACGTGATCGATCTCGCGCAGCTTGCGCAGAATGTATTCGAGGCGCTCATCGCCCATGAGCAGAGCGTCACCGCCGGAAAGCAGGACATCGCGCACCATCGGCTTATTTCGGATGTAATCGATGCAGGCATCGATATCCGCCTGGCTCCTGGCGCCATCCTTCTGGCCGGCGAGACGGCGGCGGGTGCAGTGGCGGCAGTACATGGAGCACATGTCGGTGATGAGAAAGAGCACGCGGTCCGGATAACGATGCGTCAGCCCGGGAACAGGAGAGTCTTCGTCCTCTTCCAGGGGGTCAACGAGATCTTCGGGGGCGCGCCAGGCCTCATCGGCGGTCGGCACGGATTGCAGTCTCACCGGATCAAAGGGATCTTCGGGGTCTATCAAGGTCAGATAATAAGGGGTGATCGCCATGCGAAAGAGTTGCAGGGCCTTTTCGGCTCCGGCCAGCTCCTCGTCGCTCATGGGCAGGAGTTTTTTCAGTTGATCGAGACTGTCAATGCGGTGGCTGACCTGCCAGTGCCAGTCATTCCAGTCTTTGTCGGACACGTCGGGAAAAAGCTCGCGACGGCGGGCTTCTCCCTTGCGGTTGATGTATTTTTCGTTGGCATTCATCTTAAGGTTCTCCTTCGCCCGAAAGCGGAAGCGAGCTCGGACTGCATTTGCGTTCAAAAGATCGCTGTTTCTGCTCCGGGAGTGATAAAGGGGAGGCGAGGAGGGTGGCTTGCATCTCCTCGCCCCCGTGTGATCCGTGGGATCTGTGTCTTACGTGTGCAATGGGCCTGCCCTCGACACGCGCTCAGATCAGAGATAGTGCTTTTCGAAATATTCTTTCAGCGCGGGGCACTCGCGGAGTTCGGCGAGGGTGATTTCGGCGTGATTTTTGGTATAGCCGTTGCCCATGATCATGGTGACATCCTTGCCGACGCCTTCAGCGCCCAGAGCTGCGCGGGTAAAGCTGGTGGCCATGCTGAAGAAGTAAACGAGGCCGCCGTCGCGAACGGGCAGGATGCTGGACATCTCGGTACCGTCGATGTTGACCACGTTGATGGCGACGTCATACTCTTTGCCGTTGTTGCAGGCGAGGGCCTTGTCGAGGACTTCGACGGGGTTCTTCGCATCGGCGACAAAGAAGTGGTGGACAAAGTGATTATTCAGGAGGGTGTCCTTCGGACGGTCATTGTGGCTCATGCCGACCACATTGCCGCAGGGCCCGACGCGTTTCATGGCCTCGTAGGCAATGAGCATGCCGCTCTTGCCGCCAGCGCCGAGAATCAGCACGGAGTCATTGGGCTTGACGATATTGGCCGTCTGGGCCGGAGCGCCGGCCACGTCCAGGGCGGCGAGAGCGAGGTTTTCACTCATGTCTTCCGGCAGTTTGGCGTAGATACCGCTCTCGAAGAGAATGGCCTGGCCCTCAATTTCGACGCGGTCGATCTGGGGGTAAACCTTAAGGATTTTTTTAATTTTCAGGGGAGTGGTTGAGAGGGAGACCAGGGTCGCAATGCGGTCGCCCACTTTGACGTCACGGTCTTTCAGGTCTTTGCCGATCTGGGCAATGGTGCCCATGAGCATCCCGCCGGAACCTGTGACAGGGTTCTGCATTTTGCCACGCTCGGCGACGATATCGAGGATCGACTGTTTTAATTTTTCTTCATCGTGACCAGCAGCTTCCCAGAGCTGGTGAAAGCTGGCCGAGTCGATGTTCAGAGCGGAGACATCCACGAGAATCTCGTTATCGTAAATCTCCATCGTATTGTCGATCTTTTTTGCTGCCTGAGGGAGCAGTCCCTGCGGTTCGATGACGCGGTGAGCGCCGTACTTGTTGCCTTTGGCCATAAATGTGTTCCTCCTGATTTTCTTTAATAAGAATTTGTATAAGATGATTTATTTCTCAGAATGTTGAAGTTCCGATTGACTTCCGGACTCTTTGACTTCGCAGGTCTGGCGTGCCCTTATCCTGAACAAGTGAAGACTTTGTCCTTAGTTTCACGCTTAAGTTCTGCCAGGCTCAGGCAGCCATCGCACTCACATGCTGCGCAGCTTTTTGTGTTCGTCAATGCGCAGGATCTCGCGGGCCTCTGCAGGCGTGGCGATTTCCAGATTGAGTTCATGCGCGATGCGCACGATGCGCTCGACAAACTGGGCATTGGAGTCGGCGAGCACGCCGCGATCCATCATGAGGTTGTCCTCAAAACCGATGCGCACATGACCGCCGAGCAGCATAGCCATGACGTTCATGCTCAGCTGGCTCTGGCCGACGCCGGAAACCGTGAAGGTGGCATCGGCGGGCAGGGAATGCACGAGAAATTCCAGATCGCGCGGGGTTCCGGTGATGCCGCCATTGACGCCCATAACCAGGTTAAAGTGCAGCGGGGCGACGATCTTGCCCTTGCGGTGGAGACGCAGAGCCATGTCAATCATGCTCTTGTCAAAAACCTCGATTTCAGGCATCACACCACGCTTCTGCATGCGGGCGGCAAAGTCGATAATCATGTTTTCGGTATTGACGAAGATCTCGTCGCCGCCAAAGTTTAGAGTGCCGGCATCGAGGCTCGCCATCTCAGGATCAAGTTCGAGGGGCTGCAGGCGTTCGTCAGCGGACATGCCTGTGGCTCCGCCGGTGGACGGCTGAATAATGACCTCGGGGCAGGCCTCGCGGATACCATCGATGAGGACGCGGAAGCGCTCGCGGTCCTGGGTGGGCGTGCCGTCGTCGAATCTCGCATGAAGATGGATGATGGAGGCGCCGGCCTCAGCTGCGCCCTTTGCCTCACGCACATACTGTTCCAGGGTATAGGGAACGTTGGGGTTCATTTCCTGGGTGACTTCGGCCCCGCTGATGGCAGCCGTGATGATGACTTTTCTTTTCTGGGCAGACATAAAACCTCCTTGACCTTTGCTTTATGAATATTGGGCGCTTATTTGCGCTGATTTGCTTTAGGCGTGACGCAGGTGCCATGGGCACGGCAGACGAGCAGAGGCTCAGCCAGGACATCGCAGGCTGAAGCAGAGATATCCGGGCGGGCGGTGATGACTTTGTAAGCTTCGAAGCTCATCGAGCGAGAGCTTTTTCCTTCTTTTTCAATACGTCCTCGTGCCTCAATATAATCTCCGGCATACACGGGAGCTTTAAATTCGACGAGATCGTAGGCAACAAAGAGACCTTCGTCGCCGTCACGGCGGATGAGGAGCTCGGTCGCCACGTCACCGAAGAGCTGCAGCATTCTGGCCCCATCGACCAGATTCCCGCCATAGTGGGCGTCTCCCTGACTCATGCGCAAACGGATGACAACATCTTCCATACTTCGTTTCTCCTTTACGACTTTAATTTTTCATTTTAAGCAATTATCTACAGCTTCGCTTTGAACAAAGCCTTTTGAAGAAGCTCTCAGACAAAACTGCCGCAAAAAGAAAAGGCTATGTGTGAAGGTTCACACATAGCGCTCCATGCCCCGGCATGACAGTGGAGGACAATTCCTGCCCTTCACCAGAGAAAAAAGACGTGGATCCGTCTTTCCCTCTTCGGCGGCGAAGACTTCATCTCCCTTCCTGATCCGGAAATATTGGAAGACTACCCAAACGCCGCGCCTCTATTGTTGATTATGCTAGATTTTTTGCGAAAGTTTGCTTGCTTTGCCAGACAATTATACTCGAAGGTCTGAAAGTCTGACAAGGGTTTCAATAAAATTTTCTGTGCTCAAATGCTGTTGCCAGCCTCGATGCTGATCGCGTAAAAGCGGGAGAGAAGATCGTCGAACTGCAGAGCCTCTTTAGCTTCGCCGCTAGCATCGAGAAGAATCTTACCGCCGTGCATCATGAGAATACGATCGCCGTAACGAAGGCTGTAACGCAGATTGTGGGTGACCATCAGGGCCGTCAGCTTTTTCTCGCGGATGATCCGATGGGTCAGCTGCATGATGACCTCAGCGGTTTTTGGGTCCAGGGCGGCTGTGTGTTCGTCCAGTAACAGAATCTTGATCGGTGTCATGGTGGCCATCAGCAGCGCCACGGCCTGACGCTGCCCCCCGGAAAGCGTGCTGACTTTATCATTGAGTCGATTTTCCAAACCCAGCCCAAAAGCGGCCAGCTGGCTGCGGTAAAACTCCGTGCGCTCGCGCGAAACCCCTGGCCTGAGACCATAGCGCTTTCCCTTATGGTCGGCGAGAGCAAGATTTTGCAACAGCGTCAGGGAGGGTGAAGTTCCTGCGGAGGGATCTTGAAAGACCCGGCTGAGACTGCGGTAGTGCAGGTGTTCGGCCTGTTTTGTCACGTCTTCACCGTCGATCAGAATTGCACCCTTCCGGGGACGGAAGCGGCCGCTCAGAAGATTGAGCAGGCTGGTTTTTCCTGAACCGTTGCTGCCCACGATGCTGACAAACTGGCCGCGCTCCACTTTGAGATTAAAGTCCTCAAAAAGCTGGACTTCATTAGGAGTTCCGCGATTAAAGCTCAAGTCAATGTGACGCAGTTCAAGCATCTTTGGCCTCCTTTTGAATCTCACTGTCTGAGCAGGCTTTGCTCAAGCCGAAGAGGCGACGGAAATGTGCAGCCATTTGCCCATTTCCGGCCACCAGAATGACGAGAAAAGTCAGGGCTGTCAGCAGCTTTAAGGCATTGGGGGGCAGGCCAAGCGTGATAGCAAAAGCGATGACCGCCTTATAGATCACAGAGCCCAGAAGGACTTTTGTCGTCTCACGTAAGCGGCTAAATCTCTCCAGGAGTTTCAGACCCAGGATTACCGAGGCCAGGCCCATGAGCATGGCGCCTGTACCCATGGAGATTTCGAAAAAACGCTGTTCCTGAGCGACACAGGCCCCGGAGAGCGCCACCAGCGCGTTGGCAAGAGCGAGTCCGCCCACTTTGACCATACCGGGATCGTGCGCCAGACTGCAGACCAGGCTGGGCTTGTCGCCTGCGGCTTTTAAGAGAAATCCCGCCTGGGTTGAGAGAAAGGCGTCGCAGGAGAACTTTATCAAAATAACGAGCGGGAGCATGATGAGCAGAACCGTCCAGGTCTGGAGAGCCGGAGACAGGCTGTTTTCCAGCCCCGGATTCTGAAAGAGAGCAGGCCGGTCAAAAATGGGCACATTGGCCCGTCCGGCAATCACGAGGTTCACCGTATATAGGGCCGTTTGCATTATGAGGCCGGCGAGCAGATCCTTAACCCGCAGTTTGACATGAATGAGACCTGTGCAGAGGCCGGCAGCGGCTCCGGCCAGCGCGGCAGCGCCCAGCGTGAGGAGGGGAGGCAGGCCGGCCAGGCTCAGGGAGATGCTGACGGCTGCGCCCAGGGGGAAACTGCCATCCACGGTAAGGTCGGGAAAGTCAAGGATGATGTAGGCAAAGTAGAGACCAAGGGCCAGAAAGGCATAGGTCAGACCTTGTTCAAGGATGCCAAGTAGAATATCCATTAACACCTCAAGTGTTTTATTTTAATGCAGAGGAAGCTGGCGGTGCAGGGTAGGGTTGATATGAGAAGAGCAGCGGCTTTATTTATTTGCGCTGCTGATCTCAGTGAATTTTTCCGCAGCCCGGGCCAGCAGCTCATCGCTGAACTTGATGCCCCGGTCAGAGGCGGCCTGGAGATTTAAGCTAAGGCTGGCTTCGGCGATTTCTTCGAAGGGCAGCTCGGAAGCTTTGGCCTCACCGCGGAGAATTTTTGCGGCCATGGCGCCGGTCTGCTTGCCAAGGGAGATGTATTCGATGCCTTCGGAGGCCAGACAGCCGAGACGCACCTGTTCGATTTCTGAGCCAAAGACAGGAATGTTCTTTGCTTTGGCTTTGCTGAGAATGAGGGGCAGAGAGTTGACGACGGTGTTGTCGGTGAGATTGCTGAGTACGTCGACCTGTTTGAGCAGGGCATCGCAGGCCAGAGGAATGTCGGAACTGCTGCTGATGCCGCTTTCGACAATTTCAAAGCCGTAATCGGACGCCAGTTTCCTATAGACTTCGAGCATGGCGACGGAGTTGGCTTCGCTGGTGCTGAAGAGGATGCCGATTTTTTTGGCGTCGGGAAGAATTTCTCGAATCAGGGCGAGCTGCTCTTTGATGGGCAGACGGTCACTGGTCCCTGTCACCTCGCCCAGAGGCTTTTTATCAGTGCCGGCGAGCTGAGCCGCAACCGGATCACTGATGGCGGTATATATCACGGGGATCCCCTTACTCTGGGCGGCATTATAGGCACTCATGGCGGCCGGAGTCGCAATCGCGCAGATCAGGTCGAGTTTTTTCCCGGCAAACTGGGCGGCAATCTGGCCGCAAATGCCCATGTCGGCCTGGGCGTTCTGCACGTCGACAGTGAGATTCTGACCTTCAATGAAACCGTTTTCTGCCAGACCCTTTAAGAAGCCCTCACGGCAGTTATCCAGGGAGGGATGCTGAGCAAATTGCAAAATGCCGATGTGAAGCTCTTTTGGGGTGGGCGCTGCGCTCGTGGATGTACTGGTTCCGGAACCCGTCGCTCCTCCTGCACAGGCGCCGAGACAGCTGCAGAGCAGGACAAAGAGGACAAAAAGAACACAGCTTTTTTTCAGGTTTTTCATGATCGTATCTCCAATCTTTCTGCGGGTTTCGACTGCTGCGAAATCCCTTGTACCACTGCTATTACGGCGGTACGGCGGCTGCCATGCTGCCATGGATGAGAGGAGGGAGAAAATAAAAAAAGACTTTCATCCCTGAACATGGGACAAAAGTCAAAGCCCAAAAGGCCGTACTTCTGCGGTACCACCCAATTTTGCTTGCGCACACTCAATCCAATACCAACATATTGGTCCCCAATATTACGGTAGGGTACCGTCAGGTATTACTTGGCTGAATCAAGACTTCAGCCTTTCTCCCTGCCCTCAGAAGTCCATTCACTGACTCTTCCCGGATGGCGCTCACACCGTACCGCCACTCGCTCGCCGGGCTTACCGCCAGCTACTCTTCTTCGTCATCGGTTTATTTTTTTAACAGTTTAGCGATTTTGTAAAAAATGTCAAGAAACTGTAGGCAGTCTGAGTTCAGACGGTGGTCTCACCAGACAATGATCGGATCAGGTGAGTCCTGTTTCTGCTGATTTTTGTGAGGATGACAAGGAAAAAAACTTCTTTTCATTAAGGCGTGGTGAAATGCCCAAAATACCGATAAAAGCACTGTTTTTTTCGATGAGGTTTCGCCTTTGTGCTAAAATCAACAAGTATGGAATTTTTCAATTCACAAGCTATGACGTCACAGGCCCGCATGCGGCAGACGAAGCGAACGGCGAAACGCCAAAGCGGCTCGGAAGGGCTGCGTGTGCTCGCTTTAATCGGCGTCTCCGCCTACCATCTCAGGCCGGATCTGGTTCCGGCCGGTTTTCTTGGCGTCGTCATCTTTTTTGCGCTGGCCGGCTTTTACACCACCCGCAGCTTCGTGGTGCGCCCGGAAGTCGATCTCATGCGATATTACGGGGGAAAAATCAAGAAGCTCTGGCCGCCCCTGCTTTTCCTCTGCATGATGTTGGCTCTGTTCTGCGGTTTTGTGATTCCTGAAATCTCTCCCTTTCTCAAAGACAGCGCTCCACCCACCCTCCTGGGGGGTAATAACATCGCGCAGATTCTGGCGGATAACTCCTATTTCAACCGCCATGGCCATTTTGACCCGCTCGTCCATCTCTGGGCTCTCTCCATGGAGATGCAGTTTTACCTTTTCTTTCCTCTCCTGTATATGGGCCTTTCCAGGATTTGCGACCATCTGCACGGCCGGGCGAGACTCTGGGGGAGAGAAGCCTCAGCCCTCTTCCTCCTGCTTTTAGCTGCGGCCTCGGCGCTGCTGATGTCCTGGCTCTACGATCCGGCCGTCGACCCGATTCGCGTTTACTACGGTTCGCTCTGCCGCTCCCACGCTTTTCTTAATGGGGCGGCGGCCAGTCTCTGGGTGGCTGGACGACAGATGCGAAAAACCTTTCAGGGCAAAGCTCAACGGCATCTGCCCCTGCCTCTGCGCACTCTTGTCGGCTGGCTCAGCCTGCTTCTGCTCATCGCCTCATATTTTCTCTTTAGCTGGCGCTCGACTTTTCTCTTCCGCGGGGGCTTTTATCTCTATAGTCTGCTGGCTGTTTTATACATATATATGGCGGGAGCAAGGGCCGTTCCGGGACTGCGCTTTTTCATGGAATCCGCCCCTTTTCGCTGGCTTTCCAGCCGCAGCTATGAGCTTTACCTCTGGCAATATGCCCTGATGATTGTCTTTGATGCGGGCCTGCGCTTTTCCAAAATCAGTTTCGGTCTGCGTCTGGCCGTAGAGCTGCCTTTGCTCGCTCTGCTTGCTGAGCTCAGCTACCGGATTTTCCGCAGCCAGGGAAGCATTCGCGAAAGCCTGCGCTCAACCCTGGCCGTTTTTATGGCTCTGGCACTGAGCGTGATGCTGATTCTGCCCCCGCCGGTCCAGCCACAGGCGCCAAAACTAAAGGGTGAAGCAGTCGAAGCGGCGATCTCTGAAAATGAGAGCCGCCAGGCGGCACAGGCCTCGCGCAGGGCTGCACAACAGGCGGCGAAGTCGACCCAGACGAAGAAACCCAGTGAAAAAGCAACGCCTGCGCGAACGACGGCAGAGACGACGGCCACTCCAACGACGGAAGCTCCGGGAATCGTTTCAGATGACAATCCCTTCGGCTACAAGGCTTCGGAAGTCACCAAACTTGCCCAGCTCAATCTCGTGATGGTCGGTGATTCTGTCCTGGCCATGGCCATGGATGGCATGCGCCTATACGTGCCTAACGTGACCATCGACGCGGTCGTCTCGCGGCACTTCTTTCAGGGTCCAGCTGTGCTTCAGGGAATTCTTAATTCCGCTGTGCCGGCTGATATCATCGTCGTTTGTCTGGCGACGAATGGCGACCTTAATGCGGACGATATTCCTGCCTATAAGGCACTGGCTGGCGACCGTCCTCTTATCTTTGTCAACACGGTGGTTCCGGGAAGCTGGGAACAGCCAAATAACGAAAAACTTGCGAGCTACGCTCAGAAAGAGGACAATGTTTATATCGCCGACTGGTATGCGGCGGCCAAAAACCATCCCGAATATTTTTACCAGGATGCCACCCATCCCATACCGAAAGGCGCCTGGGTTTACGATCAAGTCATTCTGGACCTTATCTTACAGATCCTCAATGAAAAAACTCAGCCATCAAGCCTCGCAGATGTCACGCAAAGCGGGACAGCAGAGAGCTCGGATTGAAGGTGAACAGATCTATGGACAGGACAGAAAAAGTTGAAATGATGCAGGAGGTCCTGAATCTCGACAGCGACATGAGCGCCTGGAAAAAGACGCTTGAGGATGAGTTTGAAGCCGAGAGTGAAAGCCGACGCAAGGAGCTCCTCTCCCTGCGGAGGGAACTCGATCAGCTGACAGAAAAGCTTGCCGCCGCCCCTGCGGAGGCTGCTGAAGAAAGTCAGACGCCGGCCCTCAGACCTGCCTCGGCGGCCGCAGAAGGTCTTCCTGTGGCTTACCTTGAGGGCAAAGAGGACCTTCTGGATCGGCTCTGCGCTTCCCTGAAAGAAAAGATTGAGCAGGCGTGAACAATGGATAAAATGGCTTTGCACGCTGCCCCGGTGACCAAAATCCGGGTGATGCAACGCGATTTTCTGAGTGAAGACGAATTTGAGCGTCTGATAGGCACGGCGGATTTTGCGGAATTTTTGCAGGTTGCCCGCGGTCTCACGCTTTTTGAAGATCTGCCTGAAGAGGCCTCTGAGCCGCGCGAGCTGCAGCAGTATCTTCTCGGGCGCTATGCCAGGCAAATCCAAAAGGTCGAACGCTTTTACCCGCTTTCCTATAAGAAGTTCTTTGACTGTATCCGGGATCGCTTTCTCGTCGAGGATCTCAAGAAACGTGCCCGACTCAATGGCGTCCCTGCTTTGCTTCATGAGATCGAGAATCAAAGTGAAGTGACCCTTTATTCCCAGCAGGGACTGCTGCTGCTCCCTGGCCGGCGTGAAGACTATGCCCGCTTGCTTAGCGAGAGTAAGATCCACCCGGAGGACGATGAATTTGAGTTCGAGATGAAACTCGACCAGAATTATTATCAACAGTTGGAAAAGTCCCTGGATGGTCTCTCCGGAGGGGACAGGAAAACGGTGATGGAGCCCATCGGCCTCGATGTCGATATCAAGAACCTCCGTTTCATCCGCCGGGCAAAACGATATTATGAGCTTTCTCCCTCGCTGATCCTGAATGCTACGCTGCCCGGAGGCAAGATGATTCACCTGGATGAACTCAATGCCCTCGCCCATATGAGCGAAGAGGGCGTCGAAGATTTCATTGCCGCAAGTCCCTATGCTGAGGTCTTTGTCGGAGAATTAAACAGTCAGGTTCTGCGTATTGAGTCTTTTCTGCTGCTCCACCTGCATCGGCTGAAGGCCCGTGATGAACACAGCCTGGCCACATTTGTAGAATTTCTTCACAGCTGGGAATTTCAATATCGCGATATTTTTACGATTATGGAAGCCAAGGTCAGCAGCAGCGAGCAGCTGGATTTGGATGCGCTCGTGCTGAGAACTGTTTTACGGCATGAAAAGAAAGAAAGGAGTGCAGTTGATGGCCATTGAGCGTATGGCGATGATGAATATTATCGTGCCCAAAGCATCGATTTTCGATCTATTGAGCGAGCTCATCCTGCAGCGCCGCGTGGAGTGGGTGGATGCCCGCAAAATGATCGACGAGACCAGTTTTCTGCTCAGCGCCAAGGTCGAAAACGCTGAAAAGATCCGCGAATTTAACGACGTTAAGGCTTTTCGCGTACAGGAAAATATCGACGCCGATAAAGAACGCATCGCCGAGCTGGAGGAGAAAACGGGGATCAAGGCGGAGCTCGATCTCGATGAGCTGAACCATTTTCGCGACTACTTTCTGCCCTCAAAGGTGATGCCGCAGCTTGTGGAAGAGTCCGAAGCCCTTTTCCGGCAGATCGATGAGCTGGAAAAAGATTTGGAGAGCCTTAAACCCTATCAGGAACTGGCGGCCTCAGGTCTGGATTTTCCAGTCGGCAGACTGGCCAAGATGAAGACCATGGAGATGACCCTGGGCTGGGTGGATCACATTGCCCTGGAAAGGCTTGCTCAAAATGCCGGTGAAGTGCCGCCCTTTTATGTCAAGTTAGTTCAGGAAAAGGATCGGAGTCTCCTGCTGTTCATTTACCCCAGAGAAATTGAGCTGGAGAGCGAACGGGTGATCCGCAGTCTGCGCACCGAGCTGGTGAAGCTCGATGAGCGCTACCTGGACAGCGACTTCGGGCCAGAACTGGAAGCCCTCGTCAGGAGTAAAAATGAGGAGCTGAAGAAGGCGAGAGAGGCCAGTATTGCCTGGGCTAACTCACGCAAAAGTGAGATTGACCGCGTTTATTCCCACCTTTTGCTCGAAGATGCCCTGCGCAAGGCTCTGCCCTATCTTGGCGAAAGCGAACACTACGCCTATCTCTCCCTGTGGACTCCACGCAGCGAAATCGCCGGGATAACCACGGCGGTTGAAAAATACCATGGCCTGCTCAACATTCTCGGATCGAAAGAGGCCCGTGTCTATGAGCTCGCCCCGACCTCGCTGAAAAACAATGCCTTTATCCGGCCCTTTGAAAGCCTTGTGCGCATGTACGGTACGCCAGCCTATCAGGAGAGTGATCCGACGACTTTCTTTGGCCTGGCCTATATGCTGCTCTTCGGCATTATGTTCGGCGATCTTGGTCAGGGGCTGGTCTTTCTGATTGCAGGCCTGCTCCTGCAGAAAAAACGTCACCCCGGCATGGGCGGGGTTTTGTCGCGCATCGGCCTGGCTTCCATGGTGACGGGTTTTATCTACGACTCGTTTTTCGGCTATGAAGGCCTGATCTCTTCGCTCATCCCTCTGCCCATTTTCTATCGGCCCTTTGAAAATACCACGAGCACCCTCCTGGCCGCTGTCGCCTTTGGCCTCGTCCTGCTGTCACTGGCTTATCTCATGGGCATCGTCAACAAGGTTAAAATTGGTGACCTGAGGGAGGCCCTGCTTGGCCGCGAGGGACTAGCCGGCTTTTGCTTTTTCCTCTCCTTCCTGCTGGTCGTGGCGGGCCTCGTAGGGCAGCCGCTTTTGCCCTCGCCGCTGCCCCTTATCCTGCTCGCCTTTTTCGCCCTGCTCATTTTTTTCCGGGAACCGCTATTTGCTCTGCTCACACACAGCTCAAGACTCTATGATGACAGCGCCTCGGATTATTATGTGGAAAATTCTTTCAGCCTGATCGAGATGCTGCTGAATGTTTTATCCAACAGCCTCTCCTTCATTCGTGTCGGCGCCTTCGCGCTGAACCATGTCGGCCTCTTTCTGGCTTTTCATACCCTCGCCTCCATGCTCAATTCCGGCGCGGGGAATATCCTCATGGGAGTGCTCGGCAACCTTTTGATTCTGGGCCTGGAAGGCCTGATCGTCTTCATTCAGGACCTGCGTCTGATGTACTATGAACTTTTCAGCAAATACTTTGTCGGCGATGGAAGAGAATTCAAGCCCGCCGGCCTCAAGGAGGTATAAATTATGTCTGTTATTGCCCTTGCCCTCGCCTTTGTGTTCGCGACGATTCTCAGCGGCGTCCATTTTCTCCGTTCCGACAAGAAAGTGCGTCTCACCAGCCGCCGAAAAGCTCTCGCTCTGAATCTCGGAGCGGCCGCCCTGGTGCTCGCTTATTTTGGCTTCTTCGTCTTCACGAACAGCGTTAAAGCAGCCGGTGAAAGTGCAGCCGCCAACCCGAATGCCGGCCTTGGCTACCTTGCCATGGCACTGTCTACCGGACTTGCCACCATCGGCGCCGGTTATGCCGTAGGCGCTGTAGGCTCTTCTGCTCTGGGCGCTATCTCGGAGGATCCCAAGCTGCTCGGTAAAACCCTGATCTATGTAGGCCTTGCCGAAGGTATTGCCATCTACGGTCTGATCATCTCGATCATTATCATGGGTCAGCTCTAATAGGCAGGAGAGATTGACGATGAAAGCCGTACTGCTCTGCTATAACAGCGAGAGCCGCAGCGCCGCCCATCTTATGGGTTTTGTCAGTCCGCCGCTGAAAAGCGCCGACGAGGCTCTCGTGCTTCTGGGGCCCCTGCTTCAGGATCCGGAATGCGCCCTCATTTTGCTGGGACCTGAGTTCGTGAAAGAGCTGGCAAGACGCGATAACGACTATCTCCAGCGGATTCTGGCCTGGGAAAGACCCCTGGTTTTCGCCCTTCCTGCCCGGGGAAAATTCTCTGAAAGCATCAGGGCCATCAGCTAGTCGAAACTGGCCGCCGAAAGGAAAAAACATGATTACCATTCGTGATAAGCTCACGCTCTTTCGTGGCATCATTGAGCAGAGCTTCAGAGAAAAGCAAAATGCCAGAAAAGCCGAACTTGACGCCCACAGCGACGCCCAGAAAAAAGAGCTCAGCACGGCCATTGAGGAGGCTCGCGAAGCCTTGCAGCGGCGTGCCGCGGCTCAGGAAAAAGCGGCCACGGCGGGGCGTGAAAGAATGGAACGTGAAAGCCAGCGTCAGCTTCGGCTGCGCTCCCGCGGCGCGGCCTGGGCAGATTTGCAGCACAGCCTGAAACTGAGACTGCGCGCCGATTTACGTCAGCCAGAATGGCTTGCTTTGCTCTGCCGCAAGGCGCTGCTGGGCGGTTCTGAGGTGGATTTGCTGCTCTGTGAGCGCGGCCTTCGTGAGCCGCTTTTGCCCATCGTGCGCGAACTCCTGGCTCTGCCGGAAGACGCCCCTCTGCCGTTTACACTTCGTGAAGAGGCTCAGCTGGAAGGTCTGCATTTCTACTATAAGAATGGCACTGTCGAAAGCTGCAGCGCCGATGAGTTCATGCGGAGTCTGAGCGACGAAGCGATAAAGGAGCTGGATAAGCTTCTGAATCAGGGGGAGAAAGGAGCCGCCTCATGTCAACAGTGAAAGAGAAACAGGGGGCCTATCTTTCTTCCGTGAACGGCCCGGTCTGTCATGCCCGGAATATTGAGGGCTTTCATCTGCGCGATATGGTTCTCGCCGGAGAGAAAAAGCTCATCGGCGAAGTGATCGCCCTCGATCAGGACGATGCCACGCTGCAGATTTATGAGGAATCTGAGGGCCTGCGCCTCGGCGACCCCGTGGAAAACAGCGGTCAGCCGCTGCAACTCTGTCTGGCGCCCGGGCTTGTCGGCCATATTTTCGACGGCATTGAGCGTCCGCTCGAAGCGATTCGCGCCCAGAACGGCGCGTTTATCCCAGAGGGCCTCGGCCTTTTGAAACTGGATGAGAAAAAGGTCTGGCCCCTGACGTTTACGGTGAAAGTGGGCGATAAGCTCAAATCCGGAGAATCTTGGGCCAGCGTTCAGGAAACCGCGGCGGTGAGCCTGAAGCTGCTCATGCCCCCGGGGAAGAGCGGAACCGTGAAGGCGCTGCTCAGAGAGCAGGCGACCATCAGCGAAGACGTTATCGCTTTCGAGGATGAAAGCGGACGTGAATTTACGCTGACGATGAGCCAATACTGGCCGATTCGCCGTCCTCGTCCGGTGGAGGCCCGGCTTTCGGTTAAAGAACCGCTGGTCACGGGTCAGCGTGTGATCGACAGCTTCTTTCCCCTGGCCCGCGGGGGTTCGGCGGCCATTCCCGGCGGCTTCGGGACTGGTAAGACCATGACCCAGCATCAGATTGCCAAATGGTCCAATGCCGACATCATTATTTATATCGGCTGCGGCGAGCGCGGCAATGAGATGACCGATGCGCTGGAGGAATTTCAGAAGCTGGAAGACCCCCGCAGCGGCAGAAAATTGATTGACCGCACGATCCTCATAGCTAATACCTCAAATATGCCGGTAGCCGCGCGCGAAGCCTCCATTTATACGGGCATTACCATGGCCGAATACTACCGGGATCAGGGTTATGATGTAGCCATCATGGCCGATTCGACCTCACGCTGGGCCGAAGCCCTGCGCGAGATTTCCGGCCGCCTCGAAGAGATGCCTGCGGAAGAAGGCTATCCTGCCTACCTGGCGAGCCGTCTGGCCGAGTTTTACGAGCGGGTGGGCCGGGTGAAGACCTTAGGCGGGGATGTGGCTTCCATCACGGCCATCGGGGCCGTTTCCCCGGCCGGTGGCGACTTCTCCGAGCCGGTGACGGAAAATACCCGCCGGCTGGTTGGCGCATTTTATGCCCTGGATCGCAAACTGGCTTACGCCCGTCATTTTCCCGCAATTTACTGGATGAACAGTTATTCGTCCTATGCACATGATCTTCGCGGCTGGTACAGCCAGAATGTCAATCCGCGTTTCCCGGAATTGAGGGATAAGCTGCTCGATATTCTTCAGGCTGAGGACAGTCTGAAGGAAATTGTCCAGCTGGTCGGCGAAGCCGCTCTGCCTGCGGATCAGCGCCTGACTCTGGAAGTTGCCGCCCTCATCAAGACGGGCTTTCTGCAGCAGAACGCCTTTAATGATGTCGATCGCTTCGCCTCACTGCCCCGGCAGTTTGCCCTCATGCGGGTTATCGCCGCCTATGAGGACGGAGCACGAGAAGCTCTGAGGCAACATATTCCCTACTCGGAAGTGCGCATGAAGGAGCTGCAGGCCCGCATTGTGAGGCTCAAATATGAACTCAGCGAAGAACATATGGACCTGGCCGATCAGCTAATCGAGGACATTCAGTCCAGCTTTGAAAAGCTCAGCGAGAGCTATGCATCGCTTTTAAGCGCCAGAGATGAAAAGGAGAAAAGCTGAAATGAAAGCCTATACAGGCATTCTCCGGGCCAAAGGTCCGCTGGTCTTTCTGAAAGCCGTCCCTGGGGTGCGCTCCGGGGAGATGCTGCGTATCATGGATGGCGAGACCGAGCGCCGCGCTAAGCTGATTCGCCTGGAGGAAAACTTTTCCGTCGCCCAGATTTACGAGGGCAGCGATGGTCTGGAACTCGATCGCACCCGTGTCGCCTACAGCGGCGAACCTTTTACCCTGCGCCTGGGCCCGGATATTCTCGGCCGCAGTTTTAATGGTACGGGCGAAGCCATCGACGGGGGCGGGCCTTTTTCCGGTGAGACAGAGCGCGACATCAATGGCCGCCCCATGAACCCCATGGCCCGTGTCTACCCGCGCAATTACATTCGCACGGGCGTCTCTTCGATCGATGTCCTTATGACCCTGATTCGCGGGCAGAAACTGCCGGTTTTCTCCGGCTCCGGCCTGCCCCACCGTGAGCTTGCGGCCCAGATTATCAGCCAGGCTGATCTCGGCGCTCAGGGTGGAGAGAACTTTGCGGTCGTCTTTGGAGCCATCGGCATTAAGCAAAGCGATGCCCGCTTTTTTGAGAATTATTTCCGGCGCAGCGGCGCCTCCAGCCATTTGGTGCGCTTTATGAACGGAGCCAATGATCCTGTGGCTGAACGCATTTCCACTCCGCGCTGTGCCCTGACCTGCGCCGAATACCTCGCCTTTGATCTGGGCATGCAGGTCCTCGTCGTGCTCATGGATATGACCTCCTATTGCGAAGGCCTGCGCGAAATTTCCTCAGCCCGTGACGAAGTCCCCGGCCGCAAGGGCTACCCCGGCTATCTTTACTCCGATTTGGCTTCGCTCTATGAACGCGCAGGGATCCTTAAGGACAAACCTGGCAGTGTGACCATGCTGCCCATCCTCACCATGCCGGGGGATGACATTTCCCATCCGGTTCCCGACCTCAGCGGTTACATCACCGAAGGGCAGATCGTGCTTTCACGGAGCCTTACAGGCGCGGGCATTTATCCTCCTGTTGATATTCTGCCCAGCCTTTCCCGTCTGATGAAGGATGGTATCGGCGAGGGCTATACCCGCGAAGACCACAGCGATCTGAGCAATCAGCTGTTTTCCGCCTATGCTAAGCTGACGGATATCCGCAACCTCGCCCAGATTATGGGCAAGGATGACCTTTCTGCCAGGGACCGTGCCTACCTCGATTTCGGCGAAGCTTTTGAACAGCATTTCCTCAGGCAGGGAATTGAAGAAAACCGCAGCATAGAGGAAAGTCTTGACCTGGGCTGGAAGATTCTTTCCATTTTGCCTGATGAAGAGCTTGACCGCCTGGGAGAAGACCGACTCAACAAATCTCTCCGCCCCGCACGACGGGCCGCACATGCCGGAGAACAGGCGCAAGTGCAGCGCCGGACAGAACGGGCAGGGGAGGACGCATGAATCAGCTCACCGCGACAAAATCAAATTTAGATGAAGCCAGGCGCCTGCTGGCTTTTTCGCGCGGAGGCTACCGTATACTCGACCGTAAGCGCAGCGTGCTGATGCGCGAGTTTATGCGCCTGAAAGCCGAAGCCCTCGAACTGGCTGAGCAGGCGGACAGGGAAGAGAGCGAGTTTTACCACGCCATTGCCATGGCCAAAGTTTCCGAAGGGGCAGAAGAAGTCGAAAACATCTCCCGCAGTGTCAGAGCCGATGAGGGCATCTCGGTGCTGCGCGAATCGGTGATGGGTGTGGAACTCCCTCGCATCCTCAGCCACGAGGGGCAGATGAACCCTTCTTACAGCCTCTATCGGTCGACGGAAAGCATGGATCGAGCCTTTCAGGCAGCACTTAAATTCAAGCAGACCTTTATCCGCGTGCTGGAGGCTATTTCCTCCCTGCAGCGCCTTTCCGCAGAAATTCGCAAGAGCGGAAAGCGCGCCGACTCCATCAATAAAATTCAAATTCCCCGTTACGAGGCGGAGGTCAAGCGCCTCAGCCAGGCTCTTGAAGAAAAAGATCGTGAAGATCTTTTCCGCCTGAAACGAGGTAAGGAAAAACTGGCATCCCACCGGTTTTGAGCTTTCGTTAAATTCTCAACATTCGCCAGATCTGAATTGTAGATCTGAATTGTAGATCTGAACTTTAGATCTGATCTTTAGATCTGAACTTTTCCCTGTCCGGGAAAAGCGATTTTGTCATCATTTTTCCCTTGCACACCCATGTTTTCACTGTCATAGGGTAAAAAAAGATATAAGACTATTGTACTTTTTTGGTTAAAAAGCTAAACTACTACCAGCTGAACTGTGCTAAGGAACATGAGTACATTCATGGAGCATCCGGCACAGGACATAAGGTCCTTTGAGAAAACAGCCTTTTCCCGGGGGCCGGGAACTCATCCATATGTGACTGATGAACTCATGCACACGTGGATAAAATCTGGAGGATTTTTTATGAAAAAAGTACTGACACTCCTTCTTGCCCTCATCATGATTATCGGTGTTGTGGCCTGCGCTCCCCAGGAGAAGAAAGAAGAAGCTCCGGCTAAAGAGGCCACTAAAGAAGAGAAAAAAGAAGAGCCTGCAAAGACTGAAGCTGCTTCCGAAGAGAAAAAAGAAGAAGCTCCAGCTGAAGAATCTAAAGAAGAGAAGAAAGACGAAGAAACTAAAGCGGAAGCTGCTCCTGCAGAGGGTGGCGACGTAGTTAAACTCGGCGTCTTTGAGCCTTTCACCGGCGCCAGCGCCTCCGGTGGCGAACTGACCTTCGAAGGTATTGAACTTGCTTTAGAAGAAGTCCCTGAAGTCCTCGGCAAAAAAATCGAGCTCGTGAAGGTTGACAATAAATCCGAACAGGTGGAAGCTTCCAACGCCGCACAGCGCCTCGTCGACAAAGACAAGGTCAACGCGGTTATCGGTTCCTACGGTTCCTCGCTCTCCATCGCCGGCGGCACCGCCTTCAAAGACGGCAAAATCCCGGCTGTGGGCTGCTCCCCGACCAACCCGGCCGTGACCCTCGGCAACGAGTATTACTTCCGCGTTTGCTTTATCGACCCCTTCCAGGGCACGGTTATGGCGAACTTCGCAATTGACAACCTCAAAGCCAAAACGGCTGCAACCATTAAGGATATCGCTCAGGACTACTCTGTTGGCCTGATTAAGTTCTTTACGGATGCTTTTAAAGCCGTGAACGGCGAAGATTCTATCGTTGCTGAAGCTTCTTATAAGACGGGCGACCAGGACTTCACTTCTCAGCTCAACAACGTCAAGCAGAAAAATCCTGACGTTATCTTCTGCCCCGGTAACTACGGCGAATGCGCTCTGATGATTAAACAGGCCAGAGACCTTGGCATTGAAGCTCCGATGCTCGGCGGCGACACCTGGGAATCTCCTGACTTCATCAGCATCGGCGGTGAAAACATCAACAAAGAAGTTTACTTCTCCTCTCACTTTACAGCTGAAAAACCTGTGAACGATGTTTCCAAAGCCTTCCTCGAAAAATATGAAAACAAATTCGGCAAAAAGGCTAACGCTTTTGCAGCCCTCGGCTATGATGCTTACATGGTCATCATCGATGCCATCAAGCGTGCCAATTCTGTTGAACCTCAGGCCATCCGTGATGCTCTCGCGAAGACTGAAGGCTTCATCGGTGCGACCGGCACGATCAGCCTCGATGAGAACGGCGACGCGGTTAAATCCGCCTGCATCAACCAGGTTAAGGACAATGCCTTTGTCTATCTGACCACCGTTGAACCTAAGAAATAAAGCCGAGAGACCACTCGCGAATGCTTTGTGATCTTTTAGGGCCGGGCGATCGCCCGGCCCTTTCACAAAACGCAAGAGGAGATACGTTCCATGTCATTTTTTATCCAACACTTGATCAATGGACTCAGCCTTGGCAGCCTTTATGCCCTGATTGCCATTGGTTACACCATGGTTTACGGCATCCTCCGTTTGATCAACTTCGCACACGGCGACATTTTTATGCTGGGTGCTTATCTGGTTTATTACGGAATGCTCTGGACCCCACTGCCCTGGTGGTTGGTTTTTATCGTCGCAGCACTTTTGACGGGCTTCTTTGGTATCCTGCTTGAGCGTTTCGCTTATGCTCCACTGCGCAACGAGCCCCGCATTACTGTCCTGATTTCGGCCATTGGCGCTTCCTTCCTCATGGAAAACCTGGCCATCCTGCTCTTTGGCGGCCGTCCTCGTCCCTTCAGCGTTCCCGCGCTGCTCGATCACAGCGTCAAAGTCGGAGCTATCAGCTTCAACGTCATTCAGATTGTCATCCCGGTGGTCACAGCCATTTTGCTGGCCATTCTGAGTTTTATTATTTTAAAAACCAAGACCGGTATGGCCATGCGCGCGCTTTCCACTGATTACGAGGCCGCCTCGCTCATGGGAATTAACATCAACCGTATTATTTCCATGACCTTCTTTATCGGCTCAACGCTGGCGGCCATCGGCGGCATTCTCTACAGCTGCCGTTATCCCCAGCTGATGCCGCTCATGGGCATGATGCCGGGTATCAAATGCTTTATCGCTGCCGTTATCGGCGGTATCGGCAACCTCACCGGCGCGGTCATCGGCGGCCTGATTCTCGGCATGAGCGAAATCCTCATTGTCGGACTGCTGCCCTCGCTTAACGATTATCGTGATGGCTTTGCCTTTGTTATCCTGATCCTTATTCTGATTATCAAACCGACCGGCCTCTTTGGCTCGAACGTGAAAGAGAAGGTGTGATATGAGCTTTAAACTGCTGAAAACCAATAAGCAGCAAGTCGGGAAGCATCTCATCGGCATTGCGCTTTTTGCCCTTCTCCTGATAGTCGTGAATTTTATCCCCTTTGATGACTATTACAGAAAGATTCTGAATCTTTCGTTTATTTATGTGACTCTGGGGCTTTCGCTGAACCTCATCAACGGCTACACCGGCCTCTTTTCGCTGGGCCATTACGGCTTCATGGCGATCGGCGCCTATGTCGTGGCTGTACTGACCATGTCTTCTGAGAGCAAAGAGGCGATCTTCATGATCGTGCCCTGCTATGACTGGCTGAAGAACATCCAGATGCATTATCTGCCAGCGCTCCTTTTGGCCGGACTGGTTTCGGCTTTGCTCGGCTTCCTCATCTCACTGCCCGTCCTGCGGCTGAATGACGACTACCTGGCCATCGCCTCGATGGGCTTTGCAGAAATCATTCTGGTGCTCATTCGCACGCAGTTCAGGATCACCAACGGCGCTCTGGGACTCAAAGGCATTCCCCGTATCGACAGCTTCTGGCTGTACGGCGGCATGGCTCTCCTGATGATTATCTTCATGGTTCTCCTGACGACTTCTCGCCGCGGCGCAGCTCTTGAAGCCATCCGCGAGGATGAAATTGCTGCCAGCGCGGTCGGCATTAACGCCTTCCGTCATAAAGTTGTCAGCTTTACCATTGGTAGTTTCTGGGCTGGCGTCGGCGGCGGTCTCATGGCCACGCTGATTGGTACAGTCAACCCCATGCAGTTTACCTTCCAGCTGACCTTTAACATTCTTCTGATCGTCGTTCTGGGAGGCATGGGTCAAATCTGGGGTACCGTTGTTTCGGCTATTCTCGTCACCTCAGCCATGGAGATCATGCGCTTCCTCGACGAGCCGATGAACTTCCTCTTTATCCACACGGACGGCATGCCGGGCCTGCGCATGGTGGTTCTCTCCGCGCTTCTGATGATTTACGTCATCATTCGCGCAACCAACAAAAAGCGCAAGAATAAATCAGCCCTCGCAAAAAAGAAACTGGAGGCCGACCATGCTTAAACTGGAAAATATTACCATGCGTTTCGGCGGTGTCGTGGCGGTTAACAACTTTTCCATGCACATCGAAGATAACGAAATCGTTGGCCTGATCGGGCCTAACGGAGCCGGTAAGACCACAGCCTTCAACATGGTGACGGGCGTATATACCCCGACCGAAGGGAAAATCACCTATACTCCTGAGGGCAAGGATATTGATATCACCGGCATGAAGCCTGAACACATCGCTGATCTCGGAATCTGCCGTACCTTCCAGAACATTCGCCTCTTCAAGAGCATGAGTGTGTTGGACAATGTTAAAATTGCCGGTAACCTGCGCATGAAAACGGGCTGGCTCGAAAACGTGGTGCGAAGCCCGCGTTACAATCACGAACGGCAGATCATTGACGAAAAAGCTGCCAAGCTTCTCGAAGAGGTGGGTCTCAGCGAGCAGGCCAACGATCAGTCCACGTCGCTGCCTTACGGCAAGCAAAGACGTCTGGAGATCGCCCGCGCCCTGGCTACGGAACCCAAACTCCTCCTGCTCGACGAGCCGGCCGCCGGCATGAACCCGCAGGAAACCCAGGAGCTCATGGACTTTATTCGTCAGATCCGTGACCGCTATAAGCTCACGATCTTCCTCATCGAACACCACATGGACGTGGTTATGGGCATTTGCGAACGCATCTATGTGCTTGACCACGGCAACCTCATCGCCAACGGCGTACCTGCGGATATTCAATCGAACAAAGCTGTTATTGAGGCTTATCTGGGGGTGGACAATGCTTAAAGTAGAAAATCTCCATGTCAATTATGGCGGCATCAAGGCCGTTCAGGGACTCACCATGGACATCCGTGACAACCAGATCGTCACCCTGATCGGGGCTAACGGGGCCGGAAAATCCTCGACCCTGCGCTCCATCATGAACCAGGTTGCCAAGAGCGGAGGCAGTGTTGTCTGCGACGACGTTGATCTCACCAATATGCCCACCCGGGATATTGTCAAACAGGGGATTGCCCTCTCGCCCGAAGGCCGTCATGTCTTTGCCAACCTCAGTGTGCGCGAAAACCTCGTTCTAGGCGCTTATACGGTCGATGACAAAGACGCTATCAACAAACGCATCAACCACGCCTTTGAGCTATTCCCGATTCTGGGCGAACGTTCCTGGCAAAAAGCCGGTACGCTCTCCGGCGGTGAACAACAGATGCTGGCCGTGGCCCGCGCTCTGATGATTCAGCCGAAAATCCTCATGCTCGACGAGCCCTCCCTGGGCCTCGCTCCGATTTTGATTCAGGAAATCTTCGACATCATCAAACAGATCCACGAGGAAGGCAACACCATTCTCCTGATCGAGCAAAACGCCAAGAAAGCCCTCGAAATCGCCGACTACGCCTACGTCCTTGAGACCGGCAAGCCCATTCTCGAAGGCCCCGGCAAAACCCTGCTCGCAGATCCACGCGTCCAGGCTGCCTATCTCGGCGAAAAGAAAAACGCCGAAGCCGCTGCCAACGCCGAAGACACTGCCAAAGCGTAATAAGCTGCTAAGGCCAAGCAACTGGCATAACCAGGCTAAGTGGCCAGGCTTTATAGCCGTAACTAAGGCCCGCCAAGTATCAAAAAAAGCGCGAACCCCAAACGGTTCGCGCTTTTTCCTTACAGATCTGCACCATCCTGATCGCGCTATTCTTACAGATTCACATCGATACGCTATGTGCTTCTCCTAACAAATTCGAATTGCCTGTTTCACGATGTTAGTGATAAGTCTATATGTTCAGAAAAAAATATTTGTGGGAGTGAAACTTATGCCCGGAAAATCAATCAATCTCTTTTTAATGGATGGGGATGCGAATGGTCGCATCAAATGTTCTCTGGCCAACTGGACGGGTGTGGCGTACAAAATTCCCCGCACGCTGCTGGAAAAAGCCCGCAGCATTGACGCTCTGAAGCAGACGGGTGTCTATTTGCTTTTTGGTGCGGATGCCAAAAGCGATGAGCCGGTCGTCTACATCGGTCAGGCGGCTGTGCGTAAAAATGGTCTGGGGATTCTTAATCGCTGGGAAGAACACAGGCGAAACAGTGAAAAGGACTGGTGGAATGAAGCAGTGGCGCTGACTACGCGGGATAATTCTTTTGGTCAGACAGAGATAAGTTATCTTGAAAATCGCTTCCGCAATATGGCCCTCGAAGCTGGGCGCTATCAGGTGTTGAACGGGAATGACCCGGCTCATGGCAACATCACTGAGGAAAAAGAGAGCGAAATGGAGGAGTTTATCTTTTATGCACGGCTCATTATCGGGGCGCTCGGGTATAAGGTTTTCGAGCCTCTGATTTCAAAAAAGGAAAACGAAGAGGCCTCAGCTGAAGAGGATCATGAGCCACTGCTCTATTTCAAAAGCGGTAAAGCTTCAGCAAGTGGCAAACGCACCTCAGAGGGTTTTGTCGTGATGGCTGGGAGCAAGGTTTCGTTATTGTACACTAAAAGTGCTCCAGCCAGTGTTTACAAAAATCGAAAGAAATATGCGACTGCGATACAGGCGGATGGAAGCCTGAGCAAAGATCTTCTCTTTTCATCTCCATCAGCAGCGGCCGGGTTTGTAGGTGGAGCCTCTCTAAGCGGAAACCTTTGCTGGAAAACGGCAGAAGGTAAACGTCTCAAAGACCTGGATTCAGAAGAATAAATTAAGCTGGCGGTACCTT